>Ga0307375_10002055_pt1 | contig 21105 bp, 25 predicted proteins | sample TR1MG_FD_202531 | JGI IMG/M metagenome (GOLD analysis project Ga0307375, IMG submission 202531) | Soil microbial communities from Risofladan, Vaasa, Finland - TR-1 | ecosystem: Environmental > Terrestrial > Soil > Coastal area > Acid sulfate soil | place: Finland: Risofladan, Vaasa | collected...
AGTCCCTGGCGGCGACGCCTGGCCCGTTCATACGGGCTGGCTCCGGGACCTCCCGGCCCCCGGGCGATGAACTCGTCCAGGACCGACAGGGCCACGTTGCTCAGCAGCGGAGAAAGGATCGACCCCTGCGGGGAACCGGCGGCAGTGTCCGCCAGCGTGCCGTCCTCGGTGAGGACGCCCGCCTTGAGGAACGCCTTCACCAGGGCCAGGACGCGTTTATCCCCGACGCGAGCCCGCACCCGGTCCATGAGGGCCGAATGCGAGATTTCGTCGAAGCAGGCTTTGATGTCCCCTTCCACGATCCACTCGTAAGAGCGGGACGTGAAGTGGTGCACCTCGGCCACCGCGTCATGAGCCCGGCGATTCGGGCGGAACCCGTAGGAGCACGGGAGGAAATCCGCCTCGAAAATCGGCTCCAGCACCAGTTTCAGGGAGGCCTGGGCGACCCGGTCACGGATGGTCGCGATTCCCAGGTAGCGGACCTTGCCGCCCGCCTTGGGGATCGCTCGCCGCCGCACCGGCAAGGGACGGAAGGTACGGGCCCTGAGATCATCCCGCAGTTCCTCCAGGAACCCCTGCACCCCGCGCACGGCCTCAATGTAGCGGGCGGTCTCACCGTCCACCCCGGCCGTGCTAGCCCCCTTATTGCCCCGCACCCGATCCCACGCGACCAGAAGGAACGCGGGATCAGCGACGAGATTGAACAGATCATCGAACCGGCGATGAGGATCATCACTGGCCCATCGGTGCAGCTTGGCCTGGATCTCCAGTACCCGGCGCTCGGCTGAATACAGCCCCGAGAACTCCGGCTCGCCGGTATTCACCGGCGACCTCCTGGCATTCCCCTGCCTGTACTGCCGACTTGCTGGCCCCCTTCGCCATGTGCACGCCTCTCGCGTGCCCGGACTACTACGGGGCCTCCGCCCCATCCCGCGCCTTCAACTGACGACGTGTCTATCCCGCCGGCCCGGATGGACTCCGGGCAGCGGGAACGACGCGGGATGGTTCCCGTGTTCACTGCGAATCGATCGATCAGCTTGGCATCCAGCTTTGCCCCGGCAGCATCGCCACGGTTACGCCGCAGGCCTTCACCGTGACCTCCCCGCCAGCACGCCAAGCCAGCTTCGGAGTCGGCCACCCGCACCGGATGACCGCGCACTGCACCCCGGCCCATATCCACCAGATTTGAGCCGGTGCCACGCTTACGGAGCTTTAGCACTGGTTCCTCTCGTATACCGTCTGATCTCGCTCGCCGGACCCGGCCCGTCTGGCAGTACCAGACCGTCCCGGCTTTGTCAGCGCTGCTTCCCGCCCTCACCGGCGCCTCCCGGATCGGACTGCGCTCAGCTCCCACCAGACTGCTGCGACAGCCTGGCGAGGAGGTCTCGCACCTCCTTCGATTCCCAGCGCCTCACGGCGCACGGGCGCCTCGTGGCGCACCTTCTCGTATTCGCACAACCGGGGACCGGTCAGGCCTGCGCGCGCCTCCGGATCGGTGCCCTCGCGGGCGGCGTGGGCGTTGAATCGGGCGGCCGCATGGTCCAGCGTCCAGCCGTAGGCCAGCCGGTACGCCTCGCGCGGGCGCAGCCGGTACCGGCGGGCCATCTCACCCGCGATCTCCTCAAATCCCAGGCCCAGCCCGCGCATCCGCTCCCGCAGGTCATCCAGCTCCGCCTTGAACCCCCTGCGCCCTGCCGCAGCCGACAGAACCGGGGCGCCCCCGTTCGCTCGCGTGACCGCCCGCCCGGTCATCCGGTGTCCCCCGTACTCCGGGGAAAGAATCCTGGCGGGATCGCGAACCACACGCTGGTGGCGGCCTGCCCGGTGCCGAGTATCCGCGCCGGGCGGACCCCGCACTGACCGCCGGTCAGCCGGATGACTATTCCCAGGCCCCGGCCGCTTTCCGCCAGTACGGCGGCACTGCCGCCGCTCGCAGCAGCTATGTGGAGCCGCTCAGCCAGGTATCCGGCGTCGCCCCCCGCGCTGGCGATCTCGAACACGACGGGGACGCCGTCGTGGCTGACCATTCGCATCTCGCGCGGGCCGCAGGCGTGCCGCAGGGCGTTGGCGGCTAGTTCCCCGGCCACTGTCTCAAGGTCGTATACAGCTTGCTCGCTGGCCAGGCAGCCTTGCAGGCAAGTGCGCAGCAAGCTCCTGGCGCGCCGGGCGGCGACGTCCGGGGGCAGGCACCACGCCGTGACATGCACAGCGCAGCGATCCGGCGGCTGGTCACGATGCTGACGTGCCCGCGGCGTGGCGGTGGTGGCGGTCACCGCGATGCCGCCAGGGCGAGCTCGCCGCGGATCAGCATGATCCGCCGGCCCGTTCCCGTGAGCCGACGGGCTCGCGCCCGGCCAGTGAAGCCGCTGCCCAGATGCGCTGGCGAGGGCGCGACGATGCCGTAGCAGCCTTCCGTCAGCGCGGCGCCGAGCAGCCCGGCGAATGCCGGGGACATTACCGCACTGACCGTCGCGTCGTCTGTGAAGACGCCGCCGAGCAGGAGCTCATGCCGGTCGCAGTAAGCGGCCAGGGCGCTGGTCAGCGCCGCCCGGCGCGCGCCGGAACGAGCCGGCAAGCGCAGGTATCCGTACACGACCGGGCCTGCTACCGGGCGCAGTTCGGTGACGGGTTCCATGATCTCCGCCTTCGCCTTCAGGGATCGCAATGACTGCCTGACTCCGATGATGTGCTGCCACTACCGCTGCGGGAACGACCCGATGTGGCACTCACGTGGCACTTCCGCCGCACCGTGCGCTCCCGGCATGGTTCGCTAACGGCAAGGGGGAAAAGGAGGAAGGAGAAACCGAGATGCTCCCGGTGAGCGTGTGGACCGGCGAGGAGGCCGGAGCGCTGCGCCGGGCGCTGCGGCTCAGCGTCCGTGCCTACGCCGAGCACCTGGGCGTGGCGGTCCGGACCGTCTCCAAGTGGGAGCAGCTCGGCGCCAGGGTCCAGCCGCGTCCGGACACCCAGGCCATCCTTGACACCGCTCTCGAACGCGCCAGCCCGGCGGACCAGCTCCGCTTCCGGGCCGCGCTAACCGGGGCCAGCCAGGCCGCGACCGCCGCGGGGGCAGCTCAAGCGGAATCGGAAGCCTGGGACCAGGAGACGTGGGCCGATGACCTGGACCGGGCTGTCATCCACCTCTCCCGGCAGAACTTCCAGGCCGCGACGACGCTGATCGGCCGCTGGCTGGACCAGCGCCAGGCTAGCCAGTTCAGCCACCGGGGACTGTACCTGCGCGCCCGGTCGCTGACGCTTCTCGGCGACGCCCGGCGGGACCAGGGAACCCTGGCCGGGCCGATGTCAGCCGGGCATTACTACGCCGAAGCGCGCGGTCTGTTCACCAGTCTGGACATCCCGCGCCGGGTCGCTCAGATCGACCTGTCGCTGGCCGTCGTCACCGAGATGAGCGGCGATCTGAGATTCGCCTCGCGGGCGTACCAGGACCTGGCATCTGATGAACGGCTCAGCGGTCGTGACCGGGCACGGGCGCTGCTGTGGGTCGGGACCGCGCTCAGCAAGGACGGTGAGCACGCCGCCGCGATCAGCGCGATGACCGGCGCGGCCCGCCAGTTCGACCAGCTCGGCGAACCCGAGGACTGGTCGATCGCCCAGCAGAAGCTGGCACTGGCCTACCGCGGCTCAGGGGACCTCACCCGGGCGTCCCGCTTCATCGGCATTGCCGTGGCCAGCGGAGTGAGCGTGACCCCGCTGCAGAGCGTCCGGCTCAGTACTGCCCGGGCTCATATCCTGCTGTCGGACAGGGCCACGATCACGGAAGGGCTGGCGCTGCTGGATCAGGCCGCCCAGATCGCCGGCGCGAACGGGCTCAGCCATCAGCTGCGCAGCATCCAGTCGATCCGCCAGGCCGCCGCCGGCCATCCCGGGCGGGCATAGTGATCATCAGGAAAGGACGTGCGGGTTAGTGACCAGGAAGCAGGCCGCGATCAGCGAAGGCGACAGGGGCGACGCCCAGATTGTCTGGGATTACCACCAGGTGCGCCATGAACTCCGGCCGTGCTCGGCCGCGATCGGGCTAGGCAGCCACGACCTCGGCGTCGCCGCGTTCGCCGCCAAGCTGTACCACGCGGGCCTGTTCCCGGTCCTGGTGTTCAGCGGGGCGAACAGCCCGACCACGGCCGCGCGTTTCCCGCGCGGCGAGGCAGTCCACTTCAGCGAGCACGCGATCGAGCTCGGCGTTCCCGCCCCGGCCGTCATCACCGAACCAGAGGCCACCAACACCGGACAAAACATCACCTACTCCAGGCAGGCACTGCGCCGGGCCGGGATCGACGCCAGCTCGGTGCTGCTGATCTCCAAGCCCTATATGGAACGCCGGGCCTACGCGACCGCCCGCAGGGCCTGGCCGGAAGCGGACATCACCTGTGCTTCCGAGCCGCTCACCTTCCCCGAGTACACCGCCGAGATCGGCGACGAGAAACTCGTCATCGACATGCTCGTCGGCGATCTGCAGCGGATCATCGAATACCCCGCGCTCGGCTACGCCATCCCCCAGGAGGTACCCGACGCCGTCAGCGCCGCCTACATCCGGCTGCTCGCCGCCGGATACGACAGCCGCATGCTCCGCGGATAGCCACATGGCCAGCGACGCCTGGTGCGCGATCCACCAGCCGAACCTATTTCCCCGGCTGTCCACCCTGGCCAAGCTATGGTCCGCCGATACCTGGGTAGTCCTCGGCGACGTCCAGTTCACCCGGCAGGCCTACCAGCAAAGATGCCGCCTCGCTGCCATCAGCGACCCAGCGGGCCAGCAGTGGCTGACCATTCCCGTGCACCTGCCGCACGGCAGGCAGACCACGATCGACCAGGTAAAGATCACTGATCCCCAGGCCACCCGGCTCCGCGTTCGTCGGCTGCTCCAGCAGTACTACGGGCGGAGCCGGCACTGGCCGGCGTTCGAGGAAGCCGTGGGGCAGGCCATGACGATCCTCGACCGCACCGACCTGCTCGCCGATTTCACAGAGCAATCCAGCCGGGCGCTGCTTACGGCGCTCGGGTGGCGGGGAACGATCGTTCGAAGCAGCCAGTTCCGGGCTCGCGATGGAAGATCCGAGCGCCTGGCCAGGCTGACCTGCGCGGCTGGGGCACGGACCTACCTGTGCGGCACCGGCGGCGCCAGGTACCTGGACCAGTGGCCGTTCGCGTCGCACGGCCTGCGGGTCGCCTACTTCACCACACCTACCCAGGGTGATCAGCGAATCTGGCAGGACGCCAGCAAGATCACCGCTATCCGGGCGCTGATGACCGTCGGACCTTCAGCACTAAGCGACGCCCTTCACCAGCACGCCGCCAACCTCCGGCAAGCAGCAGAAGAAGCAAATCCGCATCCCAGAGCCCTGGCCGGGTCCTTGGCAGCCGACAGGCCGCCCGCAACAGGCATACCGGCGTGATCCCGTTTATCAGCGCGACCGACCGCCAGCCCGGCCAGGGATAGTCATGAGTGAGCTGGTTCAGGAGCTGACCGTATCGAACTTCGTATTCCGCCGCTCAGATGATGACGGCCGGTGGCAGACCGGGATGGTCTGGCACGCGCGGCTGAGAGCCTGGCTGCCTGCCTGCGGGCATGCCGAGCCGGGGGAGACACCTGCCAGGGCCGCCGAGCGGGAGACGCTAGAGGAGCTGGGTTGCCGGGTCCGGTTCCTGCTCGCCCCGGCGCTTCCCTGCCAGACGGATTCCCTCACCATCCTGGCGACGGTCCCTGGTGGGTGGTGGACATGCCCGCCTCGGCCGACGGCCGTACTTCTGGTCGGCACCGTCACCAGGACTACGTATTCGTCAGCGAATGGGCTGGGGACGCCTGTGACCCCGAGACCATGGCCGCGTGGCTCTCCGAGCCGGAAGTGGTCGGGCGCGAGGGCCTGGCCGAGGACAGTCGGCTCTTGGCCATCACCATTTTCGCCCATGTCCGCGCTCTGCTCGGGCCAGACTCCTGACCGGCCAAGGGCAAGCGCCGCCCTGCCCGTGGCCGGTCGGTACCGCTAATCCCGGCATCGCGGGGCGTGGCTGCCTGCCAGGCTGGCGAGCTGGACCGCCGCCAGTGGAGTCGTGCCTGCCGCAGCAGGCGATCGCCAGTAAGGAAAATAGGGACTGGCGGGGCGAGATTCGTGCCATTGGGACGGCGGACTGGCGAATGCGGCAGCGGTTCCGGCGGAACATTTGCCACCCGATCGGTGTGTGTCCGGCACGTCGGGGTGCGTCCAAATCTAAGGGCTATCGCGACCTGACAGCCGGGCCAGCGTTCGGTGTGCGCGTCTGACTATTTCCTTGTCGTTGTTGGTGGTGCCCCATTGCAGCGCGCTCACGGCGTCCAGCGCAGCGTAGCTCCGCAGAGCGGCTTCTTCGGCATCGGTCAGGGATCGGCCGTATCCGGCGAGGAAGGCGGTCCGAAGGTGAGGCTTGTAGTCCCATGGCCCGTATTCGAGCCGGACAAGATCGCGTACCGCCGGGCCTAGCTCAGCGCGCTCGAAGTCGATCAGGCCAAGTCGGTGGCTTGCGGCATCCCACAGGAAATTCTTCGTCTGAGCGTCGCCATGGGTCGGAACGGCGGGAAGCAGGCGCGTGATCTCGACCAGCCGGGCGGCGTGCTCTCGAATGAGCCGGGCCTGGCCCGGTTCGAGCAGTCCGGCGGCGCGCTGGATATGGCCTTCCGCCCGGGCCGCGACACGGACAGATCCCGCGTTGGTGGCGCTGGGCGGGGCCGCTTCGTGCAACCTGCGCAGCAGGGTTCCCGCCTGGCGGTGGATCTCGCTTTCGGTGGCGGCGGTGACCCGCAGGTCACGGGCGATACGGCCGGGCAGGGCGGTAACCACGATCGCCAGCAGGCTCGCGTCGGCTGCCAGCAGCACGGGCGAACGGCCGGGGCCGAGCCGTGACACCCAGAGCCGGTAGGCCGTGACTTCCCGCTCATGGAACCGGGCTGTCTGATGCTGTTTGAGGAAGACACGGCGTCCGTCGCTGTCGACCAGTTCCCACACGTTGGAACCGTTCCGGGGCCAGGACCGGTCGATGGCAGTGCTCAGGCAGCCGACTGTCTCAGCAGCGAAACCCCCGATCCGCGGAGGAAACCCGGAGGCGACGGGGTTCTCAGCGCTCATTGGCGCCGCATCAGGTCCGGGCGTAGGGGCTGGCGGAGCTGAAGAGGAGCCGGACACGGTCGTGCTGGGCGGCGAATTCCCCGGCACGTTCTTCGCGCTGCTTCCATAGCACGGCGAGCCATCGCAGGGCGCATGTGCGCTGTGCGGCGATGAACAGGTGATCGTTGGCCTGGCTGACGCCGAGTTCGGGCAGCAGGTCACGCCAGGTGCTATCGGGGATGTCCCGGCTGCTGATGTGCTCGATGAGGTCTGCGGCGTCGAAGGTGACGGTGCTGTACCCGGCGAACTCGAAATCGACGCAGGCGCTGCTCGTACCGGCTCGCAGCCAGTTGAGCAGGTTGGAATCGCCGCGGGAGAAGACCCGTTCGGCGGGGCCGGAGAGCAGGCCGGCGTCGTCGTTTCGCTGCCATGCGACCAGCAGGTCCCGCATGGTTGGGGTGAGCGGGTCACTGGTGTGGTCGGCGAGGAGCTTAGGCCAGGTGTCGGTCAGGCGGCGCATGTAGTGACTAGCGGAGTCGATGCGGGGCAGCTCAGCGAGCAGCCCTGAAAGCGGCACGGACCGCATGCGGGCGGTCGTGTCCGCGAGGCCCTGAAGCGCGGCATGCGGGTCAGCGGCCCGCAGCAGGGGTTCCCCGCGGACCAGGCTCATGCCGATGACCGGCTCAGCCGGGTCCGGGTCTATCCAGAGCGGCAGCGGCGCGCCTTCGATCTTGCGGGCGGCGAGCAGGGTCAGGGCCGCCCATTCCCGTTCGGCGCGTCGGCGGTCGTCCGTCTTGTAGTAGATCTTCACGACCGCCTCGTGGCCGCCGGGCGGTGTCCACAGATAGACATGATTTTGCCGGCCGCCGGTAAGCGGGCGCAGGTGCAGTTCGCGCAGGGCGGCCTCAAGTCCGGCGGGAGGACCGCTGCGGGCACGGCGGAGCGGGGCCAGCAGGTCGGCCGGGATCTCGGTGAGCGCGACTGGCATCAGATGAACTCCGCGATGGGCAGGACCGGATGGTTTCGTGGCCGAGGGTAGCTGGCGGTGCCAGCGGCCCGGCGCAGCGACGCGCTGGTGTCACGCCGCGGTGAGCTGGCTGCTGGCGGCGCCCGGCGGGCCGGTGAGGGCGGTGAGCACCGCATGGTGGGCTTGATCGGTATCGAGGCCGGTGACGTCGATGACGCGCAGGGATGGGTCGGTGGCGGCGAGGGCGGCGTAGGCGTCGTGGACATGGCGCAAGAACGCGCGCTGTTCGCTGGTGTACGGGTGGGCTTGGCGGCGTTCGGCGCGGGCGATGGCCTGATCGGCGGGCAGGCGCAGCCAGAGGGAGCGGTCGGCGGCGCGGCCCGCGAGGGCGCCGACCGCCTTAAGCCATGCGATGGCGGGGCCGGGCGGGCTGTGATGCTTCTGCAGGATGGTGGCGAGGCTGTAGGAGTACATGGTGTGCAGCCCGCGATCTTCGATGACGGTGGCTCTGGCGTCGAGGGCAGGGATGATGTGAGCGGGGACTGTGTTCGCCCTGATGGCGGCGGCGAGGAACGTGTCGGTGATGACGTCGCCGTGGCGGGCGAACGGATCGCCCGAGTCGAACAGCGCGAGCAACGCCTTTCCGAGCGGGTCGGCGGCGCGGGTCAGGTTGTCGGGCAGGTAGGTCACGGCGTTACCCTGCCGGGCCAGGTGCGCGGCGAGCCTGCGGGCCTGGGTGGTCTTGCCGGCGCCGGGCAATCCCTCGAACGCGATCAGCATGGGCTTTTCCTGTCGGGTGAGTAGCGGGTGCCGCTGGTGGCGGTGCGCAGGATGGCGAGGATGGGGCCGGTGAGGTGCGGCGCGGTCGCGATCGTCGTGAGCGAGTTCATGCTGTGCGGGCTGCCGTCGGTGTCGGTGACGGCGGCGCCGGCGGAACGGGCGATCACTGTGCCGGCGGCCATGTCCCAGGACTGGTTGCCGAGCGTGAGGCTGGCGTCCAGGGTCCCGTCGGCGACGAGGGCGAGATCGACTGCGGCGGAGCCGAGCATGCGCACCTTCCCGGCGATGGGCGCTAGCGCCGTGTGCAGGGCGCGGGCGACCTGGTTGCGCTCGGCGGCGTCGTCACCGGTGCCGTAGTCGCCGATGGCGATCATCGCCTCTGGCAGGCGGCTGACGGAGGATGGCGTGATGGGCTGGCCGTCGCGCCATGCGCCCAGGCCGGTGGCGGCCCAGTAGACGCGGCCGAGCGGCGGCAGGCTGATCACGCCGAGCAGTGCCTGGTCGCCGTCGGTGAGGGCAAGCGAGATCCCGAAGAGCGGAAGGCCGCGGATGAAGTTGGCGGTGCCGTCGACCGGGTCCAGGATCCATCGGAGGCCGGTGCCGGGGTCGCCACCTTCCTCCTCGCCGAGGAAGCCGATGGCCGGGCTCCGCTGGCGGAGGAAGTCGCGGGTACGTCGCTCGATCGCGAAGTCAAGGTCGGTGACCATGTCGCGATCACCCTTGATCATGATCTGGCCGGCGGCGTGCGTGCGCAGGTGGCGGGTGGCGTGCCTGACGGCGGAGCGGGCTAGTTCCAGCAGGGCGGGCAGTTCGGCGCTGATCACGGGCGGCCTTCCGCGGCCGGGACGGAATGTTCGGTCGCCGCATGGTTCATGCCCAGGTAGTCGAGGACGCGGGCGACGGATCGTGCCGGGGGCGTGTCGGTCCGCAATCGGAGGGTCGGGATGGTGATCGGCTCGGCGGTCGCCTTCAGTTCCTGGTACAAGGCGAAGTCGCGGTTGGCGGCGGGGTGTTCGCCGCGGCGGTGGTCGCTTGCCAGCCGGGCCCGGGCGACATGGTCCGGGCAGACGCATTCGATGATCGCCAGCGGCTGGCCGATGCGGGCGGTGAGGCTGGTGACGTCGGCGATCTGGTAGGCGCGGGTGCAGGTGCGTTCGAGGATGACGGTCGCGCACGGGTGCTCGCTTAGGTGCCGGGCGGCGGCCTGGTGGAGCAGGCCGACGACAAAGTCGTCCTGGGAGCGGCTGTATTCGACGTGCCCGGTGCCGTAGATGGCGTGCCGGACGCGATCTTTGTCCAGCACCAGGCACGCCGGCCCGAGGTGATCGCGCAGTGCGGCGGCCACAGTGCTCTTGCCGGTGCAGGGCAGTCCGGCCAGTTGCACGATCATCGGGACTCCATGGCGAAGCTGGTCAGCGGCGGTCGCGGGGGCAGTTCCGGCCAGCAATCGCGCACCAGTTCCCATCCCCAGGCGGACGGGGAAGGTATGGCGACCTCGGCGGTAGCCGGCCGGCTGGTCCCGTCGAGGGCATAGCGCAGGGCATCGGCAAGCCCGGGCCAGCGCCGCCGTGACCAGACGCGGGCCAGGGCATGGAGGAAGCCGTCATCGCGGGCCAGAATCGGCAGCGGATCGGGCGTGAGCGGGTGAGACGGAGCGGGTACCCGCCTGGCGAGTGCGCTGGCGATGTCAGCGGGATCGCTGGTGTGCGCCAGGCGGCTGGTCAGATCGAGGGTGAGGCCCGGCACGACGGGGTCGCCGAGGTCCCGCCGACGTGCGGTGGGCCGGCGATCGGCCGGGGTGTATCCGAGGCCGGTCAGGATCCGCGCGGCGGTCTCCGCCGCCCCGGCGGGGATGAGGATGTCGACGTCGCTGGACTGGCGGGTGCCGCGGCCGTCGTAGAGCACGCTGGCGTGGGCGATCCCGTTGATCGCCGCGGCGGGGATGCCGCGGTCGTCCAGTGCGGCGAGGACACGGGCTGCCTCCCGGTGGTGCAGCTGCCAGCGGTACGCGTTGAGCCGCAACTGGGCGCTAAGGAACTGCCGCATCGGCCGGGCCAGGCTTGCCGTGTGACCGCACCGGTGCAGGCAGTCGGCGAGCAGGCAGGTCAGCTTGGAGACGATGGCGTATTCGACCAGCCCGCCCAGCGGCAGGACATCGCTGGCAGGCAGCCAATCCAGGGCGCTGTCGCGAGGATCACAAGCCGCCCGCAGCGCCTGGTACGCCCGGGGACAGCTCGTGGTGTCGGGGAAGAAACTGGCCGACACGCGGACGGTGGTCATGGCAGTGCCGTGATGTCGAGAAGCGAAGCGACAGCGTCTGCCAGGGCCATCGGGTCGGCGCCGGCGTAGATGCGGTAGCACGGCGCTGCGGCAAGGGCCGTGGCGGCGTTCGTCAGGTTGGCGTCGGTGACCTGGTCTGGCGGGCCGGGCACGAGCCAGTGGTTGACGTGCGCTCTGGTGCCCCGCTCGGGATCGGTCATGAACATGCGGGTGCGCAGCAGCGTCCGGAGGACTTCCCCCGGAGGGACCACGTCCGTGCGGACGTGGGTGCGGTCAGGGTCGAGATGCGGCCAGATCATCACGGTGGGGGTTATCCGGTCGGCTACCTTTCCGTTGCCGCTGAGGAGCCGGGGGAAATCGGGCGGCTCGATGACGATCTTGTGCGGGAAAGCCCATTTCCCGGCCGCCGACAGGGCGCGGAGGGGCTCCGGGACGAGACCGGCCAGGTGCGGCAGTGCTCCCAGGGTGCCGATCCCGGCGCGCAGCGGCATCGGCCAGGGGTAACCGCACGGCTGGTGACCGGTGGCACCCAGCAGCAGCCGGTCGTTGGTCACGTAGTCACCGCCGAGCCGGTGCAGGCTGGCCAGCAGCGTGGTGGTCTTCCCCCGGCCCCGCGGCCCGGCGACGAGGACGCCATGGCCACGGGATACGAACGCGGCGGTGTGGGCGTAGATCATGCCTGCGGCCAGCAGTTGGGCGGTCATCGCCTGGCGGGCCAGGCGAGGCGCCCAGTGCCGGGCAGCGTCATGGCTCGCGCACCGGACACTGATGATCCTCCCGGCCGGATCGGCGGTGATCAGCGTGGTCAGATCGGGCACCCAGAAGGACCGGCAGCCGCCGGCCACGCGGACGTGGGCGGATAGTCCAGGGCCGATATCGATGACCTGCCCGCCGGGTTCCGTGTCAGCGCTGAAGGTCGCGGCTGGGTCGCAGGTGAGTTCCACCTGCCACGCGGCTGGCATCGCGGCCTGCTCCTGATACGAATACAAGGTGCTGCGGGCCTCGGCCAGGGCGGCCCGGCTGTTGGTGAGCAGGGTGACAGACGCCCCGCCCAGCCGGAAAGTGGCGGCGCGGGCGGCATCCGGGACGCTGAGGCCGGCGGTCGAGGGGAGGCTCACCAGGTGCTCCTATCGGTGTGCGCCGGCAGGCTGCTGTGTGCCCGGGCGCAGAGCCCGTCCAGGGTGAGCGGATCGGCCGCAGTGTAGAAGGAGGACAGTGTCCTGTCTGCGATGATGCCGCGCAGCCACGGCGGTTCGGCAGTTGGTTCCCCGCGTCCCCAGGCAGCTAGCCCGCAGGCGGAACCGGTCAGCGAGAACCCGGGGCCAGCCCGCCTTGCCGTGATCTCCACGGCGGGGCCGCTGCGGTACTTCGTCTGTTCGTGCAGGGCAGCGCGCCTTTCCGTGAACGGTGACGCGCTGGCGGGCTTCCCGGCGCGAAGGCCAGGCAGGTCGGTATAGAGATTGAAGACCGCTGCCGGGCCATCCAGCACCAGGGTCAGGTGCCAGGCGCCGAACGGAACCGCGGCGAGCGTGCCCGGGGCGCACACCTGGTAGCGCAGCATCGGCTGGCCGCCGGCGGTCCGCCAGGCGGTGATCAGCAGCGTGCGGCCGGACACGGTCTGGAAGACCTCCAGCTGCGCCGGGGAGTTCCAGTGGCCGGCCGACCGGTTCAGCTCACCGCCGGGCAGTTCACCGCCCTGGTAGATGACTAGGTCAGCGAACCAGTTGGTGCCGGACGCCTGTCTCGGGGGCAGCACGTCGCGGTACGCGGTGTACAGCACCCGATCGCCAGTCCCGGCGAGGCGGAGTACGTCGCCGGCCAGGAAGACGGGGCCACCCGCACGGCGGTAGTCCAGCAGGTCGGACAGCCGACGGTCCGTGCCGGGCGAATCCCGGCCGAGCAGCGCCGTCAGCTCGGTCGGCGCATCGGCCGGCGCGGCGGTCACAGCGGCTCCGGAACTGCTAGCCCCGCGTGCTGATGGCGGGCGATGCGCAGCAGGGCATCGGCTAGCTGGTCGAAGTCAGTGATGCCCGGCACGTCAGCCTGAGCGAATGCCCTCGGGTGGTAGTACAGCGCCCGGCAGCCGGCGGCCAGTGCGCCCTGGATGTCGGTGTCCCAGTCGTCGCCGACATGCACGACCCGGTCAGGTGCTACCGCTGCGCGGGCCGCGACGGCGGCGAAGATCTCCGGCCGTGGCTTGGCGACGCCGAAGTCGCCGGAGAACAGCAGGTCGTCGAAGTAGGCCGACAGGTCCAGATCATCGAGTAGCTGCCGGTGGACGGCGCCCGGGGTGGACAGCGTGTTCGAGGTCAGCACGAGCCGGGCACCGGTGCCGGCGACGGCGGCCAGGGCGGCGTGGGCCCTGGGCATGGTCTGGGGGCAGGCGCGCAGGACGGCGTGGGTGTGCACGGTAACCAGCACAGTCAGCAGTTCCGCGGTGGCGGTGATGCCGAGCGAGTTGAGGAAGCCGGCGACTTGCCCGTCCGGGATGGGCTGGGTGCCGTGAGCGCGTTGCTCCTCGAACGCCGCGGTGTCGGTGCTGATGACGACGCTGCGGATTCGGCTGGGCGGCAGCGCGTGGCCGAAGGCGCCCAGCACGCGCGCGAACTCGGTCACGCGCCAGTCCATGGCCGCGGCGCGGTCGCCGTGGGTGATCAGCGTGCCCCACAGGTCGAAGCTGATCACCCATCCGGCCAGCGGCATGGCGGGGTTCACCTGTTCCCTCCGGCACGGTGGGAGCGGATCCAGGCGGCGGTGGCGGCCCGATCCGGACTGTCCCACAGCAGGGAGCCAGCGACGACTCCAGTGGCACCCGCTGCGGCGAGCGGCGCCACTGTGTCTCGGCGGATGCCGCCGTCGGCGAAGATCGGGATCTGCCGGCCGAGGATGTCCAGCAGTTGCCGCGTCGCGGCGATCCGGGCGGGGGCGGCCGGATCCATGGCGGTGCCCTTGGTGCCCAGCGGGGTGCCGATCAGCACGACGGCGTCCACGGCGTTCAGCAGATCACCGATGCAGGCGGGTTCGGTGCCGAGCGTGAGCGCGAGCCCGGCGGGCAGGCCTGCGGCGTGGATCGCGGCGATGCCGTCATCAGCGCCGTCGGCTTCAGCATGCAGCGTGATCAGATCCGCGCCAGCGTCAGCGAACGCGGTGGCGAGCCTGGCTGGCCGGTGGGCCATCAGGTGCACGTGCAGGGGCCGGTCGGCGTATGGCCGGATGGCGCGCACGAGGTCCGGGAAGAACAAGAGCTCTGGGGTGAAGATGGCGTCGGAGGCGTCAATGTGCAGCAGGTCGGCCAGCGGGCTGATCCGGGCGGCTTCGGCGCCCAGGGCGGCGAGGTCTGCTGACCACAGCGACACCTCCAGCAGCAGCCGGCCGGCCGGAAGCTCGTCGAGAAAGGACCGCATGGCTCAGCTCCCAGCCGCGGCGGATGCCAGCTGGCGGGCGCCCAGGATGTCGGTGAGCAGACCGGTGATCTCGGCGGCCACGTCCTCGGGGGTGCGCAGACCGACACGTATCCGGGCCACACGCGCCTGGTGGACCGCGAGGACCTGCCGGTAGGCGGCCGCGTAGCGGGGCAGGAACAGCAGCCGTTCGATCGCGGCCGGGTCGCCTCCGCCATGACCGCGGGCGATCGCACGTTCCCGGGCCAGCGGCCACGGGGTGTCGAGGAAGACCGCCCGGTCCGGATGGCAGAACCAGGGGCTGGCCGCGGCGCGCAGCTGGCTGAGCACATCGGCGGGGTCGGCGCCGGGTGAGGTCTCGGTCAGCACGGTCAGCGCCCAGGCGAGCTTGGAGTAGACGCCGCGGTCGACCAGGACCACATCGTGAGTGGCCAGGGCGGGCTGGAAGCAGGTCAGGTGGTGGTGGGCCTCGCGGCACAAGCGCAGCAGCACGTCAACTGCCGCGTGGTGGGCGGCGGCATACCCGCCGAGTCCTGCGCGCTCGCGCGGCGGCGCGCTCTCCAGAAGCTGCGACAGCCGGCCGATGCTGCCGGCCTCGGTTCCGTAGTGCAGCACCGCGACAGAGAAGCCGGCCTGCCGAAGCGAATGGCCGACCTGCCGGGCCGCGGTGGTCTTGCCCGCACCCCAGACACCTTCGATGGTGACCAGTCGCCCCAGGGCCGGGCCGATCCGCCACCTGGCGGCTGCGGCGGCACCGGGTACTGCTCCTGGCGTCTGCGTGCCGCGATCGCTGCCGCCCATCGCGTCCTTTCTCATCTCAGCTCAGGTGGCCGGGCGCGGGGGCTGGCAGCCAGTCGAAGTCGACGGCGGGATCACAAGTCGGCTCGTATTCCAGCCCGATCCAGCCGCTGTAGCCGAGTTCACGCAAGGTGGCGAAGTACGCCGGATAGCCGAGGACGCCGGAGCCGGGGCGGCCCCGGCCCGGTGCGTCGGCGATCTGCACATGGACGATGCGGCTTACGTGGCGGCGCAGCAGAGCGGGGACGTCCTCGCCGGAACGGCCGTGGTGGTACAGGTCGCACAAGAATCCGGTGTTCGCCAGGCCGGTGGCGGCGTTGACGGCGTCCGCCGTGGCGACCGCGGCGCCGGCGTCACCGAGCGGGTAGTCGGGTGCCTCGTACCGATTGATCGCCTCCAGCACCACCTCGGCGCCGATCTTGTCCGCGGCGACCGCTGCCCTCGTCAGGCTCTCCAGCGCCTGTTCATCCTGGCGGGCCGGGTCGGTGCCAGGCTCGCGGTTGCCGTAGAGGGCGTTGAGCACACGGCAGCCAGTACGGGCGGCGAACCCGACCGCGGTGTCGATGCTGGCCCGGAACTCACCGGCCCGGGCCGGGCTCGAAAGCAGCCCGCGGTCTCCGGCGCGCATGTCACCTTCGGTGAAGTTCATCGCGACCAGCCGCACGCCGGCGTCGCCGAGCGCCTCCGCGAACGCGTCGGTTTCCCGGTCTGACGGGGTCGGCCCGGTGAAGGGCCACCAGGTTTCCGCGGCGGTGAAGCCGTCGGCGGCAGCTGCTGCGGGTCGTTGCTCCAGCGGCAGATGCCCGTAGAGGATCGACAGGTTAGCGGCGAACCGCAGGCCGGTGACGTTCATACCTTCTCCGCGAGCTGACAGGACACCGGGACGGTGGCCACGGTGGTCATCTGGGTGAAGCCGGTCAGCGGCCACATGCAGACGCAGTCGGTCGAGAACAGCGGGCAGTCCTGCGGGCAGCCGAGCGGCGTTGCGAACAGCTCGGCGCCGTCGCGGCCGCGGATGCTGCGGCGTGCGGCTCTTGGCGTGGCCGCGATGCGCAGCGCGGAGGGGCAGTCCCAGATCGATCCGTCAGGCTCGATGAAGAACAGGGTGTGCCCGCCGAAACAGCCGCGCACCAGCCCCTTGGGGCGCGCGACAGCCGACGCCACCCGCTCGGGGTAATCCGGTGCCGGCAGCCCGAGCGGCAAGCCGGCGGCATACAGCTGCTGGTACCGCTCACGAAGCTGCGGCAGGTCGGTGGTGGTGAGGGCGAGGGTGCGGGCGAGGTTGTGGCTGGCGGCGAGCGACACCGGCTGCGGCACGGCGTAGTCGCAGCCGAGCCGAGCCGCCAGGCGCGGCACGGCGGTGATCTCCGCCAGGTTGAGCCGGGTGATCACCGTGTAGATGCCGACCAGCGGCCGGGGTCGCCCGCCGCGGGCCGCCAGCAGGGCGCGGACGCCTCCCACGACGCTGTCCCAGCCGTCGCGGCGGTTCAAGGCCGGCCGCCAGGTGTCGTTGTAGCCGGCGTCGGCGGAGTCCAGCGAAACCGAGACCGCGTCAACGTCGAGCCGGAGAAGCCGCTCGATGATCGCCGGGCGGTTCAGCGCGGTGCCGTCCGTGCACACGACGACTTCGACGCCGGCCTGTTTGAGCGCGGCCACCACCTGGATGGCCGGTGCCCATGCCAGGGGCTCTCCGCCAGCGAGGAAGACGCGCTGGACCGCCGATCCGCGCAGCGTGGCGGCGAAGGTGATCGCTTCGGCGGCGCTGATATCGCCCGGTGACAGATGGGACAGCGTTCCGGGCGCCGTGACCGGGTTAGCCCGGTGCTCTTCCAGCGTGCCGAAGTAGCAGTAGCGGCAGCCGCGGGTGCATCGGGAACGCAGCGCCCACAGCAGCGATATCGACCGGTCCGGCATCCGGCTTCCCTCCCTCTCCTAAACCCGCAGGTCCACGGCGGCCATCGCCTGGCGGAACTCCTCGGCGCGGTGCGGAGGGTAGGCGCCATCGCGCATCGCCGGCACGTAGTAGGTGCTCACCCGCTCCCATTGCCAGGGATCAGCGGCGAAGTCCCCGTCAATGCCGTTGTTGACCAGCGCGATCCAGCGCCGCAGGCAGCTCGGGCACCGTCCGCAGTGCTCCAGCCGGCCGCCCGGCGTCAGGCAGGAGAAAGTCCGCAGCAGGTCCTCGACAGGCAGCCCTCCCTGGATGTACCAGGCGACAACCTCGGTCTTGGTCAACTGCCAGAACGGGCTATCGACACGGACCGGCCGTCCGGCGAACTCGGTCAGCGTCGCGCTCATCCGTGCGAACGCCTCGGGGCTCTTGTCCGCGGCGTGGTCGCCCTTGACGCCCGCGCACCAGATCACGTCCGCGCGCAGCGCTGCCAGCATCGCGAATAGGACGTTGCGGAACGGGATCAGGTCACCTTGCGGGGTGTCCCAGGCGGACAGGTCAAGCTCGTCGCTGATGGTCAGGTCCATTTCGTGGCGGGTGGCGAGCGCCCGCACGGTGGCCAGTTCCTGCTCCCGGAAGTGGTGGCGGATGTCGAAGTACAACGCGGGTGGCTTGCCCAGGCGATGCCATGCCGGGAACGAATCCAGCCCGGCGGAGAACAAGAGGATCTCAGACATCCGCAGATCCTTTGCCTCGCCGCGACAACCGTTCCGGCGTAATCCGCGCCACCGGACGATCGCGGTGCCGATGCTGGATCTTTGCGATCGTTGTTACCTCTCCCACGGGAAGACCACCCACCCTTCTGCTCTGTTGCCGACGTAGTCCGGCTCCCGGTTGCCGCAGTGCCAGTTCGCGGTGTTCAGCCTTAGAACCGCGGCCCGCGTCCGGGCAGCGCCGCTCGCAGCCAGCAGACCGCGTCCGCTGGCGAGGGTGCCGCCGGAACCGGCGATGTCATCCACCAGCAGTACATCGAGGCCCGTGACTTCTCCGAGCGTGCCGCGATCTGATATCACCGGCTCGGCGCTCTTGGCCGCGTTCACGCCGTCAGTCAGCGTCCGGCTGATGGTCATCGACCGAACAGCCCGCGATCCGATCGCGTGGGCGATCATCACGGCCGGGATCAGCCCGCCGCGGGAGATTCCCACGATCAGACTCGGAGGGCTGTCCCGGACGATGGTCCCCGCGAGTGCCTTGACAAGCACATCGACGTCATCCCAGCTCAGGACATGGACGTCATCTACCACGTTCGCCATCCCATATGAGGACATGCTCACGGGTAGTGAGATTCCATCCGCGCTCCAGCGCGGCACTGGCGACAAGCCGCATCCGTTCGACGACGGCCGCCGGCGTCGTTCCTTCAGGGCTGAGCCAGATATCGGTGAGGCCGAACTCCTGCTGGAGTTCGGCGATCTCAGCCAGATCGTCCGGCCCGCAGACAACGAACTTCCACCGCGCCCGGCCGCTGGCCTGGATTTCCGCGATGGCGTCCGCCCTGATCCGCAGTTTCCTTGGAACCGCAGTATTCGCGAGCTTGATCCCGGCGTTGAAGGTCACCCCAGCCCCGACCAGCTCCGGACCCGGCTTGATCGTGGCGTTCGTCTCGATCTCCAAATCCCGGCTGGTGGACGAACTGCGGGCCGCCAGGTAGATCAAGGCGTCCTTGTGCAGCAGGGGCTCTCCGCCGGAGGCAACGATCAGGCTGACTGGCGGTAGGGACGGGCACATCGTGGCCGGGTCGAGTCTTACCAGTTCGTCCCATATCTGCGGAGCGGTGAGATGCCTAACTCCCGCAGGGAGATCATGCTCCGCGCGATTCCAGGTGTAACTGGTGTCGCAGGCCATCTGGCCCGCGACCGCAGTGCCAGCGGTCCTGGGGATTCTCGGATAACCGCACGTCAGGTTGCAGCCCATCGTGCGGACGAACAGGGAACGGCGGCCGAGACTCGGCCCCTCGCCCTGGAACGAGTAGAACAATTCCGCGACGGGCACAATGCGACGCGCGGCCCATGTGCCGCTGTTGCTGGCGCTCATCTCGCCCTCTGGGGCAGGTACGTCGCGCGGGTGTTCGCTGTTTCAGATACCTGCACGGCGCTGACCAGGGCCGCGAGGCCGGACGGCAGCACACGCGCCGCTGTCTCGTACAGGTGGCGGGCAAGGTGCTCGCAAGTCGGCTGCGGCAACAGAGGTCCGGCATCAGCGCCGTCCGCGCTCGTGGCCCGCAACTCGTTTAGGTACCTGTGATCGAGGACTGTCTTGACGTAGTCACCGAGCAGGTCAAGATCGGCGAAGTCGGTCACGAATCCGTCGTCGTCGAGAACGGGAGACGCCAGCTCGACCACTACAGCGTAGGAATGACCGTGCGTGTTCGCGCACCGATGATCCTCGGCCAGGCCGTTCAGGTGATGTGCTGCCTCGAACCGGAACGTCTTCTCGATCACGAACATCGGCATTACCCCTCATCCGGGCCGGGCCGCTTCCCGCAAGGCCGGTCGTCCACCGCCGACAACGTAACCGCCCAGCGGCGGTTCGGTCCTTCCCACCAATGGGAAGAATTCGTGCACGGCGATCACCACGTGGGTAGCCGCCTGGCTGGGCAGATCGCCGCTCCGCGCGGCCTGCTACGGGCCAGCGGTGGGTGGCGTGGTGGCTGCGCAGCACGGTCACCTCGGCGTGGTCGGTGATCAGCTGGCGGACCCTGGCGCCATGCGCCGCCGGTATTCGATGATGTAGCGGATGAAGTTCCAGGTGATCCGGTCGTAGACGCCGATCGCGTCGTGCTGGCCGGGGCCGTGCCGGAGGCGGCGTTCGGCGACGCCGCGCAGGCAGGCTGAGGCGGGCAGGTCGAGGAAGATCACGGTATCGGCTGCCTGGAGCCGGATCGGCAGGCTGGAGGAGTAGTTCCCATCGATGATCCATCTTGGTCCGGTGCCTAGCCCCGCTGGAGCGCGGCGAATTCGTCTTTCGGTTTCGGGTTCCAGTCGGCGTCGTAGTAGAGGGCGGTATCTGGAAGCCGGCTCACAGCGAAGGATCGCGCGTTCGCCACCGGGCTAGCGGGGGTCCCGGGCAGCGCGGCGACCTCGCTGTTCCGGCCGGGAGCGGCTGCCCGCTAACTGGCCGGGGCCGTTGAGGCCAACGTAACCTGCCAGACGCTGTCCGTGAAGCGGCATCTTTCCGGCACAGGAGTTCATGGTTACCAGCAGGAATCCATGGCGCGTTGAAGCGGCTGTTCACCTTCTCAGCGCGCTGGCCGGGTGGGAACGAAAGATTCCGTCCCTGGGAGCGGCTTACGGCCGCCGGGTATGCCCGAGCATCTGGCAAGCGGTGCCAGTCCGCGCCCTGCCGGCCGGGAATCGGCCCGCACCGCTGTATGCCGATCGTGGCAGCGGGACGGCGGGCCGGGCTGGCAAAGATTCCCGCTGCGGGGAGCGATTCCCTGGCGGCGTGCGCGCCAACATGAGCCTGCTGGTTCGGCTGATCACCTGGGCTGATCACCTGGAAGGACATCATGACTCTCACGCAACCGGGCACCGCCCTTCTGCCTGTGCCCCCCATTCCGCCAGCGGCCCGCATCGGCCCGGAGGGTCCGCTGGCGTTCACCAGCGGACATCATTTCGCTCTGGAAGACGGCACGGACCCGGTGGCGCTGGCCGAGGCCGCTTCGGCGCCGCTGTCGGTAATCGTGCAGGTGACCCGGCGGTGTGACTTCGGGTGCGGGTTTTGCTCCGAGATCGACACTGGTGGTTTATTCGCTTCAGGCTGCGAGGTCGAGTTCGAGGCGTGCGAGGTGGGTCATGTTCCCGCGGTTGAGGGGGGTTCCGGTCCAGTAGGCGTGCA
>Ga0307375_10002059_pt1 | contig 21094 bp, 12 predicted proteins | sample TR1MG_FD_202531 | JGI IMG/M metagenome (GOLD analysis project Ga0307375, IMG submission 202531) | Soil microbial communities from Risofladan, Vaasa, Finland - TR-1 | ecosystem: Environmental > Terrestrial > Soil > Coastal area > Acid sulfate soil | place: Finland: Risofladan, Vaasa | collected...
CGAATAGCTGAATTGCAACTGAAGATGGAAGCAGAGTGCTTTGCACCAATGGTATCCGCATGGGAGCCACTTATAGCACCCTTGCAAACGGAGGTTCAGGTCGAAGCCAGAGACATTAGGATCCTCATCCCCAACCCTGTCGATTTCATCCTCTCTGAGAACCTCATTACTACTTATCGACGCATTATTAGCGCACTGAACCAGAAAAAGGCCGATACCAGAGACGACATTCGCCTCAGCAGACTATTCACTTCAATGCCCGCCTCTTCTCCCCTCAGCTCTGCTTCCCCCTTCTCCCCCTTCTCCTCGGTGATTCGATCTCGTGGATCTCATCTTTACTACATCAGCAATTGCACTGGGCGGCCCTTCAAGTACTGCCTCGTCCAAGAGGGGAGTGGACTTCGATCATCCTCTAGAGTTCTTGAACCTGGAGCAGAAGAGCCCCTAGTGGTACCAATAGAATGGAATTTCGAAAATGGCGCCACCTCCCATCACTTACAACTTTCTGATAGATCGCTATTGGCCAAGATGCGAACTCACTTCACAATCACGGCGGACTTCTCTGGCGCCCAGTACTCGCCTGGTGCCCCCTCTTCTTCGTCTCCTCTCTCTGTTGGTCCAAAGCCAAACATCATTCAAGACATCTCAGTCAATGCAATCGGTTGCCGAGTTTCACATTTGGAGAACGGCATTCCAGTGGTAGTGGATGTTGAGCACAAGCAAGGCGCAAAGGTCGTCACTTTCAAATCCCGCATCTCCATCCACAACAACACTGCCATCCCTCTCCTTGTGGGCATGGAAATGGCGCTGATATCTTCATCTTCTGCGAGAAAGACTCCCTCTTCTCATACGAGAAATGTGGCAACACCATCCCAGAGCACTGCTCGAAGTTCTGGTGCTCTCTCCACGTCTATGGTCACTGTCTGGGATGGCAAAGTGGCCACCGTCTCTCATTTGTGTACGATTGAACCCTTTGGCTGGTATTATCTTCCTATCGAGATGGCTTCCGATGGCGTCCTCTTCTTCCGTCCTGCGACCACGTCCGAGTTCTTTGGCCTTGAGCAGCCTTCTGATTTGGGAAAGGTCTCCGACATACCCGATACCCAACTTGCATACCAATGGGGAGACTATCGATGTGTTTTGAAGTCCTTGAAGGCGCGATCTCCGTTTTATCTCAGTTGCAACCCTCGTGATATGAACGATATGGCTGGCAGTGCGCGCTCCTCCACCACCTTGATGAGTCCCTTACAATACTCTGTGGGCGTTTGTAGGGTCGCCACGAAGAGCTCCATCATTGCAGGCTCGGATGAGTTGATCCTCCACTTCCAGCCTCCATTGGTTCTCGAGAACCTGCTTCCCCGATCCGTCGAATACCTTATCCATGAGGGCGTACCCATCACTCCAACTCTGCAAAAGGGCAAGTCTCCAAAGCCTCGACAGCAGCAGCAGCAGCAACCTGAAGATTCGGGAGGCGCCCTCCCTACAGTAGGCAGCATCAGTAGCGGACAACGCGTTGCATTGCACAACCTGTCAATAATTCGTCCCATTCTCCTTGGAATTAGCATGGAAGGCTTCAGTTGGTCTCCAGAAGCACTCATTAGAGGACCCGAGCCGCAGGGACCTGTCTACTCATCATCCGCCGATGTTGCTCAAAAGTTGCGCGAAGACGCCGGATTGAATGATGCTCTCGACATGCCTGAGGCCAAACCCTTTGGGAAAGCTGTCACCTGCGACTCTACCGTTGATAGCACTCCGAGACACACACGCATCATCCTTGAGAATCAAGTCACCGAATATGGAACTCGCCTCGTCTCCTTCTACGTCAAGTACTGGATCGTCAACAAGACTGGCATTCCACTTCTCGCTGCTTCAGATCCGAAGAAGTTGGATACGATTGGAGCAGGAATGCAGGCGCTGATGCCGAAAGAGACGAAACCACACGTTTCTCAACCAGAGAATCCCGTCTCCTTCTCATCTGCCGCGATGTCCTCATCGGCATCAACATCATCATCACCATCATCACCAATTCTTGGGTGTAGAATCCCCCTCACTTCTCTGCTGGACCCTGATTTCTCAAGCGGATGTTCTGAGAGCGACAAGTTAGCCCCTTCTTCATCTTCCCCATCCCTTTCTGGCCTCTCATCTGCAAGAGGAACTCCTTTTTCAACTCCTCTGCCTGCTTCCAGGAGTGCCGCATCGTCTCGCATTCAAATCAAGAACCCGAAACACCTCCCCATCATCTACTGCCCCTCCGCATCGGAGAACAAGAGGATCAGCGTACGGCTCTTGGGTTCCAAATGGAGCAGCCTATTGCCTTTGGAGAATGCTTCGAATGGACTGTCGAGAGTGACTGTTGTTGGTGAAGCTTCAGGGTCGGGGAGAAAGTTCTACGACCTGTCACTCAGCGTTGGACCAGCAGCCGATCGCTTCTGGAGAACCACTGTTCTTACCTTCTCGCCTCGATACATGCTTACGAACAAGTTGTCAGTGCCGCTGTTGATTAGAGCCACCAGCAGTGGTGGTATTGGTGTGAATGAAGGAGTTCTCCTGCCGGGCGACACAGCACCATGGCATTGGCTTGGTTCATCATCGACAAGCGGAGGTGATAAGTTGACGAGTGAGGAGATACAACTGCGTTTGGATGTACCGAATTGCGATTGGTCAGGACCGATGTTATTGGAGACGAGAGTGATGACGACAGTGGCGCTCCTGGATCCCGTCACGAAGAACCGCTACTTCGTCCGTGTCATGCCAAGACTTCATACCGATACTGGAATCACGACCATCATCTTCAAGCAAGAGGATTACGAAAGCCCTCTCTTCAAAATCGTGAACAAGACCTTTTACCCGCTCACGGTGAGACAAACTGGCATGCAGCATACTCAGTTCCCCTGTGCAACCGATACCATCCCTCCTCGTGGCTCTCGTGTATGGGGCTGGTACAGTCCAATGGCAATAGAGAAGGGAGTTGAGCTACTGTTTGGACCGAACAAGATGCCTAAGACGTATTCCCTCTCCAAGGTGACGAGTTACCCAAGCGTCGTGGCAAGTACTGGACAGGTGGAATTTGACTTGAGGATTAGCGTTTCTACGGATAAATCGACGCGAACATTGCTGATCGAACCAGACCAGGGCGCGTCCGCGACGAAGAAGGCGGCAGAGGACTTGGCGAGGAGGCAGGCGATCACTCAATCTCCATCTTCAGGTGGCAGCGGCATTCAACAACGAGTTCAAAGCCGAGCGGTGACTCCATTTGGCGCAGGATCGTCGCCTTCTTCTAGACCTCCATCAACAGTCGCTTCTCGAACTGCTTCTGAGACTGGTATTGGTAGTGGTATGACTGGTAATGGCAGTGCTATTGGTAAGGGCGATGAGAAAGATGTGACTGAGCCTCAGCAACAACAACAACAACAGGGCCTTGATGAGCATGATTGGAGAATTGGACTTGCCATTCGATCTGTGTCTGTAAGCGTCATTTCCAGCGAACCTGAAGAGATCCTCTATGGCATGGTGTCTCGCATAGCAACAGAGGTGATTTTGTATCCAAAGAGGTGGACAGCGGAAGTGCAGATCCAGGACATCCAGTTTGACAATCAGGATCCGATGACTTTCTATCCCGTCGCCATCTGTGCCGTTGGCTCTTCTCCTCGATATTGGCTTCAATTCTCTCTCATCCGATCAACAGAGTATCCCGATATCATGTGCCAACCTCTAGTGTGTCTCTTGATGAAGGAAACGCATGTCAAATTGGACGAGGTGCTGCTCCTCAACTTGCTTGACCTCTACAACGCTCGTCACTCATCTTCTTCGTTATCATCATCATCTTCTTCTTCTTCTTCTTCTTCTTCTCAATCAACGTCGACAGAGACCATCTGGCTGACGAACAACGACAACCTGCTGAGCCTTGGCGTTGACGAGGACTTGTCCAAGATGGTTTACACCGAGTTCCTGCTTCTGAATCCCATGACCCTGTTGCTTTCGTTCCAGTTCTCGAAATCCACGACCGACGACGATCGAGAACAAGCGTTGCGTGAGCACTACCTTCTGAAGTCGAGTCATTACAATCCCGGCTCGATCAATGGCATCGGCGTGCAGAGGGACTTCCCCGCTCTCTACGACTTCTTGAACAACCGCATCTCCGGCATCTTCACCTTCGAGCGCGCTCCCATCTTCCTCTCCTGCTTGCAGGTGGAGAATTCGTTCGTATCGTACAACATCCTTATGGAAACGGTGCAGGCGCACTACACCTCGCAGATCGGCAAGTTCGTCGCCTCCGTCGGCGGTTCTCTAGACATTGCAGGCGACCCCATCTCACTGGCGTACAATTTGGGCACTGGCGTGCGCGATCTCTTCTACGAGCCAGCAAAGGGCATCGCCATTTCCCCGCGAGCGTTTGGACAAGGACTGGGCAGAGGAGGCGCTCAATTCGCCAAGAAGTCCGTCTATGGCATCTTCAACACGCTCAACAAGGGATTCAACACCATTGGCACAGCAGCGGCAGTAGCATCATTCGATAGCGACTATCAGGCGAAGAGAGCGCAGAGGAAGCAGAGAGAGCAACCGAAGAACGTTGCGTATGGTGTTGGTCAAGGTGCATTAGAACTTTCGAAAGGTCTATTTGATGGCATTACTGGGTTGGTGATACAGCCCATTCAGGGCGCGCAGAAGGAAGGTGCCGCTGGGTTCTTCAAGGGCATCGGCAAGGGCGCCGCTGGTCTGATCGTGAAACCCGTTGTTGGCGCCTTCGACCTCGTTCAACGTACTGCAGAGGGCATCAAGAACACTGCTGTCGACAATGCCAGGACTCAGAGGTGTCGGTGGCCCATGTACATCGCAGAGGACGGCATCATTCGCCTCTACTCACGTCGCCTCTCTCTCGCCATGAGACTTCTACAATCCATCAAGAGTGGCAGATTCGCACACGAAGACTTTTGGGGCATCTTTACGTTTGCAACGTCGACACAATCGGATCCAGACGCGCTCATCGGCACCTTCCTCATCGCCTCCACACAACGCTGGATTCTCATCCAAACCACCAAACGTCAATCATCCAAGAGTGGCTCACCCTCATCTACCCCATCTGCCTTTGCTTCTTCTTCTTCTTCTTCTTCCGCAATGACCACGAACAACAACAGCAACAAATACAACAACAACGGAGTCGGCATTTCACCTGACAGGACTCCATCCATCGACGTAAAATGGCATTACCCCTACGACGACATCACGAACATTGAAGTAAACTTCAGAGCTCCAGATACATGCACGTGTGTCTTTTCAAGACAGGGCATCCTCGCCAAATCAACCATCTCTTGGCAAGCACCAAAGCAGAGCACCGAAGAGCTTCGCCGATGGATCAACCAACGCCTCTCCAAACACAAGGTTCTCAACGCCTTCTTCCAGAATGTTAGCCAGTAGCTGCAAAATACCATGATATGCTTCAAATGTAGTATGTTGATGGACGCCTCCTTCACTCTCATCTTCCTCCTCCAACACAGATGACATCTCCCAACTTCAACTCACCAATGGAACTTCAGACACCATCATTGCCACGAAGAAGGAATGCCAACCTCGAAGTGGCCCACACGCTCAAAGAGACAAGGAGATGAGTGAACCGTCAGCGAGGCGTATCTCTGCCCCTTCATGGGCCAAATGAACGCATCATCAAAAATGGTGGCTCTTCGACAGGCTCACAGGAAGCTCACTGACTGGTCAGGTTGGAATCTCGAGATTGACCTCCAGATTCACCATTGGCCATCACTTTGTTGAATAACATCTCGCCATCGATTGACACCACTGTACATGACGTGTTTGTGGAATACCGACGAATTGGATTGCTATAAGAGAAACGAGGTTTGTCAGAGATTCAAATCGGAAATCCCGCATTGCACCTGATTGGATGACTGAGATCTTGATGACGGAACCATCATCAATGAGTCAGGGTGCCTGGAGATGGAATATCGTTGTGATTGAGATGATCAGCAATGATCTGTTGAAGAGGTGGGACCGACTGAGAGTTGAGTTGGATTCAGGAAACCTCACTTGCATTTGTGTCGTGTTGAGTCGGTATGTTCCGTGCGATGGATTAACAGCGTTGTCTATGTGTTCTTCGTGCTAATCTGTGCCTTCTTTTCTGCTTCGGTCTTCGTCTATGGCTCCAGTGCTCGAAACATTGCGGTGCTCCAGATGCTGTCAGCCTCTCGAGCCTCTATTGCCTACTTTCGTCGATTGAGGGTCTCTACATTGCGACCTAACATGAGTGCTAAACGAAATGTGTCCAATAAGAGCTTCAAGACAGCGTCGTATCTGCTGATTGGTGATGAAGTCTTGTCCGGTACAGTTCAGGATACGAATGGTCCCTTCTTGGCTCAATACTTTCGAAAGCGAGGCATTGATCTTACGCGAATCGAAGTTATCCCCGATAAGGTGTGTTGAGCAGTGTTTGTGAGCGTCAGAGTGGAGCGTTTGTTCGTCACTTTCGCCGTGAGCTTCACTTCCTCCCTTCTGACCGATTGTGTGCTGATTTGCCTGCAGTTGGATGTGATTGTGGAGACAGTGAATAGAGTGCGCCCCAAGTGTGATTATGTGGTGACGTCAGGCGGTATAGGGCCGACGCACGACGATGTGACGTACGACGCGATCGCGGCGGCCTTTGGCGTGACTCTGGAGTACGACCCCGTGGTCATGGTGGGCCTAGCGGCGTACATGAAGTCTCGCAATTCTGAGTTGAACGAGGCTCGCAAGCGCATGGCGCTCTTCCCGAAGGGCTGTCGCACGCACGCAGTGCCCGGACTTTGGGTGCCCATCGTCTCCATGGACAATGTCTTCATCTATCCTGGCGTCCCTCGCCTTTTTGAACGCATGCTTTTGGCTTCCGATGGCATCTTCGAAGAGGGCCCCGCATACGTACACTGGGAAGTCTTCACCAAGCAACTCGAGGGAGATTTCGCTGCCGCACTCACACAAGCCGCTGCGCTGCACACTCAAGTCAAGATTGGCTCATACCCCATGACCGGCGCCGACGGAACCTCCTTTACACGTCTCTTCATCGAGGGACGAGACGAAGCTATGGTACAAGCCGTAGCGCAGGAGTTGGGAAACATGACCAACGCGTACCTCGTCGCTCCAAGACCTGTCGTTCAACCGAACTCCAAACTGTAAACTGTACTACTCTCACAATATCACACATATGCGCCCAAACGAGCTCGTTTCTTGATCATCAGTGGGTGTTCCGAGATCGGCAAATCGATTGGAACGCGCACCTCCCTAAACAGTCCATTCTGTGCACACATGGATATTGCCTCTCTCTTCTTGGACTCTGATCTAATTGACGCCACTCACACCTTCTCGGCGACCACTCCCATTTGGCCAAACAACACAAAGCTGCTTCGATGCCCCACCGGTGGCGACAATTACAACGCTGAGGCTTACGTCCTTTCTGGTGGCTGTGGCACCCATACTGATGCTCCGTTACATTTTAAGAAGGGCATGAAATCCATATCTGATCTTGAACAAGACGATCTCGTCAGTCCATTGGTGCTAATCGACGCTACAAAGCAGTGCTCGCAGAATCACGACTATGCTCTCTCCAAAGCCGATATCCTACTCTGGGAAGCCGAGAATGGAACAATCCCAAATGGTGCCTTTGTTGCTATGAGATCTGGATGGTCTTCTAGGTGGCACAGTGAGCAGGAGTTCCAGAACTTTGGATCCGACGGACAGATGCACTTTCCTGGCTTCTCTGGAGAGGCTGCCCACTTCTTGATCGAGGAAAGAGACATTCACGCTATTGGAATTGACACTCTGTCCCTGGACATTGGAATGTCGATGGACTTCATCGTGCACATCACTATCCTTGGAGCTGGAAAGTACCAGGTTGAGAATATGGACTTGCGTGACTCGAGAATCCCTGCTAAGGGTGCGTGGATCATTGCCTCGCCTATGAAGCTCAAGGATGCGCCAGAGGCACCCACACGTGTCTTGATCGTCGTGCCGAAGAAATGAGTGGCGCCCATTCGCAACACTTGCAACACTCCTCTTCAATAAACGAACTCATTCAATGCATATAGACCAAAATTCACTGTATGGGTGTGTACATTCAACAATGTGGCGGTAATCGGGTCTCCCCAGACGAGAAGAGTTAGTCACCCTCCGGTCTTCCTATTGCCTCATGTGCTCTCTAATGTGTTCCTTCGTATGAAGATCCTAGCATATGATGAATCTCACGATGATGTTGGTTCTCAATCGGAGAAGGGATTGTCTCATAAAGGCTCCTCAAATGGCCGCTCGTTTCTCCGTGTTTCCATGATCCATACAGATGCAAAATGGACTCTTTCCTTCAAAATCGCCACCAAAAGATACGGTCCTATATAATTACAGAGAGGAAGGTCGACCGGTTGAAGACGCCAAGCGTGAGTGGAGAGCGGACGGGAAAACCTGGAACAGGAACCTGCTACATGTCCTGGCTCTGTTGCTTCTCTGCGAGCGATTTGACCTTGAGTATCGCCCTAGACCTCAACTTTGACTTTGAGCGCTGAATCCTGGCCTCTTTGCGCTCACCACGAGTCGGCATTCCAGCAAAGACAAAACATGCATCGTCCACATACTCCTGAATCTTATGGATGCAATTACGCTCATTCTCAGGTTGTGTTCGGTATTTCTGACATGATACTACCACAAAACCCTCGTTGTTGATGTGTGAGGCGTGTCGTTGTTGAAAGATCTCTCGAATCTCAGATGGCATCCACAAGGCCTTCTGCACATTGAAACGGATCTCCGCCTTCGTAGAACGCTTGTTAACGTTTTGTCCACCAGGTCCAGATGACTTCATGTAGTTCAGTTCTAAACCAGAGCGAGGAACGAGGATTTTCTGAAAGTGTGGCTTGGGAGCACTTGGAACGGAATTGGAAGCCTTTAATGATTGCGTTAGTGCCATCTTATTGGGGAAAGGGCAACAATGGAGTGTCTATCATACAGAAGAGCAGTAAGTACGACGAGAGGGGGGCATCCCACGGCGAAACAGGGTGGCCAACATGATGCTGCGTGAGAGAGGGTGAAGGGAGGGTGGTTCAGGCCTGTGGAATGTCATCTCTCTCTCTCTCTCTCTCTCTCTCTCTCTCTCTCTCTCTCTCTCTCTCTCTCTCTATCTCTCTCTCTCTATCTCTCTCTCTCTCTATCTCTCTCTCTCTCTCTCTCTATCTCTCTCTCTCTATCTCTCTATCTCTCTCTCTCTATCTCTATCTCTCTCTCTCTCTCTCTCTCTCTCTCCCTCTCCGAATCTCTGATGACTTAGATCTCTAACGTACTTGAAGTTTGTGCCTTTGAGCTGTAGCAGTCGGCCGTTGAAGAAGTCCGCAGCGTCTTCGCATTTGCAAAGGACGCCTCCTCATACTGGCGGTTGCCCGACCTTGCGAGATAAGATCCTTGTCCATCATCATTAGTGAAACTTCAGGTATTTGGTTGAGTTGCTCTCGAGGTCCATTCTGTCATTGACTGTGGCCATCCTCGGTCGTGTTCGTACTTACTCAAGGTGTACTTAGCAAGGATAAAATCCTAGTTCGGAAATTGGAAATTGTTGGACAACTTGCGAGACAGTCTCGGTCATTTTTTGTCTCTTGGTTGCTCGATACTCTTCATCAGATCTTCAATTTCACGCCTATAGCATTTTGCGGCGAGCCCACCACCGTGGGACGGGCCAACTAGCTCCTGCCCCTTTGCTGCGCCTCCAGCTTTCGCCTCCTCAGTCACTTCTGCATCATCCTTCGACGCCTTATCTTTACTCTTCATCTCTAGTTCAACCCTCCCTTCATCATTTTCGAGGAATCTGAAGCTCATCTGACGCCATGGACGAGAACAACAACCTAATCGATTCCGGCCATCCCTTCGCCGATCGTCCCAACCAAAGTACGTCACTTCTTCAACTCCCCTCCTCCCGACTCCCCCTTTCCAAGTACCACTCCCTTCCCCCTCCCTGTCTTGCTCTTCGGGCTCCTGTCCAGGGCCATGGCAGTGTCGGAATCCGGTGCTCTTTCCTCGTAGACTTTTCCAAAACGGCATCTGACCCCCAATGGCGCGATCTCGCTCTCCCTAGCCTGTTTTCAAAGATACAAGAACCATTTGTTGATCATCCTCGGCATTGTATTGGTCTTGGCGGTCGTTATTGGACTCATCGTCGGACTTACCATCAAGAGCAAGCGTACGTGCCCTCCCGTCATTCTTTGTCCTCTACTTCCGGTTTTCTGCTCTAAGTCGGTGCTAACTCTGCATTTTGTACATTATTTAAGCCTCTGCGGATGGACTTGCCACTGCCGTCACCGTCAAGAATATCATGGGACACTTGCAGCAGTTCTACGACATTTCTCAAGCTCCTGGCAACAACGGTAGCCGTGGAGTGCTCGAAGGCTATAACCAATGCCTTCAGTATGTGCAAAACGCCCTCGCAAAGACTGGCTGTGTAGTACGTGCGAAGCGAGAGCGTTCTCAAAAGGTCTCACCCTTGTCCTTCTACTTTCGTGTGTTGATGATATGCTCACCCCCACTTTCGTTCTGTTGTTTGCGATTGTCTCGATGCATCATGACGTTTTGGTTCATAGCTGACAACCCAATCCTTTGAAGCACCCGTGTTCTACGAACGTGCGCGTCCAGCAATGAATTACACGGTTGGCGGTACTACTCAAGTGGTTCTTCAGCCCAATGTGGACTTTTTGACGATGCGTTATGGAGGAAATGGAACGTACTCGTTTACAGCCCCAGTGAAGGTGGTGTTGAACGCTGGATGCAATGATAGTGATTGGGCCGTTGTTCTTCCCGGTGAGGTCGGTATTGCGTATTATCAATCCCCCGATAGTGGTATTCCCGATTGTAAGGCGTACGATAAGGCTATGGCTGGAGCGAAGCATGGAGCAGGTGCCATTCTGATTGCGAATGATGTGACTCGTACTTCGCTTCTGGCCTCCCGTATTCGTGGAGATGGTTACTATGAAGGCGATTATATCGTTCAGGTTCCAGTGCTCGCTATTACACACTCCTTGGCGGATGCTATGAAGAATCAAGCGGCCGTCACCGTCTCTATCAGCACCCAGACGGAGATCATCATTGCCAACACTCAAAACTTGTATTGCACTACTCCTGGTGGAAACGCTAACGATCTCGTCGTCATTGGAGCTCATCTTGACTCTGTTCCCGCCGGACCTGGAATCAACGACAACGGCAGTGGATCTGCCACTCTGTTGGAAATTGTGTTGCAGTTCTTCAAACTCAAGTTCAAACCTTCTGCAAAGATACAATTCTCGTGGTGGGGCGCTGAGGAGCTAGGACTTCTCGGCTCGCGAGCTTTCGTCAACTCCTCCAAGATGACCAACTCTCCAGTTCCCTTCAGCTCCATCAAAATGGGCGTCAATTTCGATATGCTCGCTTCACCCAATGGAATTCCCGAGTATCACGATATCACTGTGCCTGGAAACCCCACCTTCCCTGAGACTGCCCTGCGCGGCTCCGCTGCAATCTCCCAAGCCTTTAAAAGCGCATTCGATAACGCCAACGTGAATACTATGGCCACTGCTATGACTGGTGGTTCAGACTACTACCCATTCGCCCTCGAGGGCATTCCTGCTGGCGGTCTCGCCACCGGCGCCGGAGGCATCAAGACTGACGCCCAACGCGCTCAATTTGGAGGTTTGGCGAACGCTGCCATGGATCCGTGCTATCACCAACCCTGCGACACCGTTGCAAACATCGGTCAAGACATTCTCGGCAAGATGTCACAGGCTGCCGCTCGCGCCATCGCCACCTTCGCTTTGCAGAACGATATCAATGCATTCCTTGCCAGAGGTGGAGACTAACTACCATCGAAGCTGTGAATGGGTAAGGCGAAAGGGGGAAGGTGAAAGCTTTCAATACTTTTCGTCCGTCGTTCATCCCCGACACTTCCGGTTTGTCCTGAAATGTAAGTCAAAACGACAAATTACATAGAGAAACAAACAATTGAGGGTGACACGGGATGCGGAGCAGGAGAGAAACAACATGCAGTCTCTGCAAGCAACGCGTTGAGTGCGACCCACTCGCTCGAAGCGTTTTCGAAGAAGAGGAACGCCCGCAAGCCAGTTCGGCCTCTCCTGGTTCACAACAATGTCCTCCATGTACTTCGCCTTCTCTCCCTCCTTCAGTTCAATTTCCCCTGAGACTTCACAGCGCACTCATCATTCGATATGGAGACGCCAAAGACTTCCAAAGTGAATCCAGCTGGCTTCCGCGACTTCGTGCGCCAGCAGCGCAAACTCCACTCCGCCCGTGCGTTGAGTCCCGCTCCCCTGTTTGAAATCAAGCTCGCTTCCGAGCAAGAAGAGTCCCCTGCTTACGGAAATGCCAAATCAAATGAGTCTATGGTGGCGATACAATGCGGAGAGGGCGATGAAATGGCCACATTGCAGAATGTTCCCCTGAACTGTCTCGTTGGCTGCTCTCGATGGTTTTACGAGCTGTTTCATAGCCGTATGTCACTCTATACATTACACTTTATCTCATATTCTGCTGATTACTCACGGAATTTTGCCCTTGTAGATCGAAAGGAGCATTGGAAAGATTCGAAGGAGACCTCGATCTATTTACCCAGTTTGACGCTTCCTGTAGTGAAAGCGGTGGTTCAATTTGCTGTCATTGAGCGCAAAGTGAATCCTACGTGTTCGTTTTTGGTGAAGCCGCCCGATTTGGACAATTGGACGCTGACAAAGGACCTCCTCGGGCGAAACCGAACCATCTTTCAATTCACCGTTCATCCTGAGTTGGCTCTGGATCTGTGTCACGCCGCGCTGTTCTTGGAGATCCCTGCCCTTCTCGATGTATCTTGTCGCATGCTTGGTTACTACATTGACTTCGTCCCCACGGTAGAGGGCATCGATTCGAGTCTGGTGCTCAAAATCCTCAGTCACGTCGCACCACTCAAGTTGGCAGTACTCGAGTGCCTTCCCCAGTACGCTTCATACGTAGAACAACTGACTCCTGTCTGGGAGGAGCAGTGCAAGGCGAAGCAGTTGGATTATCAGGAGTTGGAAGTTACGCGTTCTTGGTTCCGAAACGATCGCTTCGGTGTGCCTCTAGCATCGTCTTCATCGTTATCATCATCGATGTCGCCATCTTCATCATTTCCGTCATCATCGCCATCATCATGCTTCACTCCTCGTCAACTCTTCATTCACCATGCTCTGCAACGAGATCTTGGGCGTTTGGCCACAGATTTCAAGATTCAGAAGAACATTGACGCTGCGAATAGGGAGAGAAGGCTGGAAGGCGTGGAGGAAGGATTGGCGATCGGTTCCGCTTGTTCATCATCGTCGTCATCTTCAATCACCTCTTGGCATCTCGATGTCGATGGCATTTGGAAACGCACATCATTCTCATCATCCTCCTCTTCTCTCTTTGATTCAACGAGGAGCTGCTCGAAGGTAACATTTGATGCGATGGAGAGGGTGCTCGGTCCGGGGACACCCGAAGACGATCGCTCTGGAATGCGCACTGTTGGCGCGCTTGTCAATCTCTCCGAGCTCGCCGTGCACGTGCCTTGCACCTCCCTCTGCTTCCCACTGGATGCGCAGATCATTGTTCTATGGCAACATCTGCATACGCTGGAGATTCGTGATGCAGCACTGAACGACGACCTCGTCTTCGCGCTGCCCCAGTTGCCCTCGCTTCGCCACCTCATCATTGACGCCATCACTGTCTCCGGGGAAGGTCGTGGACTGCCTCACTCCATCTACAAGTCATTCGACTCTCTTCGCCACACGTTCGTAGTACCCGATGGATGGCAAGTGGAGCCCGATCGTCTCGAAAACCAACTGCCCTCCAATCCTCTCACTTCTCCTCCTCCTCACCCTACTCACATTACGCAAGCCAACATCTTCTCTGCTCTCGAACTTCTTCAGGTTTGCGCCAAGCTTCCTTTTTTGGAGACATTCCAGTTCTCAAACATCGAATTTGAGGGCGTCATGGTGCGCGACGCGTGGGACTTGGTATTCGCTCCTCACTGGAGACAAACCAACTCCATCTTCTACCCTTCCCTCAAATACCTCTCTCTGTTTGGTGCTGGACTGACTCCGAAGGCACTATGTGTCATCATTCACGCATTTGCTGACACTGCGGCGGAGCTTTTGGACATCGCTTCGAACCACATCTCCCTCGGCTCTCCCGATATCGATTGGATTCCTTTGTCCAGTTGGGGCCATCTAAAGCACCTCCTCATCGGCCACAACTCATTGAGATCTACTGATCGCCTCGTACCCTTCACCATCGGACAATGCGTACCTCCCACTCTGGAAACACTCGGCATCGATTCACTCGCTTGGGATTCGATTGTCACCTTCGCTTCAGGTCTGGTCAATGCTGGAGCTTTCAATATTAGGCAAATCTTCATGCACAACTCATCTGGAGCTTCGGAACTGCTGGAAGCGCTCACCAACTTCTCCGGTGCTCTTTGCCAATCTCTGGAAGTGTTAGACCTCACCCTCTCGAAAATCATGGACCAATCCATCTCCAACATCGAACGCATATTCATGCATGCATCGAACCTGAAAGAAGCCAGATTGTGCGCAACGAACTTCAGTGCCCTTGGACTCGAGAGACTCGTCTCCTTCCTCAGCTACGAAGAGTACTCTCACATCCATGTCGTTTGGAGTGGAGTTCCTGCAAAGTTCGAGGACATCTTGCCCAGAATCAACCGAATGTGAACGCGCAATTGCGCAGGACATCCACGCGTGAAGCGCAGCCCTCGTTTCTCCCATCTAGACCTCCCCATAGCGCCCACGTGTGACCCATCGTTTGTGTGGCCATTCAGAGTTACCATTTATACATTAAAAGTCTACATATGCGAAGCATTTTCGGGTGTCTCCTGAATCTCACAGGATAGGATCTTCACGCAGTCTCCTCCGTTGCTTTGAGTTGCGGTAGTTGCAGGTCATGGAGACTCTGCTGTTGCGGCTGTTGCTGTTGTTCTTGCAGTTGCTGAGCAGATGGTGCGGAAGCCTTGAAGTTGGAGGCGAATAGGGCTTCGAAGATGCCCATGAGAGAGGTCATCTGCTTGTGGAACTCGATCTCGTGGTTCACTTTCGATTGTAGGTTCACAAACAGTTTGTCGATGGTGGGTGAGAGGCCGATGGTGGGTGCGTAGAGGTCCAGGATGTGGTTGGAGACGGTGAGGATGGTGGAGGTGTAGCGAGGGTTTCGCATGTAGGCGACGCAGAACTGTAGCAGGGGCTTGAGAGTGACTTCGTTTCTTCCAGATAGCGGCACGACGAGGGCGTTTCTCCTGATGAACTCTTCGAAGAGGGAGCAGACGACGAGCGGGTCCTTGACGTCGAGGGCGGCGTCGAGCGCCTTCTTGTACTGGAACTTCTTCAGATGGATGTCGTATCGCCGGAGCTTCTGTCTCTTAGTTCGCTCGATTTTGTAATCAGAAGAGGTCGCAGTTGAATCCTGTCCGCGCATGAGGTATGCACGGTTGATGACGGGGAGCTCCTTGGACTTGGTTTGGTACGGTTGTGCAAAGGACTTGGACTTGACTTCCTCCTGCAGCTTGACGACTCTGTGACGAATAGAGAGCATGCCATCGCTCATGCCAGTGACTAAGTGAGTATTGGACGGGGAGATGCCGACGGAGAGAATGGGAGCCGGGTACTTGATCACGTGGAGGATCTTGTACGTGTTGGTGTCAAACACTTTGACAGTACTGTCGAGGGACGATGTGAAGAGACGCGAGCGAGAGGGGTCGTAAGAGAGGGAAGTGACGGCCTTTTGATGAGCGGAGAGAGTGTCAAGCAGGCGGAAACCTCCGACCACATCCCAAATTTTCACCTCGTTTCCCGCTGCGCTCAGGATGATTCCGCCTCCGGGCAGTGCAACGATGTCTTCAATGGGTGCCTGATGTTCCAGCGTGGCGAGACACTCCAGAGAGCGTGTGTCCCAGACTTTGATGGTGTGATCGTGTGACCCGGAGATCCAAACGTTTTCGCTCGCAGGCGAGACCAGACCAGCGCGCACTTGATCCTTGTGTCCGGAAAGAGTAAAGAGATTCGATTGACCTTGCAAATCCCAGCCAGTCACGGTACAATCATCCGATCCAGCCATGATGTGGTGGTTGTTCGTAGAGAAGCGCGTCACGCGAATCGGTCTCTTGTGTACGTCTCCAAACGTTCTCAATACCGACCGAGAATGGGCGTCGAACACTCTAATCACTCCCTCCTCTCCTCCTGCCACAATAAGTTGTCCATCAGATCTGTAACGAGCACTATACGCCACCTCTTTGAATCGATTGAGAGACTTCTTCACTTCGTTCGTCTTTGCGTCGAAGATTTGAGCCTAAACCCAGCCAAAACAGAGAAATACGATGGTCAACAACTCGCACTATCGAGGATAAGGGAGAAGAGACCGACATCACGTCAATGCAGCGAGAAAGGAGGGGGGAATTCGTACGCGAGTCGAGCTGGTCACGACAAAGTCATGCGGTGCCGCTTGAGAGAAGTCGATACACGTTACCGATGCATATTGTTGTAGCAGGATCGGGAACTGACAATGGGAGAAAAACGAACAGGTCAGTGGAGAGGTTCAAGTGCAACGGGAAGCAAGACGAAGAGGCGGTCGCGGCGAGCGTAGAATTGGGCCTTCCGTGGACGTACTCGGAACTTTTTCCAGAAGGCAGACTCAGAAGTGTCGACCGTGTGGGCCTTTGCAAACCTTTTCAGCTCAACCTTTTGGTACGGCTGGGCCATGGTTGAGAGGGGAAGTGGAGAGACCGCAGTCGCCACCCGCAGTCGCTTCTGCTTCCTCCTGGGAGTCAAACCCATCGTATTCTATTCGCCCTTCAACATTGACTCGATCCTTGGAACAGCGCCTCACAAACATGAGTTTATACCCGTCTATCAGAGTATGTCTCCGTTGCACCATCTTCCCCCTCTTTGCCCCTCTCAACAGGGTTACTTCAGGATTCTCATATGACTTCCTGAGAGGAACCTTCTACTCATTTATCGTGATTATTGTGGCTTATGGATGGGATGGAATACAACGTCATGAGAGCACCGTTTTGGTACTCGTCCACCTTTCTAACGCTTTCCCCTTCTCTACTGCAGAACCCGATTGTAAGGGCCCCCAAATGGTGGATCATTGATGCTCACGGACACCATGTTGGACGTTTGGCATCTCAAATTCCTAAGCTGCTCCAGGTATGACCATTGTGTGTTTGTGTGTGCCTAGTTACTTGGTTTCCGCTCTTCTTCGTTCCTCGTCTCTCCTTCAGTGGTCTTTAAGTGTTTGGATGTGGCTTGTTAGTGTGTCTTTCCCATTTTGGTCCCATTCAGAGTTGTTCCTGTGTAGCTAACGTCGTTTTTCTGTTCGTCTCCTTCAGGGTAAGTATAAGCCGTCCTGGACGCCGTCAGTGGACTGTGGAGATTACGTAGTGATTGTGAATGCCAAGCATGTGAAGTTTACCGGTAAGAAGCTGGATCAGAAATACTACAAGTGGCATACAGGCTGGGTTGGAGGTTTGAAGCAGAGAAGTGCGCGTATCATGCTAGAGAAGAAGCCTGAGGAGATTATGCGCAAGGCGGTGACGCGCATGATGAAGAAGAATGCGTTGAGAGCTAGATACGAGAAGCGATTGCTGATTTACCCCGAGTCGGCGCATCCGCACACGGATCAACAGTTGGCCGAGTTCAACCCCATCGCTTCTGGTCCTGTGGTCTCCGTTCCTCGTTTCAGTCACAGGTTGAATAACGATTACTCTCTTCGCATCTCCAAGGATGAGGGATCCGATGAATGGACGCTGTCCGCCAAGATTTTCCGAGCCAGCGCTCCCAACAAGGTTCGCGCGGCTGCCAAGCGCGCTGGTCACTTCGGACGAGGACATACCATCTCTCCAGAAGATTCCATGTACCCGGATACCGCCATGCTTGGTCCTGCACTTACGCACGCCGAGTGGAAACGCGCTCGCGAACTCGTCAAGACTGACGTCAAACCTGAAAACTGGCCCGTACGCGAGAGCTCCGAAGCCATCGACAAATACGTGCGCGCTATTCTGCAATCACAACAAGCCAGAGTCAAGGAGATACTCGAGAAGCCACTTCCCAAACCACACCCCACCACACCCTACCTAACTACTCAGGAGGCTCAAGAGGCGATGAAATCTGCCCCCAAGGCTGCACCTACCAAGAAGAAGTAGAAACACGAACCCTTGTCACATACAGTAAAACGGAAAAGTCAACCAAACTTGGTTATGCAAATCACAATCCGTTTCCACCGCATCCCTTCCGCCCTCTCTCAAACCTACCGTCGCAATGTGTGTAAAACATGTCTACCCATCTCTCCGAGCGGAGATGAGTGAATCACAGGGGGACAACAGACGCAGAACAGCATGGAGGTCGAGTCACTCTCGCCATGCGCCTTCTCATGTCAACATACTCGTCTCTCGTCTAGATCTTCCTCATCATGTTGGCAATCACGTATGACACACTTATATCACAGAAAAAACTCACATCGCACTTGTCAAAGGTCGAAATCCGACGAAATTGGCAGGGCATACCCGGCGGGACCTGCCCCACCCGATCACCACTCTATTCTGTACCATCAAACCGACAACGCCCCATGGATCAAATCAGTCATGCTGCAGAAGGCGCTTATGAGACTATCCCCGTCGGTCATCGTCAATACAGGCGCGTGAAGCCCGACTTTGTGACGACGAAAGTTGGGCAACCTCGACAAACCTTCGTAGTGGCGTCTAGTACGTATTCTGCATCTATTCTTCCTTGATATCACCTGTTAGGCTTGTATCGCTAACTTAGCGCATGTTACGATTGATGTGAAGGTTCCAACATCGAAGATGAGCCAGATACGTGCGTGGCGAGAATGGAGCCAGAACCGAGCGAGCGCGAGATCAAACAGACTCCTACTGGCTTCGTATGTGAGCTTCCAGTCGACCCTGCATTTTATACGGCAATCATTGGGCCTAAAGGTGCGACGGTGAAGAAGATTCGCGATTCTACGGGTTGTAACGTTTCAGTGCCTTCTCGGGACTCTAAGAGCACCAATATCCGAATTGCTGGCTCTACAACTGCTGCTGTGGAAGAGGCGATCAAGGGCGTGATGTATATTGTGAATTCTACAGATCTAAACAAGGAGAGAGGTCGTCCAAAGCAAGTGCAATATGACTTCTTCGTGAGCATCCCCCTCCTCGATAGCAAGTTCGGTATGGAGTTGTCTGAGTTCCATGGAGAAGTGAAGACACTGATTGGGCAGAAGAAGTTGGTGGTGGCTGAAACTGCGCTGATGAAGGCGAGCTCTCTCCACTTTACGTTGTGCATGCTTCACCTCCACACGCCGGCTCGTGTCAACATGGCTGCCGAACTCCTGGATTCTCTGGCCTCTGAAATTCGTGCGCTTGCTAGATCTCAGCCTATAGAAATCGATTGGTCGCAATTGAGGACGTTTGAAGATGCAAATCCCGCGAGAGCAGAGATCATCTACATGCAACCGGGCGAGAAGGCCACCTCCGTCATCACACCCATTGCACAGCTCATCCGCTCAAAATTCCAAGAAGCCGGCCTCACTGAAGTGGAAGGTGGAAAGGCGTCCCCTGAGAAGCTCGTCTTGCACGCAACGATCGCCAACAGCAGACCAAACAAGTTCGACGCCACGCCAATGTTCGCGCTCCAATCCGCCCAATTCTCCTCCTTCGCCGTCTCGGAAATCCACCTCTCACAGCGATTCAACTACGACAAAAACGGATACTACCACTGCGCAAGCAAAGTGGTGCTCTAAGAACACATCTGTACACATACTGTAGACTGTAGCACACAAACAAGCGCATCAAAGAAGACACATGTTCCTCCGTCCGTCCGCTCTCGCATCTGCTTTGCACACGTTTTGCACTTCTCAGATGATGTCCGATGGCGCCCCATTGACGGAACATCCATGACACACATAGTAGAATGCTTTTCCACAGACGAATTTGCACTATGCGGACATTGACTCGATCCTGAGCGGTGGCGAAGCCGACCGAGCGACCGGGTACAATCGGGATCGAGGAGCACGACACGAAGAGAGAACTCCTCCTCGGTTAGCACTCCCACTCTCGGTCCTGTTCCAGGCTATTCTCGTAAACGATGAGCCACGTATCCACTCTCACGAGTTGTAAGCTCTATTCGCTCCGGAGATCCACCGTATGTACGTAGTCGCGGTTCCACACAACGTTCGGTTCGGAGCCACAACGTCGCTCCTGCTCTCTTCCCTTTCCCGCTTCGGATTGCGTTCTAACAACTCTATTCACCTGATCCACTAGTTGATGCACAATTCGACAGCAGCATTCGCGCTTCCGAGATCGCTGCGTACGTCACCAGCGCGATTCTCGCCGATCTCAATGAATCGACCCGCGTGGTGCATGAGGCATGTCTAGAGCCTGTAGTGGTCCTGCTTCCTTCTACCACCTGCTCAGGGAAGATATTCAAACCCGAGGATCAGCCCATACGCGACGCTGTGGCGCAAGGAATCGATCTCTCTTCCGTACGTCGTGGCGAACAGCTCCTTTCCCTTCGTGACTTCACTCTCCCTAGTACCACTTTCTCTCGGAAACGCGAGACTGCTGGGTTTAGAAGCACTTTACAGACATTTAGACTCGATCGCTTGCCACTGAACACGAATATTCTCATGAGACGATTCGCTGACGATCCTTCCGTGTAATGTTCTCCTTCCCCTTGACTGTCGCCTTGTCCCTGAATCACTCGCAATGATATCCTGTAAACCGCTTTCGATGACTGAATGGCTGGCTTGGGGGTGGGTTTCGTGCCATTTCCCGACTTGTTCAGACGCCCTTCTGTCTCTTCCATCAACCTGCTTTGGTTCGTGTCTCTCCAGCAGATTCGAAACAAGACGCTCGACAGATTGTGTTGGACCTCGCAGCCCCGCTCGTCGCGCACATCCCATTGCTACAATCCGTCTTCAACATGAGCTCTTCTGAGTTCTCCTTCCGCTCCATTTTCCCGAATCACGGTACGCATTTGTGGACTCTCTCTGTACTCTTCGTGTTTGATGTTACATCCTTTCCTGCAATAGTCCTCGCATAGGA
>Ga0307375_10002060_pt1 | contig 21094 bp, 16 predicted proteins | sample TR1MG_FD_202531 | JGI IMG/M metagenome (GOLD analysis project Ga0307375, IMG submission 202531) | Soil microbial communities from Risofladan, Vaasa, Finland - TR-1 | ecosystem: Environmental > Terrestrial > Soil > Coastal area > Acid sulfate soil | place: Finland: Risofladan, Vaasa | collected...
TATCAGCGACGCGAGAAACTAGCCGCGCGGCGGACCGAGATCGGTGCTGTCTCCACGAAGCGCGAGGGGGAGCCAGCACATGTAGGCCCAGACTCAACGACCAAGTTCGACTTCGGCGAGACGGTGAGGGCAGTGTTGAAGGCCTGGAAGTTTCCCGACGCTGATAAGGTTCAGTTCGATGGAAAGCTCAACGACATCACTGTCGCCGGAAAATCCCGCGCGGCCAACGGTAAGGGGGTTCGCGCGGTGCTCCACGCGGCCTTTAATGTCGCGGTGATCGTCCACTGCATTGAGAACAACCTGCCGTATCCAGGGTTCCTCGTGCTCGACACGCCACTGCTCACATATCGCGAACCACTGACCTCAAGGTACGGCGACTTGTCGGATGACGAGGTCGAGCTCAAAGCGACCACGCTCGCGGAGCATTTCTACAAGCACCTCGCGAGTCTCAAGAACCACGTGCAGGTCATCGTCATCGAGAACTCGGACCCGCCTTCAGCCGTCGATGGCTTGGCCCGAATCGAGACCTTCACTGGCAGCCAAGGTAGTGGGCGGTCTGGGTTGCTCGCAAGGCCAGCCTGATCCTCGCAGACGGCATTGCCGAGCGTCGCAGGCGATCACAGTTCGAGCGGTACGCGCACTTCAATTCATGGGCAAGGATCTATACGCTGTACCGCTCAATATGAGGTTGGATTATCAAGTCTCCACGTCAATGGCGGTCAATCGAACCATGCTGTCACATCGGTTGCGCCACGTGGATATTTTGGCAAGACCGTTGCTCCCGCCATCTTCCAGTAGTCCACGCCCTGGTCGAACTTGAGGTTCAAGCGCCGACCGTGGGGGTAGGTCAACTTGAGTACGCGCGAATGAGGCACGATCGACTTCTTCCTGACCTCAAGATCAAGCTTCAATCCGTCGCGGCGAAAGGCCTTCTTGAGATCAAGCTCGCGGAGCTTCTCCTCACGCCAGTCCGTCCCATATCCGGGATCGTTCGGCAGCTCGGCCGTCTGAATGGTCAGGCTCATGGGGGACGTAGCCGGAACGAGTCCATCGATGAATGCCTTGAGCACCAGAGCTGATTCCGGCGAACGAAAGTAGCGATCTGTGTATTTGATACTTTCCGGAACCATCCCGGTTACCTCGTCGATCGCGGGAAACTTTGCTCGAATGGCTCCCAGGACGAACCCCAGGAAATTCTTGGCCGGAATCGCCGCATGAGCGTTGATGATGCAGATGCCACCATTCCCCTGGGCCGCCTGTTTTGGCGTGAACTCCTCCTCCTCGATAGGCGTCAGCTCTAACCCAAGTACTCGGGGACTGCGCACCAGGATGCCGAGCTCCGAAGTGGCCCACTTCTCCCCTGGAGCCGCAGCATTCAACTCGGCATAGGCAAGCGACCAACTGTAGCTTTCTACTGGACCTTTGAGTTCGACCAACGGAACGTAACCTTGCGGCACTGGGGCTGTGTGCAGAGAGTCGATCAACCTGGAGCGGCGCCAACTCAAGAGTTGCTCCTTGGCATTCTCGCTGAGGAGGTGCGTGTCACCCAGTAGCGCGAGCGAGACCTTCAGATCTGGATTGTTCAAGTGCGCCTGCAACAAGGCGGACTTCATTCGCCAATCAGAAAGATCCCAGTCGTCATCCCCTGCGAAAGCAGCTATACAAATGAGCATGGACTTGGCATTTACGTCCGACAACGACCTAATTACTGATCTCAAGATCGGTGCGGACTCATACTGGCAATCCGAGCCAAGAACACTTCGCACGTCGTCAGGCAGCGCGAGCCCAAGGACAAATTCGTCATTGAGCATGCGCAGAGCTGCATGCCTGTCCAAGTTCTCCACGTGCTGGCGCGTACTGTAGTCAATCATGCAGCGCACGCATGCACGCTGGCACTTCGCTGGGCAACTCGCCGCAGCCTCCGCAACATCCCTCAGCAACTTTGGCAACACCTCGGCCGCACGTGTCACGTAGCCGGCACCGCCAGGCGCGAGGTCATACACGATGATGGAGAGAACTTGCATCTCCCCATAGCGCCCGCGCTGGGCAGCAAAGCCAATTTCGTTTGACTCAATGCCGAGATGTGTGGCCACCGCATTGCGTAGCAACACGGCAACTGAAGTCGCCGTCACCTCATCATCCATACCCGCTTGGCTCTCGGGATAGAGCAGTTGCACCTCTAGTGCTTCGGTCAGTTGTTTGCCGCCCAATGCACCAATCGTCTTGACGGCCCACGTGTTGGTTTCTGCGTCGACACAAGACCTCCCTGTGAAAAGACGCGAATGTCTACGGAATGCTAAAAGCTGGTCGCCGGATGTATTTGAACCAGGCGCATCTTGCAGTGCTTCGGCTCGTCCACAGGCAAGGCAGAGGAAGAAACCATGACTACGCTCTCCGCGAGCTTGGTAATAGGTAACACTTCCCGCCGCGGCTCGGTAACGGCCTCGCTGATTAGGTAAATTTATCCATTCTCCAGCCACGCTGAAACGAGCGGGCTCGGATGGGATGTACCTTGGTGATGAGATGTCGTCACTTGCTTGAGCATCTGCAGCCACTGCAAAGCCCGCTGGGTTCAGATACTCGAATTGCGCCACTGGCTCTTGGCCACATTTTGGGCACACCTCCATTCGGGAAGCCTGATCGGAAACCTCGCCACAGTACCGACACAGTAATCGCCACCTGAAGCTTTGCAGCTCAGCCGCGTCGGATGCTCCTGCCGGGCGTTTCCAGTTCAGCGTCACCCCGCCAACTGTGTATCGAGCACCGTTGACCACAACGTCCGCACCTGGTTGGTACTCCCGCAAGGCAACGGGCAGTTCTCGGCTGAGCTTTGTTGAGTCCCACTCGTAATTGGCGCTCTTGGCGTGCCCTGCCGGAATGATCAGGTCGCGAACATGTGTCGGAAATCCCCTTGCGGGAAGGTATCCCGTCTCTGTCAGTTCAGTCAGTAGGTAGGCCCCCGCCATCCGTTTCATCTGCGCGTTGATCGCGGTCCATGGCTTTGAATTCACGGTCTCTTCGTGCCTTTGGCTGAGCAAGACGTCAAATTCAAGCCACCAATCGCGCTCAATTTTTTCAAGCGTTGCGGTGGCTTGGCGCACCAAGGCCTCCGTCGACTGGTCCGCCAGTATCGAACCAACCACGACTGTGCGAACCGTTCTCTGATCCTCACTTGTCAGCCCTTTGTGGAGCTGGTCAAGCATCAAGGCAACAGGGGCATTGCGTCGTTGATGCGCGACATTCTCGGGATTCGCGTCTACTGCACCAAGCAGCCAACCAATGGACAAGCTGCTTGCATTGACTCCCTGATGTTGCGTCAAGAAGCCCCGTAGCAAGACAGCGTTCACGTGGCGCTGTACAACAGCCGCGCTTTCCAGGCGAACGCTCGGAACTGGCGTTTGCCCCGCAATGAACGAGCTCGCGTCGGCGAACAATTCCATAGCGCGTGGCTCGGGGCGGCACAGCGTATAGGCGAGTGCCCGGGTCTCCCCGCGACGACCCGCGCGGCCTGCACGCTGCAGGTAGTTGGCGAGCATCGGCGGTGGGTTTGTCATGGCAACTACCGATAAGTTGCCTATGTCTACGCCCATCTCCATCGTGGTTGAGCAATTCAGGACATTCAGCCTTCCAGACTGAAACTCGCGGGTGATTTCCTTCAGGGTCTCGGTGTCAATCTGCGCCGAATGTTCGCGCGCGGCATAGAAATCAGTACCCATGAATGCTCGGTCAAGTGCCTCATTCCAGTGACCGTCACGGCGTAAGTTCGCCACAACTTCCTGCTCATCGAGCCACGCCTTGCGTTCGGAGGTGAGCAATACCTCGTTCCCATTTCTCCAAAATCCATAGGGCAGCTTGGGGAATTTGAGCTCCAGACAGGGCTCGGCAAAGTTCGCACTCTCGCCACGTGGAAGATAGGGTGATATCCCACGCAAGGTGGCATCCAAAAACCGATGGGTCACGTTGCAGAGCCAAAGCCGCTCCGGTTCTGCCAGTTCCTGGCGCGAAAAATCGAGATGATAGACGTTGGCTTGCCCGTCAGTGTTCGACAATACGGGCGTGACACCCGTCGTGAGGGCAACCCAAGCGTGATTGAGTACATCGTTGATCCACGCGGCAGACTCGGGAGCAGCGCCATTTAGATGGAACGCCGCCACCAGTAGCCGATAGGCACGGTGGGTTGACCTGACCTGACCATCCAAGCCAATTACAACGGGCCAACCAATCTTCCGCTCGTACCTGCGCTCCTGCGTTGTCACAGTGCGCTTCAGTCGCTTCTGTCGGAATGACGTGCCAATCCAATTCGCGAGGCCGTCGGGAAGGTCGACGCAGCCGTTCTCTCGAACGTGGTAATCCACCAGGATCTTGAGAAAGTCTTTCCAGTCTTGCAGGGAGCCACCTCTGCCGGACCAACCTCCCGGCAGCACCGTTAAAATGTCTATACCAGGATAGCGGAGGGATACGAGACCCATCGTCTCCAGTGAGTTATGGCGTTTGGGCCGACGGTAAAGTTCGCGCAGCAGAAGGAGGTGTGCCGCTCGACGCCGATCATCTCCACCACCGGCGATCTCGCCAAGATATTTGGCGATGTAGCTCAACTCCGTGCGTTCGGACAATTGGTCTCGGAGCTCGCTCCACCGCATGCACCCGGTCGTTGGAGTCAGCTCACTCTTCTTGAGCACAATCTGCTTCTGCAGATAGCTGATCGCAGCCGGAGTGGTGGAGCTTTCCAACTTCCGTTCCAGCTCCAAAAGCTCCTCGGTTAGAAGCTCAGCAATCGCAGGGTCGGGTAACTGGCGCAAAGTTGCCAACTGATGAGGAACAACATAACGCGCAAATTCTCGCAGCGCTCTGTCGTATAGGCGAACCGCGTTGCGCGCCGTGCCCTGGCGGCTATCTGTAAAACTTAGCAGCCGGCGACCCTGCATCAGTGCGCCGTCTTTCGCGTTAGCGTCGGGTGGTGCTGACGCCAGGAGTGAGGGGATCACTGTGCCGAGCATGAACGGCGCGGAGATCCGAACTTCACGTCTGTTACGTGAATTGCGCCAGTTTGCGTTGCAATGGGGGCAGTCATTCAACTCCCCTCCCATGGCAAGCACCACCTCACAATCAGCATCCTCAGCCAGAAGCTGACCCGATCTCGCCGTCACTGGCAGTGTCATCACTGACTCTACGACGCTAGTCGCATCCGCGGCTTTTAGGACGATAGCCAAGGTGCGGTGGGGAATCGCCGTGTGTTCCGCGTCGGAATCCTCTTCGGTATTGTCGAGCGAATCATCGAATCCCTCGTCCGCGTCGTACAGGAAGTCGTCCTCGTCATCACCCAACGCACGTAGGTACTGTTTGCCCTCAGTGTGTTCGATCACGGCCTGCATCGATTCGGATCCGCATTCAACGCACAGGTGCACGCTCAGCACCTTGCTGTCACAGTAAGAGCAGCACTCGACCTGCTCAAGAAATATTGCGCCGAAGCCCCAATCATCACTCAAGCCTTGCGCTTCCTTGCCGGGACAGTCTGTGCGCAAGCATGACCACGCGCCTTCCAAGGTGCGCTGCATCAGGTGCGTGCGCAGGGGGAGAAACCGTTGATCCGTCAGATTACGGTCATCAGATACACCAGCTGTCGTCACGTCCAGCCAACGCGCCGCCAGCGGCCAGCTCATCTGAAGAGCGTTTGCAATGCCGCCCAGGCTTCGTGGTGCCTCAATGAGAAGCTCTCGTAGCCGCATGGCGATCGGTGAACGATGCAGTGTACGGAAGAGCTCGGCAGTGGTGCCCTCTGGGGAGGCTACCAACGCCTCCAGGTCTTCAAGAGATGGTGGTATGCCAACGTCTGGCTTTCCTAGAATCGGGATCTGCCGATGTCCGCGTATCACGGCGACGTGCGTATCCGGAACACCAGCCATATCTGCGAGGAATTTACGAACTTTCGTGTCGTCCGCACCCGACGAATCACCCATAGTCGCGGATGTTGCAATGAAGCGCACATTCTCAGGCTTCACAGCAAAAGCAAGCATGGCTCGACGCAGCAAGAGCGTCAGTTCAGCGGCCTGGGTGCCCATATACGAATGCGCTTCGTCGATGACCACGTAGCGCAACTGACCCTGTGATGCCTCAAAAATCGGGCGGTCGTCTGAACGCACCAGCATATATTCCAGCATCGTCGTGTTGGTGATCAACACCGGCGGCGGATCCCGTCGAAGTCGGGTACGGTCAGGAACTTCGCACTTCAATCCAGTGACGCTACTGGAGCTATCGCTCCTGACATCCTGTTTGAGCTCACTGCTGTAGAGCGCAAAGCGCATGTCTCCGCCATAGGGCTCCATCCACGCAACAAGGCGTTCACGCTGGCTTCGAATCAACGCGTTCAATGGGTAGATGAAAAGTGCCTGGACCCCGACTAACCGACCACGCTCCTCGACCGTGCGAGACAAGTCGCTGAGGATCGGGAACAGGAAGGCTTCCGTTTTGCCCGAGCCAGTGCCGGCTGAAACCAGCACTGACTTACCAGCTCGCACCGCGTCCATTGCCTGCAACTGATGTGTGAAGGGCCGCATCTCGCCCGTAAAGGCGTACGGAACGGTTCCATCGCTTGGCAACGGATTCTCTGGATGCGGCTGCTTCAGCGCTTTGACGAACCTGGGATGTAAACGGCCGCTAGTTGATAGCTGATCAAACGTCTCCTGAGCGTTGTGCCAACCAAACATGGCCTCGAACGCAGGATCGGCAGTAATTCCATCCCTATCCGCCGGGACAGCGCTAAGGCGCTTTCTCAAGAACCCCCGGAAGCTGGCACTGGCGGGACGCAACATACTGATCGCAGCATCGGAGACGCGGTCAGGAAGCTCCTGTAACAACGGGCCGATCATCAAATCTGTTGGGATACTCATTCCATTTGCTCCAGCAACATCGCCGAGTAGGCATACAGGTTGTCGAATTCCATCGCTCCAAGGTGCCGCACATAGGCAACTTGCCTGCGCAAGTCATCCGAAGGACTCATGCCGTCGTGGGAGGCCCACGCCGCGACAAGAGGTGCGACAAGGACGGGCTCGATCCAGTCATAGGCGGCCTGAAAATCAGTATTCAGAAGATGCAGTTCTTTCAGTTGGTCTGCGGCTGCACTCACCGCGTCTAGGAATGGGAACACTGCGCCATGGAAGTCTTCTACCAAAGCCGCAACCTTGTTGCGCCAAACTAACTTGGCCTCAACCACCCTCTGATTGAACAATGCGAGATACGCCGAAGATCGTTCAACGCGACCCTTAGAGCGTTGAATCAAAAACGCTTGGTACATCCCCACTAGATCCGCGTCTAAAGCCATCGTCTCAAGCTGCGCGAACGCCAGATCTTGAATGACCTGCTCGGTTAAATCTGCTTCGTCGGAACCCAAAAGCATGTTCCACCAAGTAACGAATCCATCCCAGGAGTGCTTTGAAACGAGGTGCCAGTAGATCGGAACGCGGCCCAGCTTGGTACTCAACGCGTCAAATACCGCGTCGCCGTGGGAATAGGCCATCAATCGAATTGCATCGCCCGGCGAATTGGCAATCGCCTTGAACATGTCCAAGAACTCAGTCGGCACATCATCAAAGCGCATGAGCCACAGCCGGAGATACTCCAGCTCAGCGGCAGAGGTCTCTGAAACCGCATGATCAAGCGCTTGGCGCAAATGTTGGCTTAGTCGACCGACACGCTCGGGAGAGGTACCTTCCAGCTGAATGAGATGCTGGAAGTCCACGGCTGGCGCCTCAGCGCAAACTGCCTTCTCACCGAGATGTACGGCAAGTGGCCTGATACCCACTTCTGCGACGGAGACGATGGCCCATCCAGGGGGAAAATCCACAGGCAAAGACCATGTCCGTGTGTTTTCATCACTCGGTTCGAGAATGCACTCATGCTCTAGCGACAAATGACGCAAGCGAAGTGGGCACCGCAACTCGCGATCCTCCTGCAACCGGATCGCATCTCCGGCGCGCAAGATCCGTTGAGGAGTGATGACCAGAGACTTCTGTCCGATGCTCAGCGTCAGCGGCACGTCGATCTCTTCGCTCGAATAGCGCAGATCACGAACGTCGCCCTGAATGAGTGAAAGAGGCAGTCGACTTCCCGACATACCCTCGCGGGCTCTCAATCGGTACGGAAAGCTGGCCTTACTATTGAGCGTCAACCACAGAGACGCGTTAGCTCCATTTGCATAGGCGACATACTCAGAAATCTCTGAAATAGTGAGTTTTCTGGGCGCAGCAACACCATCGAGAAGACGACGAAAGCCTTCTCCCACGGTGAAGACGGGAACATGAAGGACGACAGGCCTGACACAGTACGGTGAAGCGAGAAGCAACTCCATTTCAGCTGACTTGTGCGTTGCGGGTATCGCTACGCGCCACGCCTCTCCGTGTTGTACCAAGTCGCTAGGAGCATCAATCCGCCAGCCTGGTCCTAGGGTCACAGTCACTGCCGCGTGACTGGATTGCACCGCAAAGGCATCCGGAAGCAACAACGCTCGTGTTTCGGCAACAGAGACATCTCCGTCGCATAGTCGGTAGCGAACCAGCCCTTTCGCCATTTGAAGCCTGGTAGTCCAAGTTCGTTGGTGACCCTCTCCAACCGAACGCCATTGGATTTCCAGGTTTCCCGCTGTCGGAATACTAGTCGCCCTTGCTTCACCACGAAATATCTGGCGAGCTGATGGCGAGTTTGCCCGTGCGTGACTTCCCGTCAACTTCAACGTGGGACCGTCTTCCGTTGCAGCGCAACGGATCGTAAAGTCCCCCGCCTCTCCTGCGTCGATCACGACCGTACCTTGGACCCGTAGGACGTGTCGGATCGAGCTGCCGTCGCCTGGCTGCATTCTTCCCAAAGACGTCCATGCGCCTTCCGCGACGCTCCAGCCTTCGCGTATTGCTACAACGACGAAAGGCATCTTCGTGCGAATGCTACCGATAGCTATCAAGTCGCAAGATGAAATCTGATTTTCCGCGGTAGCGGCCTTGTTGACTGATTCAAAAATCCATGGCAATTCATCATCGAGCGGCTCTCCTCCGTCGATCGGAATGTCAAAGTTCGATCGTTCACTGGTGACTTGGATAGCCAGCGTTGTCGCGGGGATCGCAAACGAAGGATCTAGCTGCAGATCGTTCTGTCTTAAGCGGGGAAATGCCACGTAACGCTGATCGCGCTGCCGAACCAGTCGTGCGACCTCCTGCACCACCTCTCCTTCCACAAGAACCCGCAGACGGTACATCGTGTCCGCGCAACCTTCTGGTAACGCCAACCTAGTGGGCAAATCTGCAATGCGTACCCGTGGCGTCCAGGTATCGCCCATCCGCACAATGGATCGCTTGAATGTCAGATCAGTCCCGTCACGGCTCGCCGACTCGGCCGCCACATTCAACAGTTCAGCGACGAGCTGCTCCGCGTCGTTCCCATCGAACGATAGAGGTAGCCTCCTCTTCCAGCCCGGATGCTCTTCATTGAGCGATTCCAGCCGAATCACCTTGCCGTTCGCCTGGATAGCCAAGTCAGCCATTACGTCAACGAGCTCAACACACAATCCCGTAAAGAACGGCGACAGCTTGAACGCATCGGGTAGACCCGAGGCAGGAATAGACATACACGCTGCCCGCTGCAGTTCGTCATGGCCGCCAGTCATGCGTTTTCGCAGTAAATGCCTGAGCAATCCACGCAAGGGACTCTGACCCGTCAGGAAGGCTGTGGGAAACCCTCCGTATGCAACAACAGACCCCAAGTACTGGTGTCTTCCGTGCACCTTTAAAGGCGAGAGGCCCCAGAATTTTAGGCTTTCCTGAATCAACTTATAGAAGGCTAGGTTACCTCGCTCCTCCCTGACACGAGACACTGTCCTGCCGCAATCGGCCCAGCTCCAGACGTGGTTTTTGTACGTCCTTCGGAAGCGCTCTGCTGCCACAAAGGCGAGCACCTTCACTCGCGAGCCATCCGTGCACTTGGGCTGGGCTAATTCAGCCTCAAGCCGCTGTAGCGTGTCTTCCGTGATGCTGTATGCATAGAACGGCCGACCATCCGGCCGTTCAATTTTGTTCGGACGGAACACGAACAAGCTGATCAAATCCACTTTGATCCCCCCAGTAGGACCCAAATCAAACAACAGCACAAATTTCGGCAGTGAAGTAGGCTCGCTACGCCTGTTCCTCGTCGGGTCAGCACAGTGCCGACTTCAGAAGGAGTAACGGAGTCTCGATTTTTGAGCAAGCTATGCATCCTACAGATCCCGATGAACCACGCCCACGGCGATTCTCGACGGCAATCAGCAACCAAAAAATCTTCAGAGCTATATCACCCCATGGAGAGTAGCAGGCAGCTCTCGAAAGAGTTTATTTGTCGGTCTCACAACAACTTCATGGGAGCCATCAAGATGTACAACTATCCAGTACTTGAATGCCTTGTAGCGTTCGCCATCGTCTTCTCGATCGGCTACTTGGTCGCCGAAAGCAACAGCCGCGAGGAGACCGTGACACCGAAAAACGAGGTAGCACGCACATGACCCTGTCGTGTCCACGCTGCCATACCGCGTTCGTCGTCCCTCGACGTCGCGCGCAAACCACGGCAACCGCCATTGGTGGCGTCGCTGGTGCAATCGAGGGAGCCTCTAGCGCGATGACGGAGGCTAAGTGCGCTGAGCCCATGGGCGTCATTGCCAGTGCGATCCTCGGCGGTTTGCTCGGTGGCGCCGCAGGCTGTGCGGCCGGGGCGGCCATCGGCGCGCCGATTGACCAAGTTCTGCCGGATTGCTTTCGTTGCCAAGCATGCGGCTATGTCTTTGACGCCAGTCGCACGGATCCGGCTCTGACGTAACGCCACGCGACTCAGCTGTATCGAGCCTTCCCGGCTCAGATTTCTTCAACTTTTCCATCTTCCCTCGCGACTGCGCATAGAGCCCGGCCATATGGCCGGGCTCTATGCGTTTATGCCGCTCACAAGGAGCTATTCATGAGAGTTGTTCGATCCATGGCTTACACCCGCTACAAGCTCGACAGCGAAACGACAGAGCAAGACGTGCTTGCCGCAGCCGAAAGTATTCTCGGGGAGAGGCTCAGACGTCAGGGCAGCATCGGCAACCCGACCGATGCCAACGACTTCCTACGCATGCGACTGGGTGCACTGTCGCATGAGGAATTCCACATCCTCTGGCTGGACAATCGTCATCGCGTCATCGACTGCCAGAAGCTCTTCACCGGCACCATCGACGGCGCCAGCATCTATCCCCGGGAGGTCGTACGGGCGGCGCTGAGCGTCAATGCCTGCGCCGCCATTCTGGCGCACAACCACCCAAGTGGCGTGGCCGAACCCAGTGCCGCCGACCGGGCCATCACCGATGAACTCCGCGACGCACTTCGGCTGATTGGGGTACGCATCTTGGACCACATCGTCGTGGGTGCTGAGTGCGTCAGCATGGCTGGTAGAGGGCTGATGTGATGTGAGTGGATGCCCGCGCTGACATGGGCCCATGCCCGCCGCGAGACGACCGCCGCGCCCGCGGGGGACACGGACTGTCCCGCCTTCAAGCCATACACCACCGACTAACACCACCATGGGCGCCTAGGGCGCCCATCCCCCTCTGGAGGTCCACATGGGACGCCCGTCCTTTGCGCAAGCCTGCGCACGCTACATCCACCGCTTCACGATGGAACACGTCCCGGCATGGGCGGCGCGGCGCCCCTGCGACGATGGTGGGGACGCAACGTGGTACTACGCGCCACAGTTCCTCAGTGACCGCGAGTGGTACGACAACACCGTGTTCCCTGGTGAGCCGGAGCACTCCGCAATCAGCAAGCGGGACACCTCCTGCTACACCACGGGGCAGACGTGGCCGCTGGGGCAGCATCTCGCGGCCCGATACACGAAACAGAGGGCCGCAGCATGACTGCCACGCTGAAGGCTGGAGAGCTCGCCTATCTCTGCACCATCCACAGCGGTCTAATCGCTTGCCGAGTCCTTCGCGTCTACAAGAGCGAGCAGCACGACCTTGCAGATCATGCGCAAGTGGACGTCGTGGTCACCGCCACGCGGAAGTCGGCCTGGCCTAAGGGGACGCGACGGACCGCCAGCGCGCGCCTCGTCATCCCGCGCGATGCCGTCCGCGGTAAACGCATCCTGCCCTACGCAGTGGAACTGACGCCGTCTATGCTGGGCGACGCACGTATCCCTGCAACGATCAGCTGATGACCAAAGTGTTTACCAGGCTCATCACCCACAGAGCGGCGACGGGAAGACATCCTCCAAAAGCGGACCTAGATCCCTAGGTGGTTTCTGCCACCAACACTGAATAGTGATCAGGGTCCACGCGCTCCAATGCCTGCATAACGCGCTCTACCATTCCTCGCGACATTGCGGGGAAGTCGGAGAACTCCAGCAGGCGGAGCGTTGATGCACTGTGCGACCCCTCGTCCACGTACCTTGCGACCGCGCTTCGCTCCACTTGGTCGTCGAACAACAGATCAAGCTTGGTTAGGTAGCCCTTGGGTGTGGGCCGCCGAAAGCCGAGATACATCTCCAAGAACCGTCTGAGCAAGTTCGGACAACTCAGGTAGGCATCAACCTCCAGGCTAGTGCTCGCTTGGAACTGGCGTAGGCAGTAGAAGACGTGGTGATAGTCGGAACGGAACTTCGCCAGGTGATCCGGCAGCACGAGAAGCTGGCTGGCACCTACCCCCTGCCGGTAGATGAGATACGCCACATGCTGCGGCTTGAACTTACCTCCGCGGTCAGCCCAGTCCTGCTTGATCGTGTTGAAGAACTCCGAGTTGTGCGTCGAAATGAAGAGCTGCCGACACGCCTTTAGGCTCGTGATTAGCAGGTAGGCCACGTCATAGATGTGGTTGGCGTCCAGGCTGCAGATCGGGTCATCCACGAAGACGACCAGATCCTCAAGCCGCTGACCGTTCTGTCTCAAGCTAACCAGGAAGTACGCCAGTGAGATCGCCGTCCGCTCACCGTCACTCATATTGGTGGCCGGCTGACCTTCGCGGATGAATTGGATCCGATTGTCCTGAGCCTGCTCGACGGAGATGCTCGGTCCAAGCAACCGCTTCAGTAGTCCGTTGATTTGGCTTGTGGCCACCGAACTACGCTGTAGCTCGGTATTGGCCGTCACCGCTTGCGCCGCGATCTTCTGCCCGACGGTCTTGATTCGCTCCAGATCCGCTTCAACCTGGCTCAAGAAGGCGATCGCTTCCGCCGCTCCGGGGTCGAGCACAAACCGGGCTGCGAAGTGCTCCTTCACTTTCTCGGCTGCGCTCCGACGCCTGGAAGCAAGTTCGTCACACGCGCGGTTGTGGTCGTCCTTTGCCTGATGAAGCTCCGCAAGGATGACCGTCAACTCGGGAGCTTGATCTTCAACTGCCCCCACGGTGAATGCCGTCTCCATATTGGCAAGCTTCTCCCTCAGCAGGCCAGCCCAAATCGCACGAATCTCGCTTTCCCGAGCTTCCCAAGCCGAGAGCCGACTCAGTGCTGCCTGGACCTTGGCCCAAACATCGGGAACCCACTCCTTTTCATGAGGGAACGTGTGTGCCTGCCTAGGCTGTTCCAGCTGTCCAATTGCCGCCGTGATGGCAGCGTGCTGCCGGCGATATTCGTCGGAGAATTGGCTCGCGTAGACTTCCAGCGCTTGCGCTGCATTGTTTCCACAGAAAGCACAGGTCGTACTGTGCTCATGAAATCGCAGGCCGGTACGCACCCAATCGCTCAGCGCGGGGTCGTCAGCCAAGCGCTTGATCGTGTTCTGCCTGGGTGTCTCCCGCAACAACCCAGCGACGTCATCTACCCTAGACGGGAGCGGAGGGATCACCACTGGCAGGTTGCGAATGGGAGCGAAGTCACTCTGGTCGCGCGCCTGGTTGACCAATACTTGCAAAGTGGAGGCGTCGAGAAGATGGTCATCCGGCGCGTTCAGGCTTTGCTGGATTCCTTTCAGGTTTGGTGCCCTAAAGTCGCGGACACCCAGCATCGTTCCGCACTCTCTGGCTAGGTCGGTTGCCGCTTTCTCCTTGGCGGCACTGGTCTCGCCCTGCTTCTTTTGGACCGAGCGATACATCGCCAACACACGTTCCCGCCGTCGGGTCAACGACGCAATGCGGCTACTCAGCCGAATGTTGTCTTCGCCCACGATGAACAAGGCCGGCGCCTGCGTGTAGTCGTCTCGCTGCAGGTTTGCGTCAATGAAGTCCCGATTGAAGATGCACAAGGGGATCCGCCCCCGATCCTGCTCTTTCCGGCTATCCAATACATCCTGCCCGACGCTGACGCGTACGAATGTGCCGGTCGGCAGCCGATTTGTGGAGGTCTTGTTCAACAGCCCGAAGACACGGGAGAGGGTTGTCTTGCCGGAAGCGTTCCAGCCATAGATCAGGTTGTATCGAGCGAAGTCAGGGGCTGGGCTCGTTCGTCCGTTGTAGCCGTCCCAGACTGCCGATTGAGAAATGGATTCAATACGTCGAAACATGCTTCCCCCTAAAAACATGGCTCGTCATGAGCGCCTATCCTTCCCGGCAAATTACCGCAGTGCGCCCAGTCGCCGCTCGATTTCTACAAAAAGAAGCGCTTACACTTCGCGTTGGGCTATCGTTCTCCCATTGAGTTCGAGGCACAATGCGGCTAGCCAACCGAGGTCCACTTTGCATAGGCAACTCTCCGGCTACCCGTGACTTGATACCAGCGTTATCCACCTAACATGACTTCGAGAAACTGTATGCCTGAATGCTCTTACAGCGCCTGCGTCAACGAGGCAACACACATCCTTGTTACTTACGACCACGACATTGTCGACGGTGGTGAGTTGTTTTGCTCGGAACACGCTTTCGCTGACGGTCGTGACAAGTGTCCGTGCTGCTATGACTATTCGATTGAGTTTGGGGAAATTGACCTTCTTCCAACCTATCTGGAGGGCGCGCTAGATCATGAGGGTTGCTGCTCGGAACATCCCTAGCATCAAGCATATTCACTTGTCCAAGCGGGCTCAGTGAGATACTTCCGGGCGATCGCCATAGGCCATAAAACTGGCTGTTCGCCGGTTTCGAAACCACCGGCCAACGTGCCGCTCAATGATGAGCCTGATGGCCAATGCCAATGCCAATGCTAAGGGCATCGAGCCATACGCCTGCCTCAGCGGCACGCTCACCCGCCTGCCCACCAGCAAGGATTGCGATATCGCATCCCGGCTACTGCTGTTAAAGCTTTCGACCAACTTCAGGGTGCGGCGAGCGGGTGCTTGTGGTGGAACGCATACAAGCTTCGATTGAACAAAATCTGACATCCACATTACCCACCTGAAGTCCGTGACCATCGGCTTCGCGTCTGGACGCTCCGCATCGCAGCGTTCATCTTGGGTACCCGGCGACATGAGCAGAAAACTCGACACGGTCTACTGCATCCTGGTGGTTGCTACGGCAGTTTTGGTGGGCATCATCAAATGCACCAGTTGCGGTAGCGTCAAAGCCCCCTGATCCGCTCCACCCCAAGCACAGCACACAAGGCCCGGCATGTCCGGGCCTTGTGCGTTTATGCCCCCAACTCACGAGGAAACGACAATGCACTTGGTTGAAACGATGGCCTATGCCGGCGAGAAGCCCTGGCACGGTCTTGGCAACAAACTGGCCCCGCAGCAATCCATCGACACGTGGAAGCAGCAGGCGGGCATGGACTGGCAGATCGAGGCCTCCGAGGTCCGATACATCTCCGGCAACAACCACATGGGCGTTATCAACGCCTTCCCGGAGCAGAAGGTGCTGTACCGATCCGACAGCAAGGTTCCGCTGGCTGTGGTGTCCAAGCGGTTTCAGGTCGTCCAGCCGGGCGAGATTCTGGAGTTCTACCGCGACCTCACTGCCGTCAATGGTTTCGAGTTGGAAACGGCAGGTGTGCTGCGCGAGGGTCGCAAGTTCTGGGCGCTGGCGAAGACCGGCCAGAGCACGACGCTCAAGGGTCGAGACAAGGTGGATGGCTACTTGCTGTTGGCCACGGCCTGCGACGGCACGCTGGCGACCACGGCACAGTTCACGTCGGTGCGTGTGGTGTGTAACAACACTCTGTCCATTGCTTTGGGCAACGCCAGCAGCGCGATCAAGGTGCCGCATCGCAGTCAGTTCGATCCCGAGGCGATCAAGCGCCAGTTGGGCATCACCGTGTCGTCGTGGGATGGCTTTGTCGCGCGCATGAAGGCGTTAGTGGAGCGGCCGGTCGACCCCGATACGGTCGAAGGCTTGTTGCGCCGGGTGCTCACCTACGCTGCTCCGGAGGGCAAGACTGTTGTGGTCAACGAGCAGGCGCTTGCCACCGTCCGCTCACTGTACGAAGGCGGTGGCCGCGGCGCGTTGATGGCGTCCAGCCGGGGTACGGCATGGGGTTTGGTCAACAGCGTCACGGAGTTCATCGACCACCATCGCCGCGCACGCAGCGAGGATCACCGCCGGGATGCAGCGTGGTTCGGCCAAGGGGCGCAGATCAAGCAGCGTGCCTGGGACGAAGCCATGAAGCTGGTGGCCTGAGGGAGACATGTCATGGGACTGGACATGTACCTGGAGGCGAAGTTTCACCTGCCTCCCTACGACACGGGACTTGCGCCTGTCCGCGAAGCCATCGGACGGGCAATTGGCTACACCCCGCCCACGGAAAAGCCCGACAACGATGCAACCCTGTTGGAGATCACGGGTGTGACGGTGCGGGTGGGTTACTGGCGGAGGTTTGATCCTCTGCACCAGTGGTTCGTGAATAGCGCGCAGGAGGGCCACGATGACTGCCGACCGGCTTACCTGACACCGGATGTGTTGGCCGAGCTGAAGGAGCAGCTCGATCAGGTCAGCGTCGATCCGGAGAGTGCGAGCGAGCACTTCGTCAACGAGGGCGACGAACCAATGAGCGAAGGCGACATCGACTACACGCTGAAAGTCGTGGTGCAGGCGAAGAAGTTGCAGGAACGCGGGTGGGATATTTACTACCGCGCCAGTTGGTAACGACACCTTGAAAGCGAACTACCCACCGCCCGGCTGATGCCCATGCATCAGCCGGGCTTTTTTATGCCTGGAGGAAACCGATGAGCAAGCAAAACGCGGCCGTGAGGCTGGTTGATACCAAGAAACTGCCCTATGGGCAGTGGCTGGATGTGCGCAGGAACGGCATCGGTAGCTCGGATGCTGCCGCCGCTGTTGGCCTGTGTCCGTACAAAAGTCAGCTCGAATTGTGGATGGAAAAGACCGGCCGCACGCCGCCGGAAGAAGTACGCCCCGGCCAGGACGATCCGCGCTACTGGGGCACCCTGCTGGAGCCGATGGTGGCGACGGCCTATCAGGAGCGCACCGGCCACAAGGTGCGCAAGCTCAACGCCGTGCTCCAACACCCGACGTTCCCGTACATGCTGGCGAATATCGACCGCGAAGTGGTCGGTGTGCCTGGCGTGCAGGTGCTGGAGTGCAAGACGGCCGGCGAGTTCGGTTCACGGCTGTGGAAGGACGGTGTCCCCGAATACGTCCAGTTGCAGGTACAGCACCAACTGGCCGTCACGGGCAAAGCGGCCGCCGACGTGGCCGTGCTCCTGTGCGGGCAGCAACTGGAAATTCACCGCGTCGAACGGGACGACGAAGTGATCGCCCGTCTGGTCGTGCTGGAAACCCGGTTCTGGGAGTACGTGGAGAAGGACATCGAGCCATCGGCCGACGGCAGTGAGTCGGCGGCCACGGCTCTGCGGAAACTGTATCGAGGCAACGACACCCGCCTCGACTTCACCAGCGATGAAGATCTGGGCCAAGCTTTCGATGCATTGGCGATGCTCAAGGATGAACTGGAAGCGATGGAGCACGAAGCCGAATCGCTCAAGCAGGTGATCCAGCAGGCGATGGGCGACGCCAGCAAGGCGGTCTTCGCCCACGGCGAGGTGACATACAAGCGAGCCAAAGACAGCGCCACGCTGGATACGAAGCGACTGATGGCCGAGTGCCCGGATGTCGCCGCCACGTACGCCGTGACCCGTCCCGGCGCGCGCCGGTTCGTGCTGTCGCGGACTTCTGACAACTCTGAGAGGGCGACGACATGCTGAAGGGCTTGGCGATTACCCCGCCCGTGATCGGGCGGATTTCCATTGGGCGTGTGGTGGAGCGCAACGGCAAGCGCCTGCCGGAGAAAGACGACCAGTTCACCCTCACCAGCCAGATCCAGAATCGTGAGGGTTGGGTGCTGCACCCGCTGGACGAGAAGCTGCGCAAGGAAGCGGAAGGCCACAAGCTGCGGTTGATACCGGTGCGGCTGCTGTTCAACGATCCGGGCCTCAACTTGCGGGCGGACTACTCGCTATTCGACCGCGCCACGGGGCGGCCGGTGTGCGTGGGCAACGGCGAAACGTGTCGCCGCACGGGCAAGGAGGATGTTGCCAGTCTGCCGTGTCCAGGGCCGGATGCCTGCGTGTTCGCGCAGGGTGGGTGCAAGGCTTACGCGCGGCTCAATGTGGTGGTGGGCGATGGTGACGACGACGCGCTGGGCAGCTTCGTCTTGCGCACCACGTCGTACAACACCATCCGCACGCTGGCGGCACGACTGGCGTATTTCAGTGCCGTGTCCGGTGACCTGCTCGCCTGCCTGCCGCTGGAGCTCAAGCTGCGCGGCAAGTCCACCACGATGAGCCATCGCGCACCGATCTATTACGTCGACCTCGTGGTGCGGACGGGCCTCACGCTGGAAGCGGCGATACAGGAGGCAAGGAAGCGCGATGCGCAGCGGCGGTCCACTGGCTTCGATCAGGACGCCCTTGATGAAGCGGCACACCAGGGCTTTGCGAACGGCACGCTTGAGGAGTTGGAGGAGGATGTGCCGGCGGTGGTGGAGGAATTCTATCAATCATCGGAAACGGGTGAAGCCGTGGAGAGCGAGAGCGAAGAAGTCGGTCGTTCAGCACCGACAAATCTGCGTGGAAGGCTGGAAGCCAAAATGGGTCGTATCGAGAGGGCATAAAAACAGGGTGAGGCGCATTGGCGCCTCACCCTGTTTTTGGCATCCCTTCTTTCTTTTGCTCAAAAAACGCAGAAGCTCAATCCTCAACGCAAGCAGCAGAGTCATCGTCTTCGTTTCGATCACGCAACCCTTCGAGCCACCGGCGCACGTCGAAGCCATACAAATCGGGAGCGCCACGAGTGCTGCGTTCTTGAGCAATGACGATTCGCAGCCGCTCTTTGGCGATGGCGGCAGTGGAATGCGGGTGGCGCTTGAAGAGATTGACGCTACACATGCATGAACCCTCAGGTAGCAAAGCCGTATACCACCACGGCACCAACATCGACGCATGGCTCAATCCCGATCCAAAGGATCTCCCAAGCCTTTACGCCATTCTCGACCGGCGTGTGCGACCGTTCTACGAGCATCAGCTGGCCAAGAAGGATGGGGATGATTCTTGACCGCGACCATCTAAGCGCATGCTTGCCAGCATTGGCGGATATCCAGCATTGACGGATATAGAGTGGTGAGAAGAGCTTTCTTCCCGTACTTGCCGGCAGCTTGAAAAGGCTACGTCCACTATACGTTTCACGTTTGAAGCGACGAATTAAAGACAACTTTGCCAACCAAGCAGCCAGTGGGCGTTTACCCCACTGGCTTTTCTATTGCGCGCGAAAGGATCAGACCATGGAACAACTACACTTCGAGATCGTGTCCAAAGCACGTGGCACGACCGCCGATCACACGAGGCAAATCATGCGAAGAGGTTCTTTCGCTGAGCGGGACGATTTCATCGGATGGGATTACGGCAACATGCCGAATTGGGCACGGTATGACCCGGAAGTATTCTTCCTTGCGTCGGACAAGTACGAGCGCAAGAACAGCCCCGCATTCGTCGCTGTGACGTTTAGCTTGCCAAATTGCTTGAGTACGGAACAGAACATGCACTTGGCATCCAAGATCATGGATGCTCTGGCGAGTGGCATGCCTTACATGTTTGCGGTTCACGAACCGATCGCTTTCCAATCAGGTGTTCGACATCCTCATGTGCACGGGATGCTGTCCGGTAGGGTGGATGACGGGATTGACCGATCACCGGAACAGACTTTCAGGCGGTACAACGGCAAATATCCCCAAATGGGTGGGTGTAAGAAGATGGGCTGCGGTGTACCGCCTACCGAGATCAAGAACTCCACCATCGAGATGCGCCGCATCATCGCCGACACAATCAACAACGAACTTCGCGCGCATGGCTTCAACGATCGGGTTGACCATCGCACGCTTCGGGAGCAAGGATTTGCCCGGAACCCAGTCCCCTACGTGGGCCCTGCTCAGTTCCGTGAAATGCGGGAAAGCCAGATGGAGTACGCCCGCAACCGGGAGCATCGTCCGGAAGGTGGCGTTTCGTGGACGTCGTCGGAACCGTGGCGCATCTGAGTAGCCTGATCGCCTGAGGGCTGCTTTGATGCAGGCCAGTCCTGCCACGATGCCCTTCGCTAGGTCTTGCGGATCGTCGCTTGATGTCGCATTCCCCAACCTTTGGATCGGGGATCACCCGTAACAGGCTAGCCAGACGACTTGACCGATATCACCCTTCCGCCGAGCATCTCACCGGAGGTCTCTTGTCGACCCCTATGCGCAGGTCGCAACTATGCGCAGTTGTTCGTCGCGGGCGCCGCCAGCCCCTTGCGCAATGCGGTTGGGCCTGGAAGCACCTGCGCATAGTTACAACGTCTGCAGGAATCGCATGAGCGCGTCCGGCGCCCGGTATCGACGCATCTTGGTATCCGGCGCCTCCAGTCGTGCAAGCGCCTTTTCTTTCATCGCAAGGTCGGCTTCGACATAACGATGGGCGGTCGTCGTGCTCTCGTGCCCAAGCCACAGGGTGACCACGTTGAACGGTACGCCCGACTGCAACAGGGGCACTTGGCGTCGAAAACTATGTCCAGATCTGCGCCGACCGACCTCGTTGTACGACGCCCCACGCCTGCGTTAGCGCCGTCTCCATCCAGCTACCTGCGCATAGTTGCGACCTGCGCATAGGGGTCGCTGGACTAAGCCGCTGCGCGGCAAAAACCCCGCAGCCGGTGGCACGATCGTGAGGACATCGTTGGTAGGGCGGTGATGGGTGCACAAGGGGCTG
>Ga0307375_10002061_pt1 | contig 21088 bp, 19 predicted proteins | sample TR1MG_FD_202531 | JGI IMG/M metagenome (GOLD analysis project Ga0307375, IMG submission 202531) | Soil microbial communities from Risofladan, Vaasa, Finland - TR-1 | ecosystem: Environmental > Terrestrial > Soil > Coastal area > Acid sulfate soil | place: Finland: Risofladan, Vaasa | collected...
GCGATCGACAACGTGTTCATCGAGCGACTGTGGCGCACGATCAAATACGACCACATCTACCTCAACCCCGCCGACAGCGGCAACGCCCTGCGCGACGGGCTCGAGACGTTCATCGACTACTACAACGAAGACCGGCCGCACAGCTCACTGGGTGACGCCACGCCCGACGAGGTCTACTATCAATCAAGGCTTCAACAGCGGGCCGCCTAACTCGCTGCAACCAACCCGCTCAACTCTTAAGACGGCAAAAAGGCTGTCCAAGGATTGGGGTCCACTTCACCCTGACGCACTGAAGTTACTCCGAGAGGAGCATCAAAGACTTAACGTGTGAAGGTCGGCTTCAGTGCTCGATATGACGCACCTAGCTGGTAGGAAAATCATCTCCAAGTATGATCTTCCAAAGTCGCTTGGCCTCCGCATGATCGCCGCTCGCCTCCGCTTCGTTCGCCCGCTTCGCTCTGTCAGCGACTGTGGAAAGGGCCGTCAGCAAGTCTTGACGACCTGACGACGTGAGATACGAACTTAAGCTTCCGCTCTGACCACCAGGATCATTCACATTGAGCCAATTCGGCGCCCACTCAAAAAAACTCTGAAGTCCATTTCTGTAGTTGCTTCCTAGCGAGGAGAAGAGCGTACCCGCGACGGTCTCCAAATGAAATGACTTCATTCGTTTGGAATGAGAACGGTTCCACGTCTTGATCAATCGAACTAGTGGCGTAAGGTTATATTTCAATTCTTGATTGCGCGTTGCAAACCAGTCATTGGCAACCGTTGGAGCAGTCAGGTTCCATCCACCCGTCCCATTCGGAAGCTGGTAGATATTGTCGCCTTGCAGAAAGACAGGAGCAACGTCCACGTGACCGCCTGTCTCAAAGAACACTCGGACTGCTTGTCCACGTGTTCCAACCTGTTGAATAACTAAGCCGTTGTATGCATTTCGAATTCGACTAATGAAGCTTGTCGAATCATTCCAGTACTTGTTCCAAGCTTTATTTTCGTTGGAAAAGACAGCAAGAACGTCGATGTCGTCAAGGGGTCTGATGACCGTGTTCTTTGAGGCGGATCCAATCAATATGCCCTTCCAAAACGGCATATCCGATGTGGCAGGAAATGCAGTACTCAGATTCTCCTCGACAGACTTCTTACGATTGGGAATGAAAGTTGACTTTTGATTATCGGTGGCAGTGATGTCCTCAAGGAACTTGCTGAAAGCTTGGGCGGTCGTTAGTGGCATTAGTTTGCACCCACGACAATAACGCTAGCCATACGCTGGGAATTGGTGATTGAAAATTATTGACCAGCACTCAAATGCTTCCTCTATTTTTCCACTTTTCCTGAACTCTTCAGCCTTGCGTGATCTTTCAGCGTCTTCGTTCAACATTCGAATCGCTTTTGCCCGTTCATCTGTGCTCAGTGCTATATCAATCGCGTGTCCGGATTCCCAGGGGTCAGCAAACGCCTTCCCGACCCAACCGGGCATCGCTTTCAGACTCTCGCATACAAGGCTCGAGTAGAGGCGGGCACCAAAATTGACCCCTCGCCACATTCTTTCGGTCATCAGTTCAACATGCAAAGAACTCAAGTGGTGACCATTGGCGACATTCCAGAACTTCATCAGCTTCACGAGCGGCCTGAGTTTGGCATCGTGCTCATCGTTTGCGGCCTTCATGAGTTCAGTGTGAAATGGTGGGTTTGTGGACATCCAACTGCCCGAACCATTTGGCATTAGATACCCACCGCCCTGTCTACGGAAACACGGAACAACGTCAACGGCAATAGATGTGAAATCCAACTTCACGGCAACCTTCTTGGAGCTCACAGTGGTCGAACCGAACTTGACGTTCAATGCATCACGCACCATGTATAGAAATGCCTTCGAATCATCGTCGTAGGACTCCTTATACTTCGAATAACTAAGAGGTGCCAGGATGTCTACGTCTCTTTCAACTCGAATGATTGAACCTCGCGCGTACGATCCAATAGTGATTGCCGACTCGGCCATGACAAACTTTTCTTTGAAGAAGTCTCGAATAGTTGCGACCTTCGTCTTGGCAGATTCACTCTGGATCTGAGTAAGAGGGAATCGATCGCGTAACTCGTTGAACCCTTCAACCACCGACGTTGCCATCAGAATTCAGGTTCCTTCCAAAGGGGATCGTTCTCGTAGTCCGATTCCCCGCGCTCGATAGATTCCTTCGTCTTCTTATAGACCGATTTGTAGATGTGACGAGGAGGCTCTTCTCTCAGGCCATTACGCCGCTTGTTTAATTCTTTGCCTCGGCCCTCAAGGACGTCAATGTCCAGACCAGATATCAAATCCACTCGTTGAAAAGTTAGAGCATCATTCCGCAGACTTATATAGCGATCTCCCTTGTGGCCATGGAGGTCTGCATTCTCTTCGGGCTTTAAAAACCCTTTGAGAGATACGAGTAACGCAGAAATCAGCGCCAGTGCGGCGGTAATCCAGCGATGCGCTCCGACGATCGCTGTGATTCCGGCGCCGCTTGCCAATAATGCGCCCAAAACGACCGAAGGGATGCCGATCCATCGATTCAGCTTGTCCCAAAAGACACCCATCGATTGGTGTGAACGACCCGAGTAAGTTGAGTCGATTATCACTCGATTGGCGTCCTCCCAAAGTGCTTTGAATGTTGCCGTCTCGTCTTTGTCGCCAGTGGTCATTTTCTTGCTTCTCCGTTCTGCAAGTAATTATCCTCTGACGCTGTCACCTTTGCAATCGTCATCACGTCGATGAATCGACGAGCGGGACTGCTACCCGAGTTCTGGCCTGCCATACTTTTTCCTTTACTCCCCTTCGCCAGAAGTGTATGGAGCGGGTGTGACACACATACTGGCTAGGTCCCCGTCAGACGCGAATTCTTCTGGCGCTTAAGTCGTAGACGGTAGCGGGGACTCCCAAATGTTGGCAATGGACATCGTTCGGCTGTTTGGAGCGAACTGCGGTTCGAGCGCTCCAATCGCGACCATGACGGGGATCTGTGCGGCTACTCCAGACAAGATGCATGTTCCGGTTGGAAGAATCGGCATTGACTCAAAGGAGACTCGGTCTAAATAGGAAACTGCTCTCTCGATGGCTTTGATATCGAGGTCATTGACCAGCCTGTGGAGGAAGTAGTTGTGTAGTTGTGAAATGATCGTCGGGGAGATGTCGTGTGGTCTCTGACTGGCGATAGTGAGGAAAACTCCGAACTTCCGACCTTCTTTGATGATCTCCTCGAATGTCTCCAGGCGATAGTCGCGCCACGCTTCGCTCTCTCGAGCAGAGTCAACCGAAAGGATGGTGTGAGCCTCGTCGATGATCAAGTTGAGGTAGCGCTCCCCCAAAAGATCGGTCTCCTTCTTCGTTTCATAGAGATGGCGGCAAAGAATCATTGGGAGAATCTTTCGCATATCAAGATTCACATCTCGAAGTGAGACCACCGTCAGTGGTTTGGCCACGACGGTTTCGTCAGACACGGTAATTAGTCGTTTGATCCCACCAATGCGCTCGCTCAGACGTTTCATCAGTGGTCCGACATGCTCTCGATTAACGAAACCGTTGATCACGTCCCGGTAGAACTGCAGCACGAGCTTGAAGTGGATAAGGTCAACATCACCAACTGACGAGAAACCCTGCGTGGATGAAGTCACCTTGTTTGCAATGAAGTCGCTCCAGTCATCTTCCGATGACCATTTCGCAGTATCGGACTGCCCCCTCGTGTACTGACCCCAATAGAAATTGTGATTTTGACTGTGATAATGAAGGTTGTCATGAAACTCTTGGACCATAGCTTTGAAAGATTCTGAAGTCGAGTCACCGAGGCATTCTTGAATCTCTTCAAGGAAATTGAGTGGTAGTAGCCGGTCCATCATCGGGTCAGTACTCTTCGTTGCGTAGGCGACAGCATTACCTATAACCGCAAGCAGCGCATCGGCATCGGGCAGCAAATGGTCCCAATAGTCGCTGCGGAGTACGTGACGAATGAATGGTGCCTGGGTCTTTTCGGTAGCGTCAAGAAGAATCGTCCAGAACACCGGGTCATGCACTGCCGACTTAGGAAGTGGCAGTCGGTCGCCGTGATCGGTGCGAGTTGACAGTCGATATTCTGTCTTCATTTCGGGCCCGGTGATGACTGAGGATGAAATCACTCCATCGTCGTCTTTGGCTGGCACACGATTGACGTATTCGCCGTTAAAGTCGATGAGCACAAACTGAGATTTGTCGGCAAAGCCCGGCAGGTTGCCGTAAGACGCGAAGAGTTCGTGGTAGAGCTTTGCCAGTGTGTACGACTTGCCACTGCCGGTGTTACCAAAGATGCCAACGTGGCTGGCGAAAATTGCGTCCACTCCAACCACCACTGGCTGAGTCGGTTCCATGGCTAGCACACCGATGGGGATTGAGGCTGAAGTGTCTGCGACGAAGGTATGGATCGCCTGGAATTCCTCCTCGCTCAGGATGAAGCATTCATTGTCCAACAGAGGCATTTCGCGTACGCCACGTCGGAAGGTTCCGTTTTCAAAGTATCCAACAAGGCTGACTTCAAGTTCTCTATTCAAGGGATCAACGGTGCGCTTGTAGTTCTGCGACGCCGAAGTGTCTTCGTCGACTCGTTCGCCTTCGACGACCGCAATGAGCTCGGCAAAACCCTTAGCAATCTTGACGTAACTACCCACTGCGACGTTGCGAACAATGTTGCCTTGGAACAACAGATGCGAATTGTTCTTGAGCTTGCTTACCGTAATGCGGACACGACGTCCCTGGACAGACGTGACTTTTCCGACACTGAATACTGCATCACGCTGGGCAATCTGTTCGTCAAGCATCTTCGACTGCTCCTATGGGACCGCCAAGCTTCAGCTCGATGACGTGATCAGCCTCAGTGGACTTCTCGTCCAGGACGGGATTCAAGTAGTCCTCGACCAGCACGTCCAAGGTAATCTTCCGTTCCTTAGCCTGCTCGACAGGCTCGGAGGGTTGAACGAGGAGAATATTTCCATTTTTGACCTTCTCATCGGGTAGCAAGACAGCAATCTCGGCACAAGCTGCACGGTCAAAACAGAAGACAATGACCTGAAGCGTGGGATTCGTAGCAGCAGCCCTTAACACTAAGTCTCGAAGATGCTCATCTCGGAATGAGAAGCCGTGGACGACGAGGACAGAGTTCTCTTTCTCCATCTCGTTCGCGAACCGCCTAATGAGTTCGTAGTAGGTCTTGTTCAAGACCGTGGAGGCGAACTTCGTCTTCTCTGGGTTTACAATCTGGAGCATCTGGTACGCGGTCGCGAAAGTTTCACCATGTTCATCAAGTGACTTATCGGCATTGGCCGCCTTCAGCGCCTCAACATCAATGTTGACTGCCGAGTTGAGGGCCAACAATTTCTTCTTGGCTGCTTGGTAGGCATCGTCGATGTTCCTGACTCCCTGAAGTTGGTGGTCGAAGCCAATTTCCTCGCCTTCGGGTCGCCAGCCTGCAGACCCGTGAAGCTTGAAGAGATTCATCGTAGGAATCTCCGAGCGGTACTCGAATCTTGTTCCTTGACGAAAGCGCAACGTATTGAATTCGCCAAGATCAAGTCTTGGCCGAATTTTGCCGACGAAGCCATCGTTAAAACCAACCTCCAGGAGGTCCAGTGCGATCTCTAAGGCCATGTCGACGTTAGTAGTAAAGAGATTTGCTTGCTTGCCAAGTAAGGTGTTTCGCCGCCTTAGAAGGATTCTGTTCAGTGTTGCAACGAATCGTCCATAAGACTTGATGAGAACTTTGGCATCAGCATCTGTGCCATCTAGCAGCCTTTGGTTTGGAAACAGAACCTTCTCGAAGAAGTGTCCTTGCACCGATGCTCGTACTAGTCGAACAACGTCGTCGCTACCCTGCAGCTCGGTCAGCGCGTTTTCGACATTGCCGAGAATCTCGAAGAATGGCGCTGAAGTACCCGCTCCAATGAGAAAACTCAAATGTGAGTCTTGGATGATTATCCGGAACCTGTCGGCTGTGAGCGCGTCTGCCGATTTCAAGTTCGGTGTGCCGTCGGTAATCCGGATCTTGCTGCTCATAACTACTCCTGCCTTCCATTAGAGCTCAGTCCCAAGAATCGCTCGAAAAAGTTACCGAGCTTTGCAATCACGCGCTGCTTCATTTCGCTGTGACTACCGTCAGCCGCAAAGCGTGATACCGGCGGCAAAATCTTGGTGACAGCGGTGCCGGTGGTCTGAATCGCGCCATCGCGGAAGGCAGTCTTGATATACGCCCGAGTCTCATTGGGGCGAAGCTCCTCTGACTCGATGATTGTCTCTAGTTCCGCATTGCGTCGTGTTGCAATGAATGCTTGCCATTCCTTATCGACTTCCCCTGTGGACGATACAGAATCGACGAAGGCTTCAATGAGATCCTTCTTGTTGCGGAGGCTCGGACTGGAGTCCACGGCCCTGGTAATCGTTGCGCGGAGCTCGACATCGTCACCATCACCGCGTTCATCGCGGTACTTCTGGACGAGCATCAGGATGTAGTCGACGTTGATCTCAACTTGCTTGATGAGCTCAATCTCAAAGACGAGGTCGTCATTGATGAGCTCTCGTTCAGCTTCAGAACCCCGCCTGAACTCCGCGTACAGATCGAGATAGACGCTGCGGTAATCCTGTCCCTGTCGTTCGGTGAGAATCTCGTGGCCGACAAAGTCGTCGAATGACGTGAGGATATTCTGAAGTCGCAAGATTGATCCAAACAGAACGATGAACTCCTTCTGCGCAGATTCTCCAGTGATCGGGGTCCCAAGCGGAAAGGCTTGGAGAAGCTGGGCGACCTTGTCGTCGTATTCGGAGTAGTAGTCGCCATATGGTTTGAGGAGCACCACACCCTTGGCATCCTTGTTGCCAAAAAGGGCAATGGCGTCGTTCGTCTCTTGTTCCAAGTCCCGAAATGAAATGATGTTGCCAAAGGTCTTGACTGAGTTGAGAATGCGGTTTGTCCGTGAGTACGCCTGAATGAGGCCGTGTGAGCGGAGATTCTTGTCCACCCACAGAGTGTTGAGTGTCGTGGCGTCGAATCCGGTCAAGAACATATTGACGACAATGACGAGATCGATCTCCCGACGCTTGATTCGTAGCGACAGGTCCTTGTAGTAGTTCTGAAACCTGTCGGCAGAGGTGTCAAAGCTAGTCCCGAACGTTTTGTTGTAGTCATTGATGGCCGATTCCAAGAAGTCTCGGGAGTTTGTATCTAGTGCCTCGGTCTCGAATCCTTCTTCGCCAAGAAAGCCGTCAGACTCTTCCTCGTTAACAGAAAAGCTGTAGATCAGGCCGACTTTGAGGCGCTGCGCTTCGGACATGCCGTTTTGCTGCCTCTGGAACTCGCCGTAGTAAGCCTTGGCAGCGATGATCGATGAGGTTGCCAATATCGAGTTGAAACCGGCAAGGCGCCGGTCACCTAGTTTGTAAAAGCTCGACCGCTTCGTTTTCTGATCGAAGTGCTCCAGGACGTAGCCAACGACCTGTTGTATGCGCTCCGGTGCGAGCAGAGCCCGCTCTCTATCAATGGCCGAGACCTGCTCTTCGGCAATGCCTTCTGGCAATTTGATTGTGTTCACATAGTCGATACGGAACGGCAGGACATTCTTGTCGCTAATTGCATTAACGATCGTGTACGTGTGCAGTCTCTCCCCAAAGGCTTGCTCCGTAGTCTTAAGCTGCGGGTTTCCGCCACTTCCCGAGTTCACAGCGAAGATTGGAGTGCCAGTAAAGCCGAAGAGGTTGTAGCGCTTAAAGGCCTTCGTAATTGATGTGTGCATATCGCCGAATTGAGACCTGTGGCACTCATCGAAGATGATCACGACGTGCCCAGAGTAGATGGCGTGACCCTTATTGGCGGCAATGAACGTTGACAGCTTTTGAATAGTGGTGATGATGATTCGAGCGCCCGGATCTTCGAGCTGCCGCTTGAGTACGGCCGTCGAGGTGTTGGAATTCGCTGCGCCCTTTTGGAAGCGGTCGTACTCGCGCATCGTCTGATAATCAAGGTCTTTGCGGTCAACGACGAAGAGCACCTTGTCCACTTCTGGCAGCTTGACTGCAAGTTGCGCAGCCTTGAAGCTCGTTAGCGTTTTGCCCGACCCCGTTGTATGCCAGACGTAGCCGCCAGCGGCAATCGTGCCGAGCTGTTTGTAGTTCGTCGACGTGGCGATCTTCTGTAGCATTCGTTCCGTCGCTGCAATTTGATACGGACGCATCACCAGGAGCATCCGGTCCGCTGTGAGCACACAGTATTTGGTCAGAATGTTCAGCAGCGTGTGCCGAGCGAAGAAGGTCTTTGCAAACGAATTGAGATCTTGAATCGGCTTGTTCGTAGCGTCCGCCCACCACGAAGTGAATTCGAAGGAGTGTGATGTCTTTCTAACGCGTCTCGATCCGGCAGCTTCGCTGAGGTGCTGACGACGAGTCGTGTTTGAGTAGTATTTCGTCAAGGTGCCGTTGCTGATGACGAAAAGTTGCACGTACTCGAAGAGACCCGATCCTGCCCAGAAGCTGTCGCGCTGGTAGCGGTCGATCTGGTTGAACGCTTCACGGATGTCGACTCCACGGCGTTTCAACTCGACGTGCACCATTGGCAGTCCGTTGACGAGCACGGTGACGTCGTAGCGGTTTGAACGTGCTGCACCACCCTCGCCCTGGCCGATTTCGTACTGATTGATGACCTGGAGTTGATTGTTGTGAATGTTCGACTTGTCGATCAGAAGCACGTTCTTCGTTGAACCATCGTCACGGCGTAGCAACTGGACGTAGTCCTCTTGGACTCGTGTGGTCTTCTCGACGATGCCGTCGTTCGCTCCTGCGATTCGCTCCGTGAAGAATTGATCCCACTCAGTCTCTGAGAACTCAATTCCGTTCAGTTTCTCGAGTTGGGTCCGCAGGTTCGCGATGAGTTGTGCCTCACTCGTAAGCGGCAGGTACTCATACTTCTGGTCACCCAAGAGTCGAATGAACTCCCGCTCAAGTTCACCCTCTGACTGGTACGCAGCCGAAGCTGGCGCGTCCGAGGTGAATTCCGCGACGACGGTGCTCTCTGCACTTACGGCGATCGGCTCATAGCGCGTCGACTTCGCCTCGCTCATGTCACCCTCTCCTCAAAGGTCAGCAGGCGATCGCGGTAGTACTCGTACTGCTTGCGGCGCGCAACTAGCTCGGCGGGTAGGCCAATGCTGAGGTCATTCACCAGCGAATCGAACTTGTCGAGGATCGAAACTATTCGCATCTGCTCATCCACCGCAGGGACAGGGACAGGGTACTTCTCGAACATCGGCTTTCGCAGAGATGTGACCGAAGCATGTACCGAGTTGGTCGCCAGGTAGCGAGCGAAGTCTTTCTTGAACCAGTGGTAGAGGAACCTGGGAAGAAGGTGGCCCGATGTGGGGACGATTCGGTAGGCACGCTGGTGAAGTGAGTATTTGCCGTCCACAAAGTGGAAAACCTTGCCAACGCCGACGCCGTCACCAGCTGTGATCACAGCCGCCTCGTCGAATTCATACTCATTAATCGCGAGTGGCTCTTGGGAGCGGACGAAGAAGGGGTACGACCCGCCCGCGACGGCTTCATTGGTGTTTCGGCTACCCGTGCCGATGAATGCGAGTTCCCCCAGCGGAGTTCTCAGGACGCGATCACCGAAGTCTAGAAGTAACCCTCGATAGTAGACATACTGCCGCTTACGGGCTTCCAGCTCCGCTTCCAGCTCCGCTTCCAGCTCTTTGAATAGATCAAGCACCTTCACGATCTCTCGCTGGACTTCTAGTGGTGGAATCGGGATTCGCAAAGGATTTAGCGCTGTCTGAGTAAGACTTGGTACACCCCCAGCCTGATTCATTTCTTCGAGATGTTGAGTAAGTAAGAAGTAGTAGAAGAACTTCGGCTCAAGCTTGTCGCCGATCTCGGTAAAGAAGAGTGTGTCAACAGTCCAAAACGGAATATCGACGAAGTAGAGCTTGTCGAGAGAACCCTTGCGTGGAATGAGGACGGAAGGCTTATCGTATGCGGCGGTGTCGATATAAGTCATGATGCCGCCGGTGCCATAAACCGGCACCGGTCCGCTTCCGTACACCTTGTAATCTTTGCCGTTCCTGATTCGAACTACGTCGCCAAGTGCTCTGAATTCGACGCCATTTTGACATCGCTCCGCTATCAAATCATCAAGGCGGCTCATGAAGCGCCTTCGAGGTCTGCGACGACCTCGTCTATCTGTGCGCGAAGTTCCTCTTGTCGAGCGACAATCCTGCCGATCTCCGCGTTAAGCGTTTTGATGTCGACAGAAACTCTCGTGTCTTCCTGCTCGACGTAAGATGAAACGGCGATGTTGTAACTGTTCTCGGCAATTTCTTCGTTTGAAATGAGTCGCGCAAAGTGGTCGATGTCGTTACGAGCAGAGAAGGCGTCGAGCACACTTTTCTGGTTCGCCGCGGAAAGTTTGTTCTTGTTCCCCGGGCGTACGAATTCCGCAGATGCATCAATAAAGAGAACATCATTGTCAGCCTTTGATTTCTTCAGGACGATGATACATGTGCCAATCGTGGTGCCGAAAAAGAGGTCTTGTGGGAGTTGGATGACGGCATCTACATAGTTGTTGTCGACGAGATACTTGCGGATCTTGGCTTCCGCGCCACCACGGTAAAGAACACCCGGAAACTCAACGATCGCCGCCGTGCCGTTCACTGCAAGCCAGGAGAGGATGTGCATCGTAAAGGCGAGGTCGGCTTTCGACTTGGGTGCGAGAACACCCGCTGGCGCAAAGCGCGGGTCGTTGATGAGTAGCGGGTTGCTGTCGCCCTCCCACTTGATCGAATACGGCGGATTGGAAACGATCGCTTCGAACGGCTCATCATCCCAATGAGCCGGATCAGTCAGAGTGTCGCCATGGGCTATGTCAAAGCTCTCGTAGTTGACATCGTGCAAAAACATGTTGATGCGGGCGAGGTTGTAGGTCGTCAGGTTGATCTCCTGTCCAAAGAATCCCAGTCGAACGTTCTCCTTGCCGAGTACTTTTGCGAACTTCAACAGCAGCGATCCTGATCCACAGGCGGGGTCGTATACCTTGTTCACCTCGGTCTTACCCAAGACGGTGATTCGAGCCAAGAGTTCGGAGACTTCTTGTGGCGTGTAGAACTCACCACCTGACTTCCCAGCGCTTGAGGCGTACATCTGCATCAGATATTCGTAGGCATCACCGAAGAGATCGATCGTGTGGTCGTCGAAGTTGCCGAGTGGCAAATCGCCGATTGCATCGAGAAGCTTGACGAGCCTCTCGTTTCGCCTCGCCACTGTGGCACCAAGCTTGCCGGAGTTCACGTCAAGATCGTCGAAGAGACCCTTCAAGTCATCTTCGCTATCGGCACCAACCGCAGAACCCTCGATATTGTTGAAGACTCTCTCTAAGGTTTCGTTGAGGTTCTCATCCTTGGGCGCGCGTTTGCGAACATTCGCAAACAATTCACTCGGGAGGATATAGAAGCCTTTCTCTGCTACCGTCTCGCGACGGCCGAACTCTGCGTCCGCGTCACTGAGCCGTGCATAGTTGAAGTTGGACTCCCCGGCACTGCGCTCACCTGTGTTGATGTAGGCGGTGAGGTTCTCTGAGATGAAGCGATAGAAGAGCATTCCGAGCACGTAGGTTTTGAAGTCCCAACCGTCAACGCTGCCTCGAAGGTCATTAGCAATTCTCCAGATGGTCTTGTGAAGCTCAGCTCGCTGGGCTTCTTTAGTTGTTGGGCTCATTCGAAGAAATCCTCATCAACGTCAACGATCTGGAGTGTCTGTTTCACTTGTACACCAACTCGATAACGAATCATCAGTTCAGCGAGCCGTGAACCATCGATCAATACGACGCGCGTAGGCACACTCTTGGCGTATTCGATTGCTCCGGAACTAAAGCGTCCGGTAGTGATAAACACACCCTGGTTGGCTTGTTGACCTTGCAGCGCGCCGACAAAGGATTGAATATCAGGACGCTGTACCGCAGAAGCTAAGGCATATCGTTTTGCTTGGATGTAGACGCGACTCAAGCCCAATACATCTTGGTCGATGATTCCGTCGATCCCTCCGTCGTTCGACAGTTGGGTACGTGTCGCCCTTGTGTCAGCTCCGCCGTATCCCATGGCAACTACCAGATCAACCACAGCTTGCTCAAAGAATGCAGGGTCATGCAAATGCAGTCGATCCAGGAGGTCTGATGCAACTTCATCGTTGATGCGAGTAATTCCTTCTTCAACGAGTTCGTATGGATCGAGGTCCTGGCGATCGGACTGAATGACACGGTCGGGCGACTGTTTCCTCCAAGAATCCTTGTAACCCTCGATTTCTCGAAGGTCAGTTTCAACGAGTTTCACCGGATTTTCGTGGAGGAGGCTGCGCCCTTGCTCAGTAATGGAGTGTTGCCCCCTGGATGGGCGGGAAATTGCCTTCGCTTTGACGAGGTAAGTGATTGCCCATCCAATCCGATTCTCAAATTTGAGTTGTCCGGAATTCAGGGTCTCGGCACGCTGTTCATCAGAAAGGTGTGTCGCATTTGCGATCAGGTCGTAGAGTTCGCGGCGTCCCCGGACGTTACCGTCGGAAAGGATCTCCAGCACTGGAACCATGAATTGATCCCAAGTAGGCATCTCGATTGTCATGATGTCACCTGAGTGGACGAGTTCATCCGATGTTGCAGACAGGCGAAAGAAAGCGAACGATGACGTCCTTTCGTTGATTGTCGAGTTCTAGTTGCTATGTTTGCCACGATGTTGCCCTCTTTTATGTTCGCCTCGAGCCCCGGTTGTGCGATTCGAATACAACGTTGAGACCGATGGTACGTTCGCAGTCTGACCTCGGGAGACGTCCAACTCCTACCGCGATTGATCGTGACGAGTCGGTTCGAGAGCCAATGTTCGCATTATACCTCGTCAGACCATACTTCTCAATGGCCATGTTGAACGCGTAATGCACATCAGTCAATTGTTCCGAGGGACAGAGTTCACCACTCCCACGCGATCCCACTGAACAGCCCGCCGTAGAGGTCATGGAAGTTTGCTCTGACTATTTGATTCTTGACGAGCTTTAGCAGTTGGCTCTGGCTCGGCTCGCCGGGGGCTTGCAGATGCGTCAAACCAGTGAACTGCCAGATTCGCTTAGGGGTCCGGCCAAGGAATGCCACGTCGAAGGCGGCAGTTCTCGTGGGCTCGTGAAAGCCACGCCATTCGCCAACGAGGACGTACGGATCATCAAGATCGGGCTCTGGGAGACGACGGAATTTCAGGTCGTAGGCCTGTCCTCGTTGCATGGGCTCTTTGAAGAAGAATCGATCATCGAAGTGGCCGCCGATTCGTTTTCGCTCGGCGGTGAAGTCGCCGAGCGTCTCGATGAGCCCTTCCTGCGTGCTGGTGATGCTGAGGTAGTCAGCCTCGTCGAAGGCGGCAACGAAGCGGTAGCGCTCTCGGGTCTCTTGCCACTTCATATTGCGCACGATGGTTTGGACGTAGACGATCTCGTTGACGATGCCGTTGTGTGACTCGGGAACGCGAAACGGCAACGGTGACTTTGGGTACCACCCCGTCGTGAGCTGATTACGCAGGTTCTCGATCGCTGCAGCTACTTGCGTGCGGATGGTGTCGATCTTGAGGCCGACCTTGCTGCCGTAGTGCACATACCGGTCTGGTAATGCCAGGAGATTCTCCGTCTCTGTTGAGAGAGCGAAGGCGTCAAGCAACATCTCGGGCTCAGGATTGTTCAGCGATCGGATGGCCGAGATCAGCCGCTCCTTCAGGACTTCGAATGGCTCGTTCTCTCCACCAAGGACCTGTCGCAATGTTGAAGTCTTGACAACGCGAGTTGGAGTGAAGCCCTCGCGCTTGAGCATCAACTGCAAGTCGCGCAAGAGACGTGCGTCTTCGCTCCAAATGTTGTTCATCGGAGGAGGTTGATTGCTCATGAGTACCTGCTTCAAACTTTCATCCAACTTACGTGAACGGCCCATCTAATCGGCGTTCTTGTTTATATCCTCGGATATCGAGCCCTTCGAAACAGTGAAGGCTCAAGAAAAAGAGTGTGGGTGACCCGCTGTAACGGATCACCCACTAGTTATCACCAACCACAACCCGGTTAGGACATGGAGGAGAAAACAAATGGATACTACCAATGTGAAGGCGCTGGAATCATGAGTGAGCTGGTGCCCTTCGGCGTCAGCGGGATCGTCACTCGAGAAGGCCGCCAAGCGAGTCGAGCAATTAGTCGCAGCAAGGCACGCACTTATGTGCGGATCGCGGAAGCTGACGACTCTACCGACGTGACCCTCGCCAAGGTGGAGAACCTGACCATGGCTACCGGCAGCGTCATGCAGCAAGTCGTCCGCGTCACTAAGGCTCAGCGCGAGCTCGAACAGTTAGCACCCGAGGCCTCCGCTCGCTTGAACTATCTCGCGGACGACCACATGCTGGGCTGCTCCGAGTTGTTGGCCGATCTGCGGCGCGAGCTGCACCGTAACCGGTGATGGCTGTGGTCACGCTCATCATCGCCGTTCTGGCCCTCGTGCTCTCGAGTGTTGGGGCGGTGGTGGCGGTGGCGTGGCGCAAGAGTCGACGTCAGTACGAAGCGCTTGCCGAACGCATCGACGTGGATTCCCGTCTCGAGTACCTCACAACGCAAACGCTCGCCGCGATGCGTGACGCCGTTCGAAGTGAGTACCGCCGTCGTGAGCCGCTGTAGTCCCCGTTGTTGCAGTTCTGACAACAGCGGCTACCACGTTCACTCTGGAGCTGTGGCGAACGTCGTTGCCCTGATCTGCGCGAGATTCAGCGTTCGCTCAGATCGGGCAGCGATGTCGTAGCAGTCGCTCTTTATCCGGAGCGCAAATAAGCGGATAACTACAGCAAGGACCGCGAAACATCGCAATGTCCACACATCGAAAGGAGCAACTACTTATGAAGACAAGAAATGAACCAACTACAAGAAGCTCACCGAAGCGTTACTCGGTGATCATGGCCGACCCTCCGTGGGACGTCCAGCAAAAGGGCGGCTACGGCGCCGAGCGCCACTACAAACTAATGACGCTCGATCGTATCAAGGCGTTGCCCGTAGCCGACCTCGCCGCCGAGAACGCCCACCTGTGGTTATGGGTGACGAACGCAACCCTGCGCGACGGATACGACGTCATGGAAGCGTGGGGCTTTACACCTCGTTCGCCGCTCACCTGGATCAAGCCGCGCATTACGCTCGGCGTCTACCTCCGCAATGCCACCGAACACCTCATTCTCGGAACGCGAGGTCGGGCTCCGGTCAAGTTCAAGAGCCAACCGACGTGGATGTTCGCGCCGCTGCAGGAGCACTCTCACAAACCGGAGGAGCAGTACGCCGTCATTGACCGCGTTTCCGGCACCGACGGACCACGGCTCGAACTCTTCGCACGTCGTCGTCAACCGGGCTGGGACGTCTGGGGTAATGAGATCGACTCCGATATCGACATTCCGGGCTATCCGGTACCGGGCCGCTCACCCGTTCCGGCCACTGAGCAGCCAAGGAGTCGTGATGAAAGATGAGCAACGACTCGCCGAACTCCCTACTTACTCGCGCATGGCGTGGAGCGCTCGTCCTGTTTGGGACCGTCGTCCTACTGGAAATCAGCGTCGAGATCGTCGCGCGGATTTGGGTCTGGCTCGTCGTCATCGCACTCACGATGGTGGCCGTCACCGTTCTCTGGACGGTGTTCACGCGCTGGCGCGATCGCAGTCGCTGGTAACTGACGCTGATCAAACGAGAGAGGAGAGGTCATGAGTCGCAGCACCTCGAATCGTCGCCGAGGGCGACCCGCTCGGTCCACATCTTTCACACTCGTTCCGGTTCGTCACGCCACGCCCAACCCTCGAAAACTCGGCCGTGCCTTTTTGGCGCTGGCTGTCCATCGTGCCGAATCGCAAATCAATTCTGAGAGTGCCGACGAGGAGGGCAGTGATGGGACGGCGTAGGAAGCCGGAGTGGGTCTGGCGTCAGGTCTGGTGGCCACAGACCTTCGCGCCAGAATTTGCCCTGGAACTCCTCGATCGCGTCACCGCCGACCGTGAACTCGGACCAGTGGTCTTCGAAGCACGCGCTCATCGAGGTCTTATCAGTTACTTCGTCGGCGTTCACCCGCACCACATCCAACCTCTCTCAATGCTGATTACATCTCTCGTGCCAGGTGTTCGTCTCACCGAGCCTCGCTCGGCTGCGCGACCGCGTGTCACCTTCTCCGGACGCCTCAAGGTTTCGCATCCGTCACTCGCTCTCAACGTTGATCGAGTGACCGCAACGACTCGGGCCGTTTTGGCGGGTCTCGCGTCAGCCACGGGGGATGACGAGACGCTGGTTCTACAAATCGTCATGGGCGCACGACTCTCGCCGCGATTTATATCCCCTGAGGCGCTCGACCCGACCCAGCACTGGTTCGATCTTCTTCTTCATGGCGATCGAACCGCCAACTCCGACACCAGAGTGAGTCTCAAGAATCGGGCCTCGCTGCACGGTTGCAAGGCAACCATCCGCATTGGTGCGACGGGAGAGTCGATCGGACGCACGCGGACACTCTTCACGTCTGTTCTTGGTGGTCTTCGTGTCGCACAAGCGGCCGGTGTACGCATCAATGTTGCCCGCGACAGCTCAAAGCACGTCCAGCACGCCTCATTGCCGTGGCGGTGGCCACTGCAGTTGTCGTCACGTGAGCTCGTCTCGCTGATGGGTTGGCCCTTGGACGAGAAGGGTGACGTCACTTTGCCCGGTCGCCCGCCAGCTCATCCGAAGATCGTCGCCCCATCAGTTCGATTGGCGTCGTCAAGCCGACCGTTCGCCGAGACAACGGCGCCGGGAGTGGATGTCCAATTCGGCATTGGCGCACAGGACTCTCTCCAGCACACCGTGTTGCTAGGTCCCACAGCGTCCGGCAAGTCGACAGCCATGTTGGCGCTCATTTTGGACGCGATTCGGGCGGGGCGTGGCGTTCTCGTTGTCGACCCAAAAACGGATTTGGTGAACGATGTGCTTGCCCGCATCCCGCAGTCACGCGCTGACGACGTCGTGGTGATCGATCCCACCGACCCACGACCAGTTGGCATCAACCCTTTGCGGCGGTCCGGTAGGCATCTGGCTCTGACGGCCGATTCGATGCTGGCCGTCTTTAAGGAACTGAGTGGCGATTCCTGGGGACCGCGCACCGAAGATGTGTTACTGAGCGCGCTGATGACGCTTGCTCGCCACGACGGTGCCACGCTCACCATGTTGCCCGCGCTCCTTACTGACGAGAAATTCCGAAGAAGCCTAATTCGAAACATTGACGACCAACTGGGACTCGGCAGCTTCTGGGCGAGCTACGAGGCGATGGGTCCCCGGCAGCGAGCTCAAGTCATTGCCCCGACCATGTCGCGACTTCGTCAGTTTCTTCTGCGACCGCAACTGCGCGCCGTACTCGGCCAGTCTCATCCAGAATTCGATCTGGCCCAACTCTTCACCCAACGCAAGATCGTGTTGGTGTCATTGAATCGCGGGCAAATAGGAGGCCAGTCCGCAAGATTATTGGGTTCATTAATAGTCAGCCAGCTCTGGCCACTGATTCTTGCTCGCGCCGCACTGCCTCAAGAACGGCGCCACGTCGTGAACGTGTTTATCGACGAGGTCCAAGACTATTTGGCGCTTCCCACCGATCTCGAGGACGCCTTCAGTCAGGCCCGAAGTCTGGGTGTCGGCTTCGCCATCGCTCACCAGTACCGACGACAACTACCTCCAGGACTTCGCTCTGGCGTCGACGCCAACGCCCGCAACAAGATCATTTTCGGCCTCAATGCCGAGGACGCCGCTGATCTGGCCAAGCAGGCTCCCGAACTCATTGCGCAGGACTTTATGTACTTACCTCGCTTCGGGATCTACACCACTCTGATTCAGAACGGTTCCTCGACTGGCTGGTTCTCGGCGCGGACGCTTCCGGCAGATACGCCTACAAGTGATCCGGTGGAAATGCGAGCGCGCTCGGCCCAAAGATATGGACGAGACATTCTCGACGTCGAGGCTGAGCTGCGTGGCCAAACTGGTCTCTCCTCTAACTCAACTACCAACTCGACAGGATCCGATGGTCCAATCGGTCGACGCCGCACCAAGGGGTCACCATCATGATTACCGATCAGATCGGTTGTCAGGTCGCGACGACTCGACTCGTTCAAGGACCCCCGTACTTCGGGCATTTCCACCTTGGAGTGGATAAGACTCCGCTGGTCTCCCAGCGGAACTTGTCACTACCGGACTGCCAAGTCGGAGGTGCACCGTGAAGCCGTTACGTTCTCAAGAAGTAGCCAGCCGACTCAGTGAACGCGACTGGGAGATCATCACCACGGTGAGGTCATTCAAGTACCTCACGACGCGCCAGATCTCGCGGCAGCACTTTGGACTATCCACGGATGAAGGCGCCATTCCGCGTCACGCCAACCACGCCCTCGCCCGATTGCGAGCGTTGGGGCTGCTTGCCAACCTGGAGCGTCGAATCGGTGGCGTTCGCGCCGGGTCCGGTGGCCACGTGTGGCAGATCACCGACGTGGCCCGACGCCTGTTGGGCGAACACCTCAACGAATCAGACAGCGGACGAATCCGCGTGTTTGAGCCGAGCACAACGTTCTTGGAACACACCTTGGCGGTGGCTGAAGTCGTCATCTCTTTGCAGCAGGCGACCAACGGTGCTGAGATCAAACTGACGCACCTGCAAGTCGAGCCGGAGTGTTGGCGTTCGTATCTCGGACCGTCGGGTGAAACGAGATGGATCAAGCCCGATCTGGCAGTTGTTACCGAATCCGGTGGATTCGAGGATCACTGGTTCGTGGAGGTTGACCGCGCGACCGAGCCACCTAATCGGGTGATCAAGAAGTGCCGCCAGTACGAGGAGTATCGCCGTAGCGACCGCGAACAAGCCAAGCACGGCGTCTTTCCGGCGGTGGTATGGGTAGTTCCCAATCAGCGACGTCGCGATCAGCTCCGGGGCCGTGTGGACAGTGAGGTCGAAAACGACGACCGGCTGTTCACCGTAGTCACGCCGTCGGATCTTGGGGCGCTTGTGGTCGCCGGTGCTGCTGCTTTCAAAGAATCGGGACCGAGCCGCTCGGAGGGCACGAAATGAGCCAATTTGCGGAAGATTCGCCTTGGTCGGACGTAGACGAAGCCATAAACGCACTGGACAATTCGGCCCAACAGAGCGTTAATGGAGGGGAAGTTATACAAGGAGCCCCATCCATGAACCCAGCCGTTGCCACGTTTCAATCAAACCCGACCGACCTGTTCGCCCAAGCGCTGACGCCCAAGGTGGCCGTCAGCTACTTACGCGTCTCAACCCGAGACCAGGCGCGACGAGGAGGCGGTGACGACGAGGGCTTCTCAATTCCCGCTCAGCGCGACGCCAATCGACGTAAGGCGGCGACTTTGGGAGCGATCATCACCAAGGAGTTTGTCGATCGCGGCGCCTCCGCGAGGTCAGCCAATCGCCCCGAACTCCAGCTCATGCTTGAATACCTTGCGGATCACGACGTTGACTACGTGATCGTTCACAAGCTCGATCGTCTGGCTCGAAGTCGAGCTGACGATGTTGAGATTACCAAGTCCCTCGACGAGTTCAACGTTCGACTCGTTTCGACCACTGAGTCCATTGATCAGACGCCTTCGGGCATGTTGCTGCACGGCATCATGTCGAGCATCGCCGAGTTCTACTCGCGCAACTTGGCTGCCGAAGTCATGAAGGGGATGACCCAGAAGGCACGCTCGGGTGGCACCGTGGGGCGTGCGCCGCTTGGTTACCGAAACCATCGAACCGTCGACTCCGAAGGTCGAGAGATGCGCACGGTGATTCTCGACGCCGAACGAGCGCCGCTGGTGGTATCGGCTTTCGGTCTCTACGCAACTGGCGACTGGACCATTTCGGGGCTCGTGGACTACCTCAATAAGCGAGGCCTCACAACTACTCCCACGCCCAGGATGCCGTCGCGACCGATCTCTGAAGGTCTCTTGCACAAAGTCTTGACCAACCCGTATTACAAGGGCCAGACCAAGTTTCAGGGCGTCCACTACGACGGGCGTCACGAGGTACTCGTCGACGAGGCCACCTGGCAACGGGTTCAAGACGTCATTGCATCTCACGTCAATGGCGAACGTGTCCGCCAACACCCGCACTTCCTAAAGAGTACGGTGTACTGCGGGCAATGCGGTGAGCGCCTCTTGGTGCAGGTGTCCACTTCCGCAACCGGCATGAAGTACCCGTACTTCTATTGTGCGGGGCGACAGTCAAAGCGCACCAACTGCACCATGAGAGCCGTCTTGATCTACGAAGTTGAGAAGAAGTTGGAGGAGCACTATCAGCGGATACAACTTGATTCGAAGTTTCGCGAGAATGTCGAAGCGATAATCCGTGACGAGTTTCGTAGCACCCGCGAGCACGTTGAAGCTGAACAGGGCGACCTCAAGCGCGAGCAGGAGAAGCTTGAACGCGAGCGCCAGAAGCTCTTGGAGGCGCATTACGCGGGCGCGGTCCCAGTTGATCTTCTCGGGCGCGAGCAAGAGCGAATTTCGCGGGCACTTAATAAGATCGCCACTCAGCTCGCGGCCACAAGTCTCGAATTCGAGGCCATCGAGCGGAACCTTCAGTTAGCGCTCGACCTGACGGTGGACTGTGGTGCGGCGTACTGTGACGCTCCCGACGACATCAAGCGGTTGTTCAACCAGGCGTTCTTTGCGAAGGTGCTCGTTATTCAAGAGGACGACAGCATCAGCGGCGTTCGGCTTGAGGCCGAACTTCACGAGCCATTCGATACTTTGCTAGGAAGTGACCTGAAGGTGGCTGAAGCGGCCCTACGGCGCACACAAGGGCCCAGAAAGGCGGTCTCGGGCCTGAAGGGCGGTCTCAGAGGTGCCGTCCGTGATGTTCATCAGGTCATTAGTTTTAGTAAGACACTTTTGGTGGGCGCTGGGGGACTCGAACCCTCGACCTCAGCCGTGTGAAGGCTGCGCTCTAACCAGCTGAGCTAAGCGCCCGATACTCCGATGTTACCGCGTCGTCGCGTGTCCTTGGATTGCCGCGCGCAG
>Ga0307375_10002062_pt1 | contig 21087 bp, 18 predicted proteins | sample TR1MG_FD_202531 | JGI IMG/M metagenome (GOLD analysis project Ga0307375, IMG submission 202531) | Soil microbial communities from Risofladan, Vaasa, Finland - TR-1 | ecosystem: Environmental > Terrestrial > Soil > Coastal area > Acid sulfate soil | place: Finland: Risofladan, Vaasa | collected...
CTGAAGAGGTATTCCAAGAAGTATTTCTTACTTTGGCTAAGAAATTAGATATGTTTCGTGGTGAGTCTAAATTCTCAAGTTGGCTTTACAGAGTAACGGTAAATGCGAGCTATATGTACTTACGCTCACAAAAAAAGCATGAAAACAATATCAGTCTTGAGAACTATTCCCCATATGATGAAAAAGGAACTCTTATGGGTAGAATTATGTATAAGGACTGGAGCTCTAGGCCTGATATTATCATTTTCAATAAAGAAGCCCTCATAATCATTGAGAAGGCTATTAATGAGCTGCCTGAGTCGTATAGAACAGTTTTTCATCTAAGCGATATAGAAGGTCTATCAAATGAAGAGGTATCAGAGATTCTTGAGATTTCAATACCCGCAGTTAAATCAAGGCTTCACAGAGCAAGACTTTTTTTACGTGATAAACTATCAGACTATTTCCACGAATGGAGAAAATAAAATATGTTTATATGCAAAGACGTAGTAGAAAACATCATGGATTATATTGACAGCGAATTGGATCTGGAGACTCTAAAAGAGCTTGAGAAACATACAGGAGACTGTCCGGAATGCATGGCGTTTGTTAGTACATACAGAAGAATGCTTGAAATTACAGGCAAACTTAAAGATAAACCCTTCGTTACTCCGGAAATTAGAAATAGGCTAAAAATTCTTCTAGAATCAAAACTAAAACCTGTTTAAATACTCAAACCAAAATTCATATAACCGCCCCTCATTTAACTAAAACAATCCCCATTTATAACCAGAATTGTTTTAAATAAGAATATTATATTTAGTTAGAAGGTGTTTGGCTTACTGAAGATAGTCCAGGATTAAAAGCCGCTTCGTTCTGAGATATTTGATCAAAGATGGACTTTGCCCGATCCGTATCACCAAGTTTCTCATATGATAAAGCCGTATGGAGCTTTGCCTTTCTTACATATGGACTCGTCGGGTCTGTTATTTTAGAAAAGTAGTCTATGGCTTTCTGCCATTCATTCTGATTAAAATATGCAAGTCCTTGAGTAAGAATTGCTGATTCAATCAACATAGGTTCATTTGCTTTGTTAGTCTCAAAACGGTTTAGCAAATTGACCGATTCTTCATAATTGCCGTTGTTAAAATTTATTATAGCTGCGTAGTATAAAGCAATGTTTGATATCCCTTGATTAGGATATTGTTCTACAGTAGCTAAAAAACCCTCAAGCGCACCTTCACTGTCTCCAACCTCAAATAGAGAAAATGCATTATCAAAAGAATTATTTGCTTCAAGGCCTTTTTTCTGTGAGCTGGAATTAACAAAAAAAGCGCCCACTAATAAAACTATAACAACAGCTATAGCTATTAGCATCTTTTTTGCATGATCCGCAGTAAAATCAATTACCCGTTTAACTATTTTATTGAACTCATCGGGCTGTTTAAGTTCTTTCTCTGTATATTTAATTTCAGTAGCCATAGGGGGAAATTATAATCAGAGCTTAAAGAATTACAAGATCTTGTTGAGTAATTACTCGAATATGAAATCATATACCACAATTGATAGTGCTTGCGGATTGTCCGGGGGAAAGCTAAACTTCTTTTGGAGCCACAACAATGCTACGAGCGCTATCAGTTTTGTTAATTATTTTTTCATTTCTTAGCTTCTACATAAGCTACGCGGATACTAATAACAAAAACGAAGAAACCACTTCTTTAGTTCAACAAAATATAGACAAAACACAAGAGCCGCTATCAACAAATGAGATAGTGCTGATTGAAATAAACGGAACTATTAATCCAGCGACTCTGGATTATATAAGAGCAGGTCTTCAAGAGGCAGAAACAAATTCTGCTGAGGCTCTATTCATTCTTTTAGACACCCCTGGGGGTCTGCTTTCTTCAACAAAGGAAATTGTCAAACTTCTTCTTAACTCCCCGATACCTGTTGTTATTTATGTATCTCCAAGCGGAGCTTCCGCGACCTCTGCCGGAGTATTCATTACGCTAGCTGCGAATATTGCAGCAATGGCGCCCGGAACAAGTATTGGAGCAGCTCATCCCGTGTCCTTGGCACCTGGAGGGAAACAACCGGAGAAAAAAGAGCAGGATCCTATAAAGGACATTAAAGGTGAGAAAAGCAAAGAGTCTGAAGAGAAATCAGATCAAGATATAATGGGTCAGAAGATAGAGAACTATGCTTCGTCGTTTATAGAGAGTATCGCAGAGCACAGAGGCCGTAATATAGAGTGGGCAATTGATGCAGTAAGAAACAGTGATTCTATTACTGCTACAGAAGCTTTGGAAATAAAAGTAATAGATATAATATCTCCTAGCTTAGAAGATCTCCAAACGCAAATTAACGGGATGAAAGTAAAAGTCCCCCAAGGAGAGATAACCCTTCAAACTAAAGGCGCTAATATACAAAGGGTTGAAATGAGCCTTAAGCAAAAATTAATAGATATACTAAGCACACCTGATATAGCATTTTTGCTACTATCTTTAGGCTCACTAGGAATATTACTTGAGTTCTATAACCCGGGTCTTATTTTCCCTGGAGCGGCAGGTGTTATATGCCTCATGATGGGCTTTGTATCATTTCAAATCTTGCCGTTTAACTACGCAGGCGTCGTTTTACTGCTTTTGGCCTTAGCTCTTTTTATAACAGAGGTATACGTCACTAGCTATGGGTTACTAACTACAGGTGGAGTTATCAGTTTTGCGCTCGGAGCGCTGCTTCTTTTTGATACTCCGGATTCAGATATTAGGGTAGGGTATGGAGTTGTCATTGCATCAACCGCTGCAATTGCGCTCTTTTTTGGATATGTGCTTTTTTATTTAATAAAGGCTCAATACTTAAAACCTCTAGTCGGTATGGAAGGCATAATAGGGGAGACGGGAGAAGCGGCATCAGATATTGCTGAAACAGGTAAAGTCTTTATAATGGGCGAATACTGGGACGCTGAGAGCGGCAGTGCTATTAATAAGGGTGATAAAATAAAAGTTGTAGAATCTAAAAAAGGCTTCAAACTAAAGGTAGAAAAAGTATAAATTTAGACTAACAGGAGGCAGCAAAATGTTTTCACCGGTAATCATATTTGTAGGAATCATTGCTCTTTTTATCTTATCCGGAATAAAAATTTTAAACGAATACGAGAGGGGAGTGGTTTTTAGGTTAGGAAGAATCGTAGGCCTTAAAGGCCCGGGGTTTAAATGGATTATTCCTATGGTTGATAAAATGACCAAAATGAGCCTGCGTCTTATTACAATGGACGTGCCGCCCCAGGATGTAATTACCAGAGACAATGTCTCGGTAAAGGTAAATGCGGTCGTTTATTTCCGTGTTGTAGACCCGATTAAAGCAGTCATACAGGTTGAAAATTTTCTCTATGCAACATCTCAATTGGCTCAGACAACCCTAAGGAGTGTTTTAGGACAGGTCGAGCTTGATGAACTCCTTGCAGAGAGAGAGAAGCTAAACATGAAACTTCAGGATGTTTTAGATAGACAGACGGATGCCTGGGGAATAAAAGTTACATTGGTTGAACTCAAGTATGTTGACCTTCCAGATGATATGAAGCAGATCATGGCCCGGCAAGCAGAAGCTGAAAGAGAAAGAAGAGCTAAAATCATTAGCGCAGAAGGAGAATTCCAGGCAGCGGCGAAATTGACCGAAGCCGCTGAGATCCTTGGACAGAGTCCAATGGCGCTTCAGCTAAGATTCCTTCAGACCTTAACTGAGATGTCCAGCAATCAAAGCTCAACAATAGTATTCCCGCTCCCGCTTGATCTCTTAAGACCGTTTTATGAAAAAGCGCTTCCTAAGATTGTAAAAAATATCCCGGAAGACCCTTTTAGCGGTAAAGGCGGCAATTAATCCTGAAAAAACGAAACTGAAAAAGTACAAACATGGAGAAGAATTTGTTAAGACTTATACTTATAACCATTCTAAATATTGCTATAGCATCGGCCCTGATTTCATGCAGCTCAGAAAACGATAATTCCCAAAGCGCAGAAGAGTCGCCACAAGAACAAACATCTACCGAAACTAGCTCGGTCTCAGATCCGGTTGATGGCGACTGGCTGATTTATCACCTAAGCGCTGAGCCTGCAACGCTAAACCCTATCACTGCAACAGATGCCTATGAAGGGACGGTGAATAACGGGAAAATTTACGAAACGTTAATTGAAAGAAATAACGAGACGCTTGAGTTAGAACCGCTCCTTGCTGAGTCCTGGGAAGTTTCAGAGGACAAACTAAAATATACTTTCAAAATTAGAGAAGGTATCAAATGGCATGACGGAGCTCCCTTTACCTCTGAAGACGTTGTATTTTCCTACAAAACTATAATGAATCCTAAAGTGGACAGCCCGCAGCTAAGGAGCTATTTTCAGGAAATAAGAGATGTAAAAGCACTTGATGAGCTTAGGGTTGAATTCACTTATGCTAGACCATACTTCCTTGCGCTTGAGTTCTGCGGAGGAATGCCAATAGTGCCCAAGCACATATTCGACAATGGGGATTTCAACACCAACCCCGCCGGCAGAGATCCGATTGGAACAGGTCCTTATAAATTTGTAAAATGGTCTACGGGAAGAGAGATTGTCATTGAAAAAAATGCCGATTACTGGGGAGAAAAACCAAAGCTAGATAAAGTTATTTTTAAAATAATAACGGACCAGACAGTCGCATTTCAGGTATTAAAACGTAAAGATTTAGACGTATCAGGACTAACCCCAATTCAGTGGGAAAGACAAACTAGCTCCCCGGCATTTAAAGAGAGCTTTGATAAATTAAGCTATTTTACGCCTAACTACAGCTATATAGGGTGGAACTCCAAACGGCCTTTCTTTGCCGATAAACAGGTAAGAACCGCTATGACCCATCTTGTGAACAGGGAACTCATTCTTGATAAAATCCTCTACAATCTTGGCGCTATCGTAACAAACCCGTTTTACATAAATAGCCCTGAATATGATAAGTCCATCAAACCTCTGGACTACAATCCGGCAAAAGCTGAAGAACTCTTAAAAGAAGCCGGTTGGGTAGATCATGACGGTGACGGAATAAGAGATAAAGACGGGGTCAAATTTGCATTTGAATTCCTTATCCCCGGAGGCTCTGAAACAGGGGAGAAGATCGCAACCATATTGAAAGAAGAACTGGACAATATGGGTATCCAAATGGATATCAGAAAAACTGAGTGGGCAGTATTTACGGCCAGATTAAATGAGAGAAATTTCGATGCAGTTACACTTGCATGGTCTATGGGAGTAGAGTCAGACCCTTATCAAATATGGAGCTCAACTCAAGCCGAAAGCGGCTCTAATTTTATAGGCTTTAAAAATGAAGAGGCTGACAAATTAATAGAAGAAGCCAGAACCGAGTTTGACCGCGATAAGAGAAAGAAGCTTTATACAAGATTTGCAGAGATTGTCCACAACGAGCAGCCTTATACATTTCTCTACTGCAGAAAATCTACCGTAGCGGTTAATAAGAGGTTTGAAAATGTAGTAGTTTATCCATTGGGAATAGACCCTGTAGAGTGGCATGTTCCGCTACCTCTTCAAGTTTACAGCGAATAAGGGGACTATCTAAAAGCTTTCAAGAGTTTAGGTTATTTTCCGCATCCATTTTAACAAATGCAACTATTTGGGTATAAAATTAGTCTTATTATAGTATTAAGCCTATAATATTGTTCCAACGACCGGAGCTATGAGAGACTATATATTTAAAAGACTGCTGCTGCTTATTCCCACACTTTTCGGTATAACTCTCATCACGTTCTTTATAATTCAATTGGCTCCCGGCAATCCTGTAGAGAGAAAACTCCAGCTAGACCAGGGAATTCAGGCCGAGGCAATCACACAGCAGATCGTAGAGGAAACAAAGAAACTCTACGGTCTGGATAAGCCTATATATGTGAGATACGGGATATGGTTAAAACAGATAGTCACTCTAGACTTTGGACGCTCATACAAAGACCACCGTCCTGTTATAAATAAAATAGCTGAAAGAATTCCGATCACGCTCACACTCAACATAATTTCAATCATACTAATATATTTGATAGCAATTCCTATAGGAGTATATTCAGCAGTTTCGCACGGCAGATTCTCAGAGCGTATCAGTACGTTCTTCTTATTTATTCTATATTCCATACCCAGCTTCTGGATGGCAATGATATTGATCTTCTTCCTTGGGGGAGGGGATTATTGGGACCTGTTCCCAGTGTACGGGATACTCTCTCCAGGGGCGGAGAACTATCCGTTTTTTCCGAAAGCTATTAATTTTTTATGGCACATCGCGCTTCCGGTATTTTGTCTCACATACGGAAGCCTTGCCTATCTATCAAGATTCCAAAAAGGCAGCCTCCTAGAAGTGCTCAGAGAAGATTTCGTTAGAACGGCAACTGCAAAGGGGCTACCAAGGCATAAAGTAATTCTAAAACATGCTCTCAGAAATGCGCTGATTCCCATAATTACAATACTTGCAGGAATTCTTCCGGCCATGATAGGTGGAAGCGTAATTATCGAGAGTATTTTCTCAATCCCTGGTATAGGACAGTTAGGTTTTGAATCGGTTCTGTCGCGCGACTATCCGGTCATTATGGCGATTGCCACAATTTCAGCTGTGCTGACTTTATTCGGAATCCTGATCGCTGATCTTATATATGTACTAGTTGATCCCAGAATTAGCTTTGAGGCCAAAAAGTGAGTGAGACCAAGAGCGTAGGATATTGGGGGAGCGTTTGGCAGAAATTAAAAAAAGACAAGCTTGCGATGGCGGCACTAATAATTGTTTTGGTTCTTTTTGGAGTAGCCATATTTCAGAACTTCCTTGCCGGCAATAAGCCTATAATTCTCAAATACCAAAACGAATATTACTTCCCGGTCCTCTTTAGATATAACAAATTTTTCGGAACCGATTTCAAGCAGCTGGATATAAATTCAACAAAAGGAGATTTTGCGATCTTCCCTCCAGTCAGATTTAGCCCTACAGAAAATGACTTATTATCAGTACTAATCCCACCGTCCAAGGAGCATCTGTTTGGAACGGATGATAGAGGTCGAGATGTATTAAGCCGCATGATTCATGGTGCACGAATATCACTCTCCATTGGATTCGTAGCTGTGGGCATAGCTGCGATTATCGGAATATTATTAGGCGGTATAGCCGGATACTATGGGGGAAGTGTTGATTTTATAGTGTCCAGGCTTTTTGAAGTAATGATGACGTTCCCGGTCTTCTTTCTAATTCTTACGATATTGGCATTCAGAGACCCAAGCATTTATAACATAATGATCGTGATTGGGGCTACTAGCTGGACAGGAATTGCTCGGCTCATAAGGGCACAGTTTCTCCAGTTAAGACAATTTGATTATGTAGATGCGGCAGTGGCGCTTGGAGGAAACGACTGGAGAGTGATGATGAAGCATATGCTCCCCAACTCTCTTGCTCCTGTATTGGTTGATATTTCTTTCGGAATATCAGGGGCAATATTAGTAGAATCCGGGCTTAGTTTTTTAGGGTTCGGAGTACCTCCGCCTGAGCCAAGCTGGGGGGATATACTCTCACAGTCTCAGAGATATGTGGATTTCGCATGGTGGCTTGTCCTATTTCCCGGTGCGGCTATATTTGTAACTGTTACTTCATTTAACCTTCTAGGAGAAGGGTTTAGAAACGCAATTGACCCCAAGTTTTTGGGAAGTGAATAAATCAACATGGATAACGTTCTGGAAATAAAAGACTTAAGAATCTCCTTTGCTTCAGATGGAAAGAGGGTGGAAGTAGTAGGGGGAATATCTATCAATGTTCCTAAGGGCAAAATCATTGGCGTGGTAGGAGAGAGCGGGTGCGGCAAAACAGTAACGGCACTATCTGTTATGAGACTTATACCTGAGCCTCCCGGAAAAATTGATAGTGGAGAGATAATCTTTGACGGCGCTGATTTACTTCACTATTCAGACCGTGACATGCGCTCAATAAGAGGAAACAGAATCTCTATGATCTTTCAGGAACCTATTAGCTCGCTTAATCCGGTTTTTACTGTGGGCAATCAAATAGAGGAGGCGCTATCGACTCACCTGAACCTATCAAAACAAGAGCGGAAAGAAAGGGTCTTAGAGTTGCTAACACTAGTCGGCATTCCGGCGCCACAAAGAAGGATGCACAACTACCCGCATGAAATGAGCGGTGGAATGTCACAGCGAGTTATGATAGCCATGGCTCTTGCTTGTAATCCGGAAGTGTTAATAGCGGATGAGCCAACAACGGCGCTTGATGTAACAATACAGGCTGGGATATTGGAGCTAATAAATGATTTGAGAGTTAAAATGGGAATGGCTGTGCTGCTAATTACTCACGATCTTGGAATAATCGCAGAAGTAGCAGATGAAGTATATGTAATGTATGCAGGGAAAGTTGTTGAGCATGGATATACAGCTGACATCTTCAGAGAACCGCATCATCCATATACAGTTGGCCTTCTTAATTCAGTCCCGGGTCTTCAAGAGAATAAAGAAATGCTAAATGCAATACCGGGAGTTGTATCCAGTCCGGACAATTTCCCAGACGGATGCAGATTCCAGGACCGCTGTCCGCTGGTAATCGATAAATGCAGAACGGATGAACCACTTCTAGAACAAGTTGGGAATGCTCACACAGCTGCTTGCTGGAGAAGAGCTGAAGTAAAAAAAATAGAGAACTAATATGTCAGTAAAAGAACTTATAAAAATTGAAAAACTAAAAAAATACTTCCCAATTAAATCTGGGATTATTTCCAGGGTCTCAAACTATGTAAAAGCCGTGGATGGGATCGACCTTTCTATTCCAGAGGGCCAAACAATAGGGCTTGTAGGTGAGAGTGGATGCGGCAAAACAACTCTTGGAAAAACAATCCTCAAACTGCTTGAGCCCACAAGTGGAGAGATTATATTTGAGAATAATAATATAACTCACTTGTCCGCATCTAAAATGAGACCTTTCAGACGGGAAATGCAAATTGTATTTCAAGACCCATACGGCTCTCTTAATCCGCGAATGAAGGTTGAAAGTATAGTGTCAGAGGGACTGGTCATCCATAACATACTATCGGGAAAAGACAGAAAGGACTTTATTCGAGAGTTAATGAGGACTGTCGGTCTTAGAGAAGATGCGCTCTCACGTTATCCCCATGAGTTTAGTGGTGGTCAGAGGCAACGAATAGCTATTGCAAGGGCACTAGCACTTAAACCAAAGTTTATAGTTTGCGATGAACCCATTTCAGCGCTTGATGTATCAGTTCAAGCACAAATCATTAATCTTTTTATCGAACTCCAAGAAAAATTTAAACTAACATATCTATTTATATCCCATGATCTTAGAGTTGTAAGGCATATAAGTGATAAAGTAGCAGTAATGTATTTAGGAAAAATAGTCGAGATATCACCGAGCAAGGAGTTATATAAGAATCCGCTACATCCATATACCCAAATATTGATCTCATGTGTTCCTATAGCTGATCCGAGCAGGAAAAGGGTGAAGACTGTATTAAAAGGGGATGTACCAAGCCCTATAAACCCGCCTTTTGGATGCAGCTTCCATCCCAGATGCCCCATTGCGGTGGAAAAATGTAAAACAGTTGAACCTGAGCTTCGTGATGTCGGCAGTGATCACCTTGTTTCATGCCACTTAGTCTAAAATAATCATATGACTTGCAAATGAGCAATCTTGTATTATTATTAAGCCCAAATAATCTTTAATATTGAGATGATATCAACAAAAGCAATGGTACTACGTGTATCCGATCTTGCAGAAGACGGGGTACATATTGAAACATTAGAAGAGCCTGAGTGGCTTGTGAATCTGCCTGAGCTCTGGTCTGGAAGCGGTGTATTAACGCTTCTATCAAAAATCGGGATAGATTTACAGGTAACGAAAGTACTTAAAGAAGTAAGTGTAATAGGCAATGTCCGGCTTTCAATTCAGTCTCCATGTTCAAGGTGCGTAGAACCTGTTAAAATAGAGCTTAATCCTGAGGTAAGCCTTGTTCTTTCACCTGGCGACAAAATCGGGGGGCAGGATCTCAGCCTTGATCATGAAACATATCAAGGTGAGGAAGTAGACTTAAGTAACTACATAAGAGAGCAGGTGGCAATTTCATTGCCTGTAAAGGTTGTTTGTAGTGAGGACTGTAAGGGTTTATGCGCAACATGCGGAACAAACCTAAACAAAGATTCTTGTGACTGTGAGAAGGATCAAGTTGATCCTAGGTTTGCGATATTAAAAGATCTAAAAATATGAAAACTAAAATATGAAAACAATATAGGGAGATTTAAACAATGGCACTTCCCAAAAGAAAACATTCCAGATCCAGATCTAGAAAAAGAAGGACTCATTACAAGATAACCAAACCGGGTATATCTTCATGTCTGAACTGTGGGGAACACAAACCGCCTCATAGAGCATGTCCTAGTTGTGGCTTCTACAAAGGAAGAACATTCATTAAGGAAAAAGAAGTAGTAGAGTCATAATATATTTTCAATAGATTCAAGGATAAAACAATATGATTGCTTTTGTATTCCCTGGTCAAGGTTCTCAATATGTGGGAATGGGAAAAGAGCTTTGTGATGAGTTTGCCATTGCAAAAAACACTTTTGAAGAAGCTAATGATGCATTGGGCTTTGACCTCTCAGCACTATGTTTTGAAGGCGAACAGAGCGAATTGTCACTGACAGCCAATGCTCAACCCGCATTGCTGACGACAAGTATTGCCTGCTTAAGAGTCCTACAAAGCGAAACATCTCTAAATCCTGATTTTGTAGCCGGACATAGTCTAGGTGAATATACAGCCTTGGTTGCAAACGGAGCATTTAGACTTAGCGACGCTGTTAAAGTGGTAAGAAAACGTGGGGAATTTATGCAGGAGGCCGTCCCTGTAGGAGTGGGGGCTATGGCTGCAGTATTGGGATTAGATAAAGAAAAAGTTAAAGAAATATGTAATCAAGTGTCGAAAAACGGATTAATTGCAAGCCCCGCCAATCTCAATGCCCCGGGTCAGACCGTTATATCAGGCAACAGAGAAGCAATAGAGCAAGCATCCATATTAGCAAAAGCACAAGGCGCTAAACGTGTTGTGCCGCTTGATGTTAGCGCTCCATTTCATTGTGCTTTGATGCAACCGGCAGCGGATAGGTTGTCAGGAGTTTTGAATGAAGTTAATATAGCTCAGATGAGCTCGCCCGTTGTTGCAAATTGCACAGCATCACTTACAAATGATTCTAGTAAAGTAAAAGAGCTATTGATAAGTCAGGTAACAAGTCCGGTTAGGTGGTATGAATCTGTAGAAGTACTAAAAAATCAAGGCTGTAATCATTTCATAGAAATTGGGCCTAAAAATGTCCTAGCTGGACTGATTAAGAGAACTTTATCTGATGTTTCAGTCAGCAATTTTGAGAAGATCTCACAACTGGAGTCGATAAATAATGGATAATCTGAAAGGTAAAGTTGCTCTAATTACTGGCGGTTCAAGAGGAATAGGAAAGTCTATTTCTAAAAGACTCGCATCTCAGGGAGCAACAGTAGTCATTAATTATATTCAGAACGAAACTGCTGCAGAAGACACTAAAAAAGAAATTGAAGAATCCGGCGGCCAGGTGTTTACGTCTAAATTTGATGTTGCGGATTTTGATGCAGTACATGAGGAAGTTGATAAAATTATTGAAAAGCTAGGAGGTCTCCATATACTGATTAATAATGCGGGGATCACCAAAGATACATTACTCATGAGAATGAAAGAAGAGGATTGGGACAATGTTATCTCAATAAATTTAAAAGGGATATTCAACTGCACTAAAGCGGTTACACGTAACATGTTCAAACAACGGGAAGGAAGAATAGTAAATTTAACATCAGTTGTGGGAGAGATGGGCAATGCCGGTCAAACTAACTATGCTGCGTCTAAAGCGGGCATTATTGGCTTTACCAAAGCATGCGCACGAGAAATGGCTTCAAGAGGGATAACGGTAAACGCTGTTAGCCCAGGATTTATAAAAACAGATATAACTGACGAATTAACAGAAGAGTTGAAAAAAGATTATATTTCTAGAATACCGCTAAATAGGTTCGGTACACCTGAAGATATAGCCGGCGCCGTTGCTTTTTTGGTATCTGACGATGCTGCGTATATAACAGGAGAAGTATTTAGAGTCAACGGCGGAATATACACTTAAAATTAAAGGAGGTATTTAATTATGACTCAGGATCAAGAAATTCTTGGCAAAGTAAGGGAAATGGTTGCAAGTCAACTTGGAAAAGCAGAAGATGAGATTACCCCGGAATCTTCATTCATAGAAGATTTAGGAGCTGATTCATTAGACTTAGTAGAGCTCATCATGTCTATGGAAGATGAGTTTGGTTTGGAAATCTCTGATGAAGATGCAGAATCAATCATTACCGTACAAGATGCGATAAACTTTATTATGGAGCGCAAAAAGTAATGAGTAGAAGGGTAGCGGTAACTGGCATTGGTCTCATTACTCCAACAGGTATAGGAAATAAAGAGACTTGGGACGCCATTTGCAACGGTCGTTCAGGCATTAAGACAATTGAAAGGTTTGACATCACCGAACATAAAACAAAAATTGGTGGTGAAATAACCAATTTTAATGCTGAAGAGTTTATGAATCCGAAAGAAGCGCGAAAAACTGATAGATTCATTCAATATGCGGTAGCAAGTACCAAGCTTGCTCTTGAGGATTCAGGACTTGAGATAACTGAAGAGTTATCACCTAGAGTGGGGACTTTAATTGGTTCCGGTATTGGTGGGATGGATACCTTTAGAAACACAGTAATATTGTTAGAAGAAAAGGGCCCCAGCCGTATGTCACCATTTTTTATACCGAATATCATTACTAATCTTGCAGCAGGTCATGTCTCGATTACTTTTAATGCAAAAGGACCTAACTGTTCTACAACAACAGCATGTGCTGCCAGCACCCATGCCATAGGTTATGCAATGATAGCAATACAGAGGGGAGAGGCTGATGTTATGATAGCTGGAGGAACTGAGGCCCCCATAAATCCTTTAAGTCTGGGTGGATTTAATGCCATGCGCGCGCTGTCTACAAATAATGAAGATCCACAGGGCGCTTCACGTCCATTTGATTTGAATAGAGATGGATTTATCATAGCTGAAGGCTCTGGAATGTTAATTCTAGAAGAAATGGAATTTGCAAAAAAACGCGGCGCCAGAATATATGCAGAAGTAATCGGCTTTGGTATGAGCAGTGACGCAAGCCACATCACGGCACCTTCTTTAGGCGGTCCCGTCAGGTGCATGCAAGCCGCTATAAAGGAAGCACAAATTAACCCCGAAGAAATTGATTATATAAATGCTCACGGAACTTCAACTCAATTAAATGATGTGAATGAAACTAGGGCTATCAAAGAAGTAATAGGGGATAAAGCCTATGACATCCCGGTAAGTTCTACTAAATCTATGACTGGCCATCTATTAGGCGCAGCCGGTGGTATCGAAGCAGCATTTAGTGTATTAGCGATAGATAAGGGAATAATCCCACCAACTATTAATTACAACACCCCCGATCCTGATTGTGATTTGGATTATGTACCTAACGAAGCTAGGGACGCCAAAATTACAACGGTACTAAGCAACTCATTTGGATTTGGTGGGACTAACGGCACTTTAATTTTTAGAAAAGTCGACTAATAAAAATTTATGGGTTTGATTCGTCAATCTAAAGAATATTTTCAGTTTATAGCATGAAAATAAGTTTATAGCATGAAAATATTAGTATATACCGCTTCAAGCTCAAAGTTTATCCTAATTATTATCAAAAATACGCATATTTTGACCTCTTATCTTCACTAAGACACCTTATATTCTTGATTTGTGGTGATTTAATTGTAGAATTACGGGGATTCGGGGGATTCCTTCCGTTTTATCTGCAAATTAATTTAAGGAGATTTTCATGAGTCAGATTAATAACAAATTAAATGCACTTTCTACGCTTAATTTACCCTCGGGTGAAGTGAAATATTATTCACTAAAAACTATCGAAGAAAGCTTTGGCGGTGATTTCTCTAAGCTGCCCGTATCTATTCGAATTCTACTAGAAAACGTAGTGAGAAACTATGACGGAACTGTCGTAAATGATATCCATGTAAAAGCACTAGCTAACTGGACCCCAGAGAATATAGGAAGCCAAGAAATCCCTTATAATCCTGCAAGGGTTATTCTTCAAGATTTCACTGGTGTGCCTTGTGTTGTTGATCTTGCGGCGATGAGGTCTGTTGTAAACAGACTCGGCGGGGATCCTAATAAAATTAACCCTATAGTGCCTGTAGACTTAGTTATCGACCACTCAGTGCAAGTCGACTATTTCGGAACCCAGAAAGCCTTCGCAATGAATGTAGAGCGTGAGTATGAAAGAAACGGTGAAAGATATGCATTTTTAAGATGGGCTCAAAAGGCTTTTGACAATTTTAGAGTTGTTCCACCGGGAACCGGCATTGTTCACCAGGTCAATCTTGAGTGCCTGGCTGACGTGGTATCAACACGCGTTGTAGGCGCAGAGAAAGTAGTCTTCCCCGATACCCTTGTTGGTACTGATTCCCACACTACTATGATAAATGGGCTCAGCGTTCTTGGCTGGGGAGTAGGCGGTATTGAAGCTGAGGCATGTATGTTGGGACAACCCCTATACATGTTAGTTCCAGATGTGATCGGATTTAAGCTACACGGGGAGCTTAAGCAAGGAGTTACAGCAACAGACCTTGTACTTACAGTTACACAAATGCTAAGAAAAAAAGGAGTTGTAGGCAAGTTCGTAGAATTCTACGGACCGGGTCTAAGTAAGCTAGCCTTATCCGATAAAGCAACTATCGCCAATATGGCACCAGAATACGGAGCTACAATGGGATTTTTCCCTGTTGATTCTGAAACGCTAAACTACCTCAGAATTACTGCAAGAGAAGACGTAGTAGATCTAGTTGAAGCTTACACAAAAGCACAGGGTATTTTCAGAACAGATGATACTCCTGACCCCAACTACACAGATACCCTGGCGCTTGATATCTCAACAGTTGAGCCCTCAATGGCCGGACCTAGCCGTCCTCAGGATAGAGTTTCATTAAAAAATCTGAAAAATTCATTTGAGAATTCACTAAAAGAAAAAACCGGAAACGGAGCTGATCTAGGCAAAAGAGTAGCTGTACAATTAAACGGGAACTCTTCTGAGATGGGGAACGGATCTGTTGCAATTGCGGCTATAACGAGTTGCACAAACACTTCAAATCCATCAGTTATGGTTGCTTCAGGACTTGTAGCTAAAAAAGCGGTAGAGAAAGGTCTCACCATTGACCCTACTGTTAAAACAAGCTTGGCCCCAGGCTCAAGAGTTGTTACAGATTACCTAGATGCCGCAGGACTAACACCATACTTAGATAAACTTGGGTTTGATCTCGTAGGCTATGGTTGTACTACCTGCATTGGAAACAGCGGCCCTCTAGCTGCTCCTATAGAAGAGGCAATCAAGGAAAATGATTTAACCGTATCCGCTGTATTAAGCGGCAACAGAAACTTCGAAGGCCGTGTACATCCTTTAGTAAAATTCTCCTACTTAGCTTCACCCCCACTAGTTGTAGCATTTGCTCTTGCCGGAACAGTGGACATTGATATATATAACGAACCAATAGGAATAGGAACAGACGGCGAGTCCGTTTTCTTGAAAGATATTTGGCCTACTCAGGATGAAGTAAAAGAGACGGTTCGAAATGTACTAAACCCGGGAATATTCAAAGCACAATATTCACAAGTTTTTGAGGGAGACGATACTTGGAAAGGGCTTGAAACACCTGAAGGAAACCTATATGAATGGGATGACAGCTCTACTTATATAAGAGAGCCGAATTTCTTTGATGACCTTACTTTGGATCTACCTGAAACAAATGATATAAAGGGCGCACATGCACTTGCAGTTTTAGGCCATTCCATAACTACAGACCACATATCACCGGCTGGCTCTATACCAAAAGGCGGACCGGCAGGAGAATATTTAATATCTAAAGGAGTTGAACCAAGAGAGTTCAACAGCTTTGGATCGAGAAGAGGGAATCATGAGATTATGGTTAGGGGTTCTTTTGCAAACATTCGTATTAAAAACCTTATGGTTGAAGGCTCAGAGGGCGGGGTAACAAAACATGTCCCAACCAATGAAGAGCTTTCCATATATGATGCTTCAATCAGATATCAACAAGAAGGTGTTCCACTAATTGTAATAGGCGGGAAAGAATACGGTACAGGAAGCTCAAGAGACTGGGCCGCAAAAGGAACACTGCTATTGGGTGTTAGTGCTGTAATTTCAGAAAGTTTTGAAAGAATTCACAGAAGTAATCTTGTTGGAATGGGAGTTCTTCCACTTCAGTTTAAAGAGGGAGACAGCGCTGAATCATTAGGAATTACAGGATATGAAAAATTTGACATCGAAGGTATAGAAGACGGGCTTGCACCTGGAAAAGACATCTTAGTAAGAGTAATGCCCCCAGGAGGCCAAGATTTCACATTTAACGCAATATGCCGCTTGGACAGTCCTGTAGAAGTCGATTATTACAAAAATGGAGGCATTTTACAGACGGTGCTCAGACAAATGATGCAGGACAAGTCATAATCTCTGTCTTAAATTACGAAGTCTTCAAATTTTGTCAAAGTTAATGGAAAAGAGAAAAAAATTGCTCAGTTAGCCCAAAATACGCCGGATTTGCTGGTATGATTTGAATTTTGATTTATTTGGTTTATATTTTTAAACCAAAATTAGAGAATGAAAAGGGGAGCTTAAACAATGTCATCCGAAAAACCCCAAGTGGGGAATAAGATACAGATTGATAAGAAAAACGACTGCTTAATTGTTCCGGATAATCCAATTATTCCTTTCATCGAAGGTGACGGTATAGGGCCTGATGTTTGGCACGCGTCACAAATCGTATTTGATGCTGCAGTTGAGAAAGCATACCGCGGTCAAAAAAAAATAGTATGGCACGAAGTATTAACGGGAGAAAAAGCCTTTGAAGAAACAGGAGAATGGCTACCCGACAAAACCATTGAAGATCTTAAAGAATATGTTGTTTCAATAAAAGGCCCTCTCACTACCCCTATTGGAGGGGGCATGAGAAGCTTAAACGTAGCTTTAAGACAGATTTTAGACCTCTACGCCTGCGTACGCCCTATTAAATATATAAAAGGCACACCTTCACCTGTTAAAAGGCCTGAAGATATGGATATGATCATTTTCAGGGAAAATACAGAGGACCTTTATTCTGGCATAGAGTGGCAGAGCGGCACTAAGGAAGCTTATGAGATCAGAAAATATTTGGTTGAAAATTACGGCGTCTTTATAAGAGAACATTCTGGAATAGGAATAAAACCTATAAGTCCTCTTGGAACAAAAAGACTTGTCAAAAAGGCAATTAAACATGCATTGAAAAGAGGTCTTGAAAGCGTCACCATAGTGCATAAAGGAAATATTATGAAGTATACAGAAGGCGCTTTTAGGGATTGGGGTTATGACCTTGCAAAAGAAGAATTTCCGGACCGCACCATTACAGAGGACGAGTTTTGGGATAAGTATGACGGCAAGAAGCCAGAGGGCAAAGTTATTATTAAAGACAGAATTGCCGACAATATGCTTCAGCAGATATTAACAAGAACTAAAGACTATCAAGTGATTGCCACTCCAAACCTTAACGGAGACTATTTGTCTGATGCGTGCGCTGCTCAAGTTGGCGGATTAGGTATGGCTCCTGGAGGCAACATAGGAGACCATCTGGCTCTTTTTGAAGCCACACACGGAACAGCACCAAAATACGCAGGTCTAGATAAAGTTAATCCTAGCTCTCTAATTCTTTCAGGAGTCATGATGTTTGAGTATCTTGGATGGAATGAAGCAGGTGACTTAATATTAAAAGCCATGGAAAAAACTATTCTGGATAAGACAGTTACATATGACCTAGAACGTCAGCTTGATAATGCCAAACTACTTAAGTGCTCAGAGTTTGGAGAAGCAGTAGCTGAAAATATGGACAGGGTATAAAACTAAATAAAACAAAAAACGGGTTTTGATCCCAATATTTAAGAAAGAAAAAATAAAGGAGCAATAAAATGGCTAGACCAAAAATTTCAGTGATTGGCGCTGGAAATGTAGGCGCATCAACAGCTTTAATGCTATCTCAGATGGAGTTAGGTGATATTGTTTTAGTAGACATTGTAGAAGGCATGCCTCAAGGCAAATCACTCGACATGATGCAGATGAACCCTATTTATGGGTACGACTCAAACATTACGGGAACAAATAGTTATGATGAAACAGAAGGGTCCGATATTGTAGTAATCACCTCCGGAATTCCCCGCAAACCCGGAATGAGCAGAGATGACCTTATTTCAACAAACACAAATGTGGTTAAGCAGGTTACAGAGAACGTAGCCGCAAAATCACCAAACGCAATTCTAATACTTGTTACAAACCCTCTAGACGCAATGGTTTATGTAGCTCATAAAGTAAGCGGATTCCCAAGAGAGAGAGTCATGGGAATGGCAGGCGTTTTGGATTCTGCAAGATTCAGAGCGTTTATTGGAATGGAGCTTGGTGTTTCGGTAGAGAATATCAACGCATTTGTTCTTGGTGGACATGGAGACGACATGGTACCGCTTGGAAGATTTACCACAGTTGCGGGTGTGCCCGTTACCGAGCTTATACCTCAGGAGAGATTAGAAGAAATTATTCAGAGAACCCGCGGCGGAGGCGGAGAGATAGTAAAACTACTCAAAACCGGAAGCGCTTTTTACGCTCCAGCCATGTCCGCAGTTGAAATGGTAGAAGCAATCCTAAAAGACAAGAAAAAGATTCTTCCGTGCTGTATATTAGCTCAAGGAGAATATGGGGTTGATAACACATTTGTAGGTCTGCCGGTTAAATTAGGAAGAACAGGTGTTGAGGAAATTTTTGAAATTACTCTCAGCGACTCAGAAACAAAAGAACTTCACGTTTCAGCAAGTCACGTGAAAGAACTTTGCGAATACATTGAAGGTCTGGGCATAATCTAAAATCTAGGTAGTTGAGTTGTGTGGCAAACTTGATGACAACTAACTACTTAAATAGTGTTTGAGAATAGATTTATCAAGTTGAAATTAAAAACAAACAACAGCTAAGATAGGTTAAGGGAGGATTCGACATGGCTAACGGGGCTGCTCAAAGTTCAATTACGCTAAGAACTGACGCTTGGTGGATTTCACCACTTATTACAGCGATAGTGCTCGCCTCATTTGGCGCTTATTCAACATGGCGTGCATTTTCAAACGTTGATTTTCTGGTGCCGCCTTATTTATCACCATTTTATTCACCATATATCCTTGCTTCATGGTGGCCGTTCTCCCCTGCCTTGTTAATACTCTGGGCCCCACTGGGGTTTAGAGCAACCTGTTATTATTATAGAAAAGCATATTACAGATCATTCTTTATGGCCCCTCCCGGGTGCGCTGTTAGGCCTATGGCTAAAGCAGGTTCCTATGACGGTGAATCAAAGTTTCCATTCATAATCCAGAACATACACCGTTACTTCTTCTACGCAGCAGCTGTAGTGCTGTTCTTCCTTTGGGTAGACGCTTTCCACGCTCTATGGTTTGAAGACGGTTTTGGAATTGGTGTTGGAACGATTGTTTTATTCGTAAATGTTTCACTATTATCAATGTATTCACTTTCCTGTCATTCGCTGCGTCATCTAATTGGTGGGAAGCTCGATGTATTTTCCAAATGTCCGACTCGTTTTAGGCTTTGGGAAAAAGTCAGTGGCTGGAATGAAAACCATATGCTATGGGCATGGGTCAGCTTGTTTAGCGTTGCACTTGCTGATCTATATATCTTCTTACTAGCTAAAGGAATAATTACCGACATGAGGTTCATATAATGGAAAAGTACGAAACACACACACATGATGTAATAGTTATTGGAGCTGGAGGAGCAGGCCTTAGAGCTTCTATAGAAGCCTCAGCACAAGGAGCATCAGTCGGACTTGTATGTAAGTCACTTCTAGGTAAGGCTCATACAGTTATGGCTGAGGGCGGCGTTGCGGCAGCACTTGCCAATGTTGATTCTAAAGACAATTGGAAGACCCATTTTCATGACACCATGCACGGCGGCAAATTACTCAACAACTGGCGCATGGCTCAACTTCACGCTCAAGAAGCACCTGATCGTGTAAGAGAGCTTGAGCACTGGGGAGCGCTATTTGACCGAACAAAAGAAGGAAACATCAACCAGAGGGCCTTTGGTGGACACACATGGAAACGACTTGCCCATGTTGGTGACCGCACGGGACTTGAAATGATACGTACACTCCAGGACAGAGGTATTCACACCGGAGTTGATGTATACATGGAATGCACTATTACACATTTACTTAAAGACGGAGACCGCATATCAGGAGCATTTGGATATTGGAGAGAAAGCGGCAGATTTGTACTATTTAATGCTAAAGCAATTATCTTGGCAACAGGCGGTATTGGTAAATCTTATAAAGTTACTTCAAACTCTTGGGAATACACAGGGGATGGACACGCAATTGCTTATGAAGCAGGGGCTGATCTTATTGACATGGAATTTGTACAGTTTCATCCGACCGGAATGGTGTGGCCTCCAAGTGTAAAAGGAATCCTCGTTACCGAAGCTGTAAGAGGAGAGGGCGGAATACTTACTAACAACAAGGGCGAAAGGTTTATGGAAAAATACGATCCCGAAAGAATGGAGCTATCCACAAGGGACGTAGTAGCAAGATCTATATACATTGAAGTTCAAGAGGGACGTGGTTCTCCCCACGGAGGCGCGTTCTTAGATATATCCCACAGGGGAGCAGAGTATGTTAAAAAGAAACTCCCAAGTATGTACCATCAGTTTAAAGAGTTTGCCGAGATAGACATCACAAAAGAACCAATGGAAGTTTTCCCAACCACACACTATGCGATGGGTGGAGTAAGGGTCGATCCGGAAACAGCCCAAAGCACTGTGAATGGACTATTTGCCTGCGGAGAAGTTGCCGGAGGCATGCACGGCGCTA
>Ga0307375_10002063_pt1 | contig 21087 bp, 28 predicted proteins | sample TR1MG_FD_202531 | JGI IMG/M metagenome (GOLD analysis project Ga0307375, IMG submission 202531) | Soil microbial communities from Risofladan, Vaasa, Finland - TR-1 | ecosystem: Environmental > Terrestrial > Soil > Coastal area > Acid sulfate soil | place: Finland: Risofladan, Vaasa | collected...
GAGGCGCACAATGCCAAGCCCAAACCGTTTATCTGGACTGCCAAGGCCAGCGACATCCTCGCCAAGGTCACGCGGGCACGGGCCGTCTTGAATAAGAACACTTCTAATTGACGCACTACACTAGTTGAGCTTGTAGAGCTACCACCCCCCTTACAGCCAGACAGGGCAACGAGAAGAGCCACTCCCAAAATCGGCATCAGGGGAACCAAGTGTTTTCTTTGAATCCATTCTGGACGGGCCACAGGCACTCCTGCCGTCAATACCTCTTTCATGACACACCTCCAACTCACTCTAGTTGTGTAGTTATTGAGACTTCGACCATCGGTAGCCGCTTTGACTGCTTATCGCATGGCTCCCGTCAATCATTACCACTCTGCTGTTACAGACATCACATCCACATATCCACATATCCACATATCCACATATCACCATATCCACACTGATCAGATATCCGCCAATACAAAACACGTACATCCCAGTACTGCCAACGCTTTTGCGGAAAAATGTACACCACGCTCAACCTCATATATTGACAATCGTCAATTCCATAACCCCTCTGCACACGTGGTTTATATTATGTTACCCGGAACGTTCTGTCTGGCTCCCTTACGAGTATGTTTAGACTTATCCTATCCTGGTACAGGTTGCCTATTGCCCTTCTATACCACTTGGCGCGACGCGAATCCCCTTGGTCAAGAAACGAGCGTTGGCGAGTGTCGGCGGGCCGTTCCGGAACGCCCGGGTAGATCCTGTGTACACACTGGAACCGTCTGATTTTTCACCACAACCGAGCGGTCCTGCTATTAAATTGTCGGCGGTCCGCCGCCTAGGCAAACCGGGGATAGACCCTGGTGGCCGCCGTAGTCGAACTCCCGCCCATAAACAGCCCTGCCGGTAGGGAGGCGACAGTCAACGGGGCCATGAACACCAACAATTGCCGAAATAGCGGCGCCTTTCTCGTCTTCGAGATTATGTTGTCCAGGGTAAGGCGCACTGGTGCCATGACGCAGAACCCATCTATATGACGCGCACAATAACCGCTATAAGGTTACAGATTGGGTACACGCCAGTTCCTGCTCTAGCCCGTCTTTCGCTATTCGCGCGGGTCTATCGAACTAAGTTGTTGTATTTAAAGCTATTAGTTCTAACATGTCTCCACGACATCGCGGCTACGACGACCACCAGGGAAACACGTAGAGCCGTGATCTTGGGCGGCGGTTGCGCGGGCAGGCGCCACCGTAACGCATCGAGAAGCAGGCGATGCTCGGGGTCGGGTTGTGGGTAGCGCGACAGGAGCAGCGAGCGGCCATCGGTCGTGGGGATATGGACGTCGACCATCTGTATGGTCTTGAACGTCTCGATCGCTGCACGCGGCGTTAAACCGGGGGCGCGCTGTTTCAATTGATGCTTGAGTATGACTTGGAGGCAATAACTCAGAAAGGCCACAAAAAGGAACCGCCGACCTTGCGCGTGGCCGGTCCTGGCGGTTTCCTTGGTCGTAAAAGCGATGGTGAGCCCGGTATCCAGACCCTGTGGTTGGGCCTGCAACGCTTCAATGATATCGCCGCTACGTGGCTCGTTATGTTTTATGCGACACAAAAGCCCGTGTCCGGCCGGGGCGATCCTGAGTAAAGATCAGGGCAGAGCCGGGAGCCTCCCTTTGTAGGCCAGCAAACGTTGCCCGTAGATCATTAAAGTGCGCGAACACCTCCTTCTTCGTGGTGCGATACCAAGCGCCGAGCGGGTGCTCCGAATCCGGGTGCTTGGTCCAGAACGCCACCAGCACGGGGATCTGGTGGCGGATCGAAAAGGTTTGTCCCTGGCGCGCATGACGCTAGCCGATACAACGCAGGCCCGCCCGGAGATCGTGCATAGCACGCTCTTTGACGCGTTACCGCCTCAGCCGCCATGGCGCACGTCAGCGTTTCGCAAAACACCTGTGTCGGTAGTGGTTTGATGAGACTGATCGCCTTGGTTGCGATCTTTTGGTCAAAATCCCGCTCGTCGTGGTCATCGAGTCGGTCGAGTACGAGCCACGTGTCCTGCACAAAAATGTCCTGTATCTTTCCCAGGAAGAAGCTGCTGTAGGGAGTGACCATAAGAGCACGCGGGGCTGATGGAGCGCCCATTTCCTCGGCTCGTCGTACGCGCTGCGATCCAGTCACCGCTGATCGTTTGGCCCATCAGGACAACGCACTTATCCCTCGTCGCGTTGTCCGGAAAAACTTATTGAAGCAAAACTGGTGCAGTTACGTCTACCACTTCTTGCGTGCCAGACCAGCAATTCTCAATCGCTGCGCGCCAGAGAGAACGAAGTGAGGGCGCGGTGTCCGCGGGACCGGCCATAGGCCGATATAGTCTGTGGCCCACCCAGTTTTATTTGTGGGCAAGCAGCGCGCATTGTAAACTCACCTCAATGAAGCAGGAGTCCAGCAACAGCACCCCCGTAGGTTAGCTTTGTGTAGGTATGGACGAGCAGTTCATGAAAGTGTGTGCGGCACGAATACCCCAAGCACACACGCAACACAGCCTACGCTCCTGCAAGTCTCTAATCACCGACATAGCGCGGCCCGTGCCCACCATGAGTCCGCGACCCTTGATAAAGGAAGTAAACAGCGAGGCTCGCGATCTGCTCACTCGTCAAGGGGTTGGCAAGCGCCGTTGCCCGCGTTCCCCGGACCCCGGCTATAAGCTCGACTACAAGGCTTGCCGGACTATCTCCATGCGCCATCGCGAAGAGATTGGGAATCGGCCCATTTTGGCCTCCGGCAATATGACAGCTTGCGCACAAGCGTGTATAGAGGAACCGTCCCGTCCTAAAGCGCATGGGCGTCAACCGAAGCGGTAGGATGCCATGAAAATCGACCGGGTACTGGTGCGCCAAACTTCGCAATTCGACCGCTAACGCTGCGTACCGTTGGGCACGAAAGGCGTTTTTGATCGTATGTATTCGCAACTCGAGCGTTTCTGCCGACCGTCCCCGCTCATCACAATAGGACCTCGCCAGAAAGCCCAATACGCCAAGGCTACTTTGCATACGGGCCCGCAGTTGCGGCGACAAATACGCGCTGCTCGCGCGCCTTGCCTCGTGCGCGAGCAGCGCGACCTCCACACGAAAGCGTTCGCCCCGTCCCGTCGCCCACACCCTCCCCGGACCGAGCAGCATGACAAGCGCAGCCGCAATCCACCCATACAATCGACTACGATGCCCTTGACGATTCTTATGCATGATCGGGCCCGTCCTACCTATTTCGTCCTTATACGGTAACGATCGTGTCGCCTGTAAGAACAGCACCTAAAACCGAATCCCAATCCGCATTGGTCATATCCGCGCGCCGCAAATCATAACGTGACAATCGGTGCGACATCGGTACCGCCTCTAAGGCCGTCAAGGCCCTCTCCATGGCTTCTCTATCGGGAAAGAGATCCGTTTCGAGAATAATTATGTGCATCTGTCTTCCTCCTATATGCAGGCCGCGTTATAGCGAAATAACCGCTGTGGCCTCACTAATAGCTTGCGCTAAGGCCGCGGAATTGAGATACGGCAGGCCCTGATCCTTTATGGTGGTCTCCGGCTGGATGTCCGCAAGTTCGAGGGTCTCGGCCTGAATCGCGTTCTCCGGCGTCTCAGCCACGGGCCCTGTCATCAACACCAACCGTACCGTGTGACCAAATATGGTAAGACCCGCGGCCACACGCATGGCCTCCGTATGGTCGTAACGCCCTAGTACCAAAAGTTTTCTGCTCGTAGTCATAATGGGCTCACAGGCTCACAACACGGTGGGCGGTAGCCGTCAGCGCGCTATTATCGGTCTGACTTCCCAAGGCAATCGGACAATGGCCGGCCCCGAATCGCTCCCAAGAATACTCGCACGCGGCGGAACGAACCGACGCCTTAAAAAGGGGGCCAAGATCGGGGTCCAGAGCAAGCGCCACGGCAGGACCAGTAAGAAAACAACTATAGTCGACCCGACCCCTTGCGCATGCACGAAGAAAGGCCCGCAGCAACGGCGCAGACTCCGCGCGCGAGACCAGAAACATGATTTCCATCAGCGCCTCCTTGTCAGGCGAAATGTGAACGCACTTACTATCAAGACCGCTATCAACGCTACCGCCATCTCCCAATCTATACGCCTGGAGTGGGCCTCGCTTATAACGGCAGGGGAGCGATCATCACCCGTGTCGCGCGTAGGATAGGTCTCACTATCCACCGGGAGATTCGTGTGATAAGACCAGTCGATCCAGCCTCCGGGAAAAACGCGCACCGGGAGGCCCACAATTCGCAGAAGGGCGAAATAGGAAATCGACCGATAAGGGTCCTCGGCATAGGCGATAGCCGAGCCTACCGGCGGCAACTGCACAGTCCCCGCAGCCAAAGCGCGCCGCAGATCCTCCACGGGGAACGGTTGGGCATTGGGAATATGCCCGCCACGTAAACCCCGAATCGCGCGTCCCCAGTACTGCGCCAAATCACGGCCATCCAGGAGATAAGGTCGAGGCCCATGTCGCAAGATGCGCGCCAGCTCGCGGCGTAGAACCATGAGCCGGGTTCGTGGCCACGCCGCATAAACCGGCTGCCGAAACATGCCGTGCGCGCTCCCCGCCGAAGCGGCCTTCGGATGGGCCGCCAACCACGGCGTCACTGATCGGTATGCAACCTCAATACGCTTCTGGCCCGCCAGGTACAAGACGCCCGCCACGAAATTTTCGGAAGTCATGTGATCACCCACCACGACCACGGTCTCGGAGCCCGACAACCCCGCCGTACCCAAAAGCCAGCGTATATCGCGCATATTGACCAATCGCCCATGCGGCCCTAGAAATTCGCGAGGTGGCAGACAGCGGGCCCCGGCCAGCGATTGATGGGTACAGGTAGCGACCGGCCGCGTGTCCACCACAACGGCCCCCGCAACCAGTGGGTCGGGTATTGTCCCGATGGCCGCCAAGTGACTCGCGAGCCCCACACGCGCCAACGCGACGGCGCCAGTGAGGGCGTGCTGCCACATTAACAGCCACCGATACCAGGTGGCGCCTGCGTGAAACCTCCCCCGCTTGCCGGCGGCGGATTCTGAAGGTAATAGTCCACGAGTTCACGGACCGTCACCGTGCCGTAGAGCCCACCCATGCGAATAGGCGCAAAACGCCCCATGGATTGCGGCGTCTCAGAACGTGCGATCAATTCCGGAGACACTGAGGCCTTATGAATCAACAGCGTCATACCAATCGCAGTCAAGGCGATACACGAACCGCAATATAAAAGGATCTGCCCAGGCGTCATCGCCCCGCCACCGGAGGATACCTTGCGCTGCTGGGGTGGCGCACAGCCTGTGTCAGGCACGGTAACCCGATGAAGTAGTTGTTTCATACTCATTGTTTATCCCCTCGGCACCTAAAAGACATCCGTCACTAAGGCCACGTACAAGACATAGAGCATGACAAAGAACATAACGATTTGCGCAATGGTTTGAAGATTCCAGTCCATAATTCCCCCTTAATGACTCTGCTCTGGCGCGTAAGCCCCTGCCGCCTCATTTCCCTTATAATATTGAGCCAAACGGTTTACGTTGAGCGCCCCCCCATCAACAGGATTGATAACCGGCGGGGTAAAATACGGCACGCCATCACGGGTCCTGTGAAGGTAGCCAGGCGGCGCCACGACCAGATACGTGAATGTTCCGATCGTCATCAGCCCGGCAAGAATCGCCAGTGCCAGCATCTGCTTCTGACCAATAGGGCTAGCCATATCCCGCCTCCTCAGTTCTTGCGCACAAAGACGCGCCAATAACGATTAGCCTTCAATGTATCGAGATAGGTCCCGTTGACGGCGGCCATAACCGTCGGTATCGCCTCCATTGAGGTGGGATTATCGACCTTTACCTCGATCACATCCCCTGACGCCGCCTCATTGAGCGCCTTCTTTGTCATAAGTTGAGGGCGCGGACAGGAATCACCGAGCACATCAACAACGCGACTTATCGTATAGGTACAACCATCCCCCAAGATAACGCTGCCCAACGAAGCGGGCTCTGATGGGGTACCCGATACTGCTTTTTTACCGCTGAAAAGACCCATGGCGTCATTCTCCTTAAGTAGGTACAACAGGACTTGGCGCCGGCTTACTCGCCGCGCCTTGTGTCGCAGTAGTCGATTGAGACGTGCTTGCACCGGCCTTACGCTCGGCTTCGAGCGTTGCACGCTCACGCCTCAGTATCAATCGATATAAGCCGAAAAGCGCAGCGGCTTGAATGAGACCAAAGACAACGGCCGGTATCCCCGTATCGCGCTGCAAAGTCAGAGCGTCTGCCCAGCCAAATTGTAGGCCGGCGGCACTAGGTTGGCCGGTCATAGTCTGGCCGGCGAGCGGCCAGAACGTGAACGACCACATAAGGGATGAGAAAAATAGACCGACAATCAAAAAGAGCAGCGCCCATAAGGCCCCGATATTGCCCTCGCCGGTTTTGACCCAGGACGAGACCGTACAGGCACCGGCAAACACCATGCCGATACCAAAGAGAAAGAGACCTATGAATTGATTGATCCCCACGTCAAAACGCATAGGGTTACCGTTACCGAAGGTCATCATGGTAGTAAACCCGATCGTGAGAATGATCATCGCAACTAGCAAGGCCTTGGTATTGCGATAGCTTTTAAATAACATCGCATCGCGCAACGCCGCCGTGTTACACCAGCGTGAGCGCTGCACTAACACCCCGACCGTCGTCCCGAAAATAAAGGCCGCAACACATTGACCGTCTGTTGTAATCATAACTAGGCCTCCAGAATTTTCTTATAGACCCACGTACCCACCCAGGATCCGACGACAAGGCCGCTTACGGCCAGGTAGCCGCCCAGATTCATCTCCGGCGTAAGTCCAAGAAAGGTACTGACGTTGCAGACAAACGACAGGCGAATACCGATGCCCATGAGGAGGCCGCCGATCGTGATCATGACCCATTCCGACAAATGTTTGGGGACACGCCAGTAAAACTCTTTGCTTAGTATCGCGCTCACGAGGGCGCCGAACCCCATACCGAGACTGATATAGATCTTCCAGTAGGCCCACGTCGGCTTAAATACCATATGCCAAAAGGGAATGCGGTTCATGGCCTTAGCGCCGATCAGGGATTTTACGAATAGCCCGGCAATCATGGTCTCCCCACCACCCACCGTCCAGGCGCCAACAATCTGGAAGAGAAAGATATCGAATATGGCGATAATCGCTAAGGCTACGATCGGATCTAAAGACTTTTTAAAGAAATCCACAGTGCAACCCCCCTTTTAAATTCACTCATCTATCCGCCCACATATATGCCGCGGGCCGTAAAGTTATATCCGAAAACTCGAGACCGACAGTAGGGGTGGACTGGCGTAACCGCGACGAGGGCAAAAACGGGCCTTTGGGTAAGGCCTCCCCCAACGCATCCCGCATGGCCCTCCGGTGCGCCCACCGCGGACAAGGGCGGCCGGTAACGTCTTTGGCGCGAGCCCACACCGACATACACTCCACACCCTGAGTGACGCGGGTTCGATATGCGGGGTAAGCCGGTTGTGTACGGGACACCCCCTTACCAAGAGACCATGGTCGGTCAAAACCCTGCAACGACCCGCAGACTAGCATCGGACCCTCCCCCATTTTGGGTCTACAGACCCCCTCACCCCTAAGCAATACTTGGGCCAGTATTAAAGGGCGCGTATCTACACCACTTTCCTGATACGGAATGTTTTCTACGTCACCATCTTGGGGGGGTCTATCACCAGTATGGTGACGACGAGATCGCGCCGGGGGTTATGCCGCAAAGGCCGCAGGCCTCGCCTCCCGATCACTGCTCTCCCGGAGAGTTGCGGGGAGCAAGGTCGGTGCATAAGGACAACGGGGTTTCTGGCGCTGACTCAGGCGATCCTGGAGGCAATTTATGGAAGACAGGGGCGCAGGCGCTTACCGCGGCAACAGCCCGCGACGGGGCAATCCCTCTGCCCACTCTCTCTTTACCCCGGCATAACGGGCACTCAGGGATCCGGGTTTATACCCGTTTCCTTGCCCGAGCGGCTTCACTGATCCTCATCCCGTGCTCCACCCCCGCGGACGGCGCATGCCGGCGATCTTACAGGCCTGCTTCACATAGCCGTAAGGAAACAGCTCGAACAAGCGCGAACGCGCAGACGGGCCCATCCCCAGTCCTGCCAAATGCTTTATGACAAATCGCACATCGGGAATGACCTGATGCTCCTCAAAGAAAAGGCGCATAAAATGAATCACCTGCCAATGCTCTGCGCCAAGAGTCACATTCTCGACTCGCGCCAACTCCTCGCCTGCGGCCTCATTCCAGTCCGCAGGATCCACCAAATACCCCTCTTCGTCCGTCCGAACCTCTACCCCTTTCACATCGATTGCCATCGGCTTTCCTCGCGTCCTCTCTATACGGCCAATACAGTGCCCAGCCTCCCCCGATCTCTGGAGGCCTCCCAATGGCCAAGACTGAACCCATGCGCTCGTCTAGGCCCATTCGTGGCCACTGCCCATTCGGAACCCGCATTGTTCAATCCCACCCGGAGACACTTCCTTGACTGGAATCAAGAACACATGGTCACGCAAGCGTATGCAGTCGCACTCATATTCGCCACTTCGCGAATTGGGCCGAAAACTTGCGGAAATTATGGACTGCAAGGGACCCTAAGCCCTATGATCCATAAGAGCGCGGGCCGCGCTCTTTTCGGGACACCCACGAGGCAATGCCATGCCGGAGTCGCTACCCTGGTTTGTCTATGTTCTTGAATGCGTAAATGGCCGCCTTTACACCGGAATAACTGTCGACCTAGAGCGCCGATTTCAGCAGCACCGGCGTGGAAAGGGTGCGATGTTTACCCGGCTAAACAAACCTCATCGGATGCTTGGCGCGAAGACTTGCGCTGACCGGTCAGAGGCGAGCCGCCTGGAGGTACGCATCAAGAGACTCCCTGCCACACACAAGAGAATCATGGCCGACTTATGGTGTCTCGCATACCCACTGCCAGCATCCGTTACCTCTGATTAGTACGTTACCACTGGTCCGGAAACCTCCATTTAACGTATCACCGGATAATTGCGCCGTCCAGTCCCCTACCTGTCCATTTCCTCAGGTTGACTCCAATTTTCGATATGACGATAGTGGCGATGCGGCCTTTGGCCTGTCCCATGAAGGGGCATTGGAATGTCTTCTGCATCTCTACCATGATGGTAGAACGCGTCCTCTGCCCACGCATGTAACTCATAAACGCTCTATCAGGGAGGGGATATGTGGAAATCGATACAAACAACGCGAGCAGCAGAGGGTCTCGGTATTGTAACGCCGGACATTTTGGCTCAGTCCTATGAGCGGTGCCGGGATTTCGAGGTCTCCGAACATCAAGAACGCGTCCGCGACACTCTTGGCGATGGCGAGACCAAGAATTTCCTTCAGCATAATGCGCGCCTCCTCACATACGGTCGACTCGTTGTCGAGGAATACATGAATGACCTCAAAGGGGCCTCTAACCTTTTCCTCTTAACACAGACGGAGGGGCGCATCCTGGCCCTATGGTCTCATCCGGAGATCGTTGCGGCGGCAAGTGATTTCGGCCTGAGACCCGGCACTTCGCTTGCGGAAAGCAGCGCCGGCACCAACGCGGTGGCCCTGGCACTGGCGACCCAAACCCCGGTCGCTCTGAACGGCAATCAGCACTTGTGTCGTATTTTTCATGACTGGTCGTGTGCGGCCGCACCGATCGTAAGTTCCGATGGTGACCTTGTAGGGTGTCTCGATATTTCGGCGAGCGATGGGCCGATACACGAGAGGCTCGCGCTGGCACGCTCCATTGCACGTGAACTGGGGCGATTGGTGGGCAATAAGCGCCGTATAACGCACGGAGTGACGCCGCGTCAGCGAGAGGTCTTGGCACTTTTTGCTCAGGGTCTAAGCTACAAGGAAATCGGCAAGCAATTATACATATCTATAAAGACTGTGGAAGAACACCTCGACGCCACGCGCAATAAAATAGGCACCAAGAGTCGACGTGCCTGTATTAAAAAGGCGATCGAGCTCGGTATTTTGTAATATTGGTAGGCCAAACCGCTTGCGACACTGGCGCTTTGTGCATAAACGCAAGGGGGAATGCGCGGCTGTCGGGACCTTACACCGGCAGCTGCGCCAATTGGCTCACAAGTATATGCTGCACGTTGTCTTGGGTTCGTTCGAGCCTACCTGTCACCAATAGCATTCTTGCCCGCAATAAAAGCGGGCGAAATGCCACCGCTACCTCGGGATACACAATGGCGTTCGCCGTACCCGTCTCGTCTTCCAGCAATAAAAAGACGAGACCCTTCGCTGAAGAGGGGCGTTGCCGGCTTATGACAAGACCTGCCACAGTAATGGGCAGCCCCCGGTGCGCGTTCGCTAATGTCGCAATGGCCATAACAGAAGAAGGTAATTTTAGTCTGGCAAGAGCAATGGGGTGACCGCGCAGGGAAAATCCAAGGGCATGATAATCGGCCCCCACATCTGCGACATAAGAGCCCTTGCGCTGCCAGGCAACAGGTTCATCAGGATCCGAAAACAGGGGTAAGGGCGACCGAATGTCCCAGCTCTTCCACAAGGCCTGCGGCCGTGATCCGCACAAGCCTTCCAATGCCCCAGCCTGCGCCAATCGCACGCCATCTACGCGCGAGAGCTGGGACTCTTCTGCCAGAAGCGGTAATGACAGACGGGCATCGGCGGCAAGGCCCCCCAATCGCCTAGCACTCTTGCGTGGCAAGCTCCTTATGAGACCAAGACCCAAACGCACCATCCGCCCCTTAGGGCCTACCTCCAGAACGGTCTCTGCCTGACTATGCAAGACATCAGGGGGCAGGATACGCACGCCGTGACGACGCGCGTCTGCTATGAGCTGTGACGGCCCATAGAAGCCCATCGGCTGGCTATTCAAAAGCGCGCACAGGTAGATATCTGGGACATAGCATTTAAGCCAAGCGCTCGCATAAGCGAGCAATGCGAAGCTTGCCGCATGGGATTCGGGAAATCCATAGGCGCCGAAGCCGCGGATCTGCTGGTAAAGACCGCTCGCATACCCCTCACGATAACCCCGTGAACGCATACCTTGCAGAAAACGCGCCTTAAAGGCCTCCAGGTCCCCCTCCTTTTTCCAGGCAGCCATTGCCCGGCGTAACTCATCTGCCTCGCCTGGAGAAAACCCCGCGGCCACTACGGCAAGCTTTATCACCTGCTCTTGGAAAAGTGGGATGCCTAAGGTTCGCGACAAAACGGCCTCGACCTCGGGACTCGGGTAGACCACGGCCTCAAGACCTGCGCGGCGGCGCAGATAAGGATGCACCATATGCCCTTGTATCGGCCCTGGACGCACTATCGCAACCTGAATGACGAGATCATAAAATGTCTTAGGCTTAAGGCGCGGCAGCAGCGCCATCTGGGCCCGGGATTCTATCTGGAATACGCCCACGGTATCCGCAGCCGATATCATCTGGTAGACGGCAGGATCTTCAGCGGGAATCTCGTGAAGATCACAAGGGCCGAGTTGATATTCGCCCATAAGCTCAAAGGCCTTACGTAGAACCGTCAACATGCCAAGCCCCAGACAATCCACCTTCATGATGCGTAGCATATCCAGATCGTCCTTATCCCACTGCAATACGGTGCGCCCCGGCATCGCCGCGTGCTCTATGGGGATCAGTCTCGTCAAGGTCTCCTGCGACAACACCATGCCCCCCGTGTGCTGCGAGAGATGGCGCGGACGACCAATCAGATCTCGCACCAAACTGATCAACTGACGAAAAAGGGGGCTACACACGTCATAACCGTTTTCTGCCAAGCGCTCGCTCAAGATATCGGCGCCTTCCCACCAACCGAGCAGCCCTGCCAAGCGATCCACGAGCGCTACCTCGCATCCAAGCGCTTTGGCTACATCACGCAACGCGCTGCGTGCCCCATATTTTATAACGCTGGCGGTCATAGCGGCGCGCTCGCGCCCATAACGCGCGTAGAGATATTGGATGACCTCTTCCCGTCTTTCGTGTTCGAAATCAATATCAATATCTGGCGGCTCGTTGCGTTCTCGTGAAATAAACCGCTCGAACAAGACGTGAAGGCGCGCTGGATCAACCGCCGTAATACCCAAGGCATAACACACAACAGAATTCGCAGCCGATCCACGCCCCTGGCATAGAATGCCTCGTGAGCGAGCAAACCGAACAATGTCGTGAACCGTCAAAAAATAATCGGCATAGGATAGCTCCCCTATAAGAGCCAGCTCATGATGCGCAAGCGCCCGTACCGAATCTGGCACACCCTCCCGATAACGATCCTTGAGACCTATGCGAGTAAGCCTTATCAGTTGACCCAAGGAATGCCGTGCACTACGAGCCTGACGCGGGTAATGATACTTAAGTTCTTGAAGAGAAAACGGGCAGGCCTTTGCTATGACTTCGGTCTCAAGCAACCAGTCCTTTGGATATACATTCTCCAGGACCGACACATCCCGCAGATGGCGCTCGCCATTTTGGAAAAGCGCAAAACCGGCCTCGGAGATAGGCGTCTTCAAACGAATCGCCGTCATGGTATCTTGGAGCGCGCGCCGACCTCGCACATGCATGTGTACATCCCCGGAGGCGACGACAGGCCTGCCGAATCGCAACGACAAGGCATTAAGACGGTTCTTGTGGGCTGGATCGCAGCCTGTCTTATGCAACTCCCCTGCTATCCAAAAATGCGGTCCCAGGGCTTTTGCCAGAGGTACCACCAGATCATCAAGATCGGCATCAAAACTCGGACACCAGATCACGCAACAATCCGTCAGACCCTGAAGATCCGACACTCGCAGGTCATAGTGGCCTTTCTCTACCTGCCTGCCTCGGGTTATGAGAGCCACCAACTCCCCATACCCCCGCTCGTTGCAAACAAGCACCACACACTTTATTCCCTCGCTCACGGTAATCTCAGACCCAATAATCAGCTTGAGCCCGCACTCTTGCGCAGCCCTATGCGCACGCACAATGCCGGAGAGCGAACATTCATCGGTGATTGCCAGAGCGCGATAGCCCATGACAGAGGCCTGCTTGATCAATTCCTCAGGTGAAGAGGCGCCCCGCAGAAAACTAAAATGACTTAGACAGTGCAGCTCGCTATAGGACATTACCCAAAATACCCCTGCAAAAACCATTGGCCGTCAGGGGCGCGAAATACCCATAGACGCTCATTACGTACATTTACGGCGATAAAATAATCGCGCACCACGGAACCATCCCACCATCCCGTTTCTAGACGTTCAGGACCCACTATAATGCGCAAGGGGCCGGATGATTGGGGAATATGATGAATAACGTCCAATGATATGGGCGGATCCACAAGCCAAAAAGGACGATCGCAGAAAGGCGGCATGTGTGCCGGTAATCCCAAAGGCGGCCACGAACCCTCGATTGTCGACCGTTCCGGTCTGTGGTCAGGATGCCAAGACAGGGTGCGCACAGACTCCCTACCGAGACGCGCATGAAAGCGGTCCAGCAATTCCTTAAAACCCGAATCATGGCACCCCTCTTCATGCCAGAAAGATAAGCTCCCCTCTGTCGATATATCCAAAGGCGCCACCACCGATACGAAAGTGATAGCAGCCGACGGCCTCCAATTACGCAGCCTCTCACGCATAAGCCCCATCAAAACTTGTACGCTTCTCTCGGGACGTACAAGCGTAAATCTCTCCGAATGGGTCGTGCGGTCCTCACAACCGATATCGAGCGTAAATTGACTGACACGGGCTTCACGGCTACGCATGACCATAACCCATTCCCGAACCACCCTATGAATACCGAAGAGCAAGGTCTCCTCCGCCTCTATGGCAAAAGAAAACAGGAGACGACGCTTAAAGAGAGAAGGCGGTACCCAAGAGACATCCAGCTCCGGTCGCTCACCCATAAGCCTCTCCAGCGTATGAACGACATCTAATCCAAATCGGCGGCTAAGCCCAGCGCGCGGCAGATCCAATATCTCACCGACAAGGGACAATCCGAGACCCGCACAGGCATCGTGCACCTCTTTGGCTAACGGTAATTTCTTTAGTGGTAGAGACCGCAAAGCCGTACGCCAGGCATCATGCTTCGTCCATACAGTACGAGTACCGGAACTTGCGCAGAGCCACGCTGCAGCGGCCGTGGGGGCTATGGCCACCTCTGCTTGATATCCCATATCCTGCAGCTGCTCTTCGACTTTTAAAAACAGTGTGTGCGGATCTCCCACTGGACTCATCTTGTCGGTAAAGTGTATCAACAAGCCCGTGGGCTTTAAGACCACGCGAGGACTTAAGCGATACGCAAAGACGGCCAGATTTTCCAAAAGCGCGGCCTCAGCCAATCGATCGCGTACCTGCAAAGACAGCGAAGGGCATACGGCACAGGCCTGAGTTACCGACAGACCAGGGGAAAGACCATAACTCTTGGCCTTGGCATCACAGGCGACCAAGACCCTCTCTTCAACCACCCCAAAGGGGGCCGGGCGCGAGGCAAACACCTCTAGCGGCAACGCTGGCAGAACTACGGCAAGCCATAACATGGGGGCCTACCAATCTGCCTAGAGTGCAATCACGACAGGCGTTGGGGGGCGCTTGGCCTTTCTCGAAAGAACAATGCGTAGCCCCTCTTGTATGGGTTGTAGGGCTAGGCGCAAACGTGATGGGCGCGGTGCCAGGGTCTCCGGCAAGAAACAGAAACTCCAATGGCCCCCCTCAGACGCCCGCCGTTGCAGGGCCCGAAACTCCCCTTCTTGGATATTCGAAAACCAGCTGACGACGGCTCCAACCGATGGGCTAAGGAGCCCCTGGCTTACGGCCCATAATGCCTCTTTGTGCGTCCTCGGATATACCAGAATCAAACGGTCTAAAACCATCCTCTGCGCCACAAGGGCGGGCGCGTAGGGTTTATAAGGGGGCGCTACCCACAGCACATAAGCCTTACGACTCAAAGACGCCAACAGGGGCATCAACAAACGCATTTCGCCGATACCCGTGCGCCCCAGACGCAATTCCGTGAGCACGCCGACAGGCCAGCCTCCCCCCTCCAAACACTGATCAAGTTCGGGAAAACCGGTGGACATCGTCACGGTCTCGGTACAAGACAGCCCTCGATGTACTCCCATCCTTTCTAGCGTAACCGGTACGGATTTCATGGAGATCCCATACCTACCCGCAATACCCCTACCCCGACCCCCTCAATGACTACGTTATCCTGAGGGCCCAAAATCATAGGTGTATATGCGGGGTTTTCTGGCAATAATACGACCTGCCCCGGTCGCAGACTCAGTCGCTTGACCGTCACCTCATCCCCCAGGCGCGCCACCACGATTTGTCCATCACGGGCCGTAGGGGTCTTATGGACCGCCAATAAATCGCCGTCCCAGATCCCGGCGTCCCGCATACTCTCGCCCACAACGGTCAGGAAATAATCCGCCTTGGGTCGAAAAATAGCCGGATCAATGCGATGGTAGGTTGTGATATGGGCCTCTGCGAGAATCGGTTGGCCCGCCGCTACTCGCCCTATGACCGGCACACCCTCCTCGCGCATAGCTGGCAAACGGATACCCCGCGAGGTCCCCGGCGTCAAAAGGATCATGCCTTTGCGCGCCAAAGCCCGGACATGCTCTTCGGCTGCATTGATCGATCGGAAACCCAGAGCGGCGGCAATTTCTGCCCGGGTAGGCGGCCGTCCCGTGACATCAATTTGCTCTCGGATCCAGTCCAAGATCTGTTGCTGGCGTGGTGTAAGAAATGACATACTGTTAATATATACAGTATTGGGAGGAAAAAAAAGGGGAGTGGCTTCCTTGCCACTCCCCTTGTAGTAAAGAAGCACCTCTCGGTGTCCCTACCGATGGCATCCTTGCGACCCTTTGGGCACCCTGCCCCTACGCTTCCTGCCCTCGACATCCTATCGAAAATCCGTTTCCCGCTAGCGCCATCCCAAGCTCGGCCACATTAAACTGAACCTGGCCCCAGCCCTATCCGCCTAAAGTCGGATCAGGCATTTAAGGTCGGATCACGCTTAAATGCACCGAATTCGAGTTCAGGAAACCCGGGAAGTTCCCTAAGAACTGGTGACTGCCCCACCAACTCCCGTTAACTGAAACACAAGGAAACCCGCTCAGCGCCCACGGGAACTCCATACTAAGTGAGCAAAGACGCAAGGAATTCTATGATGTATGATGCTAGATGATTGATGTTTTTCTGAGGTAAATGATATGCGCACTACACTTGCGATTGATGATGATGTCCTTGCGGCGGCCAAGGGATTGGCGGCTCGGCAGCACAAGCCTGTGGGGGCCGTTGTTTCGGCGCTCTTGCGGCAAGCGTTGCAACCACAAACTACACTGGGTGCCAACGCGCGTAACGGGGTTCCTTTACTACCTGTGCGCCCTGGTGCCATGCCTGTGACTTTGGAACTTGTGAATCAGTTGCGTGATGAGTTGCCGGAATGAGGTTTTTACTTGATGTCAACGTGCTGATCGCGCTCATTGATCCTGCGCATGTTCAGCATGATGCGGCCCATGAATGGTTTACAGACCATGGGCAACACGCATGGGCCACCTGTCCGTTGACGGAGAATGGCGTGCTGCGCATCGTGGGTCATACCAGTTACCCCAATTCAGTGGGCACGCCGAGTGCCGTAGCACCGTTGCTCGTGGGCTTACGTGCGCTGCCGGGTCATGTTTTCTGGCCAGACGATATCAGTTTAATGGACACAACAAAGCTCGACCCCACGCGATTGCTGACATCCAGGCAGGTAACAGACAGCTATCTATTGGCACTGGCCTGCGCTCACGAGGGTCAACTGGCGACCTTCGATCGTCGTTTAGTCACCGATGCCGTGCACAATGGCATGCAATGCATCCAACTGATTAACTGAAACATGCATTTTCAGGGTATCGATTAAATCGCCTGATGCGACTGTGGGTGCGTCCGATTATCTGGGACGAGCAATTTATTGAGGGCGTTCAGATAAGCTTTGGCCGAGGCAATAACGATATCGGTATCCGCTCCGTGGCCATTCACGATGCGGCCATCGCGCTCCAAACGCACGGTAACCTCTCCCTGGGCATCCGTACCGCTCGTAATGGCATTTACGGCATAAAGCGATAAAGACGCCCCACTGGCCATTACCCCTTCGATGGCGCGAAAGGCGGCATCGACAGGCCCCCCACCGTCGGCCTGCGCTTCTCGTTCCTTGCCTTCCCAAAGGAGACGAACCCGGGCGTGTGGCTTAAGTTCGGTGCCGGAAGCCACCTCAAGACTCGTCAGCTTAACGGTCTCTACCGCCTCCAACGCCCCTTCACTCACGAGCGCCTGGAGGTCTTCATCAAAGATCTCGTGCTTTTTGTCCGCCAATTCCTTGAAACGCTCAAACGCCTGATTCAGTGCGGCATCATCCTTGAGGGTGACGCCAATTTCGGTTAAGCGGGCACGAAAGGCATTACGTCCCGAGTGTTTACCCAACACCATGCGGTTGGCGCTCCACCCCACGTCCTCGGCCCGCATGATCTCGTAGGTCTCGCGATTCTTAATAACCCCATCTTGATGGATGCCGGCCTCGTGCGCGAAGGCGTTCGCCCCCACAATGGCCTTATTCGGTTGTACGGCAAAGCCTGTGATGGTCGAAACCAACCGACTCGCCGCCACGATATGCGCCGTCTGAATACCCGTATCACACACAAATACATCGCGCCTTGTGCGCACCGCCATCACGATCTCTTCCAGGGCCGCGTTCCCTGCCCGCTCCCCTAACCCATTAATCGTACACTCGACTTGGCGCGCCCCATGAAGAACTGCCGACAAAGAATTGGCTACCGCAAGACCGAGATCGTTATGACAATGCACCGAGAAAATCGCCTGGTCGGCATTCGGGACGCGGTTCATAAGAGAGGTGATGAGCTCCCCGAACTGCGCAGGCACGCTGTAGCCTACGGTATCCGGGATATTGACAGTACGAGCCCCGGCCGCAATGACCGCCTCCATCACTCGACACAAGAAGTCCGGATCCGAACGCCCCGCATCCTCAGCCGAAAATTCCACATCATCCGTGAATTGGCGGGCATAACGCACGGCCTTGATAGCATTGGCCAACACGTCGTCTGGGCTCATACGCAACTTTTCGCGCATGTGAATGGGAGATGTGGCAATAAAGGTATGGATGCGGCCCGCCTTTGCCGGTTTGAGTGCCTCGGCTGCGCGATCAATGTCTTTGGTAAGGGCTCGCGCCAATCCACAGACTCGACTGTCCGTTATGGCCTCGGCCACCGCCTTCACTGCCTTAAAATCATCCGGGCTTGCGATCGGAAAACCGGCTTCAATGACATCGACCCGCAACCGCTCCAAGGCCCGGGCAATCCGCACCTTCTCCTCGCAGGTCATAGACGCGCCGGGACTCTGCTCACCGTCGCGCAACGTGGTATCAAATACCAATAGCTGATCGGTCATTCCGCTCTCACTTACCTTAAGGTATGCGACGAAACCGTCGTTTTTTACAAGGAACCGCCGGACTCTAGCCAAAATCCTTCTCAAAGTCTATCGACGCGGCCAGTTCGTTCCCGTTCCCATATGCTCAAAAACAAGCCCAAGGGGCATCTCAAGAGGCTTGTCGGGGTTCCTCTTCAATCAAGCATGTCACAGCGATGAAAGCGCAAAATGTTGTTGCGGTCGATCTCGCTAGAGATTATGGTTCTTTAATCGCAAAGTGCCAAATAGGGTTGTGACCATGCTCCACCGTCACCTTAACCACCAACTATTTACCCTTGCCGCCATCGATGACGTAATCGGTCGCGGACAACGACGGGATTGGGCCGAACTGCGCCGTGCGGCACTTCGTGATCGGTCCGTGCTGGAGAAGGTGTTGCGCATCTGCCGGGCTCGCGTGAATGATCCCTACGCGCAACGTTACCACTTCTGGAAGCACTATGCCGAACGACACCTTACCTGACTGGGAGCGAGTTCTATCTTCGGCCGCCCACCTCCAACGCATCTTGCCCGACGCCATCCTGGTAGGCGGCACCGCCGGGGCCTTGTACGCCGAACATCGGCTATCTACCGACGCAGATCATGTCCTGACCGACCTGCGACACCGGTTCGACAAAGTACTCGCCGAACTGGAAGCCGTGGCCGGCTGGAAGACAGCTCGCATCCAACGCCCGGTGCAGATTCTCGGCAGCCTCGACGGCATTGAGACCGGCGTGCGGCAGTTGATTCGGGAACAACCGCTAGAGACCACTCAAGTCTCGTGGCGTGACGCGAAGCTGACCGTTCCCACGCCAACCGAAATTCTGCGCATCAAGGGTGTGCTGATCCTCAAGCGGAACGCCACCCGCGACTACCTCGATTTTGTAGCATTGGCCGCTTACATAGGCGATGCGCAAGTCATAGAGGCCCTGCGGCATTTCGACCGCCTGTACCCTCAGCCGAACGGTGAATCTGCCTTGCAACAACTCCAGATTCAGCTCGCAAATCCACTACCCTACGACCTAGAAGACCTGAACCTAGCCGAGTACAAACACCTTGACCCGCGCTGGCAAGACTGGCAAACCGTCAAGACGGCCTGCACCGATTGCGCTCTATTGATCTTTGACCGGATCATCGGACCAGAAGAGGAAAACGATACTCGTGAGGACAATGGACAAGTCCCGTTTTGAATTGGCGAGGTCGATTCGTCCTGTCAAAGGCCCCACCCAGACGATGTCACATCGGGTGTTGGGTGTTCTGGTACTCGCCGCCGATTCATTGATGCGCTTTTGACACGGACAGAGATGGAGGGGACCGTAACCGCAAGCGCTGATGCCACCCACCGAGCCGGGAAGGATTGTACAGATACGCCTAAAACAACCCTAAAACCGCCCTCCAGCCGACGATAAGACTTACTCTGAGATCGTCGAAATGGTTCTCTCCATCTGATACCGGGTGGGCGCCGCGCTTGCCACCCACTTTGGCCGCAAGCGACTCCTTGTGGGATCTAACGTCGAGATTCATCAGTTCACCGCTTATTGGCACGCTCGGTTGAGTGTGAGGCGAGATTCGATGGTTTCTCAACGAGGCGGCCGGACGCGTATTTATGCAATATGCTGGCAATAAATGTCTGGTATGGGATACCTTCCTCCATCGCCCGTGCCTGGATATCCATCAGGTCAGGCGAGGACAGCCGGATATTGATCCGTTTATCTTTGATAAAAGTTGCGGTAGCCGCCGCTTTGAATTTGGCCAAATCGGTTTTTGACGGAGATGTCGACTTAAGCTCCCCTTTTTCATAAGCGGTCAGAATCTCTTCCTCATATTCATCAAGTTTTTTCATTGGGCTTATTCCTCAATAAATAGTCTCGGGTAGCCTTTCTGCTCGGAATGACTGTTTTCAGGAAGAAGCCATTCGGCTCTTCCACATAAGGCACCAAGTAAACATAACCATCGAGCGCCACGACAAAAACGGATTGATTGGGATATTTCGCCAGGTTCGGGTGGCGCAAATTATCCAGCAAGCCATTCGCTTCGATCGCGAGAACGATTTCCTCGAAAGAAACTTGGCGCTCGGCTTTTAGCGCGTCATTTTTTTCGTGACTCCAGCGAAATGGCTTCATGCTCCTATTTTATATTGATGTGTGCCTATTGTCACCTATCGGCAGAGGATGCCTAACGCCACCGTTGGCGGCGCCCCGAACCACTGTCAGCCGATGTCCACGGCGAGCTCCGACATCTTCGATCCGCCGCAAAACATGTCCGATATTCGCTCCAGCCGAACGGTGAGTCTGCCTTGCAACAACTCCAGATTCAGCTCGCAAATCCACACCTCTACGACCTAGAAGACCTGAACCTAGCCGAGTACAAACACCTTGACCCGCGCTGGCAAGACTGGCAAGCCGTCAAGACGGCCTGCACCGATTGCGCTCTATTGATCTTTGACCGGATCATCGGACCAGAAGAGGAAAACGATACTTGTGAGAACAATGGACAAGTCCTGTTTTGAATTGGCGAGGTTGATACCTCTCAACATCCCAAACCTCCCTGACCGCCAAGGGTTAGTGGTCTGCGTAACCCACCGTCCCACCA
>Ga0307375_10002065_pt1 | contig 21071 bp, 17 predicted proteins | sample TR1MG_FD_202531 | JGI IMG/M metagenome (GOLD analysis project Ga0307375, IMG submission 202531) | Soil microbial communities from Risofladan, Vaasa, Finland - TR-1 | ecosystem: Environmental > Terrestrial > Soil > Coastal area > Acid sulfate soil | place: Finland: Risofladan, Vaasa | collected...
TCGGATCGGTGCCCACCATGATGACGTTGCCTACGCGTACTTCCTGTGCTGTTTTCATGTTTACTGCCCTTCAATTTTCAAGGCGCGCATTCTACCGATTTCCCCGTAAAAATCCAGCAAATTCAATGCCAGATTGTTTTCGGTCAATTGCTGCGCCCAATGTTGCGCGTGGCGTTCAAGTTCGCCATGTGCCGCCATAAATGCAGGCCACGAATGCCCTGCCCCCGCTTCAATGTTGCTTGCTTGCGCGTTCCACGCCATCCACATACCCTGCAAAGCCATGTTTGCGGGCTGGCCAAGTTGCTTGCCGTACAACATGAGGAAGGCTCCCAGTTTTTTCAAGTGCACCTCATCGTGTTGCGGGTATATTTGCCAGATGAACGGCTTGCCTGCCCATTGCCCCCGCACGAATGAATCCTCGCCGCGCACGAAATTGACATCGCATGCCCACAGCAACAGGTCATAACGCTGCTGCTCGACGAACGGCAATACGCGAACATGCAACCGGCCGCGCTGGTAATCGCAGCCGGCCTGTGGCACGGTGTCACCAAAGTATAGCCCGACCTGCGGCAGGATGCGCCCTTCCGGAACCAGGCACAACACCGGCTGGGTGCCATACGCCCACGTATCGAACAGGCCGGATAGCGCAGCGTTTTCGTAGCTGAACAGCGAAACCTTCAGGGTCTCCGCCGCCGGCACTTCCATCCCGACGGATCGCCAGAATGCCAGCTGCTGCCCCGCTTCGCGCTTGAACGCATCACGCCGCGCCAACAGGCCGTGCTCCAGCAGCAACCCGCCGGTCTTTGGCGTAAAGCCGGGAAAGAAAAAATACTTGGTCAGCGGCAATGATGGATGCGGCGAAGGCAATTTGTGGTGACTTTCGACCCACTCCTCGGCGGAAAGATATTCGAGGTTGATCCAGACGGGTTTGTGCGCCTGCGCCGCCATTGCCTCGATGTAGTTTTGCGGCAGCTTGCAGGCAAATGCCTCGATCACCAGTTCGGCTGGTTGCGCCCCGGGAAACGGCTTGCGCCACAGTTCAATATCGATTCCCCAGCACTGTTGCTGCCCGGCGGCGACATCCGCTTCCGGGCACAGCCTGGCCAGGCTGGTCAGATCGTCCACCCACAACCGCACCGCGAGACCATGTTCGTTCGCCAGTTGCCTTGCCAGCCGCCAGCACACGCCGATGTCGCCGTAGTTGTCGATGACGTTGCAGAAGATGTCGCATTTATGCTGCAAGGCGGGCTTATTCGGCATGCAATGCTTCCACCGGATCCAGCCTTGCGGCATGCCGGGCAGGTGCAACCCCGGCGATCAAACCGATACTGATCGCAGAAAATTCGGCGAGCACGGCAAACAGCCACGGGGTGTGAACCGGCAATGCCGGAAAAATCAGATGCAGACCCTGCGCTATGCCGATTCCCAGCAACAGCCCGCCCAAGCCGCCGAGCGCGGACAGCAGCATCGCCTCACCCAGGAACAGCGTCAGCACCTGTCGCTCCTGCGCGCCCAGGGCGCGCAACAGTCCGATCTCGCCAGTGCGTTCGGACACCGCCATGGTCATGATGGTGAGTATGCCCACCGCACCGACCAGCAGCGAAATACCGCCCAGCGCGCCGACCGCAAAGGTGATCACATCGAGCACCGAGCTCAGCACCTCGAGCGACTGTTCCTGCGAAATCAGGGTGAAATCCTCGTCGCCGTGCCGCTCCTTGAGTCGATCCGTGATAACACGCGTCACGGCTGCAACATCGGCACCGGCACGATAACTCACGTTGATCTCCATCAGTCCCGGACGATTGAACAGCTCCATTGCGCGCGCTGCAGGGATGAACACGGCATCGTCCATGTCCAATCCGAGTATCTGGCCTTTCGGTTCCATCACACCAATCACCCGATAGCGCTGCCCGGCGATACGCAGGTAGCTGCCGAGCGGATTCTGACCGCCATATAACTCCTCCCAAACCTTGGTGCCAAGCACGACAAGCGCCCGCGCCTGGCTATCATCCGCATCTGGCCAGAAACTGCCGGTCTGCACTTTCATGGTGAACGCCTTGGCAAAATCGTGCCCCTCGCCAAATACAGTTGCACGCCGCGTTTTGCCGTTGGCACGCAGATCGGAGTTACCCATCAGGCCGGGATTGACATTCTCTACATAGGGTAAATGTCGCAGTGCATCCGCATCATCCAGCGACAGCGGCCGAACCGAACCGAGCACGCCGACACTGCTTCCATGTGTCTGGGTTTTTCCAGGCTGGACGGTAATGAGATTGGTGCCGAATTCCGAAAATTCAGCCAATACGAATTGATGCAATCCCTCGCCGATGGAAGTAAGCAGAATGACCGCCGCAATGCCGATGGCGATGCCCAATCCGGTGAGGAAGCTGCGCATCCGGTAGGTGATGAAGCTGGAACTGGTCAGCTTGATGAGATCGGGGATCAACATGACGGCTATTTCCCCGCGAGTGCGGCAACCGGATCGAGCTGTGCCGCGCGCCGCGCAGGCCACACGCTGAACAGGATGCCGGTTCCCATCGCAATGCCGCAGGCAGCAAGCACCGCCCACCAGGGAGGTGATACCGGAAGCGAGGGATATATTTTGCCGATGAGCATGCTGCCGGCGTAACCCAGCACCAATCCCACCACGCTGCCCACGATGGAGAGCAACGCGGCCTCGGCGAAAAACAGGGCGCGTATCTGCGTACCCGGGGCACCCAGCGCCTTGAGCAGGCCGATCTCCTTGACGCGCTGCGCGACGGCAATGAGCATGACATTCATGATCAGCACACCCGCGACGGCCAGACTGATTGCGGCAATACCGCCGATCGCCATGGTCAGCGCGGTGAGGATGCGATCGAAGGTGGCGAGCACCGCGTCCTGCGTGATCACCGTCACATCCTTTTCGCCGTTGTGGCGCTGGAACATGATCTGCTCGGCATCGTGCTTGACTTCATCGATGACGTCACGGCTCTTCGCCTCGATCATGATACGGAACAGACCGGAAGTATTGAACAATTGGTGCGCGGAAGCGACCGGAATGATAACCAGTTCATCGGTGCGCATCCCCATCGATTCACCCTGTTCCGCCAGTACGCCGATCACGCGGAAACGCCGGTCGCCGAGCCGCACCCACTGCCCGACAGCCTGCTCGTTGCCGAACAGTTCCCGTTTCATCTGGTTGCCCAGCACGCACACCGAAGCGCTCTCGTGGATATCACCCGGCGGCAGGAATTTCCCGATGCCCATGCTCATGTGGCGCACTTCCAGCAAATCGGATGTCGAGCCCAGCACCACCACTTCGCGGTTCAGTGCGCCTCGCGAAAGTGTGGCAGTGCCGACAGTGAGCGGCGCAATGCGTTTGACGTCACGGCTGTGCTGGATCGCCTGCGCATCGTCCAGCGTGATCTCGCGCGGAATCTGCCCGAGCAACATGCCGGGCCCGATGCCCGCCGTCTCGGTGCGCCCCGGCAGCACAATCACAAGGTTTGTGCCCAGCGAGGAGAACTGGTTGACCACATACAGGCGTGCCCCCTCTCCCAGCGCGGTGAGCACCACCACTGACGCCACACCGATGGACATCGCCAATATCATCAACAGGGTGCGCGTCGGGTTGCCGCGCAGGCTGCCGGAAGCAAACTGCGCGACATCTGCCAGTCTCATGTGCTGCTTCCGCTCTCGCTGATGATTTGACCGTCCACCATGTGTATCTGGCGCTTCGCGCGGCTGCCAATCACCGGGTCGTGGGTCACCATGATCAATGCAACATTCTGTTCCAGTAGCTGCTCGAGCAGATCGATCACTTCCTTGCCGGTAGTCTGGTCGAGATTGCCGGTCGGCTCGTCGGCCAGCAGCACGGCAGGATGCATGCTGGTGGCGCGGGCGATCGCGACGCGCTGGCGCTGCCCTCCGGAAAGCTGGTCGGGCCGGTGATCGGCCCTGTCCATTAACCCATAGTTCTCCAGCAATTTCCCCACGCGTGTCTTGCGTTCGGCGGGAGCAATGCCCGCCAGTATCATCGGCAATTCGATGTTCATCGCGGCAGTCAGGCGCGGTACCAGGTGGAAGGACTGAAACACGAAGCCGATTTTTTCGCTGCGCACCCTGGCCTGCTGCACATCATTCAAATCAGTCACATTGCCGCCATCCAGCATGTAAGTACCGGAGCTCGGCCTGTCCAGCAGGCCGATCAGATTGAGCAGCGTGGATTTCCCGGAGCCGGACGGGCCCATGATGGAGACATAATCACCTGCCGCGATGTGCAGGTCTATACCGCGCAATGCGGCAACCTGCTGATCGCCCACCGTAAAGCTGCGGCTGACTTTTTCCAGCTGGATCATTTTGCGGGTTTAATCACTTCCGGTTGTACCCTGGCGCCGGCAATCACGCCGGGGCGGTCCAACGTAGACACGATCCGGTCGCCCTCATTCAATCCGGCAGTAATTTCGGTGTAATCCCAATTTGCCAGGCCGGTTTTCACGGTGCGCTTTTCCAGCACACCGTTTGCACCATATAGCAGCACCTGGTTCCCTTCCATCAGCGTTTGCGTGGGGATGCGCAATACATTTTTGCGGGAATCATGAACGATCTCCACATCCGCGCTATATCCCACCAGCAAGTTTTCCTTGGTAGGGGGCTGAACGAATTCCACCTCGACTTCCACCGTTCGCGCCTGTTTCTCCAGTTCCAGCACATAAGGTGCGATGCGCCTGACCTTGCCGGCAAAGGATTTACCCTTTATCGCATCCAGTGTGATGCGTGCATCCTGACCCGCCTTAATATTGGCGGCATCCACCTCGTCGATGGGCGCGCTGACATACATGCAGCTGTCGTCGATCAGGTCGATTGCCGGCAGGGTCAGGATGCCGGGCGGAGACGGTGTCGCATATTCACCCTGTTCGCCGCTGATGTCTGCGACGATCCCCGCAAAAGGCGCGCGCAGCACCATGCGCTGCAAACTGGCACGGGCCACGGCTATGCGCGACCGGCTCTGGTCGATCTGGCTGTTCGCGGCCTTGCATCCGGCGCGGGCCACCTTGGCGGCGGAAACTTTCTGGTCCAGTCCCTCTGCAGAGATGAATCCGCTCTCCTTCAACTGGCGTGCGCGGTCGGCTTCCTTTTCCGCCAGATCGGCCTGCACACAGGCCTGATGCGCCTGGGTCTGTGAGGTGGCGAGCTGTTCCTGCGCCAGCTGTTCCTGCGCCTGGAGGTCCTTGTCCCACAGTTCCAGCAACACCTGGTTGGCCTTGACGCGCTGGCCCTTCTTCACCAGCAGGTGCGAAATCTGGCCGCCCGACGGCGCGGACAGCTTGGCGCGACGACACGGCTTGACCGTTCCCGCGCGGGTATTGCTCACCGTCGCTTCAACCAATCCGCGCTCGACCTTGACCAATTTCACGGTTATCGGCGCGGGGCGGGTGAAGTACCAGGCTGCGATTGCCAGCAGCAGCAATCCCGCCAGCCATGGCAGATAGCGCAAAAATGTTTTGTGTTTATTGTGCGGAATCCCAGTCATACAACTCCCTAACAAAATTTCTGTGCGCCAACCCGATTGATCTCAATGCCGATATGAACCGGCGCTTCGTCAGTACTGAACAGTTGCCCGGAATAATCCGGCAATGCGTCATTATTATCCGTCGAGAGGATCAGGATGCAAGCGAACTTGCCTTTCCCACCCCTGCATGCATGCAAGTCATACAGTTGAACTGGGACCAGAGACGTAGAATTGACTTGGCCTACTTCCTCAATCGTGGGCGTGTTCGCCTCTGCATCCGGTAATACACGACCGTATCGCATAGCGCTTTTTCCCGGCAAGCGGTTGTTTCATGGATTCGACATTTAATGATTTTCAATCGAATCGATCGTGCTTCGATCGGCATTCTACCGCTTAAGCAGATACAAGATATCACGTCATCCCGGCCGGCAATTCGCTTCAGCCGGGACAGTGATGGACAAAGCGATCGAATACTAATTAAAAGGAAAAAAAATGGCTTGCAAGGAGGAGTGCAAGCCAAGGGGGGGTAGTACAAGGGAGAGAAAATCATCAATCAACGTATATAATGATACTCTAATATTTCCATAAGTCAACACTTGGCAGTCAGCCTATAACAGGCTGATCGTAATTAACCTATTCAAATATGCATCGATATTGCGCTTTATGCAGGTCTCCATAATATGGAAAATCCGGAAGCATGATCTGCCGGTAAATGGCCGCCGCAATCAAGGCCCAAATGCGGCAACCAGATATTCCCAAGCAGCGGAGCAATCGTGGCTTATCCTTCAAGCGTGTTGCCATTTTTCGCGAGACCCCACTGATTGAGCTAAAATCAACAGCAATATGATTTTAATAAGGAGGGTTAGCATGAAAGAAACCGTTGCAACATTCATTCTTGTGGTGGGAATGTTGTCGTCGAATTTGGCTGTGGCTGGAGGCGACGCCAAGGCCGGGAAAGCAGTCTTTGACTATGCCTGCAAGTTTTGTCATGGCGTGGGCAGAATGGGCGCACCGAAAATCGGCGACAAGGCGGCATGGTCGGAACGCATTGCGCAGGGCGGAACCAAGTTGACGGACCATGCCTTTCTGGGTTACCGCACGATGCCTCCGCGAGGGAATTGCGATACATGCAGCGATCAAGACATTTTCAACGCGGTCGCCTATATAGTCAGTCAATCAAAATAGCCTGCGGATTCGTTTTGGCCTGTTTGATGGGCTACTCTCTGCCACTATCTGCCGGTGTGAAAAATTCCTGATTGCAACCCATTTGCAGAACCTGTAGTGAAAAGGTGGCGCTAAACGATATACGGGCGTTTTTGTGGTATCGCACAGGAACGTATCTGGCGAACGGTTAGGGAAGGTCTGAACAAGTAACAACAAGTGAAAACGTCGCGCCATGAACAAATTCCCCAGCGCCGCCACAACGAACAATCGATTGCCGATCTTCACCATGCCGCGATAGCTGACCCTGGTAAAGCCAACGATGCGCTTGACGATGAGAAGGGCATGTTCGACCTTGGCGCGTACGCTCGACTTTCTACTGTTTTTCTGCCGTTGCCGTTCGGTGAGTCACTTGTGGCGAAACCCCTTCCGGTCGGTGAATTTACAAGCCTTGGGTGCGGCCTGGGCGATCAACTCCTTTGCGGTGGAATATTGGGTACCTTTCAAACAGCAGCCAGTCTGTAACCCACTCCAACTTCCGTCAGCAGAAAACGCGGACGAGCCGGATCCTTCTCCAGCTTGTGGCGCAAGGTGCCCATGTAGATGCGCAGATAATGGGCCCGTTCCACGTAGTTTGGCCCCCAGACCTGATTGAGCAGCAGGCGGTGCGTCAGCACCTTGCCGGCATGTTTTACCAGTACGGCCAGCAGGCGGTATTCGATCGGGGTGAGGTGAACTTCTGTGCCGCCGACCATGACCTTGCGATGGACCATGTCCACTTTCAGTTCGTCCACCGAGAACACGCCTGCTTCCTCTCCATTGGCAGCGAAAGATCCATGACGCAATGCCACGCGCATCCGCGCCAGCAGCTCGCCAACGCCGAAAGGTTTGACCAGATAATCATCCGCACCCGCATCCAGAGCGGAAATCTTGTCGCTTTCCTGCGCGCGCGCGGACAGGATGACGACCGGAACCGAAGACCACCCGCGCAATTCCCTGACTACCTCGACACCATCCATATCGGGCAGGCCGAGGTCGAGAATGACCAGGTCCGGCTTGTGCGTCGCGGCTTCGGCCAGTCCCTGCTTGCCGGTTTCCGCCTCGATCACCCTATAGCCTTCCGAATGCAGCGTAGTGCGCAGGAAGCGGCGTATCTGGGCCTCGTCCTCGATGATGATGATGGTGGCGGAGTGGTTCATATTGGAAAAAACAATTTGCCACAGAGCACACAGAGATCACAGAGAAAACCTGCCAAACTCTCTGTGTACTCTGTGTGCTCTGTGGCTTGAATTGGATTTTTTTGATTCATGTTTCTTCCTGTTCGATCAACGGCGACTCGGTCAATGGCAATGTGAAATGGAAAGCTGCGCCGCCGGTCGGCAGATTATCCGCCCATATCCGTCCACCGTGCGCCTCCACGATGGAGCGGCAGATGGTCAGACCCAGGCCCGCGCCGCCCTGGTTGCCTTCGCTGGCGACGCGATAGAATTTTTCGAAGATGCGCTGTTCCTCCCCGGCCGGAATCCCGTGGCCCTGATCGGAAACGGTCACCACCAGTTCGTTGGCTCCGCCCGCGGCGGAGATTTTGATCGGGGTGCCGGGCGGCGTGTATTTCACCGCGTTTTCCAGCAGGTTCGCAAATACCCGCTCGATCAGCAGGCTGTCTATTTCGACCAGAGGCAAGTCGCGCGGCAGCTTGACGGTGACCGGATGGTCGGCCATGCGCGAGGACATACCCGCCAGTGCCCCACCGACCACTTCTTCCAGCGGCTGCCATTGCCGGTTCAGCACCACAGCGCCCGCCTCCAGCCGCGCCATGTCCAGCAGGTTGTTGGCCAATCCGGCCATGCGTATCGCCTCGTCATAGATGGTCAGTCCGAGTACGTGGCGTGCATGATCGTCCAATTTACCCTCCTCCTGAACCAGACTGCTGGATGCGCCCACGATTGCCGCGAGCGGCGTGCGCAAATCATGCGAGATCGCCGACAGCAGGGTATTGCGCAACTGCTCCGTTTCCATTTTCAGCTGGGCGTGCTGCGCTTCCACCGCCAGCCTGACCCGCTCCAGCGCCAGCGCGATCTGGCTGATAAACGTTTCCAGCAGACGTTGTTGTTCGGGCAGCGCGATCCGCGCCGGGTTGAGCGGCAACAGGGCCAGCACGCCTATCATTCCGGAAGAGGCTTTCAGCGGCAGGTAAACCATATCGCCTCCCGGCAGGGTGTCCGTGCCCTGTCCCGCCATCTGTCCGTGGTCATACACCCATTGCGCCACACTCAGGTCGCTGCCGTGGCAGGATTGTGCCGACCCCTCATCCCCGGGATAAACGATGCGCCCCGTTGCATCGGGCAGCAGCACCACTGCCTGCGCTTCAAATACTTCCGCCACATGCTTGACCGCTATGCGCACGACATTTTCCTCGCCGCGTGTCGCGGCCAGTTCACGGCTCATCGCGTATAGCGAAGCGATACGGCGCTCGCGGTGGCCCGCTATCCTGGCCTGGTGGCGGATACTTGCCGTCATGCTGCTGATCACCAGCGCGACCGCCAGCATGATGGCAAAAGTGATCAGGTATTGTGTATCCGAAACGGCGAAGCTGAATCGCGGCGGCACGAAAAAGAAATCAAACAGCACCACGCTCAGGAACGAGCTCAGCACCGACGGGCCGCGCCCGTAACGCGCAGCGACCGCCACCACGCCCAACAGGTAAACCATGATCAGGTTGGCCAGGTCGAAATGGCCAAGCATGAACCAGGCTATCGCGGTGCAGATTGCCGTCGCAACAACTGCCCGCAGGTAGCCCGCACGCCACTTGATCAGCGGGCGCTGTTCCTCGGATGCAAGCCCGAGATACAGGCGGCTGCGCGAAAAATAGGGGTTCTCCCTCGTCTGCGACAGGAAATCGGATTCCTTGCCCACCACATGTATGCCGATATCGCCGGCTTGACGGACAACCGTGTCAACCAGTGATCCGAACAGCCAGCGTCTCCATCCAGTCCGCGTCGGCTTGCCCAGCACGATGCGGGTGACATTGCGGGTGCGGGCGTAGGAAATCACTTCCTCGGACAGCTTGCGGCCGCCCAGCGTGACGGTTTCCGCACCCAGTTCTTCCGCCAGCTTCAGTGTGCGCAACACGGCATCGCGCTGTTCACTGGAAAGATGCTGGAGTTTCGCCGTCTCGACATACACTACGACCCATTCCGCCTTCAGCGACTGCGCCAGGCGGTACGCTGCGCGCACCAGGTTCTCTGCGTAGTTGCCCGGTCCGATGCAGACCAGCAGCCGTTCTTTTACCTGCCAGACGTCCCGGATAGCATGGTCCTCGCGGTAGTCGCGCATCTGGGCGTCTACCCTGTCCGCGGTGCGACGCAACGCCAGCTCGCGCAGCGCGATCAGGTTGCCCTTGCGGAAAAAATTCTGCGCCGCGCGTTCAGCCTGCTGGGGCAGGTAGACCTTGCCTTCCTTCAGACGCTGCAACAGTTCGTCCGGAGGAAGATCAATCAGTTCGATTTCATTCGCTCCTTCCAGCACCGCATCGGGCACCGTCTCCCATACCGGGATGCCGGTGATCTGCGAAACCACGTCGTTGAGGCTTTCGATGTGCTGGACGTTGATCGTGGTATAGACATCAATCCCCGCCTCCAGCAATTCCTCGACATCCTGCCAGCGCTTGAGATGGCGCGAACCCGGTGCATTGGTATGCGCCAATTCGTCCACCAGGATCAGCGCCGGATGGCGCTTGAGCGCGGCATCCAGGTCGAATTCGCGCACCAGGGTACCGCGGTATTCCACCATGCGCGGCGGCAGTATTTCCAGTCCTTCCATTAACTGTTCAGTCTCGGCACGCTTGTGCGTCTCCACATAGCCCGCCAATATATCCAGCCCTTCGGCACGACGTTCGTGAGCAGCCAGCAACATGCCGAAGGTTTTACCGACGCCGGCGGAGGCGCCAAAGAAAATCTTCAGGCGGCCGCGGTGGCGCTTGGCTTCTGCACGCTGCACCTTTTCCAGCAGTGCGTCAGGATCGGGACGTTGGCCAGCCATCATTTCTTCCTGAAAAAGTTACAGCCAGTCAAAGCGCTTGAAGCGCAGGTAAAGAAAGCCGCAGACTGCAATGATGACGAGCAGCGCAACAGGGTAGCCGAAATCCCATTGCAGTTCCGGCATGAGTTTGAAGTTCATGCCCCAGATGCCCGTGAAAACGGTAGCAATGGCGAAGATCGCCGCCCAGGCGGCCAGTTGCTTGTTGATGACGTTCTGTTCGATGGCCACCGTGGACTGGCTGACCAGGATCGCAGTGGTGATGGTGTCGCGCATCGCGTCTATCGTGGCGTTGATGCGCGTCAGGTGGTCATAGACATCGCGGAAATAATTCTGGGTGGTGGTACAGACCGGCGGCACGCGCCCGCCGTGCAGCTTTCCAGTGGCTTCCATCATCGGTGTGACCGCATGTTTGAGTACCACGACCTTGCGCTTGAGGGCATAGAGCTGCTCAATGTTGGTGAGGGCGTCACCCTTGTCAAACAGGCGTTCCTCGATGGATTCCAGTTGCGACTCCAGATCATCGATCACCGGGAAGTAGAGGTCCACCACGGCGTCCATCAACGCATAGAGCACGAAACCCGAGCCCAGCCGCAGCAAATCCGGCTCGAGTTCGCAGCGTTCGCGAACGCCAAGCAAGCTCCGACTGCTGCGATTGCGCACGGAAAGGATGAAATTACGCCCGGCGAAAATGCTGACTTCACCGACTGTAAGTTCGGGATGGGCAACTTCTACCAGGTGCATCACCACGAACAGCGTATCGCCGTACTCCTCGATCTTGGGGCGCTGGTGCCCGTGCCGGGCGTCTTCGACCGCCAGATCGTGCAGCCCGAATTCTTCCTGCATCTTATCGAGTTCGGCATCGCTCGCATCGCGCAACGCAACCCAGACGAAACAGTCCGGTTGCTTGAGATATTCGCTGATATCCTCAATGGATGGTTCGGCGAGCTTGGCACCGTTCTGGTAGGCAACGCAATTGATCAGCATGAGGATTTTCAGCGAGTTATTCGGTGCGCAAAGTATATGCTTTAGTGCGTGCCGGTTACAGCATCCAACGCCAGATTGAGTTCCAGCACATTCACCCGGGGTTCGCCCAGAATGCCGAACTGGCGACCCTCGGTGTGTTCCGCCACCAGCTTGCGCACCCTATCCGGATTGAGGTTGCGCACCCGCGCCACGCGTTCAAGCTGGTACTCCGCCGCAGCCGGACTGATGTGCGGATCCAGTCCGCTGGCGGAAGCGGTCACCAGATCAACCGGCACCGGCTGCCGATTGCCGGGATCGGCATCGCGCAGGGCTTGCACTCTGGCTTTCACCGCATCCATCAACGCCGGGTTGGTCGGCCCCAGGTTCGAGCCGCTGGAGGCAGAGGCGTTATAGGGCATTGGACCTGTCGCCGAAGGACGACCCCAGAAATACTTGGGATCGGAGAACGACTGGCCGATCAGGCTGGAGCCGACCGGCTTGCCGTCTTTGATGATCAGGCTGCCGTTGGCCTTGCCGGACATGACTGCCTGGGAGATACCCGTCACCAGCAAGGGGTAGGCGATGCCGGTCAGCAGTGTCAGCAGCAGGAAACTGATGACGGCGGGGCGCAGTTCTTTAAACATGGCGATTCCTTTCATATTTCAATTTGCAGCAAATATTTCTCGTAGGAGCGGGCCATGCCCGCGAACACCTTTTCGCGGGCATGGCCCGCTCCTACAGTTGTTGTTTCAACCTAAGCCAGATGCAACGCCACCAGCAACAGGTCGATCAGCTTGATCCCGATGAATGGGACGACGATCCCGCCCAGCCCGTACACCAGCAGGTTGTTGCGCAGCAGCACGTTCGCGCCAATGGCGCGGTATTTCACGCCCTTCAGCGCCAGCGGAACCAGCGCGATGATGACCAGTGCGTTGAAAATCACGGCGGACAATATCGCGCTGGACGGTGTTGCCAGCCGCATGATGTTGAGTGCGCCAAGCGCCGGATAAGTGGTCACGAAAGCTGCAGGGATGATTGCAAAATACTTGGCCACATCGTTGGCGATGCTGAAAGTGGTCAACGCGCCGCGCGTCATCAGCATCTGCTTGCCGGTCTCGACGATCTCGATCAGCTTGGTCGGGTTGGAATCCAGATCCACCATGTTGCCGGCTTCCTTGGCGGCCTGCGTACCGCTATTCATCGCCACCGCAACATCGGCCTGCGCCAGTGCCGGGGCGTCGTTGGTGCCATCGCCGGTCATTGCAACCAATCGACCCTGTGCCTGATGCTCGCGGATCAGTTTGAGCTTCGCCTCCGGTGTTGCTTCGGCAAGGAAGTCGTCCACGCCGGCTTCGGCCGCGATGGCGGCGGCGGTAAGACGATTATCGCCGGTAATCATGATGGTCTTGATACCCATACGGCGCAGTTCGGCAAAGCGTTCCTTGATCCCGCCCTTGACGATGTCCTTTAGCTCGATCACGCCGAGTACTTTCACGCCATCCGCCACCACCAGCGGCGTGCTGCCGCGACGGGCGACACTGTCCACGATGGTGTTCACCCCGGCAGGAAAGCTTCCGCCCAGGCTGATAACATGATTACGGATTGCATCTGCCGCACCTTTGCGAATCTGGCGAGGCGCTTCATTTTCTCTCCCTGCGGGAAGCGGCAAGTTGACGCCGCTCATGCGCGTCTGTGCGCTAAAGGGAATAAAACTCGCACCCAGCGCATGAATATCGCGTTCGCGCAGGCCGAACATTTCCTTGGCCAGCACCACGATACTCCGCCCTTCCGGCGTTTCATCGGCCAGCGAAGCGAGCTGTGCAGCGTCAGCCAGCTCAGCCGCGGTCACCCCGCCGGCGTGCAGGAAGTTACTGGCCTGGCGATTGCCCAACGTGATGGTGCCGGTCTTGTCCAGCAGCAGCACATCCACATCACCCGCCGCTTCCACCGCACGGCCGCTCGTTGCGATCACGTTCTTCTGCAACATGCGCCCCATGCCTGCCACGCCGATGGCGGACAGCAGGCCGCCGATGGTGGTGGGGATCAGGCACACCAGCAGCGCCACCAGCACGGTGATGCTGACCGGCTGCCCCGCACCGGATGTTTCGACGCTGTAGATCGAGAACGGCAACAGCGTGACGGTGGCGAGCAAAAAGATCAGCGTCATCGCCACCAGCAGGATGGTGAGCGCGATCTCGTTGGGCGTCTTCTGGCGCTTGGCGCCTTCCACCATCGCGATCATGCGATCAAGGAAGGTCTCGCCGGGATTGGCGGTGATGCGCACCACCAGCCAGTCGGACAGCACCCGTGTACCGCCGGTCACCGCGCTGAAGTCGCCGCCGGATTCGCGTATCACCGGCGCGCTCTCGCCGGTAATGGCGCTTTCGTCCACCGATGCGACGCCTTCGATCACCTCCCCGTCGCCGGGAATGAAATCGCCCGTCTCAACCAGCACCACATCATCCTTGCGCAAACCGGAGCCGGGCACCAGAGCATACTTTTCACCATATTGCGGATGGGTCAGTTTCTTGGCCTGAACGTCGCGTTTGGCCTTGCGCATGGAGGCCGCCTGGGCGCGGCTGCGGCCTTCGGCTATCGCTTCGGCGAAGTTGGCGAACAGCACGGTGAACCACAGCCACAGTGTGATTGCCAGGATGAAGCCGGCCGGCGCTTCGCCGTGCCCGCCCAGAGACTGGATGAACAGCAGGGTCGTCAGTATGCTGCCGACCCACACCACGAACATCACCGGGTTCTTCATCTGTTGCTGAGGGCTTAGTTTCTTGAACGAGTCCACCACGGCCTGTTTGACGATGTCGCGCTCAAACAGGGGGAACGGAATAGTCTTGGTTGTCATGTACATCTCCTAATTGCATTGCCGTTGCAGGTGCGAATCCATTCGCACGTCTAATCAATTTTTCAAAAAAACAAATTCAAGCCACAGAGATCACAGAGCACACAGAGAATTTGGCGATACACATCGCTTCCTTGCTTCATCCAAAGTGTGAACCATCTCTATGCTTTCCCATTTGCTTTCTCGGTGATCTCTGTGTTCTCTGATGCAACTACTAGCCATTCGACTAGGCTGTCAAAAGACGCCAGCCAAGTCGCTGGTTATGTGGCTAACTTTATTTGGGTTGTGCGAATAAATTCGCACCTACAAACCCATCAATTTTTAATGCGCACCCATCATGTTCAGGTGTTCGATCACCGGCCCCAGCGCCAGCGCCGGCACATAGCACAGCACGCCGACCAGGACGATCGTGCCGATCAGCAAGGTCACGAACAGCGGGGTATGCGTCGCCATGCTGCCCACGCTGGCGGGCATGCGTTTCTTGGCCGCCAGCGAACCGGCCAGCGCCAGCACCGGGATCATCAGCCAGAAGCGCCCGATGAACATGCAGATGCCCAGCACGGTGTTGTAGAACGGCGTGTTCGCGCCGAGTCCGGCGAACGCGCTGCCGTTGTTGCCCACTGCAGACGACAGCGCATACAACACTTCCGAGTAGCCATGCGCACCGGGATTGAAGATGGTCGCCTTGCCGGCATCCGTCATCAGTGCCACAGCCACGCCGCCGAGCAGGAACAGCGGCGGAATCAGGATCACCAGCGAGGCCATCTTGATGTCGAACGCCTCGATCTTCTTGCCCAGGTAATCCGGCGTGCGGCCTATCATCAGCCCGGCGAGGAACACCGCGATCACGGCAAACACCAGCATGCCGTAAAGACCGGAACCGACGCCGCCGAACACCACCTCGCCGGTCTGTATCAGAAACATCGGCACGAGGCCGCCCAGCGGGGTGTACGAGTCATGCATGCTGTTCACCGAACCGTTGGAGGCGGCGGCGGTAGCCGTGGCCCACAGGGCGGAGTTGACGATGCCGAAGCGCGTTTCCTTGCCTTCCATGTTGCCGCCGGACTGCGTGGCGGAAGCGTTCTGGTCCACACCCAGTGCGGTGAAGGCCGGATTGCCCTGCTGCTCCTGGTATTCGGTCACGGCGAGGAACGCGACGAAGATCACCGTCATCGCCGCAAGGATCGCCCAGCCCTGGCGCGTGTCGCCCACCATGCTGCCGAAGGTGTAGCACAGCGCGGCGGGTATCAGCAGAATGGCCAGCATCTCCAGAAAATTGGATAACGGCGTGGGATTCTCCAAGGGGTGAGCCGAATTGACATTGAAGAAGCCGCCGCCATTGGTGCCCAGTTGTTTGATCGCGATCTGCGAAGCGGCCGGCCCCATGGCGATGGTCTGCTCCTTCACCACGACTTTTTCGGTTACGGCATTGCCCGCAGCGTCCTTCATCGGATTACCGGCAGCGTCCAGTTTCGGCTGATCGTAGCGGGTGCTTTCCACCAGCGGCACGTTCTGGTATGCGGAAAAATTCTGCACCACGCCCTGGCTGACCAGCACCAGCGCCAGCACGACGGAAAGCGGCAGCAGGATGTAGATAATACTGCGGGTCATATCCACCCAGAAGTTGCCGATGGTCTCCGCCGTGTGGCGCGCGAAACCGCGGATCAGCGCGATGACCACCGCCATGCCGGCGGCGGCGGACAGGAAGTTCTGCACCCCGAGACCCAGCATCTGCGTCAGGTAGCTCATCGTGGTTTCGCCGCCGTAGCCCTGCCAGTTGGTATTGGTGACGAAGCTGATCGCCGTGTTGAACGAGGAGTCCGGCGTGACCGCGGCCAACCCTTGCGGGTTCAGCGGCAGCAAACCCTGCAGGCGTTGCAAGCCATATACCGCCAGCACGCCCAGCAGGCTGAACCACAGCATGGCAAGCGCGTATTGCGTCCAGCGCATCTCCTGCCTGGCGTCCACGCCGCACAGGCGGTAGAAAAGATTTTCAAACGGTGCCATCCAGCGCACCGGCGCCGGCGGCTTGCCCTCGTAGATGCGCGCCATGTACCAGCCAACAGGCTTGACCAATGCCAGCAGCACACCCAGGTACAGGACGATTTGAACATATCCGTCAATCATCAGAATAACTCCGGTTTAAGCAAAGCAATGAAGAGATAAACCATCAAGCCAAGGGCGACGATGCCGCCCAGAATGTAAAATCCGGTCATGATGTTTTCCCCAGTTTTTCAATGCCGAGAATCAACAAGACGCTCAGTCCGAAGCAGGCCAGGGTCAGCAGCAGATATATCCAATCCATTCGATTACTCCTTGCAGGAACTACAGGACGGGAATGATAGGGAGTACCGAATAAAAATAGTGTAAAGATTGAAAAGGCAGATATAAAAGACCTATAAAACCTTCAGTCACCAGGTTTTCGTGGAAGTTATCCAAGGTCCCGGTAAGTGAAACTTTTTATAGGGTTTTAATTTGCCCCCATGCGACATTGCAACAGTCTGGGCTGCAAGCCTCGTCAATCCAATTCTTTGTGTGCAGTCAAATTACCACCGGAAAAGCCGGGGCTTACCTACTCGGAATAATTCATTGGATCGTGCTCGCCAGAACACATTCTGGAAGTCTTTTACCAACATTCACATCAAACCAAATTTGCGTCCTTCCCCTGGCACCGGAACATGGCGGCCGGCAATGTGCGCAACCGCACATACAGCACAGAAAAACAGTCGGATACTGACTAAAGCGTGTATACCATGACAGTATGCATTACGAGTCTGCGCGCGATCCGGAACTTGTTTGCAGAATCTGTGTTGTGGCTTGTTATCGCGATTGCAGGATTGAGAAATTATTCTGCATGGAATCTTGTTAGAAGGGGAAACAATGAAATCATCCCGATCTTCGCTGGTGAAACACCGACCAAAATCCCTGCTAACGCCACAAATTTCGATTAGATCACCGGTGGTGGTTTGCCGCGCGGCCGTACCACGCAGTTGCGGGCACAGTCCGAAAAGCAAATGCGATACCCAGTGCTGAATCGCAAAATCCAATAGAGGCATAAATCATGACCAACCCAAAACCGGCATCCAAGGCCAAGTCCACTCCAAAAGCCAGGCCGCAACTCCCCAAGTCGCCAACCGGCATTCAGGGCTTGGACGAGATCACCGGTGGGGGGTTGCCCAAAGGCAGGCCGACGCTGGTATGCGGCGGTGCGGGATGCGGCAAGACGCTGCTCGCGATGGAGTTTCTGGTGCGCGGGGCGACCGAGTTCAACGAGCCGGGCGTGTTTATGGCGTTCGAAGAGAACGCCAATGACCTGACCCAGAACGTCGCCTCGCTCGGGTTCGACTTGGAAGACCTGGTCGCGCGCAAGAAGATGGTGCTGGATTTTGTGTATATCGAGCGCAGCGAGATCGAGGAGAGCGGCGAATACGACCTGGAAGGATTGTTCATCCGTCTGGGATCAGCCATCGCTTCCATCGGCGCCAAGCGCGTGGTGCTAGATACCGTCGAATCGCTGTTCGCCGGCCTGCCCAATCCGCTCATCCTGCGCGCCGAACTGCGCCGCCTGTTTCGCTGGCTGAAGGACAAAGGCGTGACAGCCATCATCACCGGCGAACGCGGCGAAGGGACGCTGACGCGGCAGGGGTTGGAAGAGTACGTCTCCGACTGCGTGATCGTGCTCGACCATCGCGTCAGCGAGCAGACCTCCTCGCGGCGCCTGCGTGTGGTCAAGTACCGCGGCTCGACCCACGGCACCAACGAGTATCCGTTCCTGATCGACGCAGACGGCATTTCGGTGCTGCCGGTCACGTCGCTGGGTTTGCAGCACATTGCCTCATTCGAGCGTGTTTCCAGCGGCGTTGCGCGTCTGGACGCGATGCTGGGCGGCGCCGGGTATTACCGGGGCAGCAGCGTGCTGATCTCCGGCACCGCGGGCACCGGCAAGAGCAGTCTCGCCGCACATTTTGCCGATGCCGCCTGCCGTCGCGGCGAGCGCGTGCTCTTCTTTTCCTTTGAGGAATCTCCCAGCCAGATCATGCGCAACATGCGTTCCATCGGGATAGACCTGCAACCGTGGATAAAAAATGGTCTGCTGCAGATTCACGCGGATCGCCCCTCGTCTGCAGGCCTGGAAACGCATTTGGCCTTGAAGCACAAATTGATCGGTGTCTTCAAACCGCAGGTGGTGATCATGGATCCGTTGAACAGTTTCGTCATCGGGGACAATCAGATTGAAGTCAAATCGATGCTGATGCGGCTGGTGGATTTTCTGAAAACAAGACAGATCACCGGCTTGTTCACCAATCTGGCGCAGAGCGGCAGCCCGGTGGAACAAACCGATGTCGCCATTTCGTCCATCATCGACACCTGGCTGCTGCTGCGCGATATCGACAGCGGCGGCGAACGCAATCGTTGCCTGTCCATCCTGAAATCGCGCGGCATGGCGCATTCGAACCAGATACGCGAGTTCCTGCTGACCGATCACGGTGTGGAATTGCGCGACGTATACGTCGGACCGGAGGGGGTGCTGACCGGCTCGGCGCGGTTGACCAAAGAGGCGGAAAATGAAGCGACGCTGCTGATACGCAATCAGGAAGTCGAGCTGCGGCGGGTCGAGCTGGAACGCAAGCGCACCACGCTGGAAGCGCAGATCGCCATGCTCCGCGCCGAGTTTGCGGTACAAGAGGTTGCGTCGTCGAAAATCATCGGCTAGGAAAAAGCCGAGAAAGCGCAGCTTGCACAGGGACGTGTGGACATGGGGCTGAGCCGCAAAGTGGATGCGAAACCGAACAAGCAAAAAGGTGGCGCGAAATGACTGCGAATCCGGACCGGCTTGGGCAGGCTGGAGAAAAGGCAGCGCCGCGCAAAGCTGCACCCGGCCACTATATCTTGAAGCTGTACGTTGCCGGGCAGTCGCCGAAATCTGTTAGCGCGATCACCAACATCAAAAAAATATGCGAGGAGAACCTGCAAGGGCGCTACGAGCTGGACGTGATCGATCTGTACCAGCAGCCGCAATTGGCGCAGGGCGAACAGATCATTGCCATTCCAACACTGATCAGGAAACTTCCGCCCCCGTTGCGGCGCATCATCGGAGACATGTCGAATACCGAGCGCGTGCTGGTGGGACTGGATATACGAAAGAAGGCGTAATGCCAAACAAACCCAATCCAGAACAGCTCATTGCGGAAAACATGGATCTGCGCGCCCGGCTGGAAAAAGCCGAAGCAACCCTGGGCGAGATACTCAGCGGGGAGGCCGACGCGCTGTTCATCACGGGCGCGGGTGGCGCGCAGCTGTTCACCCTCAAGGGCGCCGATCAATCCTACCGGACATTGATCGAGAACATGAGCGAAGGGGCGCTGACCCTGACGCGGGAGGGCCTGGTGCTGTACGCCAACCGGCGCTTTGCCGGGATGCTCGGTACGCCGCTCGAAAAAGTGATCGGCTCGGAGGTTCACAACTGGATTGCGCCGGAAAGCCGGCAGGCCCTTCAGGCACTGCTGCGAAATGACGCAATCGAAAACCACAATGAGGAACTGGCTCTTGTTGCCGCTGACGGAACCCGGGTGCCGGTCTATCTATCGGTGAGCCGTCTTGTTCTGGAGGAGACGCCGGATACCTTGTGCATGGTCGTCACCGACCTGACGGAACAGAAACGCAATGAGGCGATCCTCACGGCAGAAAAACTTGCGCGAGCAATTCTGGAACAGGCCGCCGATGCGATCGTGATCTGCGATAAGAATGGACGGATCATGCGCACCAGCAAGCAGGCGCAAGCATTCTGTAGCAGGAGTCCTCACGGGCAACTATTTGAGCATGCCTTTCCCCTGCACCAGCAGGATGGCAATGGATTTCCAGCTGTCGGCTCCATCGACACGAACCGGAGCTTGCCGGTGGAAGCGAGCATGGAATGCAATGGCAAAACGTTCAATCTTCTGGTCAGTGTCGGCCACCTGAAGGGCGCACGGGACGAACTGCTCGGCAGCGTGGTTACGCTGACTGACATTACTGAACGCAAGATTGCAGAACTCGCACTACAGAAAAATGAAAAGCAACTTTCTGAAGCCCTGATAATTGCCAGGATAGGTTACTGGGAATATGAATTCTCCACGGACGAGTTCATCTTCAATGACCAATATTATTCGCTGCACAATATTACTGCTGAGGATGCGGGTGGCTACCGAATGTCCTCTGCTGATTTTGCCAGTCGCTACGTTTATCCTGAAGATATACCTGCCGTTGGTCAACATATTCGATTGGCTTTCGAAACTGGTGATTCGGATTATTTTGCCATGACCGAGACCCGCATATTAAGCGGGGAAGGAGAAATTATCTGGGTGGAAGTGCGTTTCAGAATCGTGAAGGACTTGCAGGGCAACACAATTCGACTGATCGGTGTCAATCAGGACATCACGGAACGCAAGCAATCCGAAGCCAGAATCATATTCCTCAATCGCGTCTATGCGGTGCTGAGCGGCATCAATTCACTGATCGTGCGCGTACAGGACCGCGACGAGCTGTTCAGGGAGGCATGCCAGATTGTGGTCGAGAATGGCG
>Ga0307375_10002067_pt1 | contig 21055 bp, 34 predicted proteins | sample TR1MG_FD_202531 | JGI IMG/M metagenome (GOLD analysis project Ga0307375, IMG submission 202531) | Soil microbial communities from Risofladan, Vaasa, Finland - TR-1 | ecosystem: Environmental > Terrestrial > Soil > Coastal area > Acid sulfate soil | place: Finland: Risofladan, Vaasa | collected...
ACGGTCGGGAATGGCCTCGTGGACACGGACCTTGGAGCAGGTTCTACGTACACGGTTGCGCTCGGCACCCCCAGCTCCGTGTCGGTGCTCTCTGCCAACCTGGCTACGGGCGGGACACACTACCACGAGGTCGAGACCTCCAGCAACCCTGGCGCAACCCAGGTCATTCTGGCGACGGCCCTCGATGGCGGCCTGCAACTCCTCCGCCTCGGCATAGGGACCGACCCAGACACCGACAATGCCGTCAAGGTGGTCAACGGCACGTGGTTCGGGTTGGGCAGTGCGGCGGGGCGGATCGTCATCGTGGACGCGGCAACCGACCAGGTGCAAATCCAGACCGCGGACCTGTACCTGGCTACAGGATACGGGATCGTTCACCAGACGAACGTAACAGCGGGCTACTACCTACGGGCGGACGGTACTCGCTACGTGCCAAACACGATCCAGGCTGCTGACCTGCCAGGCAGTTTCAGCGGGTTCGCCAACCCTACAGGCACGATTGGTCTGGCGGCCGTCAACGGTGTGCTGACCACCGCCATGAGGAGTGATGCTGCTCCGCCTCTCAGCCAGGCTATCATCCCGACCTGGACACAACTGCATACCTACGCTGCCGGGATCGCGTTCAGCGGCGCGACGACGGCGAACTTCCTGCGCTTCCCCAACAACCTGGCCGACGGTTTGCATATCTCCGATGCGGGAGCCGTGGCAATCGAGTACGTGAAGTTTGCCAGCACGGATGCTCAGCCGTTCGTGGCTTTCAACGATGCAGCGGTAGACGTGGATTTTCGCTTCGAAGCGGTAGGTGTGACCGATGCACTTTTGATCCAGGGAAGCGATGGGCAAATCACCCTGGGGGTCTTGGGGGCAGGCTACGTCAAGAGTACGGCGGGCGGGGTGTTGAGTTCTGGAGCAATTGCATTGGCTGATGTGCCCGTACATAATCTATTCTCGGCAACCCATGGAGATACGGTAGTCCAGGGGGCAACCAGGGGCAGTCTGGTCTACGGGAACGCCACACCTGCCTGGGATGAGTTAGTGTTAGGCGGCGCGGCGGGCAGCGTGGTGACTCGCAACGCGACCGATGTAGTCTGGAGCGGATACTACCTGGCAGGCACGGCAGGGCAAACCTACACTTTCGGCACGACTGGCGGCACAATTCCAACGGCAGCGGGTACTTTGACAACTGCGACACTCAACGCAATCTCAGCAGCAGGTGTTATCACGCATGCAATAACATCCAGTAGTGCTCCAGGCGCGGCGACTTCTATCCTCAAGTCTGGCGCAACAGGCGAACTGGCCTTGACTGGTATCCTGTCCCTAGCCGAATACATGGATCATATCGGGGATACGGATACCTACTGGCGCTTCCAGGCTGATAACATCACCATCCGTGCGGGTGGCGTGGATATGGTAGATATTGTAGAAGCAGCCACGGATTATGTCAATTTCCCCGCTGGCCTCATTTTCGTCAACGATACTAGCAATGTGTTTATGACAGCAGGAATCACCATAAACGTTGGGGCTGGCGTGAATGAGGCGGCAGCATTCAAGGCTGTGGAGGTGGCTCACGGAATTACCGATTATGCGGAGACAGACACATTTGGTGACATTCTGGCAATCCAATATGGGGCAGCAGGGTCGGGTGGGATAAGCATTCGTGGATTCTCTGAGGCAACGGCGGCCTGTGCCCTAACGGGAGTGGGTACGACGGATAACACTGCGAAGACGAGTGCAGCACGGGGCTACGTAGAAATATACGCTCACAAGAAAAGCGGAACAGGGATCACTGCCCCAGGGGCCGATTCTAACTTACTCATCATCGCTTCTGGCGCAAATGTGCGGTTCATCTTCGATCAGGAAGGTAGCGCGCACGCCGAGGTTGAGTGGACCACCTTCGACGATTACGATGATATGGCGCTCCTGGCCGACCTGGAAACCGCGATGCTTGCCCAGCGCGATCCTGTCAAGGCTCAGTTCGCAGACTTCTTGCGGTACAATCGCGCGGGCCTCGAGCAGGCAGGAATCGTGCATTTTGGCGATACGCCAGGTCACGCAATGGTAAACTTCACACGACTTAGTATGCTCCTAGTAGGAGCCATAGGACAACTGGCAACACGACTGCCAGCCTAAAGCAAAACAGAAATGGAGGCATGAGCAAATGAAGGTTCAAATGAGTACGTGGTTACGTGCATCACTGGTGGCAATCATCGGCCGCGTACAGGGGAACGTGAGGACGATACAGCAAGGGCTGGTCGCCCTCAAAGTCCTCGACTTCACACCAGAAGAGCGTGAAGTGATCAGTTACCAGGAACAGAACGGCGCGATCATGTGGAAGAACGAAAGTGACGGTCGGCAGTGGGAGATCGACCTGCCAGAGCATTGTGTCCCGTTCCTGGTTCAAGCCATTCAGGGCTTCGATCAGTGGCCCACCGCGAAAGGGCGGCAGGTGCTCGACCTGCTATCGGCACTTGGGTGGGAAGACAAAGAGGAAAAGCCTTGAAGGGGGTTGCGATGATTCAGAATGGTGGATTTGAGGCTGATTGGAGCGACAGCAAGAGCCACGTCTGCATGGTATTCCCCACAGGCGCGGCCTCATACCAGGCAGAGATCGGGAACATCTTCACCCCACCTGGGTGGGTGACCTGGTTCAGGCACGATCCTGGCACTTGGGATCAACCCGAGGTCAGGGACGCCAGGGCAGCCGTTGACGCCACGCGGGTACGGAGCGGGCAGAAGGCCATGCTCCTGTTCACGTTCTACCGCAAGCACGATGCAGGCTTCCTGCAGCAGGTCGCGGTCGAACCTGGCACACGGCTGACACTGACGGCCTGGGCGCACGCCTGGAGCAACCACCTGAGTAAGGGCCAGGGCGGCCACCCAGACGATGGGCGCTGGTCGGATGGCGCAGGCTACGACGTGGTGGCCTGGAAGGCGGGCACTCAGCCGTGCACTGGCAACCCGCAACAGGACGCCAGATCGAACTTTACTTTTCAGGTCGGCCTCGATTCCACGGGGGGCATGGATCCCTTCGCCAGCACCGTTATCTGGGGAGAGGGCTGGCACATCTATAACGGCTACTGCCACCCGCTGACGGTGGCAGCAACCGCACAGGGGAGCAAGGTGACCGTGTTCCTACGCAGTTCGACCGCCTGGCCGTTCAAGCACAATGATGCCTACTGGGATGACGTCTCACTCCAGGTGATTGGAGATGCTCCCACGCCGCCCGTCTCCGAGCGGGGCAAGCCGCGCGTCCAATACGAGCGAACTTATGTACTGCTCCCCCCAGACGCTACCCTGGAGGAAACCATCAAGACAGTGACCGAGCACTTCCCCCAGCGGCACACGATTGGCTTCAGCGCAGACGATGCGGGCGTTGGCGACCTGGACGCGCGACAGGTAATCGCGGTTCGCCCAGAGGCGTGGCCTGGGGACCTCGGCGCATTCTTCGCTCAGCACTACCATGGCGTAGAGTATGTCTCTGTGGAGATGAAGCCCAGCACTTTGATGCTCACCTACCCCACCACCCACCTGCCTCCAGTCATCACGGGCAGGTTTGGTGATCAGCGCGTGGGCTACGTCCATCAGGGCCTCGATCTGCGCTCCAGTTGGAAGCAGTGGGGGGACGAGATCGCGTGCGCTTTTCTTGGCGAGGTCATCCGCGCGGGCTACGACCCCAAGGAGCCGTCCTTCGGTGTCCAGGTCAAGACGTTGACCGCAATGGCGAACGGTGACCTGGTGCTCGTTCGCTACGCGCACCTGCGAGATGAGGCAGGCGCGGTGTACGTCAGCGAGGACGACCAGGTGGTGGCGGGGCAGCGGCTGGGGCGACCAGGGAGCACGGGCGTGTCTACGGCGGACCACCTGCACCTTGACGTGAGGGTGAACGGAAAGTATGTGGACCCCGAACCCCTGATCGTGTGGCCCGAGACCACGGACCCCAAGCCCCCCATGCCCAGGACCACCAGGGGGCACATCGGCTTGCACCTCCAAACGATGGTTGGGGGATGGGAGGATTTTGTGCGGGAGGTTCGTCCGCCTGTGGTCAAGGTCACGGCCTCAATGCACGACGTCATGGGAGTTAGGCGTGCTTGTCCAGACACGGTGGCTATCTGGCGGCACGTCAATAATAACTATGGCGGCATCATAGACAACCCTGACCCATACGAAGGCGCAAGGCGGTGGATTGCGCAGTTTAGGGACAGTCTGTACGAGATATGCGGGCGGATGGAGCGCGAGCAACCAAACCTCTCCAGGCCATTCTTTTACGTCGAATCGGTCAACGAGCAATACTGCCCTGATGGAGCAATCGTGAAGCGGGCGGCCGCCCTCGACCATGCGTTCATCATTGAGTTGATGAAACTCGGTTTACCGATTGCACCGGCCGTTTTCACTGCCCCTGTGGGCAACCCAGAACCAGAACACTTCAGTTTGCTCATTGCCATGGCACGCGCGTGCGAGCAGGCAGGTGGCCTGATGGGCTACCACAATTACTGGTGGGCCGACCCACAGGAGAGCGGTATCGAGTCCTGGTGGAGGTGGCACGCGGGGCGGTGGGCAGAGGTGGACCGCGCACTAGTCGCCAACGGCGTGCACGCGCGCTGGTACGGTGGCGAGAGCGGCGCAGTTGCCAGCGAGGACAATGGGCATCACCTGTCAGCCCACCACGGGTGGAAAGCCTCAATATGCTATAATAATGATTGGCAGCGCTACCTGGCCGACATTACCTGGGCGGATGAGTGGATCCGTAACTGGAACAGGGCCAACGGTGACCGCTACCTCGGCTTCGTGCTATTCACCAGCGGTGTGGGCACGGGCTGGGATAACTTCCAGATTCGGGAGCCTCAAATGCAGGCGCTGAGAGATTCGATCCTGGCGCGGTATGGATAGAGTTCTCGGTACTTGTACACAAATGCGCGGAGAAATGCGCGATAAATGCGCAATCGAGGCACTTCACTGAGAAGTGCCCCTTTTTATCCCAAGTTATCCCAAACTGGGGATTGACGGTAGCAGGTGCTTAGTGTAATATGTAAATAAGCAACCAGAGAGAAGGAAAAGACCCAGAAGAGGAGGCAAACGATGAAAGTAATGCTAGGATTGGCAGTGGTCGCCCTGTTGGCTGTGCCAGCGGCCAGCGGGCAGATGCAGCTCGTGGATATGGGCTTACTCGTCTCGAGTTACCCGCTTGCGAGCGGCGGGGCCGCAATCGTGGTGCTCTCAGACAATGCGGCCCCTCGCCTGTTTCTGGACTACGTTCCTGGAGACGGACAACCTGCATATCGTGATGGAGATGTATCTCTCATGGAGAAACTGCCTGACAAGATCATCACGAGTGCAAGCGGCCCATACGTTCACATCACCTTGAACTGGACCAGCGGCGTGAAGGCACCAGTAGTGTGTCACTATCGCTGGACTCTTCCCTACGGGGACCGCGTGGCCGCTGGCGGGTATGCCGTCAACCAGGTTTTCATGCCGCTCCTAGAGTCTCCCTAATCTACACGGGCGAACTGAGCAAGAGGGCGCTTCACTGTGAAGCGCTCTCTTCGTTTCCCCAACATGCCAAACTTGTCCCGATATTTCCCCGAAAGTTCCCGAAAACCGCAAATTGCCCATTGACAGTAGCAGGTACTTAGTGTACTATGTGCATAAGTAACCAGTTATCTAATGAACAGGAGGACACATGGGAACACAAGGAAAAGCGGGGGCGGTCAAGGTAGACCCCCAAACCCACACCCAGTTCAAAGCGGCCTGCGCGCTTCACGGCAAGCAGATGCAAGAGGCGGCCACGGATGCGCTGGCGGCTATGCTCCTGTGGTGGGAGCGCGGGAAGTCGGGCAACTTCATGGCGTTCGTGGACCTGAAGACCCAGACAGATGATGAGGCGGAGGCGGGGCAATGACAGAACCACTGGCATTGGATATGGGGCACGGCTTCACGAAGGGCAAGACGGCTGACAAGGTGACCGTCATCCCCTCGGTCGTGGGGCCGGCCGAGCAGGTCCGTTTCGACAGTGGCCTCGCCAGGGACGGGGGCATTTGCGTTACGGTTGACGGGCGGGCATACTTCGTGGGGGAACTGGCACTGCAACAGAGCGCCAGCGTGTCTCAAACCCTCAGCCCCACCCGCACGGGCAGCAATGAGCAGTTGGCCCTGTTCTACGCGGTGGCGTCTGAGTTGATCGGCCCGAGCACCGACCAGATAGCAATCGTGACGGGGCTACCCCTGGGAGACTACAACCCGGCCAACAAGGCGCTTCTGCGGGATATGCTCAAGGGCAGTCACACGGTGCAACGACGCGGGCGACAGGCGCGGGCCTTCACGGTGGGCAGCGTGCACGTCGTGCCCCAGGGAATGGGCAGCCTGTACAACCTGGTGCTCGACCGCAACGGACGCATCAGAGACACGGACCTGGCGGGCGGCGCGGTGGGCATCGTGGACGTGGGGACCTTGACCACGAACTTCGTGCTGGTGAATCAGTTGCGCTTCATCGAGCGCGGCAGCGATAGCATCCCCACGGGCACAGGCGAACTGCTCCAGAAGGTAGCGAAGGACCTCAAGTTGCAATACGGCCTGGACTGGACGGGGCAACTGGCGCGGGTGGACCAGGCAGTGAGGGCGGGGACCGTCGAGTTGTACGGCCAGCCCGTCAGTATCGAGGACCTGGTAAAGCCCCACCTGGCCGAGTTGTCCGATACCATCCTGTCCAAGGCCCGCTCCCTGCCTGGCTGGGGAAGTGGCGCGGAACTGCGGGCGGTGGTGGTCAGTGGCGGGGGTGGCGTGATGCTGGAGCCGTACATCCGCAAGGCATACAGCCACGCGCGGATGGGCGACAACCCCCAGCTCGACAACGTGACGGGCTACCTGCTGGCGGGCCTGCGCAAGTTCGGGAGCGCGTAACGTGTTGCAGACCGCAACACGGGGAGGCGGCGTGATCATTCACGTGAGGCTGCGGCCAGAGGTAGACGGCGACATATCCGCCTGGTACGAGGCACAGACGGATAAGAGCGATTGCGTGCGGCAGGTGCTCCGCTCGTATATTGAGCAAGGTGACGGGAGCGCTGGCACGGTGGCTCTGGCCGACATCGTGGGAGCGGCGGTGCAGACGGCACTGGGAGACCTCCAGGCGATGGTGAAGGCAGCGGTACGCGAGGCCCTGTCATCCTACCAGTTGACCATGGCCGCATCACAGGCGCAAGGCTCCGCTGAGGATCCGGAACTTGCGGCACGACTGGATGCGGGGTTGGACGAGTTCTTTGGAGAGGATTGACAATGGCGGTGACTGAGGTTGAAAAAGTCGTCCTCGAACTCAAGAGGCAGTATTCTGGATATGCATGGGATCAGGGGAACGGACGCTGGCTCTACCGACTGGTTGAGGAAGTTGTGGAGTTGGCTCTCGCGCTTTTGCATTTGCATCGCCATTCCGCATCCTTGGAGCTGCAGCAAATTGCCAGTATCGCAATGAACTGGCTGGAGATTTTGGAGGTGCACGGTGAATGACTTAGAGAAGATGGTTGAAACTGCAAAAGCAGACCTGGACACAATCCGAGCGCGGTTATGGGCTACAATAGGACAACATACCTATGTTACTGATGAGTGGGGCGGTAGCAAATTGGCAGGGTGGCGGTGGGGGAGTAATGTTGTGGTAGGTGGCATAGATGAGGCCGCTGACGCGATAGTCGCTGAGAACATTACTGACCTGCTTGACCTGGTGGACTTCTTGCGCCGGCAGGCTGACGTTCACTGCGCGAAGATCGCGCAGTTGGATGAGGAGAACCAGCGGCTGCAGGCGGAACTGGCCGCCGAGCGCCAGGAAGTAGAGCGACAACGCACGATCAATAAAACGATTGCACGTAATGTGCTCGTTGGTGCTAAGGCTGGATATGAGGAACGATTGCAGGCCGAGCGCCAGCGGCGTGAGGCGCTGGAGAAGGCGCTGCCAGACGCGGGGTTGCTGGAGCGGGCGGCAGGATATGCGCGTAATACTACCTGTAAGGGTTGCCCTCTGCGCACTGTTCCATGTGGCCGTGACTGCTCATTGGTTGGAGCGCCCCTGCGCGCCGCCGCCGCTCGCATCAGGGAGGTACAGGAGGCGGGTGGTGGATAGTGGCTGGCGCAAAGGCATCAATACCAAGTATCGGCATTATTATCGCGATAGGCGCGCAATCTGCGGATGCAAGACGCGGGAGCTATGGCACAATGATATTAAGGCCCCTCATTGCCCGAGGTGCGAGCGGGTCCTGAGACGGGAGGCGCAGGTATGACAGTTTACGCGGGTGTGTTCTGTTCAGTGACTTCCTGCGATTTTAATCTTGGCGAGAGGGGCGTTTCCTGCGGGTGGCTGACCGGCCCTGGTCATCGGTGTCGCTCCGCTGTTTACCGTGAGGCGTGGGAGGCTGCGCACGAACTGGAGCAGGCACAGGCGGCGGACGAACCAGTACAAGTTAGCTTTTTGGCCGACGTGGACAGTGCACTTACCCCGACCACTCACGGGCTGTATGAGTCTGTAATGGAAGTGAACCGATGAAACGAGTAATCCATCTTTTAACTGCTGGTCTGGCCCTGGTCCTGGTGGGCTGTAGTGTGGAAAGCGGCAACGGCCAATTCCATGCGGGTGATCCTGTGCGTGAGGTACGCGCAGAAGCGACGGCGGTGGCGGTGACAGTCGCCAAAGGCAATGCCGATATGGACCTCCAGGTGAGGCAAGCCGATCTGGAGCATGAGATTGAGTCGCACGACGTGGCGCTACAGGCAACCGTGACGGCCTACCAGACAGAAATGCAAACACAACTCATTGTGGCGACAGTAGAGGCGGGCGCGCAAGCCGATGCGATCCGAGCGCGCGGGCAGGCAGAAGCGTCAACCATCCTGGCGCGCGCAGACGCGGACATACAGACTGGGCGGGCGCGGGCTGATGCGAGCGTGAGAACCTCGCACACGCTGGCAACGGCGGGCGCTATCGCCATTCCACTGCTGGCCGTGGGGGCGGCGGTGGCGTTCGTGATCCTGGCCTGGGGGCATAGTACAGCGACCGTCAAACACGCGCTGTTGTCGGCGGGTTACGTTCGCATTGGCGTAGAGCAGTCCACCTTGCTACCGCCTCCACTGGTGCTGCATGATGGCTTTTTGATTGACACCAGGAGTGGGGAGCGGGCGGCACTGAAGGACTCGGCGGGCATTGACCGTATGCGCCTGGCAGCGATGGCCCATGCTACTGAGGTTGCTTTGACTGCCCGCAGTCTGGTATCCGTGGCAAAGGCGACCAAAAACGCTAAGGTCGGGGATATGCTGCCCAGCGTGGCGGGCGCTATCCCAATGATTGAGGCGAGTGGCAATGGGAAGGGAACACAAAATGCCGGATCTGAGAGTAATTAAAACCGAAGCCATAGAAGGTGCCTGGCAGGCCGATGAGGCTGCACGGAAGGCACGATTTTATAAACTCGATGCTATCTGCCGAGGCACTGAGGCCCAGGTAGAAAGCTGGCGCGAAATGTCTGAGCGATATGAGCGATTGGCTGATGAGTTGTGGTCAATTGCGGACAGTATTAAGGTAGGATAGAATGGACTCATTCACTTTGCTCGCTCTGTCGTTCGCCTTCTCTGCCCTGGCCTGTACGCTCGCAGTCTGGCAGGGGCTGTATCTGCTGCAGCAACGGGAGCGGGCGCGCGTAACCGTCCCGTGCTACAGGGCAGTTCACCACGTGCCCGACCGCCTGCGTGACAGGCTGAGGGCGACAGTAGAGGCGCGGGGCTACCGCACTGTACAGACTGGCGGGAGTTCGTTCGCCATGGTTTGGGGAGGGTTGTCGAGATGGTCCAGGTAGCGAGCAATAGAGCAGAGGCAATACGGAAAAGCCTCCTCGTGCAGTGGGCACACACGATGGAGAAGGCGGCTCAGCGTGGCGTATTCAGCGGTCAATCCATTGCACTACGCAGGGCCATGCTAATCAATGGCCCGCGGGCGGGCGCGTTGGAGCTTGACGCTGGCCTGCAGGCTGGCACCCTACTCAAGGCTCTGCAGGCAAATAGCGGGGCCTTGGGGCGTCAGTTTGTTCCCTGGCAGTTCGAGGGTGATCCCGATGTGTTCATGTCTGGGCGGGATGTGCACTTTGGAGCACTTTGGCGCAAGGACCTGGCAGATAGCAATATCCCGTTGAGCGCGCTCGGGCGGCATCCCCTGGGTAACGGGCGGTGGCTGGTAGGGCGAACCGATACAGGGGATGCTCTGGTAGCTGGCCTAAACGACAACACACCCCACTACCTCTATGGAGGCACATCAGGATCAGGCAAAAGCACTGGTCTGAAACTCGCCATATTCCAACTTGCACAGGACCCCAAGAACCGCCTGGTTCTGATAGACGCAAAGCACGGAGTAAGTCTGGCACCAGTAGCAAACGTGCGGGGAAGGGTTGGCCCACTGGCGGGAGACATCTTCACGGCGCGGGCAGCATTGACCTGGTGTGTCAAAGAGATGGCGCGAAGATACTCTGAGCATGACGATGAACGCCGACTGATCATCGTCATAGATGAGGTACAGGACATTGTAACCGACCCCGTAGCGGCCGAGGCCCTGCGGCTGCTGGTCGCACAAGGGCGAGGCGCACATGTGCATGTATTGGTGGCAACCCAACACCCCATCATAAAGGCACTGGGCGGTCCCATGATCGGGCGCAACCTGGCAGCGCGGGTAGGTTTCAGGGTTATGGACCGCAAAGCATCTGAGGTCATGATGGGTGGTCCCTTTCCCCGTGCCGACCTGCTGGGAGGACGCGGCGATTTGTACTTTTTGGCACCTGGTATGGTGGTGAAGCGAGCGCAGGGCGCATACATTGACAGCGAACCTCCAGCAGGTCCACCTGAGATGGTGGAATGGCCTACCGAGGACGTGGAGTTACCAGAACTGTCATCTTGGCCCTCTGGCGCGGAGGTCGGGGCGGCGCTCCTGTCAGCATCGTTAGGGGAGGGGCGCAAGTTATATCAGGATCGGTGCGCGGGCAGCGGTTTCCAGGTGGGGGACAATAACCGAGCAGTGCGCTTGGTGAAACTGGCCCGTGGCGCAGTCGGGTGGCTGGAGGACAACGGCGCGTCTGTCTGTCTGGAGGGAGAGATAGACATTGAAACCGAGGAGTGACGCGCCAGACAAGCAATGGGTATGTGCGCAGATTCCAGACAGACAGACAACGGAGGCGAACGGTGAAGAACCACGAGAAGGCAGGATATTACTTTGGTATTGCGGTGGCGCTGGTGCTGGCAGCACTCGCACTCTACTGGCTCACGGGCAAGGTCGGCCAGACAGGGGTGCGCTGGTGGGCAGCTCTGGCGACCCTTGCACTTCCCCTGGCCGTGGGCGTGGCCTGGGTGCTGGCTGCCCAGGCGGCACGGGAGCACCTGGCAGGATTCGACAGAGGCATAAACAGCGCAGAGCAAACTATCACAGCGGTCGGGCGTGGCCTGCAGACCAATGCGAATGCTGCGGTACGGGCAGCACAGCAGCGAGCGGCACCGCCACAACCCGTGGACAACAGCGACCTACTCCCGCCAGTGAGCCAGATGATCATCACCGAGGCCCTGCCCACTGGTAACGTGAACCTGGGATGACCGGCACTGCCCACGCCAACGCCACCCTACTCCTGACCCTCCCGTGCATCTACGCGGCCTACAAGCTGAGCGGCAGCACTGAGGCAGCGATCGGCGCTGGCGCGGGGTGCCTGGTAGCGCTCTGGGTCAACCCCGACCTCGACCAAGAGGGCTTGAGCCAGATCGAGTGGACCACGGTCAAGCGCACCTTCGGGCTGGGGTTTCTTTGGCTCCTCTTCTGGTGGCCCTACGCGATCGGGCACTCGCACAGGGGCATGTCCCACGTGCCCGTGCTCGGCACAGCAGTGCGGCTCCTCTATGCGGCCCTGGCTCTCCCCTTGTACGTCGGGCTGGGTGTCCTATTCGTCAAATTGATTCCCGTCCTCGATGTGCGGGTGACGCTACGATGGCCCACGATCAATTGGACCTCCATCCCCTGGATCGGACTGGGCTGGGGGGTGGCGGCACTGGCGGCCAGCGATGCGCTGCATTGGTTCTGCGACCTGTTCAGTTCACGGTGACATAGTCACCAGAGAGGAGACATACGATGAAGGTACATGGGTTTCTATTAATTTGCTTGGGTGGGCTTCTGGCACTTTTCCTTTTGTCAGCGGCCGAAGTCGGCGGCTTTTTCCAGTCCCCCCTCCCCACCCCAGAATCGCCCCTGCCAACCCCGCCAATTCTGCCAGGAGTGCCAACAGGCTTCACTCCCACCCCCACCTTCTCGCCCACACCCATACCACCCCCACCCACGCCGATACAGACAACGCCGAAGAAGGCCCTCCCGCCTCCAGTCCTCGAGCCGACGCCACCGCTGCTGCTTCCTGAGACGGGCGCGGACCTCTGGTAGATAGTTCACAGTGAAGCGGGCAAGGCCCCTCGCAAGATGAGGGGCCTTTCGGTTCCCGCCAATGTGTTGCACCTTGCAACACGTCTTGTGTTGCAACCTGCAACACAACCCCGACAACTGCCCCACCCTGCTGGCCGCCCCACCCCACAGGATGTACCATGCGGTATCTGTCTGCAATTTCCCTACCACTCCCCGCGATTCCCCACAATCCCAAATAGCGAAATTCTTACACGCAAACGGATGAAAAACCTATCCGATACCGTGTAATTTTGACCAAAACGGGCCAAATGCTTGACAACTGGTAAGTTAGATGCTATAATATGTCTGTAAGTGAGAGAGACGGAACCTGAACAACCGAACGAGCGGAAACCAGAACCACCACCGGCACCGAGACACGGAGCCAAGGTAACCTGCGGGAAGGCGAATCGAGTGGACTGGCAGAAGCGGCGGCGGCAGAGACGGGAGGCGGCGGAAGCAGAAGACCTCCCACGGTCTGGCGATGAATAAGCGCGCCACTGATGAGGCCCAGTAGGCCGATAACCGAAAAGGAGCGAAATGGACACCCTGAGCGATACTTTCAATTTGTTCTTCGGCGGGGACGATGAGCCAGAGACCAAGGCTTGCACGGACTGCGACGGCACGGACAACTTGACCGTTCTCTACACCAAGGAGAGCGGCAACGCGGTCTGGATCTGCGCAACGTGTCAGGCACGGCGCGACCGCGAGGCGAAGGAACGGCACGAGCGCGAGGCCGGGCGGGTCCGCACAATGGCGGCCCGTGACGAGTGGGAAGAGGAATAGACACGCAGGGCACGGTGACAGGAGACAGACAATGGTCGGAGATCGTCGGCAGGTTTCGCATGAGCAAAGCTTTAATGCAATCATCGTCAACCTAGTGTGCCATCGGGTTGACGAGGGCGACTTGGAGGATTTGTATGAAGCCGTGCTAAAGCGGGCGCGGCGCTTCCTGGTGGACCACGGCTTTACCTGGACCACGGTTAGCATAACTGGCCCATTCTACCACGAACAATCGGGAAGCGAGAATATCATCTTCTATGAGGCGCATCTCCAGAGCCCCAACGGCCAATGCTACGAGGCCAAGGATGAGATGCAATTCGTGGACTGGTGGAACTGAGCACGGGCGACAGCGACACGCGGCGGCGAGTGAGAGTAGCCGCAGGGAGATGAGGAGATGAAAGCAGTAAGCGAGGTCAAGGTAGGGCAACGGGTCGGGATGGTCACAGGGCCAGGACAATGGGGCCGCGTGGGAATGTGCGAGCAGGAAGGCATGATCACAGGCACAGAAGTGAACAAGTGGGAAGGGCTTGTGGCCGTCATTAGGTGGGATGGCACGGATTACAATGATGCTACCCGAATCATAAAAGAAGACGGGGTGGATTACGGCATAGGGGTCTACCTGCTGAAAGCGGCCTAATTGCCGCATCCGTGGGGCGCGGCACGGCGACAACGCGCAAGGAGCAGAGAGATGGACGCAGTTGAATTGTCCGCTATCACGGCTTTGGTCTCAAAGGGTTATTGCAAGCGCGGGGACATTGAGAAGGTCAAAAGCGGTTATCCGCGCCTGACATCGAGAGTGACCGCTACTATTGAGGTAACGGTGATACTAAAGAACGGGATATCGTACAATATCCCTGTCACGACTAGGATAGAGTATACTTATCCTGTCGCATTGGATTGAACGCGGACCTAACCCGCGCAGGCGGCGGTGCTTGCACCCCGCTCACCATCAACCAACTGGCCGATGGCGTGACGGCCTAGCCTGAGTGATTCCAGGCGAGTAACCGGCGACTGAGAGCACGGCGACAGTCGGGTTGGTTGGCGGTGAGGAGGGCGCAAGATACAGGAAACCTCCAGTGGCCCGCGCGGTTGCGGAAATGCGCGGGAGGTGTGGTATAATGATGCGGGGCGCGGCGGCATACGCGCAAGGAGACAAGAAATGACTCTTCGAGATCAGTATCACAGGACCCTTGATGCACTTACAACGGCGCGCGAGCGTTTCATCGTCCTGAGTGGCAATCCTGTCTTTACAGACCTCTCTGCTACGGAGGAGGACGTGGATGCAGCCTACACAGAAATGACGACCGCATACAAGGTCTTTGCTGCATTGCGGGTGAAGGCTGATCAGGTATTCCAATAGTACACGGTAGAATGTTCCAGAGAGGCGGCCTGAGCCGCCACCTTAACCCGCCGATGCTCCGTCCCAAGTCGGAGAGGTGGAAGCGGGAGGGAGGCAACAGACGGGGCGCGACGGTCAGACGCGCAGGGAGGACGACAATGACTAGGATATATACGGAAAATAGGTATGCCGATGTCGCCCATGCCGTTGCCGAGGAAATCGGCAAGGCGGGATGGGCCCTCAACGGGGAGCCCTATAATCTGGTGGACAAAGACGATGTGCTCTGGATCTCAGAGCGCGCCCTGAGAGGTCAAGACCTCTCAGACATAGAGTGGCATGATGAGGATAAGGCGGCCTGAGCCGCCGCCGTAACCCACTGAGACCAGGTCCCAAGCCCTGGCGGCGGGATTCGTCCCCGTCGCTCAGAACGGCGGTACGGTCACATTCCGCTCGGTGCACCAGGCACAGGCAAATGCCCACTACCGCCAGGTGACATTCGATGGCATTGGACCAGTTGTGCTCGTAAATGAGGCAGCCTTCCGCGGCTCAAAGCCAGGCCGCGTGGTCGGCGGCGAGTTCAAGGTAAACGAAACCCGCGCGAGCCGCGAGGCCGCGCAGGCAAAGCGAGAATTGGCGCAGGCAAAGCGCCTGTATCCTGCCGCGTTTTAGGTATCCTCCCTGCTCCGTTCGTGACACCGCCACAATGCGTCTGGCTGGGCGGCGGCCTCATCCTGGGGTAACAAACCGCAGGAACAGCTCGACGGCGGCGCAGGGACATTCTCGGCTGGCTTGCCTCAGTTGTCGGGGCGAGGGATGGAACCAGCGCCAGACGCCCGTAACTGGCACACAAGATGAGGGCTGCGGCTCGTATAACGCAGAGGAGAACTATGAGCAAGAAGCGTGGTAAAGAGCGAGTACGGGAAGGCAAATGCATCACCTGTGGTGAATCTATCACGGTGTTCTACCGCAACGGCAGGGCATACCGCACCAGATGCGCTTGCCAGAACGAGGGGATGGGAGGGCGGAACCGCCAGAACTATCCTGGCATTGATGCGATTACCTAAGATGGTGCGAAAGGAGGCACCTGCCACCCGCGCCAGGGAAAGCCTGGCGGACAATCAGAAGTCGCCCGACAGGGAACGGGCGCATGGCACACACGCCCGCTCCAGGCCGGCAACCTGGGGCGGGGATATTCAGCAATGAAAGGAGAAAGATGGGCAAGTCTGTAGGTCCATGCAACAAGTGCGGGACTGTCAATAATTCCAACGAACGTAAGACCTGCCAGAAGTGCGGGACAATCCTGCCCTTCTGGCGCAACACCATCGCCAACTACACGCAGGCAGAGGAAGACGCACGCCGCCGATGGGGCGGCTATTGCGATCTGCTGGGGCGTCAGGTTCCATACGGGCGTTCCTAGCAAGGCCAGGGCGACACCGTGCCCGCTTCGGCAAAGTGGTGTGGCAGCGCGGAGAGCCGCGCCAACCTGGGGGTGAAAAGGTGAGCCTGCGCGAGGGCCTGGAGCCAGCGCAGAAACGCGGGATCGTTACCCGCCACCTCCACAATCGGCAGATCCGCCTCCAACTCTAAAGCCCAGCCTCACTATGAGGCTGGGCTTTTTGCTTTTCCCCTACAGCCGCCAGTTATCTCCTGGACTCGTCCGCTTCGCCCGCTCCTCTACATCCTCATCACTGAGCGCAGCGAGATACCCCTGCGTCACGTCTATGCTCTCGTGTCCCAGCAGGTGCTGCACGCTGATCAGGTCCATGCCGTGCCGCAGGTGCTCGATCGCGGCGGTATGGCGGAACTGGTGGGGGTAGACGTGGAAACCAGCGAGCCGACCGAGGCTACCGCAGACACTGCGCACCGTCCGCCGCGAGAACGGGTAACCATCGTTCGACAGGAACAGGTGATCATCCCCGACCTGGGCTGGCTCGGGGCGCTCCTCTTTGACGTACAGCCACAAGGCGGACAAGGCACGCTTCCCCAGGTAGACGTACCGCTGCTTCTTCCCCTTACCCTCTACTTGTACCCGTCCGCTTTGAAAGTCCACGTCGCACAACCGAACACCCGCAATCTCGGAGGCCCGTGCCCCCGTATCGAGCAGGAACAGGACCACGGCGCGGTTGCGGCGCTTCAGCCGCGTGTGGTCGGTGGCGGCCACCAGGGCGGTTATCTGATCGTGGGTGAGGGATTTGATCTTCTGGCTGGGTAGCTTGGGCGCTGGGACTGCGCGGGCGGGGTTGACCTCGGCCAGCGCGACCTCTGGCGATACCAGCCAGGCATACAGGGAGGAGACAACCGCCAGGTGCCGGCGCACCGTGTGACGGGACAGGCCACGGTCGAGGTGGAAGGCCAGGTAACGGCGCACGTCATCGGCGGTCACCTCCCTGACGTCACAGGCAGCGCGCCACTGCAGGAACTGGCGCAGCATCACGGTATCGGTCTTGATCGTCTCGGGACTGGCGCGGGTGGCTTTGAACAGGAGATACCCCTCGATTGCGTCCGCTAGGTTCATCTTGTCTACCCCCTCCCTCTAGCTGGGATCCTCAGAATGTAGCGCACAAAAAACCGCCCGTAGGCGGTTTCGGTGCTCTACACTACCCGTAGAGCCTGATTGTAGTGCTCAAATGGAGGGAATGCCCTCGACCGGTCAACCCCATTGTAGCGCGCTAGCCAAGCTGCGCCACGCCCCGATTGCCGCACTACACTGTGCCTACGTTGGAGTGTAGTATAGCAGAAGGCCAGAAATTGTCAAGTGGCAAGAACGGAGTGTAGCGCGCTAAAGGCACGGGCGGCATTGCGGCAGCACGGATCGGGACAGGGAGTGCCCGTCATGCGCCTGGAGCACCGCCGCCCACGTTGCCTGCTAACACGTGTTACCACGAATCGTGATACCTTATACGCCTATCCCCCAGTCGTTGCTCACGTTGCCGCTAACACGTGTTACTAACGCGTGTTAGCACATGACTGGGGAATCTTGCGATGCTGGGCAAACTCAGGATCACGGACCGCCACCAGGTGCCAGACGGGTATAGGCAATCGCCCCCACTTTAAGAATTTCTTTACCACTAATTATTAAAAGCGTGGTATAATTGCAATGCTTCCCCCCCCCAATGCCAGACGGGAGGGGCATCCCGCTCCCTCTCTCTTCGTCCTGGCTCGGACCAGGATATAGAGGGCTGCGGGCAGACACTTGACAAAAGCAAACATCCGTGCTATATTATACTTATGCACAGCACAGAGTCGGTTGTCATCAAGATACTTAACCCTACACAGTGGAAGCGCCAATGGCTTGACGATACTGCCCGCGCCTTCAGTCAGGCCGTCCAGTTTGGCCTTGATGCCGCACGCGAGGACCACACCGACAACCGCACCAGATTGCACAAATTGGTCTACCGAGCGGTGCGAGATCAATTTGGCCTTTCTGCCGATTATACCCGCATGTCTGTCAATGCCGTTGTGTCGCTTGCCCGTTCCTACTATGGGCAACGGCGCTCCAGGCACATCAAGCGAGTCTCGTTTCCCAAGGTCAATGGCTCACAAGGTATTGGCCTGGGTATCCACTCTTATCGCATCGTCCAAGACAACAACCGTCTTGTCCTACGCGTTTCGACTGGACAGCGCGGGCACTATGTATGGCTCGTGTTATGCGTTCCTACCAAGTATCGCGACCGCCTCTTACTCGCCAAGGGAGATGCTAAACTATTCAAGCGCGGCAATGACTGGTATGTTATGTTGCCCATCCGCGTAACCCCCACGCCTGCCGTCTGTGACGGTGAATCTACGTTCATCGGCGTTGACCTGGGTATCGTGAGACTGGCAACCGTTTCTACGCCAGACGGCATCACCTTTTTCAGCGGCAAAGAGGCGCGACATAGACGGGAGCACTCTGCTGACTTGCGCGGGCGTTACCAGCGCCACAATCGGCTCGATCGCGTCAAGGCGCAAAAGGGCAAGGATACCAGGTATATGCGGGATCTGAACCACAAGATCAGTGCCACCCTCGTTGACATTGCCCTGCGCTATGACAGGCCAGTGATCGTCTTGGAGCGGTTGGACGGCATCAATAACCGACTCAAGGGCAGCAAGCGGTTCAAGCGCATGGTATCCTCGTGGACCTTTCGGCAACTGGTGACCTTCATCGAGTACAAAGCCGCTCGCTACAGCATTCCAGTTGTGTTCGCTGATCCTCGCGGTACGTCGCGCACCTGCCCGAAATGCGGGCACAGCACACGCGCCAACCGTCCGAATCAATCTCGGTTTCGATGTGTGGCGTGCAACTACCAAGGCAATGCCGATGCAGTTGCCGCCATAAACATCGCTGCCCTTGGGCCTGGTGTCCTTGGGCAAGAGCCGACTGACACGGCTCGGGCTTCGGCCCAGACTGAACCCGTTGGGGTTCGGCCCGATGTGGTCAAGGTTGATACGATTCTTTCGTGTCAGCAAACCACAACCTCCAGTTCCTTGCAGGAACCTCCCCGCTTTGGCGGGGAGAGGATGTCAGGGTTAACCCCGTACTCTCCAGGGTATAAGGGATTGTGAGCGAGACTTTGACAACCGTCAATCCACTAAGGGGTAATCCAGTAACGGTTCATCCATCAACGGTTAATCACTTACTCATGAAGCAGAACCATGTAAACCAGAACCAGTACATGTATTCGCTCCAGTTTTCAGGTTTCAGCGACACCTTTCCGAGTGCTCATTGGTGTTCACATCACTGCGTCCTTTGGGCAGAGGGCGATAGACAACAAAGGGGGCTTTGTCGTCATGGGCAGTCAACGGAATCTCCTCACGGCCAGACAGTCATCGTTGTGCGTTCTCACGGGTTTACAACCCCTCATCGGTTCCATTGTCCGCCACCTCATCCCCAGGCGCGTGATCGCCCGCAGCGCACTCCTGTGCGCGCTGGCGGCTCACCGCAAAGGGGACTCGAACCGCAAGGTCACGCGGGTGATGGAAAGGTACACGCGGAGGCGTTAGCGCTTCCCGCGTGACAGCAAAAACTCCACGTACTCCAAAACCCGCTCGCGTTCCGCCGGCGCGAGGCGGTCGAATAACTCCATCATTTTGACGGCCTCCCTCTTTTCCCCATTGGTAGGGAGGGGCGGCAATATCCCCGCTTGCCTCAATATTTCCTCTTTAGGTACGTGCAACGCGCGGGCAATGCGCGTCAGTATCTTGGTGCCAGGGGTGTCGCCCGATAGAATCTGACTGATGCGGGCGTGAGATACATCTGCTTTCCTGGCAAGGTCGCTCTGGCTCCAGTCCCGTACCTCCATTTCCCCTAACAGCCACTTTACAAAACCCTCATTTCTCGTTGTCACTCTAATAACCTCCGTAGATAGTTATTTTACCACGAAACTCGTCAGAAACCTTAACATTTTCGCTTACCCCTTGACAAATGGCGAAACATCTGCTATAATATTGACGTATTTCAGTAATCAGATTGAGAACACACTCAGGACAGAAAGTTGACAGGAGCAGCGAATGAACTTACAACCTCTTTCGACTCACTTCACAGAGAACCAACTCCGTCCGCAGATCGTGCAACTGGCGGGCAGGCGGCTGGACCAGGCGGCACGGGATGCTGGGATCCACCTGGACGGCCAGCGGGACGGCCTGGTGCAGATCGCCACGGCTGTCCTGATGGACGGGGACGAGATCGAGCCCGAGACCGAGGTCGGGCGGCTCGTGGTCGGTGTGGTTGACCAGGTACTCACCGAGGCCCGCACGGGCAGTGGTGACCTGGCGCTGGCCCTGCTCCTGTGGCACCGCTACCAATACGGGGAGGAGACGACCCTCCCCCAGCACGCAATTGACTCTCTGACCTGGTTCACGAAGCAGTTCACAGTGAAGCACGGGCGGGGCGGCGGGCGGCACGGCCTGAGACGGGGGAGGTTGGCATGAACACCATCACCAGCCCCAACGAGGTGCAGGGAGTAGGGGGCAATGCTCTCGCCCCCCTACCCCGCCGCAAGAACCCCGACCGCATTGACCTCGTGGCCCACACCCAGGGCGTGACGGTCACTAGATTTTGGAAGCAGAACGGGCGGGACGTGCCCAGCCCTGACGGCGCCGAACTGAAACCCGTTGACTTCCCCCTGGCCGATGCAATCGCCTGGCTCAAAGCCAACGGCTACACTGTCCGCCAGTGGCCGAACGGGGCGCGGGCATTCAGGGGCCAGCCGTGGCCCATCCGCAACACGGCGGCGATACTGAGACGGCGCGCAGAGGTCGAGGCGCTGGCACAGGCGGGGCGGCTTCCGAGCGGCTTCACCTGGAGCGCCCTCGATTTTGCTTTCGACCTATGAAGGGAGGACAAGATATGACACAAGACAATGGTGGCAATGGAAACGGGAGCGGCTTCCCTCAGATCGTCCGCGCAATCCGTGACTCTCATGGCTTGCGCAATGGGAAGTTTGCTGACCTGATAGGCGTGACCGCTGGATCAGTCACCAGGTGGTTGAACGGGACTCGCACCCCCACCACCCCCGAAC
>Ga0307375_10002069_pt1 | contig 21042 bp, 25 predicted proteins | sample TR1MG_FD_202531 | JGI IMG/M metagenome (GOLD analysis project Ga0307375, IMG submission 202531) | Soil microbial communities from Risofladan, Vaasa, Finland - TR-1 | ecosystem: Environmental > Terrestrial > Soil > Coastal area > Acid sulfate soil | place: Finland: Risofladan, Vaasa | collected...
TGGCCGAACTCAGCCCGTCAGTGTGTTCGCGTTCCTCGATCATCATTCATTGGGGCGCCGCACAACGCCGGATCATTCACGGGCTGCACGTTCGCGGATCTCCGGGACTACTTCCTCGCCGCCAGCTCACTTTCCCCCCGGCATCACCACGCCAACCTGAGCACCACCCGCGCGCCAAGCCGCGCCACCTGACGCTCCCAGGTGCGTATCGCAACATTCACCCCACGCCATTCACGATCGCGAAGCCACAGAGCGCGCTAGCCGCCACTCTCCAAGGCAAAATGGCTGTAACTCCCTTCCAATGCTCACCGCGCCATAAGTTTATACAGTTTTTCAAAGTGTTGCGGGCGCCCGCGCTGCCAGACACCCCCCTGCCTAATTTCGCGACTATGAAAATTTATCTACCTGACGGTCCTCAGCGGCGAAGCCGCGCCGCATTTTTCACTCCCCCCACCATCAGCAGATCAACAGATCGGCCGACGGCGCGTGAGCGTGAGGAGGTCCCCGCCTAAGTGTAGGTTCGAGCCCCGGTCGGCTCCCCGACCAGGGCAAATCTGAGAACTCTTGGCTGATTAGGGTCCCACTGAATTAACGTCGAATCTCAGGAATGAGGCCGCGGCGGTATCGCGCATCACGTCTGGTGCGCAGTGTTAGACTTAGTCACAGGAAGGACTTTATTAGCGCTATAAGTGACGCCAGTAATGCAATTCCGGCAACCCAATGTGCACGTCTAGCTAGGCACACTGCCATTTTTGCGTTGAGTCTTTTCTCGAGTTCGGCCTCGGATGCGACAGCTCGAAGCTCTGCATAGATCCCCGATGAGGGTTCAGTGGGGTCGTCAAGGTACATAGAAACATTGCGCTTTTTGCACTCGTCGAGCAATAGCTGCTTCCTCGATTTCGGAATGCCCTCAAGGTAATTTGATAAATCCTCATCCTTAGCATTCTTGGCGAACAGTCGCTTCATGGGTCAACAGACCTTCGAGGACATTTTATTTTATGTAGTAAACGTCAGGCTGATCTGAATGTAATGTTCATGTCTTGAAGCGTTCGCAACGGAGCTTTGGGTGCTTCGTCAATTAGTTTCGTCATAGCGGCATAAGCGGGGTCGTAGTAGCCCCGCTTTTGAAATTTTGCGACAGCGGCTTCGCCAGACGGGCCACCATTGTTGTACCTCATCACTATCAATGACATCAGCAGTTGGGTTGCCTTTGGTGGCTCTGTATTTGGCGTACGGGGCTTCGTGTCAACTTTGTTTGAAAACTCATCGGTAATCAAATCATAAAAATCGCTGATCAATTTATTGACTTCTGCCACATCAGCAGGGTTCACCATCAGGCCATCGGGTTTGCGAAGCTTGCTTAACTCGGCGGTAGTGCCTTTCATGATGTCCTGCAGAACGAGGCCTGTTGCGCCCAGGGTTTTGGTCGCGTGAATAAGGCCGCTAGCGACCATCATCCCGAGAAGAAATAGGCGCGCAGGCATCGGGTCAGAAAATACAGGGCGAGCTAAAGGCAACTGTTGCCCTGGCTTACCAGGGCCAAAGAGCATTTCAAGCAACATATCGACAGATGGAAGTGCCGACGTAACGTATATCGCGCCAAGCTGGTTCGGACTTATTGCTTCGCGCCCGCCGATGATGAACCTAGGTTGGGGTTCTGGTGCGCCATTGAGCCATTTTAGAAAACCCATGGACTATCCTTTTGCTCGGGAATCGGGACGGGTACAACTCCAGCGACACCTGCGCACTCTCCTCGCGTGAAAACGTGACTGCGGAAGGTGTTCCCCCCGTTGCAGTAACACGGCGGGCTCTTGCTACATTGCCCAAGATACTACGCTGAATTGGTGACCCGCTCAGGTGGCGTTTTTTTGGCTGATGCTGGCGATTGTACGGAAGGCTTACATGCTCGACAAGACGCGGCAGACGCGGCAGGCCGCGCGGGTGAGCCGATGGCGGGAAGCCGCGCCGCAAATTTTAGGCCCCCGCACCATCCGAAATCGGGAAGCCATCCAGCCCGATGTGGCGCTTTGGTTTGACGGTCTTGCCCTGCTCCTCTTGCGTCTTGATGACGTGGCAGTCGGAGTTGATCGCCTGCAGGTTGCTCGGATCTTCTGTCCTCGCCTTGCTCCAGCCTAGCGATTGAGCCGTCGCCCTGCTGACGATGTGGTCGACCTCGGTCGCGATCGTGGTGCGGGCCTCGCCCTTGCAGTGTCGGCATTGGCACAGGTTGCCGTCGCGTTCGAGCACCAGCTTGCGCACTTTTTCCCATTCAGCACCATAGCCGCGCTGATGGCGTGACTCAGTAGGCCAGTTCGACCGACTCATCAAAGCGCCCAGAATAGAAAGCCGCGACAGCCCGGAATCGAGCTGCGCGGCGAAGGCCGCCAAGAGGAGGGATGGCGGCAATGAAGAATTAGGCTTTGGAAATACAAAAGGCCCGCTTGCGCGAGCCCTGGTGGCAGTCATACAACTTAGCTGAGATTGCACTATATTCCGCATCGTTTGCGGAAGTCAAGTTTTCGTCACTCCAGGTAGAGTCTCAGTTTGAATTCGAATGTCGCATTCTGTTAAGGGGTTGAACAGCCACTGGCTATTCTTCTCCAAAGCTGACGTTGATCCTGTGCAGTAACCCGCAACCGGCCACTGGATAGGGAACGCTCAATATTTTGGATTGAGGGTCGGCAGTGCAAGCGATTGCAGTCATTGGAGCTTGGCCGTCAGTCGGAACGTCCCTGCCGAAGAAGCGGCCCTCAGGCACTTTCCAGAAAGCGGCCGAAGTGGGCCAAAACTCATTACCGATGATAGGTTATAGCCCTTGGATACGCGCAGGATCATCGCATCTCGGCAAGTAGCCCGGTAGTGCCGAACGGAATCACCGTCCACCCGGGCGAGTCGCGCCAGCTTCGCGTCACCCTGAAACTCCAATTCTGAGAAGGAACACTTGAGGCGGGTCAACTTGCGCCGCCGCTGCTGTCCGTGATAAAAAGCGCGATCCATGCCACTCACACGAACATCCCGCCGCTTCGGTTCCTGGCTTGCGCTAGTCGCTATGGCGCTCAATGCGCTGTGGCCGCTGCTGGCGCAGGCGGCGCCGGCGCGCAACAGCGGCTCGGTCGTCGAGATTTGCACCGCAAAGGGAATGAAATGGATCGCTGCCGAGCGCAGCGAAAAACATCCTGCGCAGAGAAACCTCGCGCCGCATGGCGCCTTCTGTACGCTCGGGGCGGAACGCGCGCCGCTGCCATCATCGCCGGCAATCGTACCGGTGCGAGTGTCGACGGTCGTCGCGCTGGTCGTCCCCGGCGAGACGGCGCGCGTCGTTTCGCAGTCCTGCTTTTCTGCGGCGCTTGCCCGCGCCCCGCCGGCCCTCTCCTGATTTTCGTCGAGTAAGGCCGTCTTCGCGTTGACGCGAAGGCGCCCGATCGTCCTCGTGCAAATCCGGATTGGAGACCAGATTGAACCATCGCGACACCCGCATCGCATCAACCGTTTTTTTCTTGATTGCCGGCTTGTCCTCGAGCACCGCCTTTGCCTGCGCCACCTGCGGCTGTTCCCTGTCCGCCGACGCCGCCATGGGCTATTCGACCGCGGCCGGCTGGCGTCTGAGTATGCAGTACGACTACATCGACCAGAGCCAGTTGCGCTCGGGCACGGGCAGCATTTCGCCGGCACGGATCGCCGCGATCAACGACGCGGGCGGCGACCAGGAAGTCGAGCACAACACTACCAACCGCTACATCACCCTGGGCTTAAGCTACCTGCCGAGCGCAGACTGGGGTTTCGACCTGCTGCTCCCCTACATCGATCGCAGCCACAGCACCTATGGTTCCGCGACCAACCCGCTTACCCCGGGCCAGATAAGCGGTACGACCGTCTCCAGCCTGGGCGACGTCAAATTCATCGCGAGCTGGCAAGGGCTGCTGCCTACGCATAACCTCGGCTTCCAGTTTGGGGTAAAGCTGCCCACGGGCGACTACGGTGGGCCCAACGCCGAGGGCACCGGCGTCGTCGGACGCAAGCCCGTCGCATTCAATACAGGCCCGGCCGCGCAACAACCGTCGCCAGGCAATCTCCTGGACACCAGCCTGCAGGCCGGCACCGGCAGCACGGACCTCATCGTCGGCGCGTACTACTATCAGGCGGTAAGCCAGAATTTCGATGCCTTCGTCAACGGTCAATGGCAGGCAGCGGTCATGCAAAAGCTCGACCAGGCCGGCGCCGACTTCCGCCCCGGCAGTGTGGGTACGGTGAGCTTCGGCCTGCGCTACGAGGCCGACCCCAAAATCGTGCCGCAAGTGCAGGTGAATCTCAGCCGCAAAAGCCACGATCAGGGGGCGCTCGCCGACACCACCGATACGGCCGGGACCGTCGCCTACCTGAGCCCCGGCGTCACCGTGAGCATCATGAAGAACACGCAACTCTATGGCTTTGTGCAGTTGCCGGTGTACAGCAAGCTCGATGGCTACCAGCTCTTTCCGCGCTGGACTGCGAGCGCGGGTCTGAGCCGTGCGTTCTGACTTGACGCTGCCGGCTCGACGGTGCGGCAGTTTCGAATCAGAGCCACCTGAAAGCTCAACAATCAACAGTCCTGAGCAATTCTGAATTTCGCACGTCCCTACTTTCAAACCGTTTCAACTCTGGAGGAAATCATGTTTAAAGCCCTAACCCGAACCACCCGCCGACATTTGCTCGCTGCCAGTCTTGCCGCACTGGCCTTTACTGTGGTACCAACATTTGCCGCACACAACACGCCCACCGTGCAGGCCAAAGGTGCGTGGATCCGTTGGTTGCCAGCCGATCTGCCTGCAGGAGGCTATGTGACGTTGACCAACGCCGGGAACAAGCCTGTCGTCCTAGTGGGCGCCACAAGTGCCGATTACGGCAACACCATGCTGCACGAAACCCGCAACAAGGGAGGCGTCAGCGAGATGGTGCATGTGGACAAAATCGCCATCCCCGCGCACGGCACCATGGCATTCCAGCCAGGCGGTTATCACATCATGCTGATGAAGGCGAAGAAGCCAGTCAAGCCTGGCGACATGGTGCCCATCACACTGCTGTTTGAAGGCGGCGATAAGCTCACAGTGGATTTCGAGGTGCATAAAACTGACGGCGGCACGTCTGGCGGCATGAAGGGATCGAACATGAACGGCATGCACAACGTGCAGCATTGAAATGGCTCGTAAGCCTCACACCAGTTGCACTGCGATACGCCGGTCCAAGCCGTCTTTGCAGCCACAGCGGCGTGCCCTGCTTCGGGGCGCCGTCCTGCTGGGGATCGCGGCCGCGGGCGGCGTGCGCGCCCGATTGGCGCTGGCGAGCGCGCTGGAGGCAGGCCGACAGGCGCCGCCCTTGGTGCTGCACACCCTGGACGGGCGCAACATCTCCACGCGCGACTTGATCGGCCAAGTAGTGATCGCCACCTTCTGGGCGACTTGGTGCGCCCCCTGCCGCGAGGAGTTGCCGTTGCTTTCAGCCTATGCCGCGCTCCACGCACAGCGAGGCTTGCGCGTGCTGGGCTTCAGCATCGACGGACCGGAGGGCCTACCAAAGGTGCGAGAGGTGGCGGCGGGCCTCAGCTTTCCCGTGGGGCTTCTGGGGAGCCCCTGGGCCGGGGCCTATGGCCGCATCTGGCGTATCCCCGTGAGTTTCGTCATCGACCGTGCCGGCCGGCTGGCGGATAACGGTTGGGATGATGCTCAGCCGGTATGGACGCGGGAGCGGTTACGGCGGGTTGTGGATCCCCTTCTGCTGCGCACCCGTTGAAGTAATCGCAGCTTGGTTTCGCGCGGTGCTTCAAGTGATCTATTCAGCGCTCGTAGTAAGGCATCGGCACACGATCTCGGTGTCTGCTTTGCTCGATGGCGAAAGACTGCTTCGAGTCAGTTGCTCCCCGTCGTCGTTGAAAACTGGGAGTCAGATTTCAGTCTTTAAGGGCCTTTTAACCGGGGAAGCGCTTGAAACCACGGCCGCAGGCCGGTTCAGACTGCTTGCGGACACCCAGATCTTTTTCGCCAGCGGCAGGAGTCGCCACATTCCAGTCAGTCAGCGTTTCGAGAAGCGGACGCCCAATCGGGATAGGAGAAAGCCTCTCGGCTTCCCCCTCCCACACCACCGGACGTACGGGTCACGTATCCGGCGGTTCGATGAATTGAATTCTTACCGTGGTGCAAGGTTCGGTAGTCCCAAGTTGTTGGTGAAGTAGCGCAATGGTAGCGCGAGTGCCAGTGCCGGTGTCTTCGATAACCGCCACGGGCCATGAGCCGACTTGCTGGTGTTCCACGCCTCGCGGACCGACACGCCGCGCTTGCGCAGTTCCCGATAGCCCCTTGGCCCCCATTGTTTCCAGAGATAGCAACGTAACTTGCGTCGTATCCATTTGTCGATATCGCGCAGAGGGCTCAGCACCTCGGTGATGCCGAAGTACGCTTTCCAACCAAGCAGGGTTTCTCTTAGCTCTGCAACGACCGCGCCAATACTGGTGCCTCGTGTACGACGGGTCAGTTCCCGTACCCGGTCCTTTAGCTTCTCGATAGCCTTGTCCGCCACCTTCAACTTGACCCCGGTACGGCTGACCGTGAAACCCAGGAACTTGCGGTTCATGGGTCGATCCACCGCACTTTTCAGCGGATTCACTGTGAGTCGCAGTGATTTGCTGACAAAGCGTGTCACGCTCGCCATCACGCGCTCTCCCGCTCGTTTGCTTCTGACCAGAATATTGCAGTCATCAGCATAGCGGGCGAAGCGGTGGCCGCGCCGGTCCAGTTCCCAATCCAGTTCATCCAGCACCACGTTGGCCAGCACCGGCGATAGCGGCCCACCCTGCGGCACGCCCATCGTTGTTGCCTCAACGGTCCCCGCCACGTTCACGCCCGCCTTCAGATATCGATTGATCAGTCGCAACAGTGCGGCATCCGAGCAGCGGGTTTTAAGCCGCGCCATCAGCCGGTCGTGATTAACTTGATCAAAGAAGGATTGCACGTCGGTGTCCACTACCCAGCGGTGTCCTGCTCGGATAGTCGCCTGCACTTCTCGCACGGCTTGATGGGCGGAGCGCTGTGGGCGAAATCCGTAACTGTGGCGGTGAAAATGCGGTTCCCATTGCGCCGATATGACCTGCGCGATCGCTTGCTGAATGAAACGGTCCAACACCGTGGGAATGCCCAAGGGGCGGGTCTTCCCATCCGGCTTAGGAATATCCACGCGCTTGACCGGTTGCGGGCAATAGCTACCCGCCTCCAGTTGCGCGCCTATCTCCAGCCAGTGGTCTCGGAGGTACTTTGGTAATTCATCGACTGTCATGCCGTCGATACCCGGCGCGCCTTTGTTCCGGCGCACTTGCTTCAATGCACGTTGCAGGTTGGCCCGATCCAGCACTTGGGCCAGCAACGCTTCGGGTTGAATCGACTCGGGTTGTCCTGACAATCCAGCGGCGAGTTCATCCTGCGGGTTATCCGCAGCCTGCTTGCGCAGGTGGTCAGATGCGTTCCCGCCTCTCTTCATCACGGTCCCTTGTCGCTCATCGTTCGGGCCTTCGGCGGGGGCGCCGCCTACTATGCCCTCTGCTGACTTCTGCTGATCGTTCGGCTCGGCTTGCGCCTTGCTCAGTTGGCGTTGGAGTCCTCACTATTGCCAACAACCGGCAGATCTCCCGGGGTAAGACACGTTACCTTCCCTGCATAGACGCCGAATTTACAAAGTGCATCCCAGCCGCAGATGGAGGGCTTCGCGGTCACGTGCCCGCTCGCCCCGGATGCACCACGCCTCATATCCGGTTTTTGTTCATCGTCCCGCAGTTTCAGATTGGGCTTCCTTCAGACCCCGCCTCGCGGCGACGCCCTTGCCCTTCTCCTTGCCTTCGGCTCTGCGAAAACCTGGCAATCGGACTTTCACCGATTAAGTAACGCGCCATGCCCGGCGCACACGTTCACAATGAGGGGCGCGCCGCTTCTGGCGCGTCCCGCTCGATTGTGGTGTTAGGTGGCTCTCGCAGGAAGCTGACAAATTGCTCGAACTCCGCGTGCAGAGCTTCCACACTTGGCTTGGTTTTCTTCCTTATCGCCTCGAGTCTCAGGCACTCGCCCTCAAGATACTGAACGTCCTGCTGCGTTTCATAGTGAAGTACCAGCGATTGGTGCGCACAGAAATTACGATCTTGGACAAGAACCCGGAGTTGCTGTATGAGCGTGTCGTTGCGTGACACGTCCGCATACTTCTCAATCAGGCGACCCAATGGGTCTTTCTCGAGGTCGCGGCGGGTTGGCCGAAAGTGAACAAGCGAAGGCGCTGAGCGCCGCAATGCTTCATAAGAGCAACCAACAACTATTTTCAGTAGTTCCTCGATGAACTGAAAGTCCAGCATCAAGAGCTGGACTGAGCGCATGTACTTGTCAAACGTTCGTTCGTGCTCTTTCATTTGCGACTACGTCCTCTCGTTTTCCGTGACGGAGACTATTTGTACTTCCGTTTACCTGTGCAGTAGTCACTTGGCACGTCTTTTTCAATGCAGATTCTTAATGCAAGGTCGTAGTCTGCACTTGATGGCTTCGATACAGCTGCGAACTGTTTTCCACAAGAGCTTGGGTCCTGACCTTTCTTCGTGCAAAGCTCGGAAACCAGTCGCCTTTCTCCTACATCGTCTAGGCAGCGATCGGCACAGCGTTCGAGCTCTACTTGCTTTTCGCTACCTGGCTTGAATTTCGGCTTACAGCGGGCAGCACAGCGTTCGACCAGGCTTTTATCCATACAGCGTTTGGAGGACTCCAGCTCTGCATCCATGCAGCGTTGAAGGGAGTCCATCAGTGGCTGAAATTTGCGTGAGTACGCAGTCTTCGCAGCCTCCACTTTCTCTATTGCGGCAACTTGGTCGGGAGTTAGCTTTAAGTCACAACCGCAAAGCAGTGCGACCATAGCAAGCAATGAAAGCGCGACGTGCGCGGAGAGCGCTCGAGCCGCCCCCGCCACCGGAACGCAGGCTTCGTCGCGAGTCACCTCCGTGCTCATTAGAGCCACCTAACGTGATGCTGTGCGGCGGGCCGCCGCGGTGCCAGAAAATGGTACGCCGCTTCCGGCCCGTCCGCACCAGCTAGAGTTAGGGCGCATTGCCTGAGACGGGATACCTGTTGGCCAATTGCTGAAGAAGGGCAATCAGGAATTCTTCAACGAGGGCAAGATTCCGTGATAGAAACTGAGCGTACAGCACCAGCGACGCCCCCTCGATCTTGATGTCGTCAAAGGAGTTCGCCATGCGCTGCAGCTCGTCCAATCGATCCTTGGGCTGATCTGCGAGAGACCCGTTCGCATGTGCAAGAACATTGCGCACAAGCTGGAGTCCTCGCAAGCCGTCAAGGATGGGCTGGGAAACGCCAAGCGGTTGTTTGAGTAGAGTCTTGAGGTACAGGGTTAGCTGTTTAATCGTTCCCTGTTCGCGCAAATCACGAAGAGATAGAGGCGAAGCCTCTTTGTCTTTCACGTAGTTGGCGAGATCAGTTATCGACCGCTCAAGCGCTGCGAACAGAGCCAAAATGAATGCGCCGTAGAAGTTCAGCGGGATCAAGCCCTCAATGAGAGATTTGGTATGTTCCAGTTCGTCGGCAAGGTCTTCCGTGCTTAGCGAGCCTGCTTTGCGCTGAATGTCCGCCTTGAATCGGACCAGCGTTTGATCCTGCATATGCGGCACGAACTCAAGGAGTAAGTCAAGATAGCGCTGAAGCGAGTTAAAGCGGACAGCGATCTCCAGGGACGGAAACTTTGGGTCATCGAACAGCCGCTCAATGAAGGTGTCAATCATATTCGTTGCGGCCTAACGTGTTGTTCTGCGGCGGGCCAAGAAGACCGTTGCTCTGACACGACGCTGGCGGCCCGTCCGCAGCAACAAAGGGTTAGGCCGCACTCGTTGGCCCGCGATAGTTGGGATGTCCTTGCGTCGTTTCACCGCGAGCGTTTGCCCAGAACAGCCGGGCATAGTGTGCGTAGACGCCTGTCGTGTCTTGGTAGTCGATTGCGATTGCTTTGACGACGCTCATGAGCTTTGAGGCGATTCGGCCCGTTTCCTCGTAGAACTCCGAGACTTCACCGTCAGCGGGATCCATAGTTGCCGCGTCCGTCGTCGGCGATTGAGTGTGAGCCAGGTTCACGTGCCGCAGCGTTCGGAGCTTTCGATAGGCATCGTGGTGTGTGCCACCTTTGCAGTACTTTCGGTACGACAGAAGGGCCTCATTCTTTGCATCAGCTAAATGAGATGACATGCTCTCGACCATGTAGCGATCTTGTGTGCCATTAGTTCGGTGAGCGACAAGCGCCTTCCACGTACTCGCATCCTCCAGGGCGTCAAAGATCTGGTGCAGAGAGTGCACACCGTTGGTCGTGTCCCATATGCGCATAAGTGCCAGCAACATTTCGCGTCTCAATGCGGCCCTGATGATGAGGAAGGCTTGGCTCGCGTATGACTGTCCCATGCGACCGTGTAGTCCAGCATCCTGAGCTGTTGGTCGCCAGACCTCATGAAAGGCTACGGCCATCGTGAAGTTTGAATCGACCGAAGACACGTGTTCTCGCAGGCGCTTAAGCGCTTTGGTTGGGTCACGGGCTTTCTGGGTAGCGGTTGGCATGAATTTCCTTGTGCGGCCTAACTTTGTTATAGGGAGACAGTTTTGCGCCCTAACTCCGACGCCTGCTCCCTAACTCGGCATCTCGAATCGGAATCAAAACCTTGATCCATCAGGCTTTCCGTTGTGTATTTGCCGGTTCCATACAGCATTAGAAAATCGTGAAAAGCGGCACGTCGAAATATTGGATGGAAGCATACACCCACGTTGCCTGACAGGCTGCTTTGTAGCAAATCCGCCAGCGGCAGCTCGTGGCCGGCAGTGTGAGCTCGCCGTCGTAAGGCGAAGGTCCGGAATCGCTTGCGGGCTCAACCGGTCGATGCAACAGATTGGCTGAATCTTTCAGCGGGTGTTTCGTAGTTTAGCGTTTTCCTGGGGCGCTCATTTAATCTCCTCGCTACCGCATTTAGCTTGGCTTGCGAGTAAGAGGAAATGTCAGTTCCTTTGGGGAAATACTGCCTCAATAGCCCGTTCGTATTCTCATTGGTCCCACGCTGCCAAGGATTCTGAGGATCACAGAAGTACACCTTTATGTCGGTCGCCAATGTGAAGCGCTTATGGTCGGCCATCTCTTTACCCCGATCCCACGTCAGCGATTTGTACAGTTCCTGCGGTAATTTGCGAGCGTTTTCGATCAGCGCGTTGACGACCGTCTCAGTGTCTTTGCCGGCGACCTTCACCAGCATCACGTAGCGCGTATTACGCTCGACGAGGGTCGCGATCTGGCTGTTGCGGCCCCCGAACAGAAGATCACCTTCCCAGTGACCGGGTACGGCCCGATCTTCAACCGTGGCCGGACGCTCGCTAATCGATACCGCGTCAATGATTCTGCCGTGATCGCCTGTCTTCTGAGTGTGATGGCGCGAACGGCGCATTGCTCGTGTGCGCCTCAAATGCTGCAGCAGCTCCTTCTTCAGAGCGCCACGGGCTTGAATGAACAGGCTGCGATAGATGGTCTCGTGTGACACCTGGTAGTTCTCATCGCCCGGATAAGTACGCTTGAGCCACCCGGCAATCTGCTCTGGCGACCACTGCCAATGGAGCTTACCTGCCACGATGTGCGCCAAGGCGCGGTTCTGCACCAGTTTACAGCTCTTGGGACGATGTGCCCGATCCCAGGCAGCCTGATCGGCCTGACTCGCCCGATAGCATTCCTGGCCACCGTTGCGCTTGAGTTCGCGGCTGATGGTCGATGGTGCGCGCTCAAGTCGCGCTGCCACTGAACGAATCGACTGACCCGTAGCCACAGAACGAGATATTTCTTCTCGCTCATTCAAAGTCAGCGCTAATCTCGAACGGCAACGTGGAGCCGGCTTTATCCCACCACTTTCGGCCAGAATACCTTGGATTGATGAGTGGTTCCGATCAAACAACTGGGCGATATGCTGCAGGGACTCACCCTTCTGCCAGCGCTCCCACATCAGCGCTTTCTGGCTTTCCGTGTAATAGATCCGGCGTCTTTGCTTCATCTGCAACACTCCTTCTGCTTACGCAGTCTCTAGTGTGTTGCATCCACCGGTTGAATCCGCACTGCACAGCTGCCGCCCAAACGAAGATGTGGAGTCTTGCGTTGCGAGCGGCAGCTTTTTACTCTTCAGCGCCTGCGGCGAGCGTCCGCTCCTAATATTGTCCAGAGGCGGGTGTGGGCCTGAAGCCGAAATTGAAACTGAGACACCTCACTCCACAATCCCGGCCGCCTTCAGCCGTCCCTCAATGTCATACCGGGCGCGTTGTTCCTGCGCTTTCAGATAGCCGATAACCCTGCTGGCATGGGCACTCGCAGTGTCCCGGTGTACGCCGGCAGCCTTGGCAGCATCAACCAGGTTGCAACACACGCCGAAATAGCGCCGAACGAGGATATGCCGTAGCTGGAAATTGACTGAGTAGCCGGCCAGCGCTTCGGTGCGCACCACCTCACTGATCTCGGCGATGGCCAGCAGCCATTCCTTGTTGGGTCGAAAGCCCGAGCAGCAGGCATGTCGGCAATCGCAGGGCACCGCCCGAACAGCGAACCGAGCAACGAGTATCTGGCCGCGGATCCTGGGATCCAGAGCGTCGATCTCGGCGCGGATCATGCCTGAGGTGCCGGCGCCGTCCAGACCGCCTAGACCGCGTCCCGTGGGCTTCGGGCCGCCCATCATGGTTGCCATCGCGCTCGACTTGTACTGGCCATGCGTAAAGTTGAACGCAAAGGAAAGTGCGGCGTTCGTCGACCGGAATAGGGCTGGCTCTTGGGTTTCAACCTGCATTCTTCCCCTCCTCGTAATGTCTGCATCGCACCCCGAACCTGCGGCCCTTGCCGCAACTGTCCACAGGTTGGCCGGCGACGTGAACCCGGACAATCCATCCGCAGCCCCGGCAAGTTGCGCCTTCGACCCGCTCATAGGCATAGGCCGGGTCGCCCCACATGTACTGCGGAAGGTTCGCGCTGCTCATATACGCCGCAGTCTTGGGCTTTCTCATCGTGCCATCTCCTTTCATCAATGCACCGTTCCGCAGTGGCGCTCGATCAGATCGAGCACCAGGAACGGGTCGAACTTCTCTCGCGGGATGTGAAGCTCGCAGGTCCCCTTGTCCCGGATCGCCAGCGCCAGGATCACGGGGTCGGTGTCCGGGTTATCCACCGCCACGGCATACCGCGTGCCCGGCCGCTCGGCGAGCATGGTGAGCACGCGCTGCCGGCGGGCTTCGGCCTCCGGAGTCATAACACCCGCAGTAACCGCGCCGCGTTCGTCTGGCGCAATCGTCGAAGCTGGGGGCGGTACGTTCTGGCGTTGATCTGGAAGTGCGGCCAGGATCTCGGTCTTGTGTGCCTGGATCAGCGCCCGGGCCTCGTCGGTGAGCGCCGATCGGGGGGTGGCCCGGATCGCCTCGCCCTCACGCGTGAGCAGCACGCCGAGCGCAGACAAGCGGGCGAGCACGTCAGGGGCACCCATCAGAACACCTCGCTATTAAGAGACGGGGGAATACCGTCACTACCGTCACAACCGTCAGTTTCCCTATGAGGGGCAGCCGTGCTAAGAATTTCCCGACCGTCACTAAAATTCCCGACCGTCACACGACCGTCACTACCATCTGCCTCTGAGAGTGACGGTTGTGACGGTTGTGACGATGTTTTGCTGATTTCTATTAAGCGACCCTTGGCCGTCCGTTCCTCATGGAAGTTGATGTTGACGCCGACTTGCCGCAGCGCCGGGACTAACCGCTTGAGGCGGGCCACCAACGCACGCGGGTTGGCGGGCCACGCTTGGGGCCGGCCACTGTCCGGGGTTATCTTCTTGAGCAACTCCCCTGACGTGCCCGCCCATCCCTCAAGGGATCGCACGGCCTCCGCAATTGGGTCGGCCTCCAATACGTCCTCTACGACGCGGCCACGTTGGGCAAGATAACTTTTTAGGGACGCGGTGTTGTGCACGCTATCTAATGCGGCCAGGACATGGGCAAAATCTGCCATCCGCGGAAGGTTGGCCAGCTTGATGTTGGGCAGTACTTTGAGCACCGCCGACACCTCGGTGAGCAGTGCGCCTAGAATCAGCGCCCGCGACGCCTGCAGCGCCTCCTCCAGCTCGACCTCGGATCGCCGCTTGCCGGGCGCAATAGACTCCAAGTCCGCGAGCAATAGCCGGTCACCTAGGTCACCGCGTAATGCGCCGGCATCAATCGACGTGAGGATCACCACGCGTCGGAATGACAGCACCGCGAGTTCCGAGTCGGTGTAGAGCTTCCTCCTGATCCAGCCGTCACCCGTAACAGCCCTGCACAACGCATCGCTAAACCACCCCGAGATAGTGGAGATGTTGTCAATGGCGACCAGCCACGAACCTGAGGCCGCCATCGCCCAGGCTTCTACGTCGTTGGGCTGGGAACGTAGCGGTGCAGGCGATGGGTCGATCACACTGCCGATCACGCGGGCCGTGGTGGACTTACCTGCGCCATGCTGCCCACCCAGCATTAGGACCGGGTGCGGGATCTTCGGCAAAAACGCCGCAACCAGCCATCCGACCAGGAGGCGCCAGCATTCATTGTTGACGTTCAAAAGTGCGCGCATCAGCGTCAGGTCGCCGCCACGCTCTGGAATGGGTAGCTCTCCGCTCAACGCGGTTCGCCTGAAGATAACGGGCGTCTGGTCGCTAACTTTCCAGCCGCCGGCGCCGATGACGATCACCTTGCCGTCAGTGCGCCCCAGGTCAACCACGATCTCGCCGCAGTAATCTGCTAGCCGTATGTGCACCTCTACCGGGTCCGCATCGAGCGCTTCACCCTGCAACGTCGTGAGTGCATCAGCCAGTGATGCGGCGTTGGGCGTTTTTTTCTCCCGCTTCCGGAATTCGCGTGCGAGCGTTGCACGCAAAGCGTCGCGCGATCCGCGGAACATCATGGCGATCCTCGGTCCGCGCCTCGGGATGGCGAACGGCTCGTCGGTGGTAGTGCGACCGATCTCGAACAGCTCGAGCGCGAGGCGCACCAGGCGCTCGCCGGCGGACGGTCCGCGCGTTTTTTCGTCGTTGCCATTGCCGCGCTTGACGAAGCGCTTGATCGCCTGATCCTCGGGACTTATTTGTTCAGCGTCCATACGCCGCCCCGGCAATATCGTTGAGCCGCTCGACCGCTACGAATAGGCGCTCGTAGTCGGTTTCGCTCACCACCTTGTTCTTGTGCAGGTCCGCGGCCAAGACCGCGACCACGCCGGCCTCGCGCCGCACGACCTCGAAAACGTCTGAAGGCAAGAACGGCCGGCGCTCGGGTTTACCGTATTCGATAGGACGCTCGGGAAAGAGCGCGTCGAAGGTCAGGCCGATGGTGCCGAGCACATGCTCAACCTCGCACCCGGCGAAGTCGTGAAGCAAGATGCGCCCGTCATCTAGCTCGCGAATGCTTAAACTCGGGCTTTTATCCTCATGCGCCGGGCAGCGTGCGAGCCAGCGGCCGGTGCCAGTGCGGCGCACCCCGTCGAGCCGGGAGAGTAATGCGTCGGCGCTCACGCGGCCTCTGGGCGGTCGCCGGTCCTGGCGTCGGCAAACGCGGCTAGGTAGACGCGGGGCGTCCCCTCCTCGGCCACCTTAATTTCCATCGTCTCATTTGGCTGAGGACGCCGTAATGCATGGAGACGAGGCAGCAGACCGTCGGGCTTCATCGGCTGCTCAAGGTCAGCCTGCGGCTTGCTCGATAAAGGCGCGAATGTCCTCAACGCGCCATGCCGTGATGCGCAGTCCCAACGTCCTTACTGGTTGGGGATACCGGCCGGATTTGACGCCAGCCCACCACGTCGATTTACCTACTGGGATAATTGCTGGAATCGGCGGTTCCGCTTTCGGGTCGCCGATGATGTGCGCAAGGCGGAGGAAGCCAGTTGCAGGAAGATGATGCATTTCGGATTGCTCCCGTCCAAATAAGTACGGTGCAATCCTCCCCTAACCGAGAACCGATTAGTCCGACTTCGGATAAGCAGTATCCGAACTCGGATGAACTACCTTGATTCTTCTGATCCTTTTTCAGCCACCGTCAGTAACGGTGTCGCCTCCTTGATCCAATGGACGATGGTGTCATCGGACAAATTAAGTCCCGCCGATTCCAACGCAACCTGAATTTCCTTGGCAATCGCATATGGCTTTGCTATCGTCGCGCGCGAAAATCCTTGGGCCAGGAAACCGGCGATTATCTTTTGCACCGTTCCCCGTTCCGTAGTGCCGAGACTTTCGCTTTTCGCCGCCGGCTTGCTCGCTTTCGTCGCTGTGTTCGCCATGTTCGCAAACTGTTCTGGAATTTTCCACTGCCTCGAAAGCGCCCATGCCGCGAATTCCGGCAACTTGATGCGAGCTACGTTTGACTCACCCATATTCAACGGGTCAACCGCCAATTCGCTAATCCTTGCTGTAGCGATTTCCAGCCGGTCGTGAAACTCCCTGTATCTGTCGTCCTGCTTGGCGTCACCCCATCTTGCTCGATTCATCCAATAGTCAGAATCGGCAAGTCGCTCTCGCCGTGGCTCTACGTTGCAGGACAACGCTACAGCCTTCCACAATACCTCATGAGGCATTTGCCGCCAGTAGTTCCAATCCGGCAACGCGTCAGCGCCAATACCGACCTTTCTTTTTGCCCCGCGAACCTCGGCTGGCTGGATACTGGGGCCCGTCCCTTTCGTCATGGCCGTCTTCTTTACCGTTCGATCATGCCTTCTTGTGCTGCGCTTGAAGGCGCTTCACATACGCTTCGAACATTACAGTCAGCATTTCCCAATCTTCAGTCGTCAGCTCTTTTGGGATAATTACTACCGCGCTCGCCTTTCCGGGAATGGGTATCTCAAACCGTTCCCTGTCCTCAGACAAATCCCGGTCCTCCAACTCATACTCCTTATGTTCAACATCTCCTTCCTGCCGCCTGGTGCCGCGCTTCATTGCGTTGCGCGCTGCCTGCGGCGGCTTGATGTGCGCAGAGTATTTGATGCCCACTTCTTTCGCGGCCGCCAAGAAAAACGATGTGCTCTTAATGACAGTGCTACCCGTGATTCCCTGCGCACGAAATTTATCGGCAAGTTGCTGGCCTGTCGCGCGTTCTAAATCGAACTCTGCGTCATCAAATAGAAAGCTGTATGCCGCTTCAAGAGCGGCCTTCAGCACATCTTTCTGATTCTCGTCGCTGGCTTCAACTAGCTGCTTCATCGGTGCTGTCGGTTTATCATTCTCATCAATCAGGTGAAAATACCTAAGCGCCGATATCATCGAAGATTGTTGAGCCCCTGACATGCTGCGCATCATGCTTCGATCAATCTGCGTCGGCAGGGTAGAGTCACGCAAACCTTTAATAAAACTAGTAAAGGACTTAAATGACACATACGGAGGAAGTACTTTTTTATCCGATTTGTCGGACATGATTACGCTCCTTTCTGTATTAATGTCTAACTTATAGCATAGATTATTTTCTTTTACAACATAAATCATAAAACTGATTTTCGTGAAACAGGCAGATCCAGACAAAAACATAACGATCTTCGCCGCGTGGGGGATAGGCGCGGAGTGTTCGCTTATTCCTTCGCTGCTATCACTCCCACCATTACTGACTTCGGCCTGCTTTCCTGCGGAATTTTGGACTGAACACGACGGCTTGCGGCCGCTATCCACAGTTTCGAACTATGGACTGACGCAGAGGGTTCGAGTTACGTTGCACCCCCGGGCGTATAACATGTGCACCGTTGCCGTTATGGAGACAGCGCCACCTCGGACGATAAATCGGCGAGTCGGCCATCCCGATCGGGATCTCACCTATAGAAGCTGCTGCTGCGCGTCTGCGTGATCGACATCGGCGGTCGTGCGCAGCACCCCAATGACGATAAATTGATAGGGGCGCTTGTGCATATTTCCCATAATCAGGTGCAGATTCTTCGCTACTGCCAGTTGCTCGTAGAATTCGAGCATTTTTTTGAGCGCCCTTTCGGGCGAACCGTACCGCCGTTTATATTTGTGGTAGGTAGCCTCAACCTCCCAGTCGTGCAGCTTCATTACGTGCTGTGTCCCGGCCGAGGTGAATTGGTATCGGAACACATACTCGGGTTTGGGCAGCGGATCGAGCGACGCTTCAATGAGGGACTGCTGCTTGTAGACCGAGCGCGCCGTATCCTGATCCTCTTCATTCGCGTGATCGAGCTGCTCGAATTTGAAGCGCACTGAACCGACATCGGGCCGGATGATGCCAAGGCTTCGCTGTGCCGTTTCCTGCTCGCTAAGGAGCGCCGTGAGGGAAGGGGCAATGCAGGGTTTCCAGAGCCGCACACGATCTTCCAGTGCCACTTTCTTCCCTGGCATCAGGATCTGCAGTGTGTCCTCTTTAATGCGGAAGCTTTCGGGACGCGAATCATCTGTCGCGCGTGTCATTTCGGCTTCGATCCAATCGAACCGACTGAACCGCTGTTTCTCGGCAAGATGCCGGAAACGAATCGGATACAACCTGAGCAGCTGGTGATCTTCGGTGACGGCCGCGACGCAGACAGTCTCCTCGTATTGCTGGCTAGGTTGCGGGTACGCCTTGACGAGGATGCACGCTCGCCGCTTTTCGTACTTGTCCATGGTGTGCCACCTCCAGGTGGACGGGCACTAGGTCAGCCAGGCGCCCGAGCTCGCGCGCAACCGATGAACGGTGGCACGTTGTATAGTCACGCTCGAAGCACAAAAGCGTGACATTACCCATGCAGGTTTCCGCGACGTTCTCCAGCACGACGGCTTGCGTTGACAGGTACCGTTCGAAGCCGCCGAAGTAGGTTGCCAGGTTGCCATCGTCGCGCAGACGGTGCCTGATATCTCGAGGCGCTCCGAGCGCCCTCTCGTGCCGATAAAGGATATCGACGGTTGCAAGGGCAGCGGCAAGCCGATTCTTTGAAAACCCCTTACGACGTGAGAGCGGCAGCTCCCGCACATCCACGACCACGCTCACTCGATGGCAGGCAAGGGTCGCCAAGAAATCGGCAAGTTGAGCGCCTTCGTATCCGATCGTGAACAGCTTTTTCATCGCTTCCCCTGAGAATGCGCGGACATTAGCACACGGCCAGCGCTTCGCAAAGCACGGTCTGTGGACAAGTTGTGATCCGACGAATGACACGGATCGCAATTGGCCCCGAACCAGGGGCATGCAGATTTAATGACTTCCGACAGCTTTACTCTTGAAATCCGGACTGATCACAGCGGCTTTCTTACCCGCTGTAATTAGGTCTAGCTGCCGCCCCATTTTTGCAGCGCGGCCCGCTTTTCTAGCATCTAGTCGTGCCGGTCGTAGTAACGTTGCTGTACCCCGCCGAGCCCGTGCGATTGAATCTGTGAAGCGGTGCCAGACAAACCCTTTGTACCATGTGGTTCAAGCTGCGGTCTCGCGATAAATCAGGCCATTCTTTTCTCGATGCTGACCAGCTTCCCGCCCTTGGCCTTACGGCAGACCGCGGCCCAGTCCTCCATCATCTGCCGACGCTTCTCAAGCATATCCCCCCGTCGGTATGCTTGCTCTGTCTTGCTGGATATGGCGTGCGCCAACGCCATTTCCGCCATCTCGTTGGAGTAGTGTGTGGCCTCTGAGCACCAGTCACGAAACGTGCTGCGGAAACCATGAGGAACAACCTCCTCGCCTGCTTCGTCAACCCATAGCGCGGCCCCCTCACCTTCGTTCATGCGCTTGATCACCGCGGAGATGGACATGTCTGACAACGGGCGCCCGTCGCGTATCCCGGGGAAGAGAAGATCGCTGCCCTTGATGCGCGGCAGTTTCTCCAGCAACGCGATCGCGTCCGCTGAGAGCGGGACGGTGTGCTTCTTCCTGGCCTTCATACGCGTTGCCGGGATGGTCCAAGTTTTCGCGTCCAGGTCCACCTCGCGCCAGGTGGCTCCCCGCACCTCGCCCGATCGCGTTGCGCTCAGGATCGCGAACTCGAGCGCACGCGCAGCAACGCCCTCGCGTGTTCGCAGCTCGGCCATGAACCTGGGCATCTTTTCCAGCGGCAGCGCGGGGTGGTGTCGCACGCTCTTGATCTTGGAGGGGGTAGCTAGAAGCGACTTGAGGTTGCCGCGCCAAACAGCAGGGTTCTCACCAGTGCGCCAGCCGCGGGCCTTCGCGTAGTCGAGCACCAGTTCGATTCTCGACCGAACCCGCGTCGCCGTCTCTGTCTTCGTGGTCCAGATCGGCGTGAGGATTCGCAGGATCTGCTCGCTTGTGATGTCTGCCACGGGCACGTTGCCGACGATCGGCGCGGCGTAGGTATCGAGTGTGTTCTGCCACTGCTGGGCATGTTTGACGTTGGCCCACTCGCTCGACTTCGAGTCGATGTAGTCTACAGCGACCGTAGCGAAGGTGTGCGAGGCCTTGTCTGCCTCGACTTTTTGCTCAGTTTTTCTTGCCGCCGCTTCCGCCTGTTCTTTGCGCCGCTGCTCGATCGGGTCGATACCCTTGCTGGCAAGGGTCCTTAGTTCCGCAGCCTTCGCCCTCGCCTCACCGGGGGGCACGGTGTCGACCGCGCCAAGGCCCATCTCACGGCGCTTGCCGTTTATCTGATACCGATAGATCCAGGATTTGGTGCCGGACTTGCTGACCTGCAGGTACAGGCCGTTGCCGTCAATGTAGTTACCAGGTTTCGCGTGCTTGATTTCTATTACTGTCAGCGCCATCGCTAAATCCTCCGCCAAGCCATCCTACCCGCCATTTTACCCGCCACTTACAGACGGATTATAGCAGATGGTCTTAGACTGTGTTGGACAAAGAAATAACGTAATTAGCTGATTATTATTATTTTTTATTCATTCCCTTGGACTTCTCTGGATGATACTGAACTACGTTTTGGCGGAGAGGGAGGGATTCGAACCCTCGATACGGTGTTAAGCCATATACGCCCTTAGCAGGGGCGCGCCTTCGACCACTCGGCCACCTCTCCGGATCGGGTGAAACTATAGCATGCGCGTCCGCC
>Ga0307375_10002070_pt1 | contig 21039 bp, 29 predicted proteins | sample TR1MG_FD_202531 | JGI IMG/M metagenome (GOLD analysis project Ga0307375, IMG submission 202531) | Soil microbial communities from Risofladan, Vaasa, Finland - TR-1 | ecosystem: Environmental > Terrestrial > Soil > Coastal area > Acid sulfate soil | place: Finland: Risofladan, Vaasa | collected...
CGGCCGCGAGATCGAAACGCATCTGAGTGCCGAAGAGGCTCAATGTCCCCGTACCGGTGCGATCTGTTTTTATCGCGCCGCGGTCAAGAATGTGTTGCTCTAACTCAAGGTACGGCTTCATCATGCACCCTCCAAAGGTTGGTCGGATTGACCCGAGCGAACTGTACGCGCCGGAAGTATAAAAAGCAACCGTTGATGGCAAAAGAAAAACGCCGGTATTAGCCGGCGCCTTGAAGGAACAATGGTGAAGAATTCGGAAGAGCGAAATCACTACTACCGCCCTTCCTGTGCCGATCCGCACTAAAGTCCCACAGACCTTTGCGAAAATACATTGTGGTCGAAATCGACCCACCGCACTGATCGTATACCGGACAAAGAAGCTTCGAAACTGAGCTCCGGTAGCATCCCTTGCACAGGCGACTCCCGAGAAACCAGATTGCGTGCGACAGCTCAAGCGCCGACCACCCCTCCTCGTAGACAACCCGGCAGAGAAATGGTCGCAACATCCTTTCGGCCACTTCGTTCGTAACGATGCCACTACTTTTCATGATGCCGGTAGAAATTGCGAACCGTTGCACATGCACGTCGACCGGAAAGGCGTCTTCAGGCATCCGTAGCAACCCTAGCTCCTCATAAAACAACGATAGGAGCGAGAGAATCTTCGGTCCAAAACCGGGAAGCCTGTCTCCCTGTTTTGAGCGCTTGAAGTCGAGAAGGCCGTTGATGCGCCCTCCCCCTTCTTGATACAAGTGGAGCGGATTGCCGGCGAAGTATTCGAAGAGAGTTTCCGCACAACGTGGCCAATACCTGGCCGACTGCCCCGGCGACCCGACCTTCTCAGACTTGAGGAGGCCGAGAATCTCCTGTGGCGCCATTTTGATAACGTCCCGGGTATACAACTCAGGGGCTTTCTGCGAGAGACGTTCGTGACTCGCGTACTGTCGATCACTGTCTTCCCGTCGATCCGTCATTGTGGCGAAAAAGAGCCACCGACAGTGCTCAGCGCTGCCCTTACTCACCCCAACCGGAAAATACTTTTGCTGCGGCGCATGCGTCTCACGACTCACGTGCTGAAACAATTTCTTCTCATGACGATAGGATTCGTAGAGCGCACCGAGAACGCACCGGGCCCGCTCTTTGTCTAGAACAACCTCAGAACGGGATTTCGTTTTTTTCACCGTAGCTCCTCTCAAGGGTTATTTCGAAGACCGATGAGCCCCTTGCTTGCACAAGAGGCTGTCCGGGTGGCCGATAGCATCGCAAGTGCGCAAGTCTCGGTAAAACAGTTGCGGACGTTCCCAGAATCACAGTCTCCTGTTCGTCCAAATCAATGTCGATATGGAACGCTTGGGCAACCAACTCAAACAGAGAACGAAGGTGGGAACCCGGTTTGAAATGCCGCGCCAAGATGGCACGATAGAACGGCGTGTAGTGAGGCTGTGATAATAGTTCTACTATGCGCCCCGCCACAACGAACTTTCGTACTTGCGTGAGCGTATAGTGCGAATATTTGTACTCCCGAAACATCCGACGGATCCGCTTCGCGTGGCCTGCGATATATTTCTTTTCCCGACACCACACGTCCTCAAGAATCAGTTGACGCCACAAGAGCTGATCATCATGACTTACCGAAAAATGGATGCCACGCTCGATCGCTCCCGGGCCGTCCACCCACCACCGTCCTTTCACCTTCCAGCCCTCGCGTTGCTCGAGTACAATCGTCTCTATACACCGCACGATGTGCGGATACGCCGACACGAGCTCTTTTCCCAATAAAAGACGCGCCCGTTTACGCGATTTGATGGACCACGACGGATATATCCTGAACCCATTCTTGCCATCTTTCTTTTCTCTCGTACCGCCCTTCTCAATCTGCGTATACGGCCGGGTCCGAGAATAACCGATCTCCATGAGGACACTCTCTTGCAGAGAGACGCCCTTATATTCAACCGGCCCCAGCACCGCAATGAGTTTGGCGTACGGGAGACCTCCTTTCCGCAGATACCCGTTATCGATCACTTCCAACTGAGACTTGCCAAGTACTATCACAAAACGTGCATACTGGCGGATTTTACTCGCATCACGTTGCAGTTTCTCAAGCGTCACCTCCTGACGGAGGGACTGATTTTTCGCACTCATGATTCCTCCTGTAAGGGACAATGACCCGGACGCACTGTACGCCTCGGGGGTGCTGGGCGCAAATATTGACATGTGCCTCCTCCGGCAGGAAGATGGCGGAAGACAACCGACCCTAAGGAGACTCACCATGCAATCGGAACATGTTCTTTCACTCATCGTCGCGATGACCCCTGAGGGAGTCATCGGCCGCGACGGTAAGCTCCCGTGGAAACTTCCAAGCGACCTTGCGCGGTTCAAGCGGCTCACGACCGGACACCCGATCATCATGGGGCGCTCAACATGGGAGTCACTCCCACCAAAAGCGCGGCCTCTTCCGGGGCGCACGAACATCGTCGTTACGCGGAAATCGGGCTACATGCCGGATGGTGCCATCGTGGCAAACTCAACAGGCCGGGCCTATGCAGCTGCGAAACAAGCATGCGGTGCGGACGAGATATTCGTCATCGGCGGCGCCGAAATATATCGGCAATTCCTGCCCTATGTGCAAAAAGCGTACATTACGAAGATACACGCTACCGTACCCGGCAATGTACATTTCCCAGAAATGAGAGTGTACTTCTGGAGGCAAGAAGAGATACCGAGCGAGCCGAGACATCCGGATGATGAATATACGACCTCGTTCCATATCTGCGAACGAGTAATCGGATGACGGAAGCAGCAACATGCAAAACGGCACCCTTGCGGGTGCCGTTTATCTTTTTTAAAAAAGCGTGTTACTTCTCGACCTCGACGCCCATCGACTGCGCGGTGCCCTTGATGAGATTCGCGGCGGCCTCCGGAGAATTCGCGCGGAGATCCGGCATCTTCTCGGCAACGATCGCGTCGATCATCGATTTCGTGAGCTTGCCGGCGCTGCGGTCCTTCTTCGGCTTGAGCGAGCCCTTCTCGATACCGAGCGCCTTCAGGATGAGCCGGGATGCCGGCGGGTTCTTCATGATGAAGGTGAACGTGCGGTCGTCGAAGACCGAGAGCTCGACCGGGATGATAGTGCCCATCTTGTCGCGAGTCGCGTCGTTGAACTGCGTGACGAACTGACCGATGTTCACGCCGGCGGGGCCGAGCGCAGTACCGACCGGCGGGGCCGGCGTCGCCTTCCCTCCCGGAATCTGCAATTTAATCTTTTTTACGATGGTAGCCATATATCAGCTGACTTTACGCTAGAGTTTACGTATCTGCAAGAAGTCGAGCTCGACCGGCGTCTCGCGGCCGAACATCGACACCATGACCTTCACCTTCCCGCGATCCTCGTCGATCTCGCCCACCTTGCCCTCCAGGTCCTTGAACGGGCCATCCGCGATGATGACCTGGTCATCTTTCACGAGGTCGATGCGGTGCTTCGGCGCTTCGGCGGTCATGCGCTTCATGAGGGTCGCCACTTCGTGCTCGTCCATCGGGACCGGCGTGTTGCCGGCGCCGACGAAGCCGGTGACGCGCGGGGTGTTGCGCACCACGAACCACGAATCATCATCGACGATCATGCGCACGAGGATGTAGCCGGGATAGATCTTCTCCTCCTCGACGATGCGCTTGCCGCCCTTCACGCGGATCTTCTTCTCGGTCGGCACGATGACGTCGAAGATCTTGTTCTCCATACCGAGCGATTCGATGCGCTGCTTGAGGTTGCGCTCGACGGCGTTCTCGTAGCCGGCGTAGGTGTGGATGGTGTACCAGCGCGCGTCTTCCTTGCGCGGTGCGACCTCGTCGCGGATCTCTTTGGGCATCGACGGCGCGATGTCGGCCATGCCGATCTCCTCGTACATCTCTTCGTTGCTCTCGCCGCTGTGCAGGTGTTCGTCCATAGGTAGAAGGATTAGCCGCCGATAACGCGATTCACCCCGAGACCGAACACGTAGTCGAGCAGGCCGACCAGAAGCGCGATGACCGCCGCGATAGCGACGACGGCGACCGTGTGCGAGACCGCCGTCCGATTAGACGGCCAGACGATGTGCGTGAACTCTTCGCGAACATGCTTCAGATAGGTGAAGGGTGAGGTCATGGATGTGCGTAAGGTCAAATAAAAAAGCCCTGCGGGCTTTCGATGCGAGCAGTATAGTACAGGGCGCTGTATGCGTCAACAACCCGCATTCCGCCTAGGCGGAAGCGGGTTGTCGGGTGGAGCGGCACTAGCGGATCTCGTAGGTGATCGAAACGGAAGCGTTGTACGTATTCTCGCCGACGGGGACGTTCGGCGTCGCTTCTGACTTCGCCGAAGTGCCCGCCGCCATGGCATAGACCGGCGTCGGATACCCGCCTGAATTCTCGCTGAAGTTCACAATCTTGCCGAGCGTGACGCCGAGCTGGCTCGAGAGGAGTGCGGCTTGCGCCTTCGCTTTGGCGATAGCATCAGCACGGGCGGCATCGTAGCCCGCGGTCGTGTCATCGAGAGTGAAGTCGGGACCGGAGACGTTCTGTACAGCGAGCTTCCCGAGGTCGGCGAGGAGCGTGCCTACTGAAGACAAGTCGCGCACGGTCACTTGTATCGACTCAGAGACCTGGTATCCGGTAATCGTCGGTGCGCCGTACGGCGGACACGCGACACCGGCCGTACACGGACGCGGATACGAGTACTGCGGAGAGATGTTGTACGAGAGTGTCTTCACGTCTTTGTCCGCGATGCCTTGCGCTTTCACGATGCCGAGCACAGCATTCGCCTGCTTGGTCGTCGCGGCCTGCGCGTCAGCGACGGCCGGCGCAGTGTTCTGTACCGTGAAGGATACGCGCGCGACATCCGGCGCGAGCGTCGCTTGGCCGCTGCCGTTTACCGTCACCGTATCAGTCGCCGGCACGCTCGGGCGGCCGAAGTTCTCGGCAGTCGTTATCGTCTGCGCAAGCAGGAAGAGCGCGAGGATAGAGAGCGCCCCGGTAAGCGCGATGCGCACGCCGCCGGTGCTGAAAAGCTCGTCAAACATGTTGTTGTTCATAGCGAAATTATAAGGTTACCTGCAGGAAACTATAGCACCTGAAGCGTCGAGAGGAGTTTCGCGAGTGCGGCATGGGCCGGCAATGCCGAGATGTCGAGCGCCGGATCGGCCCAGTTCGCGACTCCGGTGTCCACCGCATCGAAGCGCAATACGCCGGTGCCGGACGGGAGATTCACCGGGTAATAGGCAGTGTCGATGGTGCCCTCAGAGCGTTCGATCGAGACGATCGTGAAGCGATTCCTCCCCAATACCGAGGAGGTGAAGGCGGTTACGCCGACTGGGGTGCCCGACACGCCGTCCAGAGCCGTCTGATGAATGATGCTATCGGGTGTCGAAGACGCATCGACGGTGTAGCGACGAATGATGATATTCGCAGTCGTCACGGACGACGTTGCCGACTCCCCATACGCGGCGATACTCGCCGCATCGGGGACCTCGGCCACGCTGAAGCCCGGCGGTATGGCAAAAGCGATGTTCGCGTCCGCGAGCGATACGTTCGGCGGCGGGCATGCGGGGAACGTGCAGGAGAGTCCGGTGCGCGCCACTGACGTACCGTCGGGGCACACTTCCGCATCAAGCGGGCACGCGATGGGCTGACTTGGGTGCTCGACCGCATTCCGATACACGAGCCCGCCAACGCCGACGAGAATGATAAGTAGAATACCCCAAAAAAGATTCTTCATAGCCTTATTAGATGGCACCGAGACGCAAAAGCAACGTACCAATCCAGAGAATGAGAATGAAGTAGTAAAGCGCCCACCCTTCTGCCGGCGGGAACCAACGCGAAAACGTACGGAAATGTTTTGCGTACCAATCGGGACCAAATAGCACGAGCAAATTGCAACTCACACTGTCGATGACAAGCAGATAAAAAATGATAGCTTCGATGGACATAGGATTCGTTCGCTATATTGATAAGTTCTTTATAGTATACCGCTCTACACGGCGGTACGTTACAGAAACCGTGCGCTCTTGCTTCGAGCTGTTTGGGCGACTACAGGGAATCGGGGTCAAGTTTCTAAGCTCGAAGACTCGCTAAGAACTTCCTCCCCGGGCTCGCCGACAAGCACTCGCTTCGCTCGTCTTGTATACCGGCTCCGCCTTTCGATTCCCTGTAGTCTGCTCCAAAAAATATAGTCATCGGATACTGCGTATCCTCTTCGTTATTTTTGGGCGACTACAGGGAATCGAACCCTGATCGAGAGCTCCACAAGCTCCAGTGTTAACCATTACACCATAGTCGCCATGCACACGATTTTTTATAACACGGAATCGACGAACGCGCGATTCTCTCAATACCGGGGGTTCTCTTCAGCGACGCCGGCCTGGTGGTTCGCAAGCCGCGCGAGCGCGAAGAGGAGCGAGGAGAGGCGGTTCATGTAGGATTTCGTCTCGGGAGGGATATCATGCACGCCAACCTCGGCGACCGCTATGAGCCGGCGCTCGGCTCGGCGCGCGAGCGTCCGCGCGACGTCGAGGAGCGCGGAGAGTTCCGTGCCGCCCGCGATGGAGAATCCTTTAAGCGGCGGGATCTCCCTCTCGATGCCATTCGTGATGTCTTCGATCTCTTTCACCGCATGCTCCCCCACTTGTTTCTCTGCGCCGGCGACTTCCGCCTGGATAATGAAGAGCGTCTCCTGCACGTCGCGGAGCACGCGTGCGATACGATCATTATCTGCGGCGCACAGCTTCACGAAGCCGAGGAAGGCGTTCAACTCATCGAGCGTGCCGAGCGCTTCGGGCAATTCGGACGATTTCGAGATGCGCTTTTGGTCGCAGCCGAAAGCCGTCGTCGTCCCGCCGTCCCCTTTGCCTGTATAGAGCATATACGCCATAGTATACCGCCCGTTTCTGGTCTATTGACTTATATATACAATGATGCTATATTACAAATGTTCTTTACAACTGGAGAGACATCATGAAGGATTGCCGTTCGCAGTCGCATTACGAAAGTAAGCAGGATGACTGGCTCGACAAGCAGGTCTTTCTGGGGCTGACCTGGAACGACATCCTGCTGTGGGGGGCGATAATCGTCCTTGTGGCAATCTGCTACGAGTACCTCCCGAGTTGGGACTTCATCTTCGGGAAGCGGTAGCACGGCAGCAAAATACAAAGACCCGGACGCATGCGTCCGGGTCTTTTTCTTATTACCCTCCTCCGTCAGGGGCGCTTGTGCTTCTTGTCGTACTGCTTCTGGCGCGTGTATCGCCGTATAGTGTGAGCCGTTGCCGACTCAAGCAGCGTCTTCTGAGGCGAACCGGCATGCTTCCTTGCATCCCTCGCTCTCTTCTTGTTCCGGGAGAGACGGCGAGTGATGCCATGTGACACGGGCATAATGCGTCCTTTCATAAGACTTGCATGGGCTTCGGGACCTTCTGTTCCGAAAGCGATACTAGCACGCTGGAAACCAAAAGACACCCTTACGGGTGTCTTAATTTGTGCGCAGGGGGAGACTTGAACTCCCATGCCCATAACAGGCGTTACCACCTCAAGGTAGTGCGTCTACCAATTTCGCCACCTGCGCAAACGAGAACACTACGACTATACCACGACTTCCGCTGCCGCTTCCACCTCCGGGGCGACGACTTCAGCGGCTGCCTCTTCTGCTTCTACCGGCACTTCCTCCGGTGCGATCGTCTCGTCGCTCTTCAGGTGCAGCATGCGCGCCCCGCGGAGCTGGCGGCGGACCGCCTTCGCCGCCTTCTCGCGGATGAAGTAGAGCTTGGCGCGGCGGACTTTCGAGCGCTTCACGATCTCGATCGAGTCGATGGACGGGGTGTAGAGCGGGAACGTCTTCTCGACGCCGATGCCGGAGAGCGTCGTGCGGACGGTGAACATCGCGCCGCTCTCGGTACCATGCTTCACGGAGATGACGAGGCCTTCGAAGACCTGCTTGCGGACGTTCTTGACGATCTTCTCCTTCTTGTCGGCGCCCTTACCCTTCTTGAGGTCGACGATGTTTTGCACGACGCGCACCGTATCGCCCGCGCGAATACCAAGTTTCGCGCGCCCATCGGCGTTGACCGGAGTTATGACCTTCTGCATATTCGCGCACTGTATCACGCCGGGTGATTAAGAGCAAATACTCAGCCCTTACCCGAAAAACGGCTCTGTGCCGCGACGAAATCACCGGGAAGCGGCGCTTCGAAGGTGTGCCGCTCGCCCGAAGGGAGCGTGATCGAGAGCGAAAAAGCGTGGAGCGCCTGACGCGAGAAGCCGAGGAGGCACGGTTTCCCTTTCGCGTAGAGCTTATCGCAAACGACGGGGTGACCGAGGTGTTTGAAGTGCACGCGGATCTGGTGCGTACGGCCAGTCTTCGGGCGCGCTTCCAGATGCGCGACCTTTTCATCCTGCTCCTCGTCGACGCCGCGCGCGAGCACCCGCCAGTCGGTCACGGCCGCGCGATGCTTCTTCCCTTCCTCTGCGCGCGCGATACCCCAACGCGGCGGCACCGCGCGGATGCGCACGATCTCAGCCTCGATGGTGCCGCTATTCGCGCGCGGATGGCCGTAGACGAATGCGTGATACGTTTTTTCGGTCGTGCGGTTCTGGAACTGTTCTTTGAGGAAAGCATACGCCTCCGGAGTCTTCGCCAGGATCATCACGCCAGAGGTATCGCGGTCGAGCCGATGCACGATGCCCGGGCGCGCTACCACTTCCCCTTGCGGCGACGTCCACGGTTCGCCTACGCCCGCCATCTGCGGGTACTGCGCGAGCACCCACGCGGCGACCGACGGCTCGTCGGTGCGGCCATCGCTGTGCACGATAAGCCCGGCCGGCTTATCGATAACGAGCACATCAGCGTCTTCATAGAGGACGGAGGGGTTCATCGCTCTACAGTATCATTTCTCGCTCTTATTTCCCGTGGCGGCGTTCGCGTGCGGAGAACTCAGCGAGGATAGTATCGAACATCTCGCGAGAGAAATCCGGCCAGAACGCATCGATGAAGAAGAGTTCGCTGTAGACCGACTGCCACGGGAGGAATCCCGAGAGGCGCCGCTCACCGCCGGTACGGATGATGAGGTCCGGGTCCGGCATCGGGTAGGACCAGAGATTACGCGTGAATGCTTCCTCGTCGGCAGCTGTCGCCTCCTCCTCAAGCAGAGCATTGGCCGCGGCGACTATCTCCGCGCGGCCGCCGTAGGACATGAGGAGATGGAGCGTTATGTCATAGGATTCGGCAGTCGCCGCCTCCATAGCAGCCATCATCGTCTGCATATCCTCGCTGAAACGCGACCGGTCGCCGACGAACCGCACGCGGATGCGTTCCTCGATCATCTTCTTCGTCTCATTCTCGAGGATCGAACGGAAAAGCTTCATCAGGTAGCCGACCTCAGCTTCCGACCGCTGCCAATTCTCCGTCGAGAACGCGTACGCGACCACGTGCGGGACACCCGCTTCGCGCGCGAAACGGAGCGTGTCTTGAAGCCGCTTGTACCCCTCTGCATGCCCTTCGAACACCGGCAGGCCGCGCGCCTTCGCCCAACGGCGGTTGCCATCCATGATGATGCCGACGCACGAGACGCCCGATGCGTTGTTCATAGTCATATGAACCTATACGTCTTTGCCTTTAGTTTCAAGTGGGCGCTAGAGGACTCGAACCTCTGACCTACCCGGTGTAAACGGGTTGCTCTACCAACTGAGCTAAGCGCCCTCGGACGGTACTAGAGACTCCTTCGGAGGAAGCATAACCAGCTGGTTACAGCCTCCACCGACTGAGCTAATCGCCCGTGAATGCATTTTACTGCATTCTTGGTGGGCATGGGGAGACTCGAACTCCCAAGTCTTGCGACATACGCTTCTGAGACGTACGCGTATACCAATTCCGCCACATGCCCGTGCCCCGAGCTGGAATCGAACCAACATCAACGGCTTAGAAGTCCGCTGCTCTATCCATTGAGCTATCGGGGCGTCCGCACTTCTCTAGCCTAGCGCATTTGCTCCGTTAGAGCGACGGGTCAGCGTAGCCGTAGGCGCCCGAGAGGTACTTCTCCTCTTCTGCGGCGCGATTCGCAAAAACAGCATGGACAGCATCAAGCGACGTCTGACTGAAGACCGGCGTCGTCGTGGCCGCGGGTGAGCCGATGACGCCGCCGCCGGCGACCGTGTCGAATGCCCACGCATTCCAGACGATGATGCCAGCGAGCGCTATCGCCGCGATGATGATCACGATGAGCCAATCGCGCACCGGGTCCACCTGCGGTGCCGACCGCATGCGCTTCATGAGAGAGCCGAGCGGGAGGTGAGCGTTCATGGCGTACTGGTCGCGGCTGCCGGAGGCGTCGAGCCGACGGTGAGGCTCAGGTCGGCGTGCCAGCTGTTCTTCGCGTCTTGTCCGACCGAAAGCGTCGAGATCGAGAGGTCATACGGGGCGTATTCGATAGCGCCGACCGTACGCATCACTGCGTCGAACGCCCCCTTCACCGACAGAGAGAGCTGGAGCGTCGGGCGCGCGGGAGTGCCCGCCGCCGAGACCGAGAGCACGCTGACGGCGGCCTTCTGAGAAAGCCCGAGCGATTCAAGGCTATTGATGAAGGCGACGATGCCCGCTTCCGATACGAAATAGGCTTGGACTTTCGCTTCATCGCCGGCGACCTCGGCAAGCGCAGCGCGCGCGGCGGCGATACGGCTCGCGTTCTCCGTCGCCGCGTCGATCTGACCCTGTATATCCGCGACCTCGGCGCTTTTCGCCGAAACGGCTGCATACCAGACGCCATACCCGGCGAGCGCGGCAGCGGCGACGGCAAGCGCTATGAGGAAGTGGGTACGGGGAGCGTTCATGGCGCGAGTGTGAGGATAACCGTGAAGGTTATATCCGTATCTTTCGCATATGCGGAGACCGGGAGGTCGGCCGCGCGCGCGAAAGGCGCGCTCTGCAGCGTGAGCTGATAGCTGCGGAGCGCGTCGCGCGTCGCGGCGGTACCGGTGAGCGCAAGCGTGCCGGCCTTACCACCCGAAGCGGGCGCATAGGTGAAGCCCGACAAGGTGATACCCGGCCGCGATACCGCGAGCACCGCGCGGACGACCCCGCTCGCTGACGGAGCGGAGGAAAGGGCGGTCAGCGCGGCGGCGTCGGAGGAGAGCGCCGCGAGCCGCGCCGCGAGCGCCGCCTGATCGGCTGAAGAAAGCGAGGTGCGTATGCTCGCGAGACGGATGGATTTCGCGGCGGCGCTCCCCGTCAGGAAGACATAGGTCGGCAACAGGAGCACGGCGGCGGCAAGCGTCAGCAAGGCGACGAGCGACGCGATCACGACGCCGAGGCGATACTGATACTCGCGCGCGACCCGGATGCGGCGCTCGGAAGGGAGCAGGTTCGTGAGTCCGTCAGGCATAAGGGGTCGCATAATCGCGCAGCGCGAGACCTATCGCCGTCGCGTACGCGAGCGATTCGGTGTAGTCCAGCGACGGGACCCAGGTGTCGCGCGAAGCGAGGTTCGTGAATACATCGCCGGCGACGACCGGGATCTGCAGCGTGCCCTCGAGATACTCGGGGAGTCCGCGCACGGACGCATTCCCGCCGACGAGGAGCGCGCGCGACACCGGTTCGTGCGTGCTCCCCGGCACGGCGCGCTCCTGCCAGAATGCCAGGTGGCGAGATATCTCGTCGCGGATTGCGGAAACAGTCGAGAGCATCGCGGCGAGATACTCTTCATTCCCGGGCGTCGGCACGATGCCGCGCTCAGCCTTCACCTTGCGCGCCTCGGCTTCCGTCACGCCGAAATATTTCTGCACAGCGAGCGTGAGCGCGTGCCCGCCGATATTGATGGTCGTCGCGAATCGCGGTATGCGCCGCGTCACGATGGAGACCTTCGTCGTCGTCTTACCGACATCGATGATGAGCGTGGTGGACTCGTCGCCATAGGGGAGCAGCGCTCGCGACGACGCGAACGTCTCCCCCTCGAGGGAGCGGGTGCTGATATCCGCCGCATCGAACGTCGATATCGTCTCCTCGATGATGCGCCGGGCGAATCCGATGCCTGCCACTTCCGCTTCGCCGTTCTCATTGCGCCCTATCTCGATGAAATCGAAGATCGTCTCTGCGGGCGGCAGCGGGATGAACTCATCGAGATGCTGTTCGATCGCGAGGCGCTGCTCATCCTTGCCGACGCCCGGCACGGTCGTCTCGAACAGATAGGATTTCGACTCCGGGAGCGAGACATTCGCCGCTGCGATGCCGGTCGCCTCAGCCGCAGATGCTAGCGCTTCGATGACTGCCGCACGGTCCACGATCTCGCCGTCAGTGAATGCGCCGGCGGGCAGCCGGGCCTCCACATACTGAGCGAGCACGAGACCATGCGTACCTTCTTCGAGACGCACCGCCTTCACGCCGCTTGTCGAGAGATCGACGCCCGCGAGCGGAAGCGCCATGTACCGCGGCGGCGCGAACAACGCGCGCAAACGTTCATTGAATACCGGTGACATACGCGCAGTATACCGTGCGCGCGGTCATTCTCTCCTCTTAATGTGCACTAGTACCGGGCGGTACCGGGCGATCAGACGTCACGAAGGCGAATGTTTCGTCCGAACCGACGGCGAAGAGCATGCCGTCGCTCTCAAGTCCGCGTATCGTGCGGGGCTCGAGATTCGTCACGAAAGCGAGCTGGCGGCCGATGAGCGATTCCGGCTCCGGCACATAGGCGGCGATGCCGGACACGATCTGCCGCACCTTTCCCTCCCCTTCGGGAGACACTTCCCCGAAATCCACGGTGAGGCGCAGGAGCTTGTCGGTCTCAGGTACGCGCTCGGCGCTCCGCACCGTACCGATCTGTACGTCTATCTTACTGAAATCATCGATGGTGATACGCGGCTTATTCATCCCGTTAGAAGTTTCCATGCGACTGATGCTACCAGATAAACCGTCCTGTGTGCAGACAAGTATCGCGTCCGACACGATTCGTACACGTTGAATTTCTAACGGGATTCATGTGATGAGCGGGAAAGGTAGCTGGTAAGGATGAGCGCGGCGGCAGAAGCGTCGACGTTCGCGCGCGGCTTCGCCGCGCGCGTCTTCATCTGCTTCTCGGGTGCGCGGCGTGCGAGGGCCGAGGTGAACACTTCCGACTCGTAGACGACCGGGACGCCGGCGCGCTCGGTCAGGAGCGCCCCGAGCGCGCGGGCACCCTTCGCGATTGGGTTCTCGCCGCCTTCCAGGTTGCGCGACTCGCCGATGACGACCGCGCTGACGTTCTCTTTGGCGATAAGCGCACAGAGTTCATCGAGAAGATGCGGCGTATTCGATACGATGGCGTGCGGGAACCCCATCGTCCCTGCTTCGTCGGAGAGCGCAAGCCCTATCTTCGAACTCCCATAGTCGATGCCGAGATACCGCATGCCCCAAGTGTATGGTATAATGCACGCATATGCACGACTTCTCACCGCTCTACTCCCCGGCGTACTCGCCGTTCGCCTTCGGGTTCATGAGCGCGCTCGTTCCCTTCCTCATACTCGCCATGCTCTGGACGATCGTCCTCAAAGGCTTCGCGCTCTGGCATGCGGCTCGCGGCGGACAGAAGTGGTGGTTCATCGCTCTCCTCGTCGTGAACACGCTCGGCCTTCTCGAGATCATCTATCTCATCTGGTTCCGCCCGACGGCGTCGCACCGTTCGCACGCGCCGGCGCACGAATCATCAACGCAGGCGTAAGCAGTTAGGAGGAGTGGCCGAGTGGTCTATGGCACTTGTCTTGAAAACAAGCGTACCGAAAGGTACCGTGAGTTCGAATCTCACCTCCTCCGCAGAGATTTTTAAGGAGCCGTGCGACTATAAAAATCCAAGTGGGGTTGCGTAATCGCAAGCCCCCGCACATTTTCGAGTGCTATACTTTTCGCATGGCCGCCAATGTCATCGCAGAATGGGAGGGGCGCGAATACGAGCATGACCCGAAGAGCGCCGATTGGTATTGGTCGCTCGGCATCATCACGGTCGCCGGCACTATCGCATCGGTCCTCTTCGGCAATATCCTATTCGCGATCCTCATCCTCGTCGCCGCGGCGGCGATCGCGCTCCATGCCGCCCAGCATCCGCCGCTGCACCGATTCCGGCTCGTCGATACCGGCCTCATGATCGGCGACGATCTCTTCCCGTTCGACCGGATGCTCTCGTTCTCCGTCCTCCAAGACATTGAGGAGACATACCCGCCGATACTCTCCATCAAGACCGCGAGCTGGCATGCGCCCCACCTCATGATCCCGCTCGAAGGAGCCGACGAGGACGCCGTCCTCGCGCACTTCCTCGATCATGTCGAGGAAGAGGAACACCGCCACACGTTCGCCGACTTGGTGGCGGCGTGGCTCGGATTCTGATATACAGTAGAGTACCGCCCTCGTATGTAGGCATACTTGGGCTCGTTCGGAGAATCCGCCTACACGAGGACGTGCAGTCGCATTTCCACCACAAGGGCACTTCTTAGTTTCTAACTCGCTGTGCTCGTAAGAAACTAAAGTCGCTCACTTCGCCCTCGTCGTTCAATGGATAGGACGGCTCCTTGCGGAGGAGCTGATGCAGGTTCGATTCCTGCCGAGGGCACCATATTAAAAAAACGGCATGATGCCGTTTTTTTTAATATGGTGCCCTCGAGCACGCGCGGGGCGCGTGCGTGCAGGAATCGAAGACCTTGCGAGCGTTTTATGGAGCGGAGCGAACAGAAAATCCGCAAGGTGTACTGAAACGGTACGTTTCGATAAGCGTACTCGCGGTCCTGCCGAGGGCACCAGCTAGCGCTCATGCAAATGACCGAGATGCCTCGATCATAGGAATGCGTGCGATAAGGAGACTCGTATGCACGACATGCTAGACTTGATGGTATGAAAAAATACTTCCCTTTGCGCAGTGTGGGGGCACTGCCGCTAGGTGCGGCACTCGCTATTGCGTTCCTCGCCGTTACCGCCGCTCACGCGGCGACCACTATCAGCACGAATATCCAAACGGATGGGACCTTATCGGTAACCAGCACGAGCACCTTTCTCGGGAACGTCGGCATCGGGACGGCGACACCAGCAGAGAAGCTTGATGTGATCGGAAGCGTGAACGTGTCGGCAGGTAGCTATTTCAAATACGATGACCTTCCTTTTGCCACAGCTTCCACCTCTCTGTACGACTACTTCACAGGCGGAGCAGGAAACCTTACGATGACCGGCTCCTACGGCACCGCTAACGGCTACTCGGCCCTCTACCACAACACCACGGGCAACTCCAACACCGCTAACGGCTACTCGGCCCTCTACTACAACACCACGGGCAATGAGAACGCCGCCTTCGGCTACGATGCCCTACTCTCAAACACCGGCGGCTCGTTCAATACTGCAAACGGCGCCACCGCCCTCTACTACAACACCACCGGCAACTACAACATCGCTATCGGCGGTGACGCCCTCCACTACAACACCACGGGCGTCGACAACACCGCAAGCGGCTATCAGGCCCTGCTTTCTAACACCACCGGCTCCTACAACACTGCAAGCGGTTCCTTTTCCCTCTCTTACAACACTTCCGGCTCCTACAACACTGCACTCGGCTATTTCGCCGGTGAAAATATCGCCACCGGATATGACAACATCCTCATCGGTGCCAATCCGGATGTTGGTGGCGACCACCTGACGACTGGTACAGATAACATCTGTATCGGCTTCAACTGCATCCTGCCGGGCGGGACCGCGGCCACGAATCAACTCAACATCGGCAACCTCATCTTCGGCACGGGCCTCACCGCGACCTCCTCCTCGACCTCTCTCCCCGGTACGCTCACTGGGAATATCGGCATCGGGACGAGCACTCCGATCGCGAACTTCCAGGTGGCGAATGGGAACAATGCCACGACCACTATGGAGCTCGGCCGCAGCGGTCAGAACAAGGGCTCCTGCTTGAAGCTCTATCGCACGGACGGCACCGCCATCTATGCGTACGTCGCCGCCGGCGCGACCACCTTCACTCTCACGACGACCTCCTGCGCGAATGTGAGCAACTTCTGATGACGCCGCGCGCACTGCTGCTTAGTCTTACGCTCGGGTGCGTCGCCCTGCTTGCGCCGTCCGCCGCGTATGCCGCATACAACGACGTGACGCTCACGACCTCCGCATCCCTATCGGTCGGCGGCTACACGCTCAATGTCTCGGGCTCGTCCGCAAGCATACAAAGCATAACGGTGAACGCGGACAGCTTCTCGGTAACGCTCGCCTCCGGCTCTGACATCACGGTATCCTCGCCGTCTTTGCAAAAGCTCGCCACCGACGTCACGAGCGACGTGACGGCTTCGGCTTGCACGGACTCCGCCTCTTCCCTCTCGCTCTCATACTCCGGCGGCAGCACGGTAACCAACGTCATCACACCATCCGCATCGATCTGTGGCGCATCTTCGTCTAGCTCTTTAAGCAACTCTGGCAGTTCGCGTGTCGGTGCCATTCTCCCGGGATACACGGAGACCAACCCTCTCCCTGGCCCCTCGGTCGTGGCGACGAGCACCGGCACGGCCGCGTCAGCTTCGGCGGCAGTGCCGACCGCCGCTTCAAGCCTTACGGGCGCAGAGATACAAGCGGTCGTGGGATTGCTCGCCTCGTTCGGTGCCGACCAGGTCACTATTGCCGGCGTCGAGGCCGCGCTCTCCGGCACGACCGTCGCTCCCGCAACAGCGTACGCCTTCTCGCGCGATTTGAAACACGGCGATACCGGCGATGATGTGCGGGCGCTGCAAGCATATCTGAACGCGCACGGCTTCGCCGTCGCCGCCGCGGGTCCCGGTTCGGCCGGAAACGAGACCGGCTACTTCGGCTCGGCTACGGAGGCGGCACTGGCGCGATTCCAAGCGGCAAACAGCATCGCCCCGGCAAGCGGCTACTTCGGCTCGATAACACGGACGTTCTTGCTGGCTGGGCACTACCCGTCGGAACGACCATGAGAGTCTGATTCTTGCCGAGGGCGCACCCGCGGTCCCGTCGGGCGCAAAAACAGTTTTAGAGTTAGGATGGAATATCCGCTCTCGTCGTTCAACGGATAGGATAGCCCCCTCCGAAGGGGCTGATGACGGTTCGATTCCGTCCGAGAGCACTGACAGAAATGAAAAAGCCCGCTTAAGCGGGCTTTTTCATTTCTGTGCCCTAGGCCTTGGACTTCTTAAGGGCGAGGGCGAGACGGCTCTTCTTGCGTGCGGCGGTATTGGCCTTGATGACGCCGCGCTTCTTCGCCTTGTCGATCATGGCGTACGCCTCCGGGAGGAGCTTCTCCGCAGCGGCAACGTCCTTCGCGGCGAGCGCCTTGGTGAGCGACTTCGTCGTATCCTTCATCGCGTCCTTGCGGCGCAGGTTGAATACGTGCTTCTTCGCGGAAGAACGTATCGCTTTCTTCGCTGAACTGGTGATTGCCATATGTCCTCTATATATACGCTATATCCCGTTCTATGGCAAATGGTACTATACGCGCATGATACGGCAGATCCGCGGGAAGGTGCTTTCGATAGGCCCGGCGAGCGCCGTCATCGAGGTCGCCGGCTTCGGCGTCGAGGTGCGTATGAGCGCGCCTGAGGCGCTCCTGGTCGGTAGCGAAGCGGTGCTCGCGACCCACCTCACGCTCAAACAGGATGGCCTTGAGCTCTATGGTTTCTCAGACAGTGCCGACCGTGACTTCTTCGAGCTCATCCTCACGGTCTCGGGCGTAGGCCCGAAGACCGCCCTCTCGGTCCTCCGCCGCGCGACGCGCGATGCGCTTGAGGGCGCTATCAGTACACGCGATCTCCCCTACCTCACCAAGGTCGTCGGCCTCGGCAAGAAGAGCGCGGAGAAGATGCTCGTCGAGCTTGCCGACAAAGTCGGCCCGCGCGCGCACGACGACGCCGATGGCGAAGTCTTCGATACGCTCGTCGCGCTCGGCTACACCGAACGCGAGGCGCGCAAGGCGCTGCAAGCCGTCCCCGAGAGCGTGAGCGGGAAAGAAGGGCGACTCAAAGCGGCGCTCTCTTCAGGGAACTAGTATGTACGCCTTCATAAACACGCTCGTCGGCCTGTTGAAAAAGATAGTACCGGAACCGGTAGTGCGGCCTTTGCGCCCCCTCTATCACCGGACGCTCGCCTTCCTCATGGCGCTCTCCTACGGCTTCCCCGCCAGGAAGCTCGTCGTCATCGGCGTGACCGGGACCAAGGGCAAATCGACGACTGCCGAGATGGTTTTCGCGATACTGCGCGCCGCCGGCCACAGAACTGCCCTCATCTCCACTATCCGCTTCGCGATCGAGGACGAGTCCGAGCCGAATCGCTACAAGATGACGCTCCAGGGCCGTGGCTTCGCGCAAGCCTTCATGCGCAAGGCGCTCGATGCCGGTTGCACGCACCTCATCATCGAGGTGACGAGCGAGAGCGTCCTGCAATATCGCCACCAATTCCTCGACCTCGATGCGCTCGTCGTCACGAACATCCAGAAAGAGCACATCGAGAGCCATGGCTCCTTCGAGAACTATGTCGCAGCGAAACGCGTCATCGTCGATACCCTCGCGCACTCGCCGAAGAAGACGCGCGTCCTCGTCGCCAATAGCGACATCCCCGAGAGCCGCGCCTTCCTCTCAGCCCCTGTGACCAGAGCGATCAGCTTCAGTGAAGCTGAGCTCGCCGACGTCTCGGGAGACACCCGGCACGTCAGCTTCACCTATGCCGGCACGCGTGTCTCGCTCCCCCTCCCCGGCACCTTCAATGCGATGAACGCCCTCGCGGCGATGAAACTCGGCGAAGCGCTCGGTATCCCGATCGCCGCATCGGCAAAGGCGCTCGCAGCGCTTCCTCTCGTCCGCGGCCGCGTCGAGCACGTCGACGCCGATCAGGACTTCCTCGCCGTCGTCGATTATGCGCACACGCCAGACTCGCTCATGGCGCTCTACGGCGCCTTCCCGAAAGAGCGAAAGATCTGCGTGCTCGGCAACACCGGCGGCGGGCGCGACACCTGGAAGCGCCCGGAGATGGGGCGCATCGCCGATGAGATGTGCGAGCAGGTCATCCTCACGAACGAAGATCCGTATGACGAAGACCCGCGCGCCATCGTCGACGCCATGGCCGCCGGCATGCGCAGAAGGCCGACGATCATCATGGACCGGCGCGAAGCCATACGCGCGGCGCTTGCCGCCGCGCGACCGGGCGACGCCGTCCTCGTAAGCGGCAAAGGCACCGACCCGTTCATCATGGGCCCGAAAGGTTCGAAGATGCCCTGGGACGACGCGCAGGTTGTCCGCGAAGAGCTCGGGCGACTTCATTTCCTTAGGAGCGAAGCGAGTTAGGAAATGAGAAGTGCCCATGTGGTGCGACTTCATTTCCTTAGGAGCGAAGCGAGTTAGGAAATGAGAAGTGCCCATGTGGTGCGACTTCGCGCAGAAATTTGATAGTATTGCCGTATGGAACATGACGCATGGTTTTTCATAGGCGTATTCGTCTTCATATTCCTCATCTGGATCGCCACCGGCGGCCCATTGCACCCGATCGCCTTCTCTGGCCCGCGACTCGCACTGCCGGGGCAGCTCGGCGGCGGTTCCTACCTCTCGCTACCCCGTTCTCCCTATGGCATCGGCGGCACTGACGCTGCGCTGCCGGGCAGCTCCTCAGGCGGCGGTTCGATCGGCAGCGCCGACACCTCTCTCATCGGCGGGACGACCTTCGGCGACCTCTCCCCGTACCACGGCATCGTGACGATGGATCATTCCGTCTCGGGTGCCGGGTCAGCCGACCCGCGCAATGAATACATCGAGATACGCGTCGCGCAGGACGCGAATGTGCCGGTCGATATTTCCGGATGGACGCTCATGAGCGAGGCGAGCGGCAGCTCGTCTAGCATACCGAAAGGGACGGAGACCCCGACGTCCGGCATCGTGAACGCGGCACAAGACATCGTCCTCACTGCCGGGGAGCAGGCTATCATCATTTCCGGCCAGTCCCCCATCGGCGCCTCGTTCCGAGAAAATAAGTGTATCGGCTACTTCAGCGGCTTCCAGAGATTCACCCCGTCCCTGCCGCTCAACTGCCCCGCACCGTCGGACGAACTCGCGTCGTTCTACGGCACCGGTTATATCCGCGATGCCTCCTGTATCGATTATGTGAACACGCTCTCGCGCTGCCAAGCGGCGCTCACGCCGCCCACCACCGTCTCAGGCATGTGCCAGGGGTTCCTGGTGAAGTACCTCAATTACAACGGCTGCGTCGATGCGCACCGGAGTGATGCTGATTTCAAGGGCGACACCTGGCACGTCTACCTCGGCCGGAGCGACTCGATGTGGCGCCCGCAGCATGAAGTCGTGAAGCTGCTCGACACGACCGGCAAGACCGTCGACGCCTTCACCTACTAGAAAAAAGCGGTAAAAAAGAGTAAGTTAGAGAAACGAGGAATAAGCCCGAGTTCGCTCCCGTATCTTCGAAGACTCGATACGAAGGCTTCGCTCGGTGGAAACAAAATCAAGAAGACTTGTTTTGTTTCGCCTCGCTTCAGCTCCCGTATGGAGTACCATACAGTGAGCTCGTTCGGCGAGAAAGAAATCGAGCGAGCTCGTTTCTTTCTGCCTCACTCGCTCCCGTAGCTCAGCTGGTAGAGCAGCTCCCTTTTAAGGAGAAGGTCGCAGGATCGTAACCTGCCGGGAGCACATGAGCCACAAACACCTGCCCTGCGGCAGGTTTTGTGCTTATGTGCTGGCCGGAGCTATGTGCGAGTCACCGAGTACGGCGAGGCGGGGTCGAGAGCGCTTAGCGGATTGCGAATACCTGGAGCAATTCGGTTAGCGACTCGTGACCATGTGGAGTGTGCGGACCGCGGGGTTATCCTTCGCAAGGGATATCCTCAAATTACTGCTATCGCATGGTAGTTTGGGATAGGTTAGGTTTGCACTTCGATCAGAAGTGGCGCGTGATCAGAGACTTCGTCAGGCAACACTTTGAAGTCTGTGACCGATATCCCTTTGGTTACGAACGCATAATCCGCATGTTTCTCCGGTTTCGTGTAGAACGACGTGCGCGTCGAAGACACTT
>Ga0307375_10002072_pt1 | contig 21008 bp, 13 predicted proteins | sample TR1MG_FD_202531 | JGI IMG/M metagenome (GOLD analysis project Ga0307375, IMG submission 202531) | Soil microbial communities from Risofladan, Vaasa, Finland - TR-1 | ecosystem: Environmental > Terrestrial > Soil > Coastal area > Acid sulfate soil | place: Finland: Risofladan, Vaasa | collected...
AAGTATCGACCATAGTGAGATGAAAACTGAATCGGAAGATGGGGCAGAAACGGGGTAATCAAGCGCTTTATTTGGTTGCCGGGGTATTTTTGCACTTTGCCCAAAGCGAAAAAGATGTTGCCGGTCAATCGGCACTGCAGGCACAGGTTGCTTCGTGTTTTCTTTGGACTCGAGATGAGATATCAGCGGCTCCTTACGGAGTGTCGATTTTGATACCTCTGTGGTTGATCGTTTTTCGACTACGATGCTTGGGAACATGAAGGCACCGGGTGACCCCCTTCGCCCATCTACCCTGCTTGTGGTTCAAGGTGAAAGACTGTCACTTTCACCTTGAATGATGACTCAAGTATCTAAATTATCTTATTTGATACTGTTGTTTGTTCATTTCAAGATTGGCAGCCAGTAGGAAGTCGGTTGAGGGGAAGGGGATGGGCAAGTTTGCGGAGCAAGTAGTAAATGCACTAAGTACATTCACCAAGGTGCTGTTAGTGAGGAGGCTGTCCTGAGTAGGTGCAGGTGCTGGGGTTCACCTTTGCGAATCCGAGACGGTTGTTTTCGCGGTCGAAGAGCAAGTTGTAAGGGGCCATGGTGGTATCTCCGATGATGGTGAAACCTTGGGGTCCGGTGTTGATTACACCGAGGCACCATTGTCCAGATCCAGGGGTGAATTCGATGATGTAGTTCGTGTGTGACATGGTGACGCGGGTGTTGGGATCGAAGGTGAGGGTGAGTGGCGGGTACATGGCGCGTTGTTCGGCGGTCAGGGGGAAGCAGAGTCCGTTGTCGAAGATGGTGTTCGACGAGTTGGATCCGCACACACCTGCCAAGTTGGTAGTCGAGCAGAGGGAGCGGAAGACGGACTTCATGGCCTTGAATGCAGTCGAGGGAAGCAGCAAGACATTGGTGCCGGAATCGATGGTCGTTCCGCCGAAGCTCGGGTTGTTGTACACGATCGGTGGCAAGCCCAAGGACTTGGCGCCCACATGAATATCGTTCAAGTTCACAGTGTATAGGCCAGTTCCATCGCCAGTGAAGGGAGTCCAAGCGAAATCTCCGACGTAGTACTTGGGATCGGCACCACCAACGGTGAACACACCTCCTTGACCATTTTGATCCATGCAATAGCTGAACATGTTGCGAATCTTGCCTTGGTTGACCAAATCCTGAAGAGGGGTAGGCATGTTCCACTGAGAGTTGCAAGCGAAACCCATCACACCATCAATCACCTGGAACTGCACAAAATTGGGAGTTTGATACGTAATCGTGCCAAGGGTAGTAGTACCAGTCAAACCACCCAAATTGAAGCGATCCACATAAGCAAGACCGGACACAGTGCAAATCTGGTCAGGATCAGTCATCACACAGGTCTGATACGAGTTCGAGTACGAGCAGTTACTTCCAGAGCACGTGAAGCAATCGTAATCGAAGCTCGGGCAAGGAATAACCTTGCTAGTGACCGATTGACTCGGGCGGTAGGCAATGTTGCTCGTGCAACCGTCGCAGGGATAGCCTGGCACAATCAGAGTACAAGATCTTGATCACAAACCAATGAAACGCCACCAATTCACCAAATGGAGACACCACCAAATTACCGCATCATACCATGCCAATCAATGACGACACAGGAAGCAATTGGAAGGGATAGGGGAGAGGGAGAAGGTTAGACACCAAGATTGTCGACCAACAACACTTGTGAAGTGGGGGGAATAAGAGTGAGAAACATACCCACTATCGATGGCAACTCCATAGTACTTGGTGGGAGTACCAATACCAACCTCAAGCCAGTAAATGCCGACGGGGAAAACGTTTCCACCCATAGGAATGTTCGAGATGCTTCCAAGAGCGATTTTAGGGTTCACACCCCGAGCAAGAGCATGCTTCTCAATCAACTGAGCAACTGGACGAACCTGAACACACAAATAAGAGGTTAGACAGACGAACGATCTCAGCAAGGGATGGGGAGCAGGAAGGCAAGCGAAGGCGAAGACGTACGACGCCAGGCTGATGTCTGTGCATCACCATGGATTGAAACTGAGCGCTCGCAACGCACACGAAGGCGAGCAAAGCCAATAGGAGCACTGTATTGCGTGACATGACAGTACAGAGCAGAATGAAGCGATTCTGAGCCACATTCCGTGCCTATCGTTTCTCTCCTCTCTCTCCTCTCTCTGCCCAGTCGGCCAGTTCCCTTTTCGTCTTGCTTCGAGTCTTGGACAGGATGAAATCGCCAGGCTCCGATCAGAACTGAAGAAACATACGATCAAGAATCTTCCGGTGATGCCAAGCCTTCCATAACGATCGAGACTGGGAGAGGGAACGGACCGCTCAGTCTCGCCAGTTGCCATTCTCCTCTCCACCTACTATGGATGTTGATGCCTACGAAGATAGAACTTTTGGTTTTGAAGTGAAGCTTAAGGATCTTGACAATGCCGATGATGACTTTCGAGCAGCCGAGAAGCGTAGTACGTTGGTTTGAAAATTGTCATCTTTGCTGTTGCTGCCTTCCCCCTATTCTCCCCTGTTGTGACCTCTTCGACTGACCGCATTCCTTTCTGTGCAGACCAAATCTGTCGCCATTTCGCTAAGGGCAAGTGCACGAACTTCAAGTGTCCTGATCTCCACATCAAGGCGAAAACAACGGTGTGCAAGCATTGGCTCAATTCTCTGTGTAAGAAGAACCGCGATTGTGAGTTCTTGCATCGTTATGAACTGAGCAAGATGCCTACTTGTCATTTTTGGACGGACTATCGAGAGTGCAACAATGGAAGCGACTGCGTCTTCCTACACATCGACGAGGAGTCCACCGCCGAAGATTGCGTCGCCTACACCCAAGGCTTCTGTAAAAACGGTGCTCGTTGCAAGGAAAGGCACAGAAAAAAGCAAGTATGCGAACGATACCTTATTGGATTCTGTCCCGACGGACCTTCCTGCAAATTCGGACATCCAAAGTTGCAGTGAGACACGCTCTCGCGCGATCCAAAACGAGCCTCCTTCTGGCCTAACTTCACCTCATTCATGTATCTTTGTACCTATGTAAACCTCATACTCTAGATTGTGCAACGTATCTCTTCTTAAACATCAACCCAAATGTGCCTTGGAAGACAAAGCGGGAGTCAAACAGTTTCGGCGGTGGATCGAAATCGTCGCACACCGAGCGCCACATTGCGTTCTCGTTCAAACGATTGTGGGGGATCAAAGTCCGTTCTCATGCTGAAAGTCTGAGCTTCACAGTTGTAGAGATGGTGTTCCACTAGTCAAATCGGTGATTGGGGCTGTTTCAAACCAGTGGGAGCGAAAAGTTGGTTCTGCTGCTGCGTGCGCTCGCTCAAACCACAACGAGCATCCACAATCACCCCGTGACTCTCGTCCCTGACGGATCTCGACGTCCCTTCCGGTTGTTGGATAGAGACACTCAGCATCGTGTTCTACCACTTTTGAGTCGAATGACACCTGCTTGCTGGGCATAAAAGGCAGCATTAGGCGATACAAATTCTGGCGTCACCCCGCTCTCAGGCGCTCTGCTGAGCAGCAAGGTGTTGGAGAGAGAGTTGCGCCTTCACCTTCCTCGTTCCGTTCGTCCCTTGGCCCTTGTGTGTTCCCTCTGGTCCTCGATTTCGTACCAATATCAAGTTTGTTGCTCTTTTGGTTCTGGTCGGCTAATCAGAGTCTTGCATTTGACCTCCCCGCTCTTCTCGTGCTTTTCCTGGCTCGGTTGAGAACAACATGGACGTTAATTCTGCCGATTATGCTGGTGTTTCGTCGGTGGAAGTCGTTGACGTCGACCATGTTCATATCTCTTCTACAGGCGCGGTGGGTTCAGTGGAACAGAGCGTTATCTCCCGACACACCAACATTCTGGCCGAACATCATCCGCAGCACCATGAACATGTAGAGGAGGGCGATTCGATACATTCTTCTATTGATATTGTTGAGCTCAGGCCTAGTCGAGAGCCGACAGCTCAAGAATACCGTGCGATCGCTGCACTTCTCGATTCTGCCCCTCATTTGGAAACAACTTATGTCGATCATCTGTCTCAATCTCGAATGGCGAATGGGTATCGGGGACTGATGATGCCCTTCATGTCGGAGGAATATGCACATTCGTCTGCGAACGTTGGAACTTCGTTCGACATCTCCTCTTTCCAACCTATGCTTCCTATTCTTGCCCTGCACCCTCATGTGCGTCACTCATCCATGATACATCCAAGTTTGAAAGATATGCTTCCTGCAATAACGCCTATCGTTGAGGGCAGTGACGCTTCCAACAATAGCAGTGATGGGCTCTCCGTCATCTCTGTCAGCTCTTCAACTACCAATTCGGTTGCTCCTACTACAGGTGGTTCGAATGTCACTGAGGCCTCTGCTGTTAGCTCAAGTAACGAGGCAGAGGATTGGGACGAAGCGCAGAACTTCATCGACGCTGCCATCACTCCACATTTGGACCACCTTCCGTCAGACCAACACCGTCATCATCACCATCATCATAATCATCACGACGAAGGCGATCCCCAAGATCACCATCACTTACACCATAGAATACTGCAGCAACAGCATACCAACAACGCTCATCATCTTCAACACCATCAACATCTCTCCCACCACGAACACGTTGACGAAGATGATCACGCCGATCGATTGCTTCAACATGGTGCTGCGCATCACGACAGCTCCTCTTCCACTTCTGAGCATCACCATCTTCTTCATCATCACTACCATCCTCACCACCACCATGACCCCCTTCATACTCAACGACAGGCACGACCATTATCGTCTTCATCGTCACAGAACCACAATGAAATGATGGTGACTGAAGATAGCTCCACCCAGGATTCATTCTCCTCAGCCTCGGACACATGCCACGCAGCCTCCCAAGAGGCTCCACACCACTTGATCCCTCCATCACCATCTCTAACTCCCTCTTCGACACCTCCGATGGCCATCACCGCTACTACCACAACCCCTACTTCGACTCTTTCGAACACTGCTGCAAGCACAGTGATCCTCCCCTATGCCAATGGCCCCGACGCGAAGACTCGTTTTGAATTGAGAAGCGCTCATAGAACACCAAACAAGACCAAGCGCGCAGCCGCCATTCGCAAACGTGCCAAAACCACTTCCACTGCCGTAGTGTCCCCCACCACCAGTACTTCTACTTCTACTACTTCCTCGACTCCAAATTCTTCCTTTTTGTCATCGTCATCCTCACCGTCATCATCCAAATCCAAAGCCGTAACGTCTCCAAAGAGAACTCCTCGTGCTTCTCCCAATTTCGCCTCTTCCTCCCCACCGTCATCTTCATCATCCTCTCTCTCACCCACTAACAGTGCTTCTGTTGGCTCGCCCGGATCCCTTCTCGTGACTCCCAACGCGAAAACGAGCGCCACGTCCAGAACGAACTCGGTTTCCTCCGCCTCTTCTCTTTCCTCGTCCTCCTCTGTCACCACTCCGTCCTCCTTGAGCGGCGCCTTGGCGAGTCCCTCTTCTCTCTCTCCTCCTTCTCCAATCTCCATTGAACTTGTGAATGTGAGGGGAGTGATGATGGAAGTGAACTCGAAGCAAGCGAAGCAGTTGAGGAAGCGACTGAACTACAACACCCGACCCATCTCCTTCAGCGACACGAACACGCCCTGCCAAAGCAGAGTCTACGCCGCGCAAAAGAGAACGCGGGCGTCTGGAAAGTTCCTCAAGGAGGCAAGGCAATGAGACACGGGAATGGTCATCTCATTGAAGACCGCAACGTTCTTCACTTGTACTCCTAGAACCACAACAACGACAACACGCTCTCTGCTTGTTATACAATGTAAATACACACAGTACTCTTACTCCCGCACCTACACATACTTCACATGTGCACACTTTCTTGGACCAAACTGTGCAGCGTTCCTGACGGATTCATGATCAGTTGTCCCTGAACCCAGCTGCCCAACCCTTTTGGATGAGATCCAATAATCAGATAGAACAATGTATGAGATGATGTGCATTGGAAAATGGAGTTATATTGGTGGCATTGGAGGAGTTGTGGCGCCTTGTAGACCGGATCATGGCGAGAGAAGACGAGGCCCAATTCCGCTGTCGACCACCATGGATCACCTTGGAGGCCTTGGCGCGAAAGATTAGCGCTCAATTTGGAAGGAAGTAACGCGTTCTGGTCTTTTGGCGCGATTCGTCGGGTTTGGTTTGCGTCCGGCTGGTTCTCGCTCTAGTCACACACGTCCCGTCGAGTTGCGATCTCCAAAAATGGATGAACGCTTGGACCAAGCACATTTACGATGAAACCACTGTCCACTTGTGGCAGTGGTTGTTGAAGATGGTCAACTAGATGAGCCGGAAGATCGCGAATCATGGATGGAGGACATCGGGTTTCCTATTTTTGTTCTTGATGAGGCTTGGAAGGGTGACAGAGGCCCGGTTAGTATAATAGATCTCTTCTCAGTGTTCTGCGATGCAGGCTGCGATGGCCTACCAACTACGTGGCCGTAACCCCTCCGTTTCTTTTGCTGACCATGACTCCGACGATGAGCGACCACCGAAACAACGTAAGGAGAAGGACGACGAGTACCAAATTGCAACGAGGCTGAAGTGGAGCGCCCACCAAGTGTGTCCGCAAGTGAACAGTGGTTTCATCGTAAATGTGCTTGGTCCAAGCGTTGGATCCTCCGCCGACATGACGATCATGAATGCATCAGATGTCCCCTAATGGATGGTGAGGGGTGAGAAGATGGTGGTGGACCTTGGCTACTTGGGAGCGACCTTGTCTGACCAAGTGCTGATTCCGATCAAATGCCCGGCCACACCTGAACAACGGGTCTGGAGCAACTTGATTTCGTCAGCAAGGATAGATGTCGAGCGGGTTATTGCATATTTCAAGAGATTCAGAATCCTTAGACACATACCTGAAGAAGTTGGTGGGCCAAGCGCTCGTCTTCCATTTACTCGCCCACTTGATCAACATCAGGACGCAAAAGGTCCCAATTCGCAGAAGACCATGTAAAAACCTTCGAACTCCAACCAGGCAGCGACTTATCGTCGTCAGGAGTTGAATAAACAGTGAACTTCAAGCTCGGCAACCTCCTCTGAAGTCAGTCCCTCTCTTCATTCGTTTGCCTTCACGCACCCTCCTTCTCCCAGGAATTGTGCTCAACTCGCGATTTAGATTGATCTCAACCCACACGGCATGAGTGCTACGAAGCCAGCAAGCCCTCTTCAGGCGCTGATTGTGGCCGACTCGTTCGACGAGTACTTCCGTCCCATCACCTTGGAGCAGCCTCGTGTATGTCTCTTCCTTGCATCCCTTGTCTCTCTTTGCATCGTTTGGCCAGGCAGTGCCACTTTGAGTTGCTCTGATTGTGCACAGAGGCCCACTCGGACCAAGTCGCTCCTCGACTCTTCTCAACCTGCTCTCCCGTCCTTCTCTACCACCTCTCGGTTGGCAATGTCCGTACTGACCCCCTCTCTTTTCTCGTTTCTGTTGCTTAGGCATTGCTACCAATTGCCGGAATCCCGTTGTTGAACTACACGATCGAGTTCTTGGCAAGCAGTGGCGTGCGCGAGATTTGGGTCCTCTGTCGTGCTCACGCTGATGCGGTGGAAGCTCACATCAAGTCTTTGAAGGGAAAAATTGGAGTTGAAGTGAATTGTCTCAAGTCTTTGACGAGCAAGAACCTTGGTGACGCGTTGCGCCACGTTCACGGCGAAGAGATCTTTCAACAGGACTTTGTGCTCGTCTATGGCGACGTCGTCTCGAATCAGAGGCTTCTTCCCATCATTCAGGAGCATGTTATGCGTAGAGAGAAGGATAAACACGTCTTGCTCACGATGTTGCTCACCAAGGCGATCGAAGATCAGGAGCTCTCGAAACTGCGCATTCCAGGCCTCAACAACCTCTTCTCCAGTGGACCTGCGGCAGCAATGGCTGGACACGCTGGTGGATATCAAGTATCGTCATCATCATCGACTTTGCCATCTACGAACGTCACACCACACGCTTCTTCACTCATCGCGAACGACTCGAGTATCCCTGGATCTATGCAAGACGAGAGTCCTCTATCTAGTGGTGTAGACTTGTCTTCTTCCTTTTCCTCGACTGCATCTCGTGGTGGAAGGACATCTTCCGTGTCGATGGTCAGTTCTTCTCCAGGCACCTCCTCTGTCTCTTGGATGGATCATGCTGGCCCGCTTTCGCAACAATTTCAACAGCCACAAGGTTCTTTGGCTCAATCACAGCAGCAGACATCTTTGGCTCCCCATGTTATGACACAATCGACTTCGAATGCTCCCAAATTTGGCGATAGTCCTGTCTACCTCACTGTTACCTCCAATGAGTCCAAACTCGTAGTTATGGATGACGAAACTGGTCAAGTGTTTTTATACGAAGATAGGTGCACTACGCACTCGTCTCCTCATGTTGAACTTGATACCTCTCTCCTTCGCACACATCGTCACATTCTGGTTCGCAATGACTTGCAAGACTCTGGTGTGGTCGTTTGCTCTCCTGAAGTGTTGGGTTTGCTGTTGGATCACTTCGACTACGAGACGATTCCTCAACTTGTTCGCGGCGTGATCAATGACGAATTGCAGGAGTGGAAGGTGTATGGTGCCATTGCGGAGTCTCATCACTACACAAATCGAGTATCTTCTCTTCGAAGATACCATCAGATTACCGCCGATGTACTGAAGCGCTGGTCGTATCCGCAGGTTCTTGATTCGAACATTATGCCGCATACCTCTTGGTCTTACTCCCGCCCCGGTGTGTACAAGGAACACGGCGTGCGCCTACATCGCGATTGCAAGGTCATGTCGAACTGTGCGATTGGAAAGGAGTCCTCACTGTCCGCGGGCGTCGTCGTCGCTCAATCCACCATCGGGCGCAACTGCAACATTGGTCGCAACGTCAAAATCTCGCACTCCTTCATCTGGGACAACGTTACGATCGAGGACGACGTCATCCTGGACCACGTCATTGTATGCAGCGGCGCGAAAATCGGCCAGTCCGCGCACCTCTCCCACGGCTGCGTCATCGGACAGAACGTCGTCATTGGCCCCTCCATCTCACTTCCACCACTCACAAAGCTCTCTGCTTTCGGTTTATCTGGACCAAATGCAGCCAATAGCACATCTGCTGGCAGTACGAGCAACACAAATGCTAAGGATGCTGACGACGGTTTTTCAGAGGACTACTCTGACGAAGAGGGATATTCTGCAGATGGAGACGACGAAGAGGATGAACGCAAGAAGAAGGCGTCAGTTACGGAGTATTTGAAGGAGATAGACCTCGGAACGAAGGGAAACGGCCGAAAGTGGATTGCACCCCCGACTCCGTTCAACGAACTCTACACTGGTTGGGAGACTGTACATCACATTCGAGAGCTATTGGCATCCATGAATCGCGCCAGCAGAGGCGCAGCAGCAACAGCAGCAGCAGCGGCAGCCGCGGCAGGCAACCACCCCTCAAAGGGCTCCTCTGCTGGCACTGGAAAGGCTGGCGTCGCTTCTTCTTCTTCCAATCAACAAGGAACATCGTCTTCTGGAGCGAATCAACTACAGGACGAGGATGGAGATTCACTGACGGACAACGATCAGTTCCGTCGCGAGGTTGGCAGTATTGTCACTGGATATGACGAGGACCCTAAGAAGGACATGTCTCGATTGGTCATGGAGGTGAATGCGCAGAAATACGCTCACGACAGCTCGTTTTTGGACTGCATCTCTGCGATCTTTGCAACACTACTCAGTCGTTTGAATCCCAACTCCATCGTCAAGTCGCTGAAGGAAAAGCTGTTGCGTTTCAACAAGGACACTGGTGGCATCTTCAAGAGTTACCTATTGAGTGCAGATGATGAGAAGGAGTTCATCTTCTTCTTCGAGGAGTACTGCGAAGAAGCTGAGCACGCCACTGTCGCCAACAAGTTCAAGGACATCCTAGCATTGCTCTACGACTTGGAACTCATTTCAGAGAAGGCATTCCTCGGATGGGCGGAGGAACACGAGGCTGATGACGAAGAGGAAGAGGAGTCGAAACTCTACAAGTCTGCCAAGCCCTTCATCGAGTGGCTGCAAGAAGCTGAAGAAGAGGACGAAGAGGACGACGAAGAGGACGAAGAAGACGAGTAATGATCGGCATCAACGCGCGTGCTGTGGCAGCACACAGTTCTGACCAATGAACACCCACTGAAACGCGCGCTTAACTTTCCTCCTCTCCAAACTCGCTTCTTCGGCCTTTGAATGTGCTTGCACTTGGCCGAATTCAGTATTGTAAACACCATGACCTGATTTCTAGGGGAGAAGGCCGTATCTATGAAGTGCACTGAGGGTTGGGTGGTCGAGCCCCACGCAGGCAGCAGAGCTGACTCCGGCCGCTCTTCGGCGCAGGAGCCGACAGCAGCAGGTCGTCTGGGGACTGGTCTCGGTCTCTGCTTTGCAGAAGCAACGATGTTTGAGTGGATTGTAGCAGGTGTGTGCGATGGATGCTGGGACAGTGGACCCTGCAGCACAGCTAACAGGACCGCAACATTGCAGCAGAGATGGCCGAAAAGCTCGCGGCCCGTAAAGCCACGCACATTCACACGTGCCACTCGCTCGCTGCGTCCAAATCACTCCTCCTCTCGCCTTCCTCCCAATCGGATCGCCACAGTAACTCCGCTCAGGGGTTGGATACGTGCCTCGGTCAATCATGGGCGAGTGTCCTGTGCTTGCAATTGCCATCTCAGGTGCGTTCTCCCCTCGTTCTGTTGCACTGCTGCCTTTCACTGCCTCGTTCTCCCCTCTCGTCCCCTCTCCACGCCCATCTCCCTCCGTATATTGCCGCAACTCTACGCTGCTGGCTCTTCCTAATTACGATGGCTCAACCAATTCCCGCAATGTAGAGAAATCTGCAAGATAGTGAAAGAGACGCGTCGTCCGACAACATCAACACCCACTGCCCTCCTCTTGACACACACCGGACATTCTCCATCCAATTCAACATCCTTATGTAATATTCAGGGACAAGAATGTGTCACGGCAGCTATCGAACGCGGAAGTGTCAAAGGCAGACCGCGCCCATCGATAGCCAACCGTTCTGCGCCCTACTTCGCCACCCGACAGACTCTTACATGCCAAGAACTCACGAACCGGAGACCATTACATTCTATTTAGCCCTCTTTACCACCACATCCCCCTATTCTGACGAATTTGTGTCCTCTTTTGGTTACCGAAACATGCCACTGGCCCCGTTCCTTTCCCATGTTGCCGTTCTCCCGATGTCCTTCCAAAATGCAGAGTTCGATATCGATAAAGGGAACACTCTATCCTCGTTTTGGCCTCAGCGATTCGATTGGTCCAAGTTCGAGGAGACAAACATTGCCGACCTCTGCTTACCTGATGGTGGTCATTTGCACACTGAGGATTGGACATATCTGTTCCTACACACCAAGTCGAATGCCATTTCCTCCTCTGTGACGGCCATTGCGGCCCATGCGGCAAATGCCGGATCAAAACGCTCGGCGAAGAAACTTGAGCCTCCTCGAACTTTGGGCACAAACTCTACGAGTCCTTCTGTCGGAATTGGCACGAGCCCTACTGGTACTTCATCTTTGACTCTGAATGCTGCTGCTGTGGCGGAGCTTGGAGCTCGTACGCGTGCCGATTCGATTACTCTCACTTCTGGTCTCTCTCCTCGTGCTGTTTCCTCTCCTCGTAAGTCTTCTGCGAACAATGATCATATCATTGGAGATGTAGCCCATCCCGATCTTCATGGTGGTCCCCATCACGACGGAAATGCGACTGCTCCTTCCTCGTCTCCTCCTGGTGTGAATAGCTCTTCTTCTGCCTCTAATGCTGATCTTGTGTATGGCCTGGCGATGTTTCACAATAAGGCCGATAAGACCGTCCGTCGCGGTGCGATTCAGAAGTCTTTGCTGCTGGTTTCTCGAGTGCCTCTCTTCGATCTGTATCAGGGCATCCTTCGTCATTCTGTCGTTCATATTATTGAAACTGGCGACAAGTCTTCGTTAAAAACCCTGTTTGAGGCGCTGAAATCGAGTTGGGGATCGAAGGAGTTGACTGTCTTTGGTCGGACGTTTCCCTATGCGCCCCCCGCCTCTGCTTCTGCATTGTTGAAGCCCGATGAGTTTGGTTCAGCTTCTTTGAAGGAGCTTGTGCAGCGTTTTGGAGTCGATACGATGTATTTGTGGTATACGATGCTCTTGCGACAGAGAATTCTCTTCTCCGGCCAACCTGCGCATCTGGTCGGTGAATGCTGTCTTGCTTGTCCTCTTTTAGTCGCCCCATTGCAAGGGTTTGCACGTCACATCTCTCCCTACGTTGCTCTTACTGATATCACCCCATTGGAGAGAGAACACTACATATGCGGAACGACGAATTCGATCCTGGAAACTCACACGAATCGCTACGATATGATGGCTTCCTTCAGTACCGGTATCGTCCGCAAGTCGAACGCCAAATTGAGCACTATGGATAAGGAGTTCATCTTGAACGTCATCTCAGGTATGAGTGCCAAGGGCGAGAAATGGGTGAGAGATCAGTTCTTCAACTACACCAAGAAGTTCCTCGATTCCGTTGCTAGCAACACCTACAAATGTGCTCAACACCGCGCGCTTGGCGAACCCTTCCGACTCTCTGAACTGTACGACAATTACATGACCTCGTTGAAACAGGCTGGACCCGGTTCTTCTGCGACAACTCCCTCCTCCACGACGGAGAGTCTGGATTCCATCACCACTACCCTTCAACAGGCCGCTTCTGGTACCGTCTCCCTTAGCGATGCGAAGACGAAGCAGTTGCTTTGGGATTTGCTTCAGAGACTGGTGGATTTGAATACGATTGACGAGCTGTGCGAGAAGAACATTTTGGCGGTGATTGCTCCCATGTTGGACTCGAATAGCGCTCAGGTGCGCAAGTATGCCGTCGCCACACTCGCGCAGATAGCCATCAGCATCAAGGGACAGATATCTCTCATTCAACACAATCTCATCCCAAGGGTGGTGCTCATGTTGAGAGATCCGATGCCGAATGTTGCGAGCGCCGCTGCGTACTGCCTGTACAAGATCTCCTCCCTCTTCATTGGTGTCACTGCCCTCGTCCAGCATCGCGTTCCCAAGATGCTGCTCAACATCATCTGCTCCAGCGAAGACAACCTCACACTCAAGATCTCAACCGCTGAAACTCTGCTTCAAATCCACAGACTCGATCCCACTCTTCCGATCGTCGGTCACGACAACATCAAGATGCTCATCCGCTCTACTTCCGATGCCACGTTCAGAAACGTGTTGATTCTGCTGCTGGACTTGTGGGGAGAACCGAGATTGCCAATCAAGACCAATGACGAGATTGAATTCCACTTGAGTTCGCTCAGAGCCGGAGGACTCGACGTCAGGACTGGATCGACCTCCATGCTCCTCTCTTCCGTCGCACAGGATAGGAATCTACTTCTACAGATCGTTGCTGCAGGCGGAGTCCAAATCATCGTCAAGAACCTCGTACAAACGCCGAGAGAAGAACCGCTCGCAAGACTCTCCATGGCCATCCTCTGTCTCGTTTGCGACACTTCCATGGGCCGCATGTCACTCATTGGATACAATGCTATTCCTACCATCCTCGCTGAATTCCAAGCCACAGACTTCGCACTACACCTGTTTTACGTCGGAAGATTCTTCGAGGTCGCTTGCCAATACCCGGCCACCACTGAGGTGCTCCTCGAATCCAACGGTTTGGAGGCTCTCATAGGCGCAATCCGCAAGTACGCCGAGAAACCAAGCCTTAGAACACTCACGATGCCGTGTTTGGGCGCTCTGAAGTACTTGGCACTTCTCAACCCTCTACTCCTCCACAAACACCGCGAACTCGTCAAATCCTTCATGCCTATCGCTGAGACGTACAGAAGGATGATCCGTAATGCATACGAAGGTATCGTAGGACACAAGGGCCCAAAATCCGCTCTCCAAAACATCTCCGCCTCCACCTCGTCTCTACCCTCAAGCGATCCCGATAATAGCTCTCCCTACGAAGTGGTACTGCGTTATGTATCGTCAGATGCGAAGGACAAGGACTTTTATCAGTTGCTCAACACTGTCGTTGGACTTTGGCATCCCGAATCACTGGAGAAGGTGTTGGTCTCTTCTCCCTCCTCCCGTTCGCTCCACACTAGCCCCAATGGGAGGGGTACTACGTCATCGTCTTCTTTGTCATCTCAAGTGACTGACGTGCCGATCATTGACGATGAATTGAGGTCCACTTCGGAGAAGTTCGTCAGTTTGCTCTCCACGCATCAGGCAACGCGTAGTTTGGTGAGAAAGAACTCTCTGAGCAAGTTGAGATCCTCAGGTGCTTATAAGGCGGCTACTGTGCTGGAACCGATCGCCGAATCCGTCGCCGCGCCCGGTCATCCTCTCACGCGTCGAGCGTCAGCGATCCTGGAGGCCGATGGTGAATATGAAGACGTCATGGCAGCCGCAGATTCCATTCTTGCGGATCTTCCAACCGTCGGCAATGCGGCCGCGAAGTCGCGTACTTCGCCTCACAAACTTCCCTCAGTTCCTAGTCTCGATCTTACGAAGAAGAACCCTCGCCCCGCTGCCCCTGATGTGCATCCCATCTCAGAGAGTGAATTGGAGAAGACGATTGCAGATTTGGTGGACGATGAGAAGTCGCTGGACGAAGGAGTGGACCAACTGCTCGCGGATTTGGCGTCCGAGGCTATCAAGAGTGCTCGTTCCAGAAGCACTACCGCAACTGAAATCGATATCTTGGCCGAGGCTGAGCTTCATGTGAAGGACGACGCTGGAAGGAAGACAAGACAGACATCAAATGCATTGACTTCAACCTCCACTGCTGTTCCTACTAATACTACGAATACTGCTGCTGCTGCTGCTTCTATTCCCGGTACTACTTCTCCTTCCGTATCTTCAAGCTCCCCTGCGCTGCTCTCTCCGAAGAGCGACGTGACTCTTGCCTCTCCCACGTCAAACGCTTCCGACTCTGCCATCTCCTCTTCTTCATCACATGTGAGTGCCTCCGCACCCAATATTTCCAACAAACCTTCTTCTTCTTCTTTTGGGGCCCCTGTGGATATCATGACATCGTCAGGAGCGACCGCTCCTGCAGCAGCTGCTCCGGATTCACCGCGATCGTACGCAAGCTGCCTCGGTGGCTCTCTGCTCACTGTTGGCTCTCCTGGCATCACTTCCTCCTCCTCATCTTCAAAGAGACCCAAGTTCGTGCCTGAACTCAATGTAGGAGACATGTGGGACGATATTGCGGACCTCACGACGTCGATTCTCGCGGAAGTGCCATCGGAGCCCTCAACGCCGAGCTCGCGTGCTTCCTCTGGCATCTTCTCTCAAGTCACCTCTTCCGATACGCCAACGGGTGCACCTTCGTCTCCTCCAAGGAGAAGCTCGGAGGGTCATGCAGAAGTCCACGCGGTGGTTCAGTCGCGTTCCGCCTCCACCTCGCATCGCCGTTCTCTCAACCTCAGTTCCTCTGGTGGCTACGACTTTGGCTCCTCGTCGATCGTCTCATCGAGTGCTGCTGCTGCTGCTGTCGGCGGCGGCGGCGGGGGTGGTGGTTCTGTTGCTGCTGGACTCACTTCCAAAACGCTTCGCAGCGGCGCCTCTTCTCCTTCGCCGCGCTCCGGCTCTTCCCCTATCCTCGAATCGCACCTCTCTGGCTCGCCACGACGCAAAAAGTCCTCCCCAAGACTGCCGGACCCGTTCGCCGCGCAGACCTCCCAACCAACATCCGCTTCCAACACCTCACCTGCTCGCAAGACTTCCGGCGGCGGTCGCGCCGCGTCTCCCCCCATCCGCCCCACAAGCCCTCTCATGGCCTCTTTGGACTCCACCACGGACGGTAGCGATCCAGGCACGATGAGCTACTCACTGGACTCTCCTGGTAGGAAGAGGAGCCGACGATCGATCCAAATCACGCCCTCCGGAGATTCGTCACCCCTGGCCGCCTCCATTTACCCTGGCCCCGCTGAAATGGGACACATGATGACCTCACCGAGCAGAAAATCGAAGCGACTTAGTGCAGACCTCGCTGCGGCACTGGCAGACTTGGACATCAGTCCGAACTCGACTTCGACTTCAGTCAACAACGCCGTCACAGGAGATTCTCCTACTGCGGCGGCTGCTGCTGCTGCTGCTGCTGCTTATGAGAAGATATCTGAGGCGACTTCATCTTCCGCAAATAAGGAAGAACCGGCGAACGTCGATCCCAAGAAGTTGAAACGCAAGTCTTCTTCCCGAAACACCAGGGAGAAGGACATTGAGAAGAAGGACAAGGAACACGACAAGAAGGACAAGAAGGACAAGAAGGACAAGAAGGATAAGAAGGACAAGAAGGAGAAGGAGAAGACCAAATGAGCTCTCCGGCCGCACACCCTCTGTATACTCCTCAACCTGCAAATGTACAAACCCAAACTGCATCATGAATCATCAACTGAGCAAATCGATCCTGTGATGACTTCTACCTAGTGCGAGGCGATGCCGCGTCGTCATATCGAGAGTTTTCCAAATCCCCGCTAATAGCATTGTGACCAGGTCCTCTTTGAGATGGTAGGTGTATATTGCATCGGATGATGACAAAAAGCACGTTGCGAAAGTGAGAGAGAGAGTGTGAGTGTGGGTGTGGGTGTGAGAGATTGAGATGGACCATGGAGGGGAAGATCAGAGTGTCGTGCGTGTGCCAACGAGCTTACTTGACGAGCCAGTACGCAATGTCAGGCAGGTGGTCTACGTCGTTTCCGTCCAAGTCAGTGGCAGTGACCTCGAGCATGAAGTGTGTCTGTCCCTGTCCGAATGGCGCCTTGGAGATCTCCTCCACGAGCTCCGTGAATCGTCTCGGTCTGCGAGCCTTCGCGGCAGCGACTTGGTAAGCGGCGTAGACGAGTGCGGATCCTACTCCTAGCATGTCCACGGAGAGCTTGTGTTCCTTTTCGAAGTAGTCGATTACGTCAGCGAGTGTGGCCTCCGGCGAGAGGTGGACGTCGATGCGGTCCCAGAGCGTGTAAGCCTTGTCCAAGTACTTCATCTTTGGTGGTGGAATGGGTTCCGATTGTTGTACGACGGGTAGTGCCAAGTTGAGGAAGGTGTTTCTGAAGTTGTCCACCTTGGCTCTGACGGTGGGTTGGAAGAGTTTGTAGAGTTCGATGCAAACGAGTCCCGTGACGCATGCGGTGGTGGTGACGATGGCAGGGATGATGTTGCCGGCGATGAGCTTGGACTTGAGTCTGTCGACGGTGCCGATGTTGTAGGAGGTGGCGCGCAAGTTTGAAGCGGCGGAGACGAAATCGATGTGGAAGTTCTCGTCGTTGTCCTTCTCGAAGTCCACGACGCGCATGGGTTGTCGCTTGTCCAATTGTGCGAGTTTCTGCTCGATGGAGTGGTGCTTTAAGTCCTCTGCATCGCTGGAAGAGTGTTCGACGGCGTTCTGAGCCTTCTCGTCGGTGACAATCTTGAGTCCCTGTTGCGGCACGAATGGCGCGCAGTGCACAGCTGCAGCGACCTGTGCTATGTGTGCGCGTTGCTGCGCGTAGTCTGCGGGCTTGAATTCCGAGTCGATGAGTCCGAGCGTGTAGGCGCGCAGGTAGGCGCCGGCGACGACGAAGTCGAGGTGCAAGTCGTTCTTGGCGTCGAATGCGAGCGGCGTCGGCGGTCGTTTGGCGCCGGACCAGAAGTGCACGCCGTTGGAGTCGACGTGATCGAGCGGGAAGTTGTAGAGCAATTGTCGCGGCGCGTAATCGTAGCGGCGCTGGAACTCGTGGCGCGCCCACACGACGCACTCGTCGAACGTCTTCTGCGCGTGCAACAAACAGTCCTCGAGCACCTCGAGCGTCGAGCCGCGCAACGTGGGCGCCAACGACGCAATGTAGTGCTCCTTCTTCAAGTAGTTGTTCACAATCTCCGGGTTCTTCACAAAGTGACCCTCGAACGCCTGCTCACGACCCCACTGCAGGCAATGCTCGATGTTGTTCGGGAACGAGTGCAACAGGCACACGGGCGTCTGCTTCGCCGGCGGATCGCGCGACGACCCGTACGACTCCGTCAAATGCGGCACCACCACTTGCGTATTGCCTTTCGTACCAAGAGTACCACTCTCCAGCAACGACTTGCCATAGAAGATACAACGCTGATCCACATACAAACGCGCCGCCACATTGTCCAATGCATTACACACGCCCGTCAAACTACGCCAGAAGGCTGAATCATACGTGCTCTCCGTATCCGGCGCAACCTTCACCGCCCACGCCTTGATCTTCATATCCGGGTTCATCTTCTTCACCGCCGCCGCAGCCGTCTCAGACTTCAACTTTCCAATATCCCAAGGACGATACAAGAACTGACGGTTCAAATTCGAGATCTCAATCGTATCCATATCCGTCACGTCAATATGGCCTTCGGGACCGCAACCCAAACCAATCATCGCCCAATTCTTCAACATCTCACAGCCAATCGCTCCTGAACCAACCAAGAAATACTTCGCATTCAACAGGGCATTGTTAAACGTCTCACCAAAGACCGCAATCTGACCATCGTAACGCGTACCACGCGGCGCAGTCTCCGCCTCAGAAAGCTGCACATCGCCAATGCACTCCAACGAGTCAAAGTACAACCACTGATTAATCGGCGTATACTTACCAGACGTCGCTTTAATCACCTCCTGAGCCACAATACCACCAAAGAAGGCAGCCATAGGCGACAAATCACCGGCCGCAGTCTTCGCCATCTTCTTCACCAACTCCGCATTCACCGTCTCCACGCCAGCCACTTCCTTCAACGACTCGGCAAGTTTCAACACTTCAGCGGCACCGTGTTCACACCAGGGCTTGGGGGAGGCTCCAGCGTGAGATTCACGATACTGCAACAAGGCCTGCACAAACACGTGGTATTGGTCCAAACGATCAAACTTCGAGTAATCGGCCAACAGGAAGCGTTCCATATCGAGCTTTTGGTCAAAGAAGTCAGAGAGGGGCTTGAAATTCATCTTCTTCACCTGACGAACTTCCTCAACGAATCCACCGCGCACATAGGCACCAAACGATGAAGTGTCGCCAATAGAGAAGGAGTAGGGGCCCTTCACAGTAATCTTGAAGGCCTTGCCGTTCAACTCCTCCATGCCTTGCACCTCAGTGAAGCGAACAAAGTCTCCGTCCTCGAGATCGTGGCGCTTCGAATCCACACACGTCACCACCGAGTTCACATCACGCGTAATGCTCTCCACATAGCCATTGCGCAACTGCTCACCAGTAGAATCAAACACTTGGAACTCATGACCCAAATCAACGAACACGAAGCCAAACAGACCGGGAATATCGGTCGCGATGAAGGCGATGTTCAAACGATGACAGATCTCGTTAATGCGCAACAACTCAGACTTGGAACCGCAATGCGAGATGCACACAACCTAGACACACATGCGAGAGAAGAGAAGAAGTGGGGGAGACAAGCCGATTGGATCAGAAAAGAGACACAAAAGGATGGGGAGGAGAAACTGGGGTGCAAATAGACGTCCACATGCACGCATCAAAGGATCCTCAAAGACATTAGCAAAGAACGTACGGTGAATTGCTTGAGAACATCCTCGGTAAGGGGGTCGTTGTGGACGCGCATGTCAACGCGCTCGTTTAGTTCCCCCAGCTTCGTGAAGCATCTGTGCGCTCTGTTGTGTCCAACGTCTGCCTCCGTCAAGAAGAACTATTTAAGTATCACAGGGAGTGTGGGGAAAGGTGTGTGAGTGTCAGTACGAGGAAGTCCAAGGGGGGGGCAAAGACCTGTGGGACGAACCTGAGAGGAGAGGTCCGAGATGGTGACCACCTTCGGATCGTGAATCGTCAGCGAAGCCACGCCCATGAGCACCAAGTTCTTTGCTGAAAGTGGCAATAGGACACGCAAGATATTGCAACACGGAATGTCAGTATGTGGGCGGGTTGAAAGACTCCAAGGGAAGGACAAAAAGAGGCGAGAAAGTGGAGAACGCACCGATTTCGAGTCCAAGACCGTTCAGGCCCACAAGCAACACCTTCGCTGCCTGAAGACGCTTCAGCGCATCCTTTCCAATTGCACCAATGAGACGAGAGTACTCGTTATCGAACTTGAGGTCCTTTGACTGAGGAACACAGCATCACAAACGAAGAAGACCGTCAGCAACATGCCAATGAAGCCATAACACATACATATCTGAATAGGAAAGATGATAGATTGAAGATTGCAACAGATTCGCGAAGGAAATCTCCAAAATGATGCTGACTCATCGAGGCAGCCAAGATCCAAATTGGGAGTTGAAACGTACCCCTGAATGATGGAGCATCTCGGCCATCTTCGACTTCTTTGCAGGCGGTTCTCCTTCGGCAAGATGGGAAATTTCTTGAGACACACGCTTTTTGGAGGCGGTGCTCATAGATGAGACTGACAGGTGGGCTTCGGCGGCGTTTCCCAGTTCCATATCTCTCTTCTCTCTCTCTCTCTCCGAATCTCTCTCTCTCTCTCTCTCTCCGCTTGGAAGCACGGACGAACACACACAGAAGACGAAAAAGTTGTGTGGTCTCTCTTCCTCGCAAACGAGACTCGCTTGTTCGGCCTTTACTTGAGCTCAACACGCGTATGGAGCTCCGGTGCAGACGTTCAGTGGTTCAAGGCGATTCTCTGCGTATCCACAAAGATGAGGCACTGTGTTGACGACAGCCAGGTCCAGAAGGAGTGACTTCCGAAGCAGAGCAATGCGCGCCAGCACCTTGGCCAGCACTGGACTCCTCACCTCCCTCTCGTCCTCATCTCTCTCTTCCACGGTCCCTTCCCCTCAATGTCCTGCCACCACTCATGAGTTCAACAGTTTTCCGAGTCTAGGCACACCCAATCCTCCGTTGGAGCACGGATGGATCTATTTTTGCTCGCTTTGCCGGCGCCCTGGATATGGATCCTTCGCACCTGGATGGCCAATTCATGGCAGTCCAACTCTTCCATTCATACTCAGTATCGTGTTACATCATATAATGATCACATTATCCTCGCAAG
>Ga0307375_10002073_pt1 | contig 21000 bp, 18 predicted proteins | sample TR1MG_FD_202531 | JGI IMG/M metagenome (GOLD analysis project Ga0307375, IMG submission 202531) | Soil microbial communities from Risofladan, Vaasa, Finland - TR-1 | ecosystem: Environmental > Terrestrial > Soil > Coastal area > Acid sulfate soil | place: Finland: Risofladan, Vaasa | collected...
AAGCTGCAACAACAGAGCACATGCAGACACTGGAGAAATCACCTGAGCGCGTCAAAAAATTCTTCCAAGATTCGCGCGTAAAATATGCCGCATGAAAACTTCAAACTTCAGCTGGCCGGATCAATAGTGACCGACAAGACCGGCACATTGACCGAAGGCAAACCGAAACTGACATCGGTCGTGGCACTGCAGGGGTTTGAAGACAACGACATTTTGCAGCTCGGCGCCAGCCTGGAGCGCGGCAGCGAGCATCCTTTGGCGGAAGCCATCGTAAAGGGCGCCGAAGCTCGCAGCCTGGCATTGTCCGAGGTTAAGGAATTTCAATCGGTCAGCGGCAAGGGCATCAGCGGTCTGGTGGTAGACAGGAAAGTATCCATCGGCAACCAGAAACTGTTTGTCGATCTGGGCATAGACATGAGCGCGCTGATCGAGCGCGCCGATGCATTACGCGCAGAGGGGCAGACCGTGATGTTTGTTGCCATCGCTGGCAAACCTGCAGGTCTAATCGGCGTGGCGGATCCAATCAAGGAGACAACCCAGGAAGCTGTGCAGGCTCTCCACGCTGCTGGATTGAAGCTGGTCATGATCACCGGCGATAGTCGTGCTACCGCAGAGGTTGTAGCGCGCAAGTTGGGCATAGATCGCGTGGTGGCCGAGGTACTGCCGGAACAAAAGGCAGAGATTGTCAAGCAACTGCAAGCCGAAGGCAGGGTGGTGGCAATGGCAGGTGATGGGATCAACGACGCACCGGCACTGGCACAGGCACAAGTGGGTATCGCGATGGGTACCGGTACCGATGTGGCGATGCAAAGCGCAGGTGTGACTCTCGTCAAGGGTGATTTGAATGGCATCGTTCGTGCACGTCGCTTGAGCCAGGCCACTATGCGCAACATCCGGCAGAACCTGTTCTTTGCCTTTATCTACAACATCATTGGCGTTCCTATTGCAGCAGGTCTACTGTATCCGTTTTTCGGCTTATTGCTCTCGCCCATCATCGCTGCTGCGGCGATGAGCTTCAGTTCGGTGTCGGTGATCACCAATGCGCTACGGCTTAATCGAGTGAAACTTTGATCGGATTAGAGAATTATGCAATACGTCCAGTTGTTCCCAATATATTCCTCGCCTGTAGATCCAATTAAATCGGGCGAAATAGGAAATGTGGCCAAAATTAATCCAATCAAGACGATGGGCGCGGATGAGGTGCCGATAGCGCAGCAAGTGATCGATATTGCTGTGGTCACCGTAGAGCCTGAATTGGCGGAACATGCCTTTCGCATTCGAGATGAAATGGATCGAAGGAGTTATTGCAGGAGTGTTATCAGCATGGACATCCTCGAAAAACTGCGATCTCATGTGCGGCGCCGCCATAACAATCAGCGTCAGCAAGATATCAAGACCGCCATTGATGAAATGGCATGAGAATTTAGTACGGGACTAAACCATCACACCAGATTACTTAACATTTTTTTTGGAGAAAACTTGAAACACTTAAAAATAGCGCTGGTTATATTGCTGGTCTTTGCACTAGGTGCGGGCATATATGCATGGTCAGGTTTATATAACCCGGGAGCAGACAATCCACACTGGAAAATCACTTATGCTTTAATGCAGGCTACGCGCGAACGTTCGGTCGAGCGCTATGCCTCAGGCATTCAAATTCCAGCCAATCTCAATGACTCGCAGTTGATTCTGAAAGGGGCCGGGCAGTACGCCGCAATGTGTACATCTTGCCATCTGGCGCCCGGAAAGAAGAATTCCGAGCTACGTCCCGGGTTGTATCCACAACCTCCGGATCTGAGCAAGCGTATTGTAGATCCAGGCAAGGCATTCTGGGTCATCAAACACGGTCTCAAGATGAGCGCGATGCCGGCCTGGGGAATCAGCCACGATGACGCAACAATCTGGAGCATGGTTGCCTTCTTGCAGGTACTCCCGAGATTAACCCCTTCGCAATACAAGGAAATAGTCGACAAGGCTCCACCTGACGATGACATGGATTCGATGACGGATAATGCTGCCATGCCCATTCCTCATGGTCATGAACAAAGCCGCCATACGCATACCAATAGTTGATCTGGGCCAAAATTTACAATAATCGATTCTTGCTATTTAGCTGTACCTGAAAAATATTTTATGACTTTTCGGACACAACAAATCAAGGAGCTTTACCTAACTCAATAAGAAAAATTCTTGAACTGGAAGTTACCAGGGAAGATATGCGTATGGATATTGGCTTGCATTGAAAATTTGCAATCAAAGTGTTGGTCATTATTGGGCCATGAAAGGAGTTTGAAATGTGGGGATATATGGGTGATTACGGACATGGATGGGGCATGGCTTTCGCCATGTTGCTGTTCTGGGGTGTGTTGATCATTATCCTGATGGGGTTAGGTAAGTACATACCGTGGATAAACACAGGCAACGGTCAAGTTCATGAAAAAAGCGCTCTCGACATTCTCAAAGAGCGCTATGCGCGTGGTGAAATTGAGCGAGTGGAATTCGATCAGAAGAAGCGTGACCTGAAAAGTTGAGACCGTCCAGTATGACCCGAACTGATAGCTCAATATCCTTGGCGGTAAGCTGATGGAATTGCTGATGAAGAGATTCGATGAGTTCGGATCGGGTCATATGTTGGACTTTTCAATTTGATCTGAACTATTCTGCCATAAGGCTGAAGCTTACCCAAACTTCCGCTATCTGCAGTCGCAAGTGCCAGAGCTAGGCGAAGCGAAGCTCAAGTTATGTGCAACGATTAAGTGCAAAGGCCGACTTCCAGACCGTCTTCATTTAGGCCTTAGCAGAAGTCTAAGACTGTCTGTCGAGAGGTCTGCTATGGGAAGATGAGCCGGCGTTGCAGGTGTTGCTCCTTACTTCCACAACCTATTGCAGACTAAACAGTTTTTCTGGAAAAGATCATAACCCGATATCTGTATTTTTATGCGCAGATGGGTGCTTTCGACCCGAACCTACCAGACGGCTATAGTTTTTCGCTTTTCCATAGCAGCCATTCACGAAGCAGAACTAACGACACAATCATTTTGAGGCTGCACGTTTTGGTTGCCAAGCTAAACCTGCCAGCGCAACTATGCAAAATGCTGCGCCCGCATAAAACGTAAACGAAGCTCCAAGCCGATCCCATAACAATCCGGCCGTAACACTGGAAACCAGCATGGCAATTCCACTCACCAAGTTGAAGAATCCGAAGGCCGTTCCGCGCAAGTCTGCCGGCGCGGTATCAGCGACCATCGTTGCCAGCAACCCTTGCGTGATACCCATATGAATGCCCCATAGGGCGACACCTGCTATGACTACACCCCAATGATCATTGGTTGCAAGTACCAGGTCAGACGCAATCAGCACAACTAGGCCAAGAGCCAACAGCGCCTTGTGGCTCATGCGGTCGGAGAGCTTGCCGAACGGATAGGCCGAAAACGCATAGATCAGATTCATCGCCACCATCACCAGCGGCACCAGTGCGATCGGGATGCCGCCCTGTTGCGCACGCAGCACCAGAAATGCCTCGCTGAAACGGGCCAGCGTGAAAACCGCACCGCTACTGACCACCCACCAATACGACGCACCAAGACGCTTGAGGTTCTCTCTGCGAATCGGATTCAACCGCTTGCCACCTACGTGGTGTTCAGGCTCACGCAAACCAAATAAAAGCAGTCCCACAGCCATCATTCCCGGAATCACTGCGACCCAGAACACCGCTCTGAAGTCGTCGGCCCACAGCAGCATCAAGACTACCGCAAGTAGCGGGCCAAGAAATGCGCCGACGGTGTCGAGAGATTGGCGTAGCCCGAATGCCGCACCGCGCAGTTGCGGAGGTGTGATATCGGCAACCAGCGCGTCACGCGGTGCGCCGCGTATTCCTTTGCCAACCCGATCTGCCAGGCGTGCCGTAAGCACCATGCCGATAGTGGGGGCAATTGCAAACAATGGCTTGGTCAAAGCGCCCAAGGCATAGCCAAATACGGCAAGTCCTTTGCGTTTGCCCAGATAGTCACTCAGGGTTCCTGAGAACACTTTAACGATCAGAGCCGTGGATTCGGCCAACCCTTCTATGAGGCCCACCGCAAATACACTGGCACCCAGTGTGGTGACCATGAACATCGGCAACAGGCTGTGAATCATCTCGGAGGAAATGTCCATGAACATACTGACGAAACCGAGTATCCATACGCCGGAAGGAATCCGGCTCAGGTTTATTTTTGTCGTTGAAGTCATTACCGCTTTCAGTGAAGGTGCGCAAATGCGGTGTCTGGATGCAGCACACAGGCATGATTGGTTGTGCTCATGCCCCAGATGTCCAGATCATGAATATCGCGAATGCCGAGACAGTCGCGCAAATAGGCTTCCATGGCCGTTACGTCGACTGTATGTTAAGTGCTGAACTTAATGCGCTTTACCAGAGTTCCAAGAGCTGCTTTTAACCTCGACTCTTCGAAATACCCAGCCAACAAACCCATCCTAATTCTCTCCTAATTATCAACTGCTATCTTTACAACTTCGCGCATTTCCTCGTGTTTGTAAAGAAAGACCATCATTAAACAAAGATTCAATCTGGCAGCATTTTCTGTTCTTTTGGGAGCCGGGAAATGCACTGATTATGCGGCCTATGCTACCAGAAATCGACGCTCTATCGATGCTGTAAAAATCAACATGACGCAAGTGACAACCCCTGCTTGGCAACACGTCTAACATTCACGGGAGAATATCAAAATGAAATCCATAACGTGCAAAGATGAAATGCAAATGCTGAACAAGGTGCCGGAGGTATTAATCTTTTTCTGGATCATCAAAATCTTGTGCACCACGGTCGGAGAAACAGCCGCCGACTTTCTGAATGTAAACTTGAATTTCGGCCTGACCGGCACCTCTTTGGTAATGAGTGCGTTCCTGGCCTTTTTCCTGGTCATGCAATTGCGCAGCAAAAAATATATACCGTGGCTGTACTGGACAGTAGTAGTACTGGTCAGCATCGTGGGGACGCTGATCACGGACAATCTCGTGGACAATTTTGGCGTTGCGCTGGAAACCACCACCATTGCATTCAGCCTTGCATTATTGGCAACTTTTTTGCTCTGGTATGCAAAGGAGAAAACGCTTTCCGTCCACACCATCTTTACCCGGCAGCGCGAGCTGTTCTACTGGGCAGCGATTTTGTTCACCTTTGCACTGGGCACGGCAGCAGGAGACTTGGTGGCAGAAGGCCTGAGTCTGGGCTATGCCTATTCGACGATGATGTTTGGCGGCATGATAGCCATCGTCACGATCGCCTATTATGGCTTCAGAGCTAACGCGATATTGGCGTTCTGGATTGCCTACATTCTGACCCGGCCGCTGGGGGCATCCGTTGGTGACTACCTGTCGCAATCGGTTGGCAATGGCGGGCTGGGTCTGGGGCTGGCGTACACGAATGCGGCATTTCTGTCAGCCATCCTGGCACTGGTGATTTATCTTACCGTCACCCGGCGGGATGCGAAGGTGATTGCATGACCGGTGCTGCCTCAAACGCCACGAGCAGTTACCCTGAGAATCCCAGGTGCACGGCGGTGCAGAAGAGTGAACAGATAATGCAGGGAACAATCACTCGTTCTCTTTTCGTCGGCCTGGCCTTGAGCCTGGCCGGATGCGCCAGTTATGCGCCGCAACCTTTGCCAACGCAAATTGATTTGCCGCAGTCCGTCTTGGCGATCCCGGTCAACCCAGCGCAACTGCCTTTTCGCAGGCCGGGTTCCCACCTGTTCAACCCGGCCGACGGCCTGGATATAGACGAAGTCGCGATGCTGGCGGTGGCGAACAATCCGCAGCTCAGGCAAGCGCGAGATGGGTTGGGCATCGCACGTGCCCAATCGTTCGCTGCCGGTTTGCTGCCCGATCCGCAGCTGGGCATCACTTCCGATCACCCGACCAACGGCACGATGGGCAATACCAACGCCTTCAATCTGAATCTTAACTACGATGTCAGCGCGCTGCTGCTGCGCTCCTCCCGGACCGGTTCGGCAACCGCAGCAGAGCAACAGATCAATCTGGATTTGCTCTGGCAGGAATGGCAAGTGGTCAGCCAGGCACGTCTGCTGTTCGTCCGCCTGACCACTCAACAGCGTTTGTTGGCACAGTTGGAGGACGCACGTCGCCTGTTCGCCGACCGCTATCAGCGCAGTCAGCAAGCTCTGGCCGACGGAAATGTCACCAGCGATTTTGCCAGCGCAGATCTTGCCGCCCTGCAGAATGCCGAGCGCCAGATCAACGACCTGGAACGCGGCCGGCTGCAGAATCACGCCAGTCTTTGCAACTTGCTGGGGATTGCGCCCGGCGCATCGCTCGACCTGGTCGGGGAACCGTCACCGCCTGCTATCGACACCGCCGCTGTGCGTGCAAACCTGGAACAGCTCCTCGACCGGCGTCCCGATATGCGGGCACTGCAGGCCGGCTACCACTCCCAGGAGGAAAAATTCCGCGGGGCTGTTCTGGCGCAGTTTCCTGCGTTGAATGTGGGTATCACCCGTGCACGCGATACCAGCGGGCTTTATACCCGGGGTTTCGGTGTGAGCCTGAGCCTGCCGATTTTCAATGCCAACCGCGGCAATATCGCGATTGAAAAAACCACCCGCAAGAAACTTTTTGATGAGTATCAGGACAGGCTCAACAGCGCTTACAGCGAGATCGACACCGCACTTGCAAACCTGTCCCTGCTGCAAGACCAGTTGCAGCGCACCCAACAAGGCGTCGTCGAGTTCAGCACCGTAGCCAGGAACGCCGAGTCGGCATACCGCGCCGGCAACCTGACCGCCCCGGATTACGTGCGACTGAAAACTGCACTGCTGGATAAACAAACCGAGTCCATCAATTTGCAGGAATCTCTGATGGAACAACAAATCGCGCTGGAAACCCTGCTGGGTCCAGACTTGCCGGAACAGAATGGGAGCAAGAAATGAACAAGTCTTTTATAACTTTGTCTGTCATGCTGTTGGCGGCAAGCTTGGCATATGCCGCAGATATCCCCGTTGTGCAGGTCCAAACGGTGGCGATGAAGCAGCAACAGATGACCGACACCATCTCGGGTTACGGTATCGTGTCTCCAGACACTCGCAGCCTGCAAACCATCAGCCTGCCGCGGCCGGGCCAGATAGTGAGGCTATTGATCAGTCCAGGACAAACGGTGAAAAAGGGATCTCCGCTGCTTCAATTCGGCACCGGCGCCGACGCCGCGCTGGGTTACCAGCAGGCACACCAGGCGGTCGATTTCGCCATGCGTGAAGCAACGCGTATCGGGCAACTGGTCGCACAGCAGCTGGCCACCCAGTCGCAGCTTTCCGCCGCGAAGAAAGCGCTGGCGGATGCCGAAGCCGCCTTGCATGCCCAGGAAAAAATCGGTGCGGGCCGCGCTTTGGAGCAGGTCGCCGCCCCCTTCGATGGCATCGTGATGTCCGTGCAGGCGGCACAGGGCGACCGGCTGGCCGCAGGCGCACCGTTGCTGCAACTGGCACGGGCCGGCGGACAGCGTGTGTTGCTCGGTGTGGAGCCGGGTGATGCGAGGCGTGTTCGACCCGGCATGTCCGTCAGCGTTGCCCCGGTATTCAGCAGCGAAACTAGGGTGCCCGGGCGGGTCGCACAGGCGTTCGGCATGATCAATCCGCAAACCCAGTTGGTGGATGTGCTGGTGGAAGTCACCGGTGGCGGGTTGATGCCGGGCACACGGGTGCGCGCGGAGATCGAGGTGGACCAACAGACCACATGGGTCGTGCCGCGTTCGGCGGTATTGCAGGATGCCAACGGCGCCTATCTGTTCCAGGTGGCGCAGGGCAAGGCACGCCGGATCAATGTGCAAACCGGTTCGGAGCACGACGGGCTGATCGCCGTACAAGGTTCCTTCGACACCGCACAAGCGGTGGTGAGCCTGGGCAACTATGAACTGCGTGACGGCATGTCAGTACGCGAGGGCGGGCAATGAACTTCATCCAATGGCTGGAGGGGCACCGCCGTTCAATTCTGTTCCTGCTCGCGCTGCTGGCGCTGGGCGGCACCCTGGCCGCCTTCAAGCTGCCGGTGACGCTGTTCCCCAAGGTCGATTTTCCGCGGGTCAAGGTATTCATCGACGCTGGAGACCGCCCTGCCGATTTGATGATGCTGACGGTGACTCAACCGGTGGAAGAGGCGGTGCGCCGTGTGCCCGGCCTGCGCGATGTGCGCTCCACAACCAGCCGCGGTTCGGCGGAAGTGTCGGTGAGCTTCGACTGGGGCATCGACATGGGGCTTGCCACTTCGCAGATCAACCAGGCCATCGCGCAAGTCATGCCGAATCTTCCTCCCGGCACACAATTCACCACCGAACGCATGGATCCCACGGTGTTCCCGATTCTGGCGTACAGCCTGACTTCGGCGAGCCAGTCGCAAACGGCGCTGTATGATCTGGCGCGTTATCAATTGCGGCCGTTGCTGTCGAGTGTCAACGGCGTGGCGCGCATCGATGTGACCGGGGGCGCGCAGGAAGAATATCAGGTCACCGTCGACCCGGCTCGTCTGCTGGCATACGGCCTCACCCTGTCCGATGTGGCGCAGGCACTGTCCGCCGCCAACGTGGTTACCGCGGTGGGACGGCTGGAAGACCATTACAAACTGTACCTAGTGATTTCCGATACGCGCCTGCGCAACGTCAAACAAATCGGCGATACCGTCATCAAAACCGGCAGCAACGGCATCGTGAAACTGGAAGACGTTGCACAAGTCAGCGACGGTGTGGTGCCGCAATGGATCAAGGTCAACGCCGACGGACGCCCGGCGGTACTGTTGAATATCTACCAGCAGCCCGGAAGCAACAGCGTGCAGATCGCGCGCGACGTGCATGCCAGGCTTGCGGCGTTTCAAGCGCAACTGCCGCCCGGCGTGAAGCTGGCCAACTGGTACGACCAGAGCGTACTGGTTCTGGACTCCGCCGCCAGCGTGCGCGATGCGATTCTGATCGGTACCGGGCTGGCGGTGCTGGTGCTATTTGCCTTCCTGCGCAATATCAAGATCACCCTGATCGCCGCCCTGGTCGTGCCGGCGGTTCTGGCGGCGACCGTGGTGATGTTCTTTGCATTTAATATGAGTTTCAACATCATGACGCTGGGCGGCATGGCGGCCGCCGTTGGATTGATCATTGACGATGCGATCGTGATGATCGAACACATCGTACGGCGACTGCGCGGAGCACACGGAGACCACCATGGTCGCGTTTTGGCGGCTGCGATGGAATTCGTCCGTCCACTGGCAGGTTCCTCTGCGTCTACCGTCATCATCTTCCTGCCGCTGGCCTTTCTCACCGGCGTGACGGGTGCCTTCTTCAAGGCCCTGTCGCTGACCATGGCCTCCGGATTGATCATTTCCTTTTTTATCACCTGGCTGGCCGTGCCGTTGCTGGCAGATCATTTCCTCAATGAAAAGGATGCGAACCAGAAAGAAGGTGGGCGCATTACCGATTGGATGCATCGCCGCTACGACACGCTGATGCAGCGCCTCTTGGCGCGTCCGGTGCTGGTCCTGCTGTTCGTACTGCCCCTGTTGGGAATCGGTCTGTTGTCATTCAATAATGTCGGTTCCGGTTTCATGCCGGCCATGGACGAGGGCGGCTTCATACTGGATTACCGCGCCGACCCCGGAACCTCCCTGACCGAAACTGACCGGCTTCTGCAACAGGTCGAGACCATCATCAAGGCCAATCCCTATGTTGACACCTATTCTCGTCGCACCGGCACGCAGCTGGGCGGCGGCCTCACCGAGGCCAACGAGGGCGATTTTTTCGTGCGGCTGAAATCCGGGAAGCGGCCGCCAATCGACGAAGTGATGGACGACATTCGCGGCAAGGTCGAGCATCAAGTGCCGGGACTGGATATCGAATTCGCTCAATTGATGGAAGACGTCATCGGCGACCTCACCTCGGTGCCGCAACCGATCGAAATCAAGCTGTTTTCGGATAACGCCGACGAACTCGACGCGACAGCGCACAAGGTTCAGGCGCTGATCAACAAGGTGCCCGGCGTGGTGGATACCCGCGACGGCATCAACCCGGCGGGCGACGCGCTTGAAATCCACGTCGATCGCGTCAAGGCCGCGCTGGAAGGCATGAACCCGGACAGCATCACGCAGATACTCGGCGGCTACCTGTCCGGGATCGTGACGACGCAAATGCAGCAGGGACCCAAGCTGGTCGGGGTGCGCGTCTGGATACCGCAGGATCAGCGCGCCATCGTGCCGGACGTGGGCAAGCTGTTGATCCGTGCGCCCGACGGACATGTATTTCCTCTAAAGCGGGTAGCCAGGATCGTCCCGGTCAGCGGTCAGCCGCAGATCAAGCGCGAGAATCTCAAACGCATGGTGGCCGTGACCGGCCGCATCAGCGGGCGCTCGATGGGTTCGGTGATCACCGATATCCGCAAGGCGATGGCGACACCCGGATTGCTGCCCAAGGGGATGTATTACGATCTGGGCGGGCTGTACAAGCAGCAGCAGATCGCCTTCAAGGGCCTGATGGCGGTGTTCGCCGCCGCCGTCGGGTTGGTATTCCTGCTCCTGCTGTTCCTGTATGAAAGTTTCCGTGTGGCGCTATCCATCCTGGCCATGCCGCTACTGGCCGTGTCGGGGGTATTTGCAGGGTTGTGGGTGGCTGGCATCGAACTCAACATATCGGCGATGATGGGCATGACCATGATTATCGGCATCGTCACCGAAGTCGCGATATTTTATTTTTCCGAATTCAACGATCTGATCAAGGGACGGCCGTTTCATGCTGCGCTGATCGGGGCCGGCAAGAATCGCATGCGTCCTATCGCAATGACCACTTTCGCCGCCATTCTCACCCTGCTGCCACTCGCCTTTGCAATCGGGCAAGGCTCGGCCATGCAGCAACCGCTGGCGGTGGCGATCATCGCCGGACTGTTTGTGCAATTGCCGCTGGTTCTGATCGTCATGCCTGTTTTTTTCAGCGTACTTCAACGCAGCTCACATGAAGCCGACAAGGCATGATGGAGAAGTCTTTTGCATGCGCTAACTGACCGCTAATTTACCCGGCGTAGAGTGCTAATCAAGGTAATCGTAAATCGGCTGCCGAATTTAAATCAACTCTACAGGAGCAACATCATGAAAGTATCAAAAAGACTCATCATCACCCCACTGGCTCTGGTTCTGTCAGTGGCTGCAGTCAATGCGTTTGCTTACACAGGTGAAGAACTCGCGGGACAATCTAAAATCAATATGGAACAGGCCCGTGCAATCGCGCTCAAAGCCCACCCGGGCAAAATTACCGATGAGGAACTGGAAAACGAGAATGGCGGGAGCGGTCTGCGCTATTCATTCGACATACGGCGCGACAATGTCACACAGGAAGTCGGGGTGGATGCAAAATCCGGAAAAGTATTGGAGAATGACCCAGAAGGAAAAAATCCGGATTAGTCATCAGGCTGGAACCGTCCCTCGTGGACGGTTTTTTAATTCCATTATTCAGATTTCACAGGTATGCGTATTTTATTGATTGAAGATGACCAGATGATAGGCGAGGCGGTATCCATTGCCCTTAAGGATGCCGCCTATGCGGTAGACTGGGTAAAGGACGGTACGACTGCCAATAGCGTTCTTGAACACGGCGATCACCAGGCAGTTTTGCTCGATTTGGGTTTGCCTAAGCGCGACGGTCTGGAGGTGCTGCGTCGCTTGCGTCAAGGAGGAAGCTCGGTGCCGGTCATTGTTATCACTGCTCGTGATAGTGTGGACGATAGAATCAAGGGTCTGGATTTCGGCGCAGATGATTATCTGTCGAAACCTTTCGATATCAATGAATTGTTGGCGCGGCTACGGGCGGTAATCCGCCGTCAGGGCGGACAGGCGGCACCACTTCTGTCCAACGGTAAAGTGACCCTTGATCAGGCAACCCGTGAGGCACGCTGCGGCAATTCGGTTGAGACGTTGAGCGCCCGGGAATTTTCCCTGTTGCAGGCGTTATTGCTTCGCCCCGGCTCGATTCTCACCCGTACTGAACTGGAAGAGCGCATTTATGGCTGGAACGAGGAAGTGGAAAGCAACGCTGTAGATTTTTTGATACACGGCGTGCGTAAAAAAATGGGCCCCGATGTGATTAAAAATGTGCGTGGCGCAGGATGGATGGTGGATAAATCAGCATGAAGCGATCCTTGCAACGACATCTTTCCTTGGTATCAGCAGGCGTCATCCTGCTTGCGGGGTTGATTGCTGCAGTAGCATCGTTCAGTCTTGCATTCTCGGATGCAAGAGAATTCCAGGATGACATGCTCCGCCAGATCGCCAAGCTTTCCATGATCTATACTACCGCACCCGTTCCATCGCTTGCGCAACCATCAAACGCCAGTAACGGCGGTATTACCGATCCGGAATCTTTAGTTTCAATCTTTCATCTGCCCGGCGACATCGCGCCCACCTGGTTAAATCCCGATCTGTCTGCTGGCCTGCACACGCTGGATACAGGCTCCGGGGAACTGCGCGTGTTTGTCCGGGATGGTATAAATGGTATGCGCACGGTCGTCACGCAGCCGACCGATGTGCGCGACGAGATCGCCATCAACAGTGCAGTGCGCACCCTGATCCCTTTGTTGGTACTGCTGCCCATTCTGGTCTGGCTGATTGCCTACATAGTTAGCAACGAACTTGCACCGATCATGCGCCTATCCAGAAGTCTGGATGAACAGCCAGCAGAACGGCCACGTGCTATCTCCGATGCTGGCCTGCCGCAGGAGATCACACCATTCGTGCATGCGATCAATCGCTTGCTGGAAAGGGTGAATAAACTGATGTTGCAGCAACGGCGTTTTATTGCCGATGCTGCGCACGAACTGCGCAGTCCGCTCACGGCATTATCGCTTCAGGCACAAAATCTGAAGAGCGCAGGCTCGCTTGATATTGTGCGTGAAAGGATTGTTCCGTTGCAGGAAGGGATAGAGCGTGCGCGCCTGTTAACCGAGCAGTTGCTCAGTCTTGCGAGAACACAATCGGGAGGAAATGCAGATTCGGATATAAATGTCTCCGTGATGGCTCGAGCACTAGTCGCCGACTATCTGCCGCTTGCAGAAACAAAGCACATCGATCTTGGCATTGAGGAGGTTGCACAACTGCATCTATATGCAGAAGCCGAATCGTTGCGCTTGATAATCAAGAATGCGCTTGAAAATGCCATCAAGTACACACAGGTAGGTGGCAGAGTCACCCTCCGGCTGCTGACGGACAATAATATGGCAGTCATCGAAATCGTCGATAACGGTCCGGGGATAGCAGCGGGGGAACGCGAGCGGGTATTCGATCCTTTTTACCGGATACAGGATACGACTGTTGCGGGTAGTGGTCTCGGGTTGGCCATTGCAAGAGAAGCCTCGACCCGCTTGGGCGGAACACTAACCTTTCACGATGTTCAGAAGGATGGCGGCATTATTTTGCGTTACACGCAAGCGCAGAAATAATTTTCCGGTTGAGGCTGCATGGGGAAGAAAAGAACTGAAACCGACTGGCCGCTTCGGTCGATAGTACGCATTCCTAGTTAGCAAGGTGGAACTTGCATGATTATCTTTTCTAGAATATTTGTTTCGTCCGCTACGGTAGCGGTGAGGAAGTAAGACGCAAAATCAAGAAGTCCGCTTAGCTGCATAGAACAGACATCTCGATAGTCCGCCCTGGACTTCCGCATTGGCCGAGGAACAGCCGGTTGAGTTAGCGAAAGCAAAGAGGCAGAATAGTGACAGAATCGGAACTTCAAATTCAGGCTCCATTTCTATCCGTATGATTGAACTTGTTTGTTGTATGGAATCTGGATAGCCTACGTTTCATCAACAGGTTAAAGGAATTTTTTCCGTGTCCGTATTATCAAAACATGTGCGGACGGATCTGTCATATGAATAACTGATAGAAAACAGGAGTCATCTTGGTATCTCCACGATTAGTCGCAAAGATTGAAGCCGAAGAGCCAACCCTTCGTTTAGCGGTTCTCATTGACGCTGACAATGCACAAGCAGCTGTCATTGAGGGGCTTCTTGCCGAAATTGCACGGTTTGGAGAGGCAACCGTAAAACGCATATACGGTGACTTCACTGCGCCAACAAGCTCATCCTGGAAGAAAGTGCTCCAACAATACGCTATCAAGCCCGTTCAACAATTTGCATATACGACTGGCAAGAATGCAACGGACAGTACACTAATCATCGATGCGATGGACTTGCTCTACACACGAAAATTTGATGGGTTTTGTCTGATTACGAGCGACAGCGATTTCACTGGCCTTGCAATGCGGTTACGTGAAGAGGGACTTACTGTTCTCGGCTTCGGCGAAAAGAAAACACCAGATGCCTTTCGCAATGCCTGCCACAAGTTTGTGTTTACTGAAGTTCTGCGTCCAAGCACTGCAGCCGAACCGTCTGTATTGGCGAAGAAGACTGAGAACGAGCAAAAGACCGCTTCACCTCAACTCCCTGCTGAGGCTGCGGAACCAAAACTGGAATTCCCTAAGAAATTCGTGCTAGCTGCGCTTGAACAGTCAAGTGACGACGCTGGATGGGCACATTTAGGAACCTTCGGTAGCTACCTCACCAAGCTGCAACCCGATTTTGATTCCAGGCTTTACGGTTACAAGAAGCTCTCCGATCTTGTAAAAGCGAACACCGAACTCTTTGTGACCGAAGAACGACAAGCACCAGGATCAACACAAAAGGTTCTATATCTTCGTGCGAAATAGTTTTCTAACCCGGCAGTCCACACGGACGCTGCGCGATAAAGCTGCGCAGCGCCGGTGACTTCTACGTTGATGTCTGCTTTGATCAGCCAAGCTGCCAGCTATTAATGCATGATGCTTTCACTGCTATGGCCGAGGAGCCGTCGTCGCAATAGTTTTGATTATAACTTTTGCCGTTGGATAAATACCTCACAGCCTATGCCGGCAATTTAAAATGTCATTGGTAGTCCAAAATTGCTATAGTCACCAATGTCAAATACAGCACTTTGTGCCCTTCAGGTTTAGACGTGTGGGTTAGGGGCAACGATTAATCGGTGTGTTGTACCAGGCAAATTCATAACAAACTCAGTGCATTTCAGACCTCATTTACGTCACAGCTTTTTTGTTTCGTATGCCACGCTCCTGGCAACTCCCTCAACTCAAGGGATGAGTGAAAGTCCGATCGGCGCTAATAGTCTGGAGCAACAAATTGACAAATACATCCTCTCAGTTGAGTCTTAGCTCGTCTTCAGCACCTTCATCTGTAAACCCTTCACACATACCAACTGACAACAAGAAACATATTTTAATAACCGGCTCCTCAGGCTTGGTTGGTACGGCAGTACGAGCATCGTTGGAACGCTCTGGTGTTAGTGTAACTGGGCTAGATGTTCAAGCTGTAGGACATGAGTTTGGAGATGTTCGTGATCCAATAACAATCCAGGATGCTTTTGAGGGCTGCAAGGGGATTATTCATCTGGCAGCAATCTCTCGTGTCATCTGGGGCGAGCAAGATCCAGATAACTGTTGGGCGACGAATGTCGATGGACTTGCGAATGTCCTTAGGTTAGCTGAATCCCAAAAAGATAAACCTTGGGTGATCTTCGCCAGTAGTCGTGAAGTCTATGGTCAACCAGACTTCCTCCCCGCTACAGAAAATTCACCTCTCAACCCAGTAAACATTTATGGTCGAGCCAAGGTAGAAGGAGAGCGTTTAATAAATGAAGCAAGAACACAAGGTCTTCGAACCGCAATCATTCGACTATCAAATGTTTATGGTAGTACAGCGGATCATCAGGATCGTGTGGTGCCAGCCTTTGCTCGTGCAGCAGTGCTAGGTCTTGCATTGCGCGTGGACGGTAGCAATCATACTTTCGACTTTACACACTTGGATGACACCGTCCGAGGCATTGTTGCATTGACTAAATGTCTTGACGCTGGACACGATGAATTGCCGCCGATCCACTTTCTGACAGGTCAGCCAACAACGCTTGGACAATTAGCTGCGATTGCGCAAGAGGCAAGTAAATTAGTTTCTAAAATCGTTCCTTCGCCCCCAAGAAACTTTGATGTTTCACAGTTTCATGGCAGTCCACAGCGTGCCAAAGAGTTGTTGGGTTGGGAACCTCAGATATCTATCAGAGAAGGCATTTCTCGTTTAATTGCAGATTATCGTACTGAACTGATGCCTGAGCCGGCACAGGAGAATATCTGATGAAAATTCTACAGGTCATTCACGGCTACCCTATGCGCTACAACGCCGGCTCAGAGGTTTATACGCAGACATTATCGCAAGGGCTTGCAAACCGACATGAAGTCCATGTCTTTACCAGAGAGGAAGATGCGTTCGCTCCTGATTGTCGGCTACGTATTGAACAAGATCCTGATGATTCTAGAGTCACGTTACATATCGTAAACAATCCGCGCCTTCGTGATCGATACCGATATGATGATATCGATCAGAAATTCGCTGAGGTATTGGATGAAATTAAGCCAGACATCGTTCATGTTGGCCACCTGAATCACTTATCAACTTCGATGCTTAAAGGTGCATATACACGTCATATTCCTATCGTTTATACCTTGCATGACTATTGGGTAATGTGCCCGAGAGGGCAGTTCATGCAGATGCATCCCGCTGCTGATCAGCCAGCCGAACTGTGGGCAGCTTGCGATGGGCAAAATGATCGGAAATGTGCGGAACGTTGTTATGCAAGGTACTTCAGTGGTGCTAGTGAGGAGTACGAGTCTGACATGTCGTACTGGACCGATTGGGTATCCAGACGCATGAAGCATATCCGGGAAGTGGTGGATTTGGTTGATGTGTTCATTGCGCCGGCCAACTATCTTCTTGAGAGATACCGTGATGAATTCGGTATGCCTGAACAAAAGCTGACCTATTTGGATTATGGATTTGATTTGGAGCGGATGAAGAACCGTGTTCGTTGTCCTGGTGAGCCATTCACTTTTGGGTATATAGGAACCCATATCCCATCTAAGGGGATTGACCAACTCATCCGAGCATTTGGCATGTTAAAGGACAACGCCAGACTTAAGATATGGGGCAAGACAAGGGGGCAGGATACCGAGGCACTTAAGCAACTAGCGAGGAGCTTGCCGCTCGATGTCTCTTCCCGCATTGAATGGTTGAGTGAATACCGTAATCAAGAAATCGTTAAGGATGTGTTTAATCATGTTGATGCAATTGTGGTTCCCTCGATTTGGGTAGAAAACTCTCCTTTGGTCATTCATGAAGCACAGCAAGCACGCGTTCCTGTCATTACCGCCGATGTTGGTGGGATGGCGGAATACGTGCATCATGAGGTGAATGGACTGTTGTTTAAACATCGTTCCATTGAACACTTATCTAGCCAGATGCAGCGCTTCGTTAATGAGCCAGGATTTGCAACAAAGTTGGGCGATCGCGGCTATTTATACAGTGAAAGTGGCGATATTCCTGATATCCAATCTCACGTGCAACAAATCGAGAAGTTGTATATGCAAGTCTTGGGGGATAGAAAGCAGCGTCTAACAATCAACACGGATGGTCCATGGCGGATCACTTTTGATACCAATCCAGATACCTGCAATCTGAAATGCATCATGTGTGAGGAGCATTCTCCACACAGTAAATTGCAGACCATTCGAAAAATGGATGGCAAACAGCATCGAATTATGCCCATCGATTTAATACGTCGTATGGTTCGGGAAGCAGTTCCACACGGTTTGAGAGAAATAATTCCTTCTACGATGGGTGAGCCGCTGCTATACAAAGAATTCGGTAGCATCATTGATCTGTGTCATGAGCAAGGCGTTAAGTTGAATCTCACGACAAATGGCACTTTCCCAGGCATAGGGGCACGAGCCTGGGCAGAGCGTATTGTCCCTGTTACCTCCGATGTGAAGATTTCATGGAACGGCGCGACTAAAGGTACTCAGGAGTCGATCATGCTTGGAGCAAACTTTGATGAGATGCTTGCCAATGCGCGAGCATTTATAGAGGTTAGGGATGCTCATGCCAGAAATGGCGGAAATCGATGTCGGGTAACATTTCAGCTTACATTTATGGAGGGCAATGTTGCAGAGTTGGCAGACATAGTGAGATTGGCTGTGAGTCTGGGTGTGGATCGTATCAAGGGCCATCAATTATGGGCGCACTTTGGCGAGATCGAAGAACTATCGATGCGGCGCAGTGGTGATGCCATTCAGCGTTGGAACATTGCTGTTATCAAGGCGAAAGAGGCAGCAATGGAACGCACATTGCCCAACGGTCAGCATATCTTGCTGGAAAACATCACTACATTAGATGCAGACACAACTGGAGATATCCCTCAGGCAGGAGAGTGCCCGTTTCTAGGTCAAGAGGCGTGGGTAAGCGCAACTGGGCGGTTTGACCCTTGTTGTGCACCTGACGCACAACGCCGTACTTTGGGAGAGTTCGGCAGTCTGCATGAACATGGATTGATGGATATATGGTCAGGAAGACCATACCAGAAGCTGATGGCAGACTACGGTACACGTTCTTTGTGTCAGGGCTGCCTCATGCGAAAGCCCATTGTGGTGAAGTCATGAGTTGGCAACAAGCAACTGTCAGCATTTATGGAACTCATCATGAGATTGATGGGCAGCCCATATATGAGCAAAAGTACGAAGAAGTCCTGAAGTTTCATGCACCAGGTTTGGCGCCGGTTCGCATTGCTGATGAAGCCTGGCATATTGACATTAACGGTCTTGCAGCTTACCCGCAAAGATTCCGGCGAGCATTTGGCTACTACAGTGGCTTAGCAGCGGTGATGACAGATAAAGGTTGGTGCCACATTCATACAAACGGAAGCTGTCCTTATCCTCAGCGATATGCGTGGTGTGGAAACTTTCAGGAAGGATTTTGTGTTGTTCGTCAGTCTGATGGTTTGTATTTTCATATCACTGACCAAGGCAACTCTGCTTATGATGCTCGTTGGAACTATGCGGGCGATTATCGTGACGGCATCTGTGTCATTCAGAATGCAACTGGTCGCTCTAGTCATATGGATGCATCAGGACTTTTGGTTCATAACTGTTGGTTCCTCGATCTGGATGTGTTTCACAAGGGATTTGCGCGCGCCCGAGATGGCGAAGGTTGGATGCACATAAACGCTCGTGGAACTCCGGCTTATAGACGCCGCTTTGCAAACGTTGAGCCGTTCTATAACGGGCAGGCCAGAGTCGAACGATTCGATGGCGGATTAGAAGTTATCAGCGAGACGGGTGAGACATTGGTCGAATTGAGACCGACATTTCGTAATGAGTTTGCAGAATTATCTTCTGACTTGGTGGGCTTTTGGCGAACTCAAACAATCTATGCAGCAGTAGAGACAGGCCTTTTCGAAAAGCTACCCGCTAGGGTAGAAGAATTGGCATCAGCATGCGGGCTTATCCCTGATCGAACGCTGCGCCTTTTGCGAGCATTGGCTGAATTGCAGCTTGTCGAAAGAGAAGATACACAGTGGCAGGTGACCAGTCGAGGTACTTTTCTAACAAGCAAACATCGCCTATCCTTGGCAGATGCCGCTATCGAATATGGCCGCGATCTCGCAGATATGTGGAATAGCTTACCGCAGGCTTTGCGTCATGACGGCAATTGGACGCGTCCCGATATATTTTCTCAAATAGCCAGAAATCCAGCACGAGTCGACTCACACCACCGCATGTTGCGAAGTTACGCACGAAATGATTATGTTGAAGTGCCAGCTGCGCTTGCGCTGGGTGGCGATGAGCATATAGTCGATGCGGCTGGCGGAATGGGCGTACTCGCAACCATGTTGCTTGAATATTATCCACGCTTAAAAGTCACGCTGTTTGAACGTCCAGAGGTTATTGCACATATGACTGAAAACATGATGGCAGGTGGATTGGCCACATTGGCTGGAGACATCTTTGAATCATGGCCGGTTGTCTCTGACGCGGTGGTTATGTCTCGCGTCATGCATGATTGGGATGATGATGCCGCTCTAATAATTCTCAAACGGGCTCGTGCTATATTGAGTTTGAAAGGGCGGCTATATTTAGTCGAAATGGTTCTGTCAGAAGCGGGGGTGGCTGGCAGTGCTTGCGACCTGCATCTGCTCATGGCGACTGGGGGACGTGAAAGAACTCGTACTGAATATGCCAAGTTGATGGGGCTGGCCGGATTCAGATTAGAGGAAGTTAGACCGCTGGTAGCACTTCCATCTATTCTGATAGGGGTTGCGATATGAGTGCTGAATACACTCGGTTCTCAGAAGCATTTTTTATCAAACTAGATCGGCTAGCTAACCAACAATCCGTTGCTGTCTTAATTCGACATGCCGATCGAGATGCTTTACCCAAGGATGATGTTGGTTATGCATTGCCGATTACAAGAGTAGGGATGCAGCGCGCCCATGGTTTTGGTAGAAATTTAGGCAGTCGCCTCATGTCACTACATACGAGTCCGTTAGCACGCTGCATACAAACTTCCGAAGCGATTAAAGCCGGCGCTTTGGTTGATGTCCCCTTGGTGCTAGACACGATGCTCGGCGATCCTGGTGTGTATGTGCTAGATGGACAGACTGCTTGGCCAACTTGGCAGGAAATGGGGAGTAATGGGGTCGTCGAACATTTGGTGACTAGTGATAATTTACTTCCTGGAATGGCAGAACCAAACGCTGCGGCTAATCGCTTAATTCGTCACATGAAGTCGATTGCAACTGCTATTCCTGGGGTACATGTGTTTGTCACGCATGATGCAATCATCGCCACGACTGTTGCGAAAATTCTGAATACCTCGAGCAAGCATTTATGGCCTTGTTTCTTGGAGGGTGCGACTTTCTGGTTTGACAACTTAATTTATTTTGATTACCGCGATTCGCAATTACAACTGGATTGGTGAGTACGATCAGCAATCTTGATGGTGTTATCTGCCGAATTGGTCAGATAGCGTGATGGGGAGTAGAAGATCCCCCTCAAGGAACTTGAACAAACGAACCCTTTGGGGGAGTCTCTGGTTTACCAAG
>Ga0307375_10002077_pt1 | contig 20988 bp, 37 predicted proteins | sample TR1MG_FD_202531 | JGI IMG/M metagenome (GOLD analysis project Ga0307375, IMG submission 202531) | Soil microbial communities from Risofladan, Vaasa, Finland - TR-1 | ecosystem: Environmental > Terrestrial > Soil > Coastal area > Acid sulfate soil | place: Finland: Risofladan, Vaasa | collected...
GCCATGTAGCCAGCGTAGGCGCTAATCAATACATGCTCACCTTCAACTGCCCTAGGCCAATGCTCCTCTTTCCAGCATTCTGGACCAATGGCAATAACAATCGCACGCTGCTCAACAGTTTGCATATTTGCCTTAATCGAGTCAGGAATAATAATTGTCCCTGCTGCAATTGTTGGCTCATAGGGTTTAACCAACACGGCACGTCCCTTCGGAATCAATCCACTATTGTTCATTCCCTTCCCTCCAATTCCACATAGTCAATTCCCAGGAGATCCCGCATCGCATTGCAATAACCAGTGGCGCCTGCATTCTTCACTAGCATTTCAGTTGTGAAGGCAGCACTCAAGCCACCATCAGCCCATTGCTCCATTAGGTTGTTGCGTTGCCGTGCTGCCCATTCCATTAGCATTTCCGTCACCGGATGGTCCTTCCAACTGAGGAATAGTTCCTTGTCCGCCTGTTCCATCTTGTCCTGTAGTGTTGTCATTTTCGCCTACCTGTTGTGCTTGTTGAGTTATGGAATCATTCATCAGCTTTAACGCGTCGATCTTTGCCTTGAACTCCTCAATATTCGCTGTTGCTCCTATGCCACCTGCTTGCTGCTGTGCCAATGCTGCCTGCGCGTACAGGCTTATAATCTTTGCCTCATTCAGGCGGCGCTGTTCAAACAAAGAAGACATATATTGCAATTTCTTCCATTGAAGGTTTGCCATTGCTACCTGCACCTTCAACTGCTCGATCTGCACCTTTTCTGTCAAGGGTGGCGGCAACTTCTTTGCAAGGCCAAGGTATACCTTATCAATGTTCGGTATTCTCATTGCCTTCAAATAATACTTATTAACCTCGTCTGGATTGTACAAGAGGTTACCATTGGCAACTTGCATAAGAGCAGATGCCTGCTTGAATCGTGCCTGATCACTCATTACATTTGGGTCGGCAACAGGCACAACAGAACTACTATCACCAAGGTAATCAGCACGGCTAATGTACGTATCACCGCCAGCAAAGTAAGTCTTGCCTGCCGGAAGATGTATGGCATTAAGAATGTAGAGTTTCTTATACTCCTGCTTCATCGACCTCCAGATACGCTTGAAGATGGCAGCGTATACTTTCTGTCCCTGCTCAATCATCGTCTGACTTGTCTGGGCAGGTGTATTCTGTCCTGGATTCCCGCCTGTACTAATATCAACAGCACCGCTGATTTTCTCCGTGTAGTTAATCAACAAGGAGAGGAGTTGAAACATCACATTGGAGGGTTCTCTAACGGGGAGCGGTATGACAGATTTACGCAGGTCGTCCCCGGTGCTATCAACTCGATTCCACTCGAAGGGTGAAAAGTTATACACACCTCCCTTGATTTTTGCGCCACGACCGAGAAATCCCCCCGCAGTGTTACTGATAGTTCCGGAGTCGAACAATTGGTTGACGGCACTATTAACAGATTCATTCAGGGGTCCCAGGAGTACACCATACCCAATATCCATGATGCTGCCATCGGCAGAAGGGATGAAGGGAATTTTCGTGAAATATTCGTGTGCCTGTATGCGGATGATTTCACCGCTCGGGGACTTCTCAACATCCCTTTCGGAGTCAGCACGGGCAACTATGCGCAGGACGCAATGGGTACTATTCTCAATTGTTACGATGTATGGTTCGGCATAACCATCGCCGTCGAGGTCGAGGGTGCGATGTTGTTCGAGGGCAAGAAAGGGGGTACGTGTATCCGGTTGTGGTTGATCCATACCAGAGCGATTATCAATCTCTACACTCTCCTCTGTTTGAGGGATTGCAGGAGCGGTATCATCGTACCATTCTTCTTCTCTTACGTCCCGATATACACCCGATAGAATACGGCTGTGTATCGTATTACGGGACATGGGAATCAAATGCGTCTTGGTATAATCCTCAACATTCTTCGCCCAGTAATTAATAACAAGATCCCGTGCAAGGACAAGGTCACTCTCATTCCTTCCCTTATCACCGCTGAAGTAAGTCTTCTTCCAGGCAGTCCCAACGATTGGTACATTAAGGAGGGCACGGTCTGTTTGTTCCTCCCAATCCTCATCCTGCTCCAGCAACTGCCAACTCATGTGGGTTGATATGCGCTCGGAGCGTGCTGTCTTTGAACCATCTGGATCGGGACCAATAACACGGGACTGCACAACACTTGTACCATCTACAATGTCGGGATAGGCACGACTATGGAATTGCAATGCTGCAATGGTGATGAGGGGGAAGGCAATGTTACTACAGCCAGGCCAAGGGAAACTCTTGTCCTTCTGAATCTGCATGGCAAGGTCCATGCCAGCCGAGTTGCGCTGCAACCAATGGACACGAGATTGCACATCGGATTGATAATCCTGCCACACAAGATCACCAATCTTTCGAAGGTCATCCTCCGTGAACTTATCACAGAGGTTGGGTGCATCAATTGTGTCTTTGTCAAATGTTATTTTATTATCAAGGTCTAGCATTTGCCTACCCTTTATTATAATGCATGACGTAACAATTTGTTACGGGTATTAGTATCCAGTATGCCTGTTACGACCAATTGCATTTTCTCTATAGTATTGATTTTCCTCTTCCTCCAACTCATCTGTCTCCTCAAAATCTTCCTCATCGAGTTGGCCTATCATATCCAGGCCGATACAGAGGGTTGCATCACTGTCGAATTGATCGTCTAATTTGGCCTGCTTACCGCCAGTGAATTTCAGTAACTCTTCCTTGTGCCCAGGATACCAAGAACCCTTCGTGTCGAAATGAATCATGCCGGACTTCATTCTTTTCTGGAAGGATCGACCCCTTGTTGCCTTATCCTTGACGGGATTCAATACTTCAAAGTTAAGGTAGATATCCCTATCCTGCATTTCATTACGGATCATCGGATAGACGGACTTCCAGATTACTCCACCCTCCACAAAGAATATCTCAGGTTTCCACCTCTGTTGGATGGTGAACATCTCCTCCATCCATTCTACGGTGTCCCACCTGTTGACTCGAACATCCGTTATGTGCGTTACATTATTTATATCCTTCCCACCAATCGTGAAGGATGTTCTATTGGCAAGGTCCGCCTTAGAAACGGCGAAGTCACAGCCGACATAATACTTCTTTTCAATGGCAATGTCATCCTCTGACATGGGGATGAATTGTTCCTCCTTCAGGTAGGCATCAGCCATGTCCTGTGGGTCATTAAGGAACTCTTGCGCGTAGCCACCTGGGTCGCCATCTTCCTCAAATTCCTCCTGCTTGTCCCGCAGCTGAGCGGCAGTCCACCTTTCCGGCCACAGGATATTAGAGAAGTCATCGTAGGATTGATGTGCCTTATAGAATAGGAAATGCCATTTCTTATTCTTTAAGAGGCGTGAAAGGAGGGAATCCTCGTGCAGGATAGTTCCGTGAACCCGTATCTTACCACTCTTACTGAGCGCTTGTTTACAGGCACGAAAGAACCACCTCCTGAATTTCTCCCTTCTCTCCTTAGACTCAACCTGCTCATCGTCCTCCATGTCATCACAGACAATCAAATTAGGACGTTTACCATTCCAGAGGGCGCCACGAATCTTCTGCTCCGACCCCCTGGCATTAATACGAAATCGGTGCCCGTCATCACACACCACAATGATTTCAGTTTTCGCATCGCTCTCGAACCCCACAATGCCAAACTCCTCACGCAGGTCTGTATTAGTGTGAAGCTCCTCGCTAATGTTGGAGAGTTGCTCACTGGCCTTTGGTTCTGTTGAACCAATCAATATAACATAGTCGGAGGTTCGAAAACATACCTCCGCCATTATGTAATCGAACGTAAGACCAGTTGACTTGGCATGATCGCGGGGAGCAACGCAGCCACATGAATCATAATCACTCGTGTAGAGGGCCCATGCCTCCCGATGGAATGGAGGGGTCGGCATCGCATTGTCATACCTCGGGGAGAGGAATGTACCGGCAAATGCCTCCACCAGCTGACTTGATAATTTGATGGTCATTGAAATAAGGTAGCCGCAATATCAAACTGCAATCGGTATTTACTATTCATTCCAACCTTCACAAGTACGGGGTTGGATAGGAGAGAAGTAAGATTAGTATATAAATTATACTCAATAAGGTAACGATCCCTCTGCATACGGAATTTCAAATCATTACTATAAATATACCCTACAATAATATCACTCTTCCCGAGGAGTAATTCAGTAGGCCGCTTATCATCAAGAGTTGCCTGAGGGTGTGTTGCACCTACTGGAAGTGCTGTATACCTATACCCAGGCAGTGTTGCATCATACCAATAGAAGCCTGCATTCCCCTGCGATACATAGGTTACAAGGGGATGCATATTTTCATCGAAGGCAAGACTAATCTCCGTGAAATTGGGAAGGGAGAATAGGACAAGGGGAGGCTGCGTTGGCGAAGATATAGTGGCATCACCATTGATACCATTGGGTATAATTTCAATCATCCATGTCTGTACTTGCATCCCCTGGGAAGGATCATACAGGGCAACTCCACCTAACTCATATGATTGAGTTAGGGGTGTTGATATACCATCTGGAATCAAATAGATGGAATATTGAGGAGTTAAGGTGAGGGAATTACCAGGTATCATGGATACCTAGCCCAGCTTGCATTGAAATTAATTGTCAAAGAATAGGCAGAAGTCTTAGCAATAGCGGGAGATACGGAGGCTTGATAATCACCAAACATTCCATAGATAAGAAAGGCAGTTACTCCGCCAGTCATATTACCGGCCGTTGTAGGGAAGTAGGCATTCCAAGAATTATAATAATTTCCATTCACGTAGGCGGTAGTTAGGGAAGCATTAACGGAATCACCAATTCCAGTAGGAACACTATTAACTGTTCCTATACTACCGTTACTTACATAAAAGAGGCCCTGCCCTGAGCCACCTGCATAACTATAGTCCGAGACAGCATTCGCATTTGCACGTCTCCACACACCACTATGTGTAACTCCGCTGACTACAAAACTATATGACGTATCTGTTAGATTCATGTATAGGCGAAGTTCATATGTAACTTCTAATTGCTCATAGGAGAGGACAGTGAGCGTGGTTGGACTCCCCAAAGAATCAAGTATGAGGGCATGACTAAAGAGGAGTGTATTAGCAGTATTATCCCCCGTACCAATCTCCGTAAGATTACCTGTAGCGGCCCCGATTGCATAATTATAGGTGAAGAAAACACTCACATAATCAGGGGGTCCTACCGTATAAGTATACGAACTAATGGAATAATAACCTACGGCCGCAAGAAATGTACCTAAATTAGTATCTGTGTAGGCAGGTGTAGTACTACTAGTACCAACGGCAACATACTGTGCTATACCTGCCGGATAATTACCAATCCAATTTAATCCCTGATTTGTTAAGAGGTTATCAAACCACCCCGTATCCTTTGTTATCGTTCCATCCGCAAGACGAGTTCGGAGGCGAAATTTACCTCCCAACTTAACATCCTCAGTTATGTTTAACTTCATATTAAGGTGCCTGAGACAAAAGTAATGGAATCTTTCAAATCATCATGAGGGATTGAGTAGGATACAAGAACCCGTATTAATGTTCCTGAAATAAATGCTATGTTATCCTTTAGATAATCCTTATCATAATTATAATAGAGTTGCACGGGTATGAGGGAGCTTGTAAGGAAGGTAATATTATCCTTCAAATCATCATGCCCATCATTATACAATATAACAATCTGAAGGAGTGTACTCGTTAGAAAGGTAAGACTACTCTTTAAAGAATCTTGTGGCTTTGGGATGAATAACAAATTACCACTAACGGGAGCAATTGCACTCTTTAAGGAATCAAATATATTGTAGGGATATAGCCAAGTTGTTAGGTAATGGTCACTAACATGGTAAGGGGGATTTCCCGTCTCAGGCAGGATAGCTAATCTAGTTACCTTGTTATAATTATTCCCAAGGGATGTAACTACCTCGAAATTGATTTCGTAGATAACACCGGGGAGGCCGAGGCAAATACGTTGCTCAATCCAACCTGTATGGACAACAATACCACCGTACAACATGGAGGATGGGGATGGATCAACCCCACTGAATACAGTTACCGTTACTGTATAACTGGTAAGGGTTTCTCCGCTGGTGAGGACATCACGAAAATCCCCTGGGTAGGAGATTGTCTCGGAAATGGTCTTACTATCGGAGGTATACAACACAATTAATAATTCCCGCCGGGAGCAATTACAGCGAGGCGACCCTCCTTACTATAGTTGTGAGTACCGGAGGCAGTTACTACACATATCAGGAGGTAGATATTACCAGCAACTCCTCCGGAAATTTGCACAGTTGCCGTGGTGCTGGTAGTAGTAATGGCACCAACCATTGCAGATGGGGAGGGGTCGGTGCCACTAAACACAGACATAGTTACACCAGCCCCCGTCACTGTCTCCCCGAATTGCAGTTTATCGGAGAAATTAATAACGTAGGGGACTGTCTCTGCCGCCGTCTTACTCGGTAGAAGTAGGAGGGTCATTTCTTCTTACTCTTCCCCTTCTTCCCCTTCCCACTGTCCGGGATTGGAAGGCCCATTGCCATCCTCTTGTGCTGATTGATTCCCTGCGTATCCTTCGATTGCTTCTTGGTAGATGCCATTTTCATTTCTCCGTGTCTCGATTGTTTTAACTACGCCGCTTTGCAGGTACAGCAGACGTTCAGCGAGGCGAGCCAACCTGTCATTAGTGTCGATGATTTCTTTCGGGATACTACTGCCACTACCAATCCTCTTGGTTGCTTCCATCTGCAACCGTGCTGCCGCTACCCTCTCCTTCGGACTGCCATTCGCCATCACCTCACTAATTACTTCAACCGATTGCACAAACATCGCGTCCAATTGGAGGCCGGCAGCCTGACACATCTCGGCAATGTAATCCTTCATCAGGGGTTGTTTGGACAACATGGTGATGTATTCAGGTGTGACGCCGACAACATTAGAAATGGTGCGGCGGTCAATACCTTGCGCCAGCATAGCACATACCTGTTTATGCTTCGGCTTCAATTCCTTCATCTGCCAGCCGACAACACCTTCCCCTTCATTGAGGGGTTGCTCAACCATTGCATTCATTTCCACTTCCCTACCGGTCGGGCCCTTTTCGCCGTAACCTCTTTGGGAATCTTCACCTGTCTTGTCATAGGCACGGCATGCATCTTTGCGAAACCTTGATTGATCTTCGCCTCATGCAACTTCGGTACAGCCATCTTCGCAACCTGGAATCCTTTAAAGACATTACGCATTTTCCTGTTCCTCCTTCCCGTGATGCTCCAAGTAAAGGGGATCCTCCTCAAGAGTATCCTGAACACGAGCAAGGGCCTCCTTCTGTTCATCAGAGAGGAGGGAGAAAAGATATTCGTGCTTACTTTTGATGGCCATAGGAGGAGGTACCGAAAAGGGACAAAGAGACCGTAACACAGCAACGATGAAAAGACAAGAGGGTTCGTAGAAACACTGACCCTTCGCGTAACAGAAACACCTTCAAAGATAACATACCTGAAAATTCAAAAGTTGCCGCGGATGGGAAAATGCCTTTAAGTTTTTTCGCAGTCACGCGATTTGCCTCCCCGTCATGCAAATGCGAATCATTACCTTTCTCATTCGCATGTACGAATGATTATCAGCCGCGCTGCATTCGATACTGAACGGTTCGGTATTGTATTGTGCAATGTATATTGCACGGTTCATTATAGAAAAAGGATGGGCATTTATTTTGCAAATTGTTGAAAATAGTTTGAACTTCTCTGAGCTGTGCTTGTCTATCTATCTGTAGCATTCATTATCAACGATTGGAGATATTCAGATGTGCATCTATTCTGACGCATTTAGTGCGCTGCAAGACTTTTACATGCTCTGGATGGAATTGTATGCAGAGTATTCATTTGAGTTTGCTAATGAAACTGCTGCGCATCTTGCAGACTTGGAAGTTTCTCGTTTGATTAATGAGAAAGATTGAACTTTTTACATCACTCATTGTCTAACTGATAGTGAGTGAGATAAAAAGTTTAACGCGCAAGTCTACACGCGTACATTGTAGACATACGATTGGAGATTGCAGACATGAACAATACAATTACGAAAGCACGTCATAAGATTGCAGACGTTACTTATAAGTCAGTTGTGACAATTGACTGGAGTGATTGCACTGTAGAAGACGTGCAACAGCTCGCTGCGCAAAAAGTAGTTAATAAGATGCTGACTGAGCACAACAATACTAAAACTCCAATAAAAGAGAGCATGACAATCTATGCACGCGATTACAAACAGGGATTGCGTCGTGCTGCGCAAACTCCAGAGCAGATTCTTGCAGCGTTGTCAGAAGATCAACTCATTCAGTTGATGAAAGACAGGGGTTTGATGTAATAACGTGCATATGAAGTTATCTGCATTCAATTGATCGAGTGCAGATAGCTGCATCTGTCCCGTTACTTAATAAAAGGCGTAACAATTTGTTATGGGATTTATTAAGATAATCTGTGAGGTGTTGTATATGTTAGTAGTGTTGTATATGTTGTATATGTTGGAAGTGTTTAGAGTGTTAGTAAGTGACATATGCTCTTAAAAAAATATTTAAAAAACAAGCATGCAGCTTACTAACATCATTAACACTCGCAACACGTGCAACACTTGCAACACTCTGTCACGCTGCTATAATGAGTCACATGCTGTCACTAGATACATGAGACAGCGCAGCAACGCTCACTATTGCAGACAAGTAAGGTAAATAACATGGCAACAATGAAGGCTGGAATGGTCACGACCGTTCGCATCTCCCCGAAGGATTGTATATCCATCCTGGACATATTGGACGTGGCGCAGGTGAGGAGGGACAATATGTCCTTCGCCAGTTGTACGTCCCTTGCATTGTCATCCTTGATAGGGATGGCCCGACAAGCTGGCATCATCGAGGAGCCAGACGGATTCGCCTTCCTTGATAAGGTTGGCCCGTATAGGGATGGGAAGAATAATAAGGTGAAACGCCTTACTTCTAATAGCCTGTATCTAGCAGCCCAGCATGGCTCTGCTGCAATCTCCCTCCCTCGCGTTAATACAAGCATGCCGCCGCAAGTCATGGAGGAGCAGGCCCTCCGAGAACTTAAGGACAGGTTCACGAAGTTGAATGACCGGAAGGAGGCAGACATTCCCCTCTCAATGGAGGAGGAGAAGGAATGGCAGGCATGCTTCTCTGTCCTGTATCCGGATGGATAATGCAACCGGGTGTAACGAGGGCGTCTATGCTGCTACTGTTTGCAATGACACCAGGCATGTGAAGATAAAGAAAGATAAATTGAACTATCGACGCGATTGATTGTCTAACACTATGTACAACACAACAATGCAACGATTGGAGTTATTGCGATGCAACTTCCCGCAGCAGAGCAATTCGATGTATTCATTCGCCCTCGCTGGCAGGGTCAACCTGCCCCTGGATATAGTCGAGTGAAGGTTACGATAGTGAATGATCGACCTTCACTCGATTTCATACATACGGCATTCCTTCGCATTGTGAAGGAATTGTTGGAGGAACGTGGATACGTGAAAGACGGAGAGGAAAAATGCCTAACAGTGACGGATATATTAACCTTTGCAATGCAGAAGTATGCGTCGTGAAGGCGGGAAGTAAGAGGGCTGAGGAAAACAATTGGAGGATGCAATGCAAACCGACGCACAAAGGAACATCACCGCGACAAAGCGAGCCGCCTGCCGAACTGGCAATAGAATCGTGGAGACACCGATCAGGTGTATCATAATGCCCGGCTACTCTCTTCCACCCGCCCGTGTTGAAGTGGATGCGGCGCTGCAAAAGTTGACAGCGGCGCAACTTATGTCGATAATTAATAAGAGGATGCAGGCATGAGCAATGTAAGAAAGAAACCCAATGACAACAAGCGCAATTCTCTTGCAGCAGTGGAAGCATTGCCGGTTGATGTGGGAGAAGCGGCATGATCACCACCACGCTAAACCGCATCCGTGCCTGCGATCCGTGCGCAGAGGGATGGGCGAAACTGCTGGCCGGGCTTGGCAAGACCGAAACCGACGACGAGCCACTTCCCTACGCCAAGATCGTGCGGATCAACGGTATTGATGATGCCTTGTGGGCATGTCGCGCAGAGCCACAGCATGCCCGAGAGTGGCGACTGTTTGCAGTCTGGTGCGCTCGGAGGATGCAACACCTGATGACTGATCCGCGCTCAATTGCAGCGCTGGATATCGCGGAACGTCATGCGAATGGAACCGCGACGAATGCGGAGTTGGACGCTGCATGGGATGCTGCAGGGGACGCTGCAATCTACGACGCAGGGAATGTCGCATGGGACGCCGCATGGGATGTCGCATGGGACGCCGCCCAAGCCGTGGCCCGCGCCGTCGCAGGGGACGACACATGGGCCGAGCAAACAGCCGAATTTCTGCGCATCGTTGGAGATCCCGCATGAATTCCCACACCCGTCAACAACTCCTCGCCATAATCAACAAGCGCCTGCAAAAATAACCGGAAAATTATTTTATGAACACTTATGATATAACGAGCTTTCAAGGAACATATAGGTGGCTATCTAATTTCTGGCCAGTAGAGGTTCAATATAATGGCATTATATGTCCAACAGTTGAACATGCGTATCAAGCTGCCAAAGCGATAAGTTTTGTTAATGCGAGTAATATTGCACGCCAACCGACGCCAGGAGACGCTAAACGTGCGGGGCGCCGTGTAATTACAAGGACCGATTGGGAAGAGGTGAAAGAAATTATAATGTTGGATTTATTGCGACAGAAGTTCCAACATCAAAATATGAAAGAAGCATTACTTGCTACAGGTAAATGTAAGCTTATTGAAGGAAATACATGGAATGACCATTATTGGGGGGTTTGCGGTGGTGAGGGTAAAAATAGATTGGGACTTTTACTTATGCAAGTGCGCGAGGAATTACAAAAAGGTGAGGTAACGAAATAAAACCTATAACAAATTGTTACGCTGTTTATCAATAAAACACACACACAACAATCGAGGATCGAACGATGACCTACCGTGCACAAGTCACCCTCCCCGGCGAAGTTCACACGAAGATGCCCGTTTTCGCCACCGAAGCTGAGGCAGCGGAGTACGCCGAACAACAGGCCGATGCATGGCGCCTTGTCACCGATTACAACACCGTGTTGGTGGATAAGCCCGCAACACATGCCATGCGCCGTGGAAAATTGGTACTTCTGCCATGAGGCTCTGGACTACCTATTACCCCAACGGAGAATATTACTGCTTTGCTATCTCTCATGGCAGTACAACCCACTATGATTCAGTGGAGTATAAAAGTATCCATGATGCCTTCCGGGCAGGTGCTCAATGGATTTTAGATAACCTGTAGGACAAGCCATGTTCCTTCTCATAAAGAGGGGGCATGTCTGGTATTGCAGGAGTAACAAAATGACAAACGCATACCAACGCCGGCTCTCCCACCGCCTTGCGCGTAAAAGAGAGACATACACCGCTCAAAGGTTGGACAATTTCATCCGCATTGACCGTTTCATGTTATCCTTCGAGAATGCCTGGACCGCCCTCTACAATGAGAAGGTGCAGGTGCAATATCACAACGGTTGGTATTGGATAATGGGCAGGCGTTTGAGGCATTCCGCCCTAGAGAGATTGACGGAAATAATGCAAGCCGAACTTCACGAACGGGAATTAGGAGAATAATGATGCCGATGAACAGGAACAATTACAGGGAAATTGCAAAATGTATCAATTGCTCCCTTGATTACCACACCAACAAGAGGATAAACACCGCAAATCTGCTCGCAACCCTCTGTGATTATTTCAAGGAGAACAATCCTCGTTTCAACGCAGAGAAATTCAAAGACGCCTGTCTCACTGAGGAAGGAGAATAACCATGCTCCGTAGAGGAAATCGTGATACCCTAACCGCAGATCAGCGCCGTTATGATCGCATCCTTCGCAACTACGACCGTATCGGGCAGAAGAGGGAGAAGGAGGAGGGTGAACGTATTATCATCATCCTCATTGTATCCCTCTGTGCACTGTTGATTACCGGTAGTATGATCTCCATCCTCCTAACAATATACGGTATACACCCATGAACATCCTTAGCTACGATGCATGGAAATTGATGAGTCCTGAAGATGAGTGCCCCTCACTCCCCGAAGTTCCCGAGAAGGTGATAGAGGCAAAATTACAGGAATGGGTGCAAGACCCGCCCCGCTGGCTGTGGGAGAAGGTTGAAGAAGCCTGCCTTGAGGATTGGAAAAACAGGAATAAAAGATGACAACTGCCCTTTTCATCCTCTACTTCTTCCTCCCCGTACATAAGGTGCACAAGGAGACAAGAAAGGAGATATGCCCCGGCGCAACCTACTTCATAGTACATGGGCATCATGCTCCTTGGATGAAACATGAGAAGTTGCTGTGCAGGATTGGTAAACATGACTTTTACGGAGATAAGAAATGACCAACATGCACCGTGAGGCTTTTGAGCGGGTGGCTAAGGCCAATGGCTTCGATATTAAGCGGGATAAACATCTCAAGGAAGAGTATGCCGAAACGGCGACCCACTTCGCTTTTATAGGCTGGCAAGCCGCCCTTTGCTACCGCGACGAACAGGATCAGACAGGTGTCTGGCGTTGCTACAAGGAATACATGAGCGGCGACGGTGGACGCGTTCATTCCGAAAAATTCGCCAAGACAAAAGCGGACATGCTCATTTTCAAAAGCCAAGGTTACGACTGCGAAAAGTTGAGCGACGAACAGGAGAAGCAGGCATGAAAGACAAGCTGAGGGAGTTGGCGGAGTGGATGCGCAGCATCAACGGCCATTGCGCTTATGCGCTAACCGAAATCATCGACGCCGAGGGTGATGGCGGGACGGTGGAAAACAGTCATGCACGCATGATTCATGCCTTCCCAAAATTATCGGAATTTTTCGTTAAGCACGCGCTTGGATCAAAGCTTCCTGTTAGCTGCTTTGCGTGCGGCCATGTAGGCGATCGGTCTATCACTCATGCGGAGCTTGCTGATATCTACATCTGCAAAGTTTGTGCCGATAAACTTGGTGACCACTCCGCGCGATCTGGCGTGGTGAGTGATGATGCCATGCGTATAGTGACCAAGATGCTGGAGGATTTGGCGAAACTGGACGAAGCGGCTTGCGTCCCCGTTAACCGTCCGAACCTATATGCACCAGGATGGAACGATTGCCGCGCGGTAGTACTCACCATCCTCGACGCCGAGGAGGGTGGATATTGGCCTGATGGGTCAGATGCACCAATTCGTGACTACACGCCAGCGCAGCCCACCGAGCTGGAGGATGCGGTGCGTGAGGTGATTTCGCTGCTTCGCTCAACTTCAATCGGAGAGGCTAACCAGCGCATAGTTGCCGACAAACTCACCGCCGCCCTACAGCCGAAGGTGCAGCCATGACCGACGCACACCGGAGAGGCCAGAGTGACAACCTCTCAAGAAAGTGATACAATAGACAAATGAAAGAGCCTCCCAATCATCGTGGTCGTGGAAGATTCCACCCTCTCGACATAGTGCAATGGTGCGCCGGTCGTGGAAAAAAGACGCACATGGGTACAATCGTACAAGTTGTCCCTTATGGGACTTATCCGAGGTGCTGCCACAATGAGAGGGAAATACTAAAGACGCGGCACATAAAAAAGGAAGACGTTGAGTGGATGAACCTCCTCAAGTGTGGTTTCATGCGTGATTACGAATCCTATGTAGTAGAGGATGAAGGTGGTAAAAGATGGTGGCCTCGTGTGGGCAACCTAACATTAATCAGCAGCAACAATGAAGGTGAAAAGAAATGAGCGTAATGAGTCATATCGACCAGATTTTTGAAGACCTGAAGGCGGAACTTGTATCCCTTGTGGGTGACCTGTCAGGTGTCCATAACGCCGTAGACAATGCGAAGGTTGCCATTGTTCCACACATTGTGGAACCCGTCGTGAAGGAGGAAACAAATGACCTCGGGAACGAAAACAACAACAGTTCGGGCGAAACCAACACACCGTGATATATGCCGAGCTACTGCCTCCATCGGTGCGCATCTTCGGTGCGGCAACTGGGATAAGGCAAATGAATGGTCCCACGTCCTCATGCAATATATGAAGGACATGGGATTGTTGAAACCGATGAAGGAATGAACAAAGAGGTGCAGAACATCGCACCTCTTTCATATCAAACCTCGTAACAATTTGTTACAGCACCGAGCATAACATGACCTACTGGCAGTTTTGGTTAATGATACTGATAGTGATTCTCATTCGTGTGATATGGTCCACACTGCGACGATGACAGAAAAGAGTTGACAGCGACGACGTTATGAAATAGTATAGATACACGATTAAACGATTGACTGGAAACATTCCCCAACGAGAAAAAGAGACAAAGAACCCGCCTCTCCTGTAATTACACAGGTAGGCATAACCCGCCCCCGTACAAAGGGGACAAAACAGTAGAGGAAAATGTAATGGATATTAAGGCAAAGAGTAAGGAACTTGCGGAACCGATCATCGTCTCCTTCGATGTTCCTGAAAACCTGAAGGACCTCGTTGCGAAGTATGGCAATGAGACGGTACATGAGTTGGCGGTTGCGGAAATCTGCCGGGCCATCCGCAACCTCGCCCTTGTGAACAAGGCGAAGCCCCTTGCAGAAATCCAGGGTTTCGTTGATGGTTGGCAGCCGGGTGTCCGTCGTGCTCGTACCACGAAGACTCCTCTGGAGCGTGCATCGGCTGCGTTGAGTGGTATGAGTGCAGAGGACCTGGCAGCGTTGCTGGAAAAGGTCAAGGCTGCGAAGAAGTCTGCATAAAAGTAAGGACTCGGTAGCGGTGAGTAAAGCTACCAAATCCTAATAAGGTTGTTTCCTTACTTATTAGTGATCTATCTAAGGAAACTACGCCTTATTTGCCGGAGGGATAAGGAAGAGATAAACAATATACCATGGGTATATTGTTAGCTCCGGCCTAATTAAATAAATCACCGAAGCGTACCCCCTGCGTTAGGTGACGAAGGCGCTGGCATACCGCCGCTCGATTGCTCCCCTCAATTGAGTATGTATGCCGCTTTCTATTCTCCTTTCCTGTGAGGGATAATAGAAAGATCCCCGAACAAAACAACAAGAGAAAAAAGACGATGGGAAAGAAAGTATTTATCCTTGGTGACGGCGGTTACGATTACAGTGATGCCGAACGGTTCGGCACCCTCGTTCACCTAACCGTACCAACCAATGCAAAGTGGGATATAGCCGCCGTATTCGATGCCCTCAAGGAGGGGTTAAAAGATGCCGAGCATGATGACTATTTGATTGTATCCCACATGCCCTCCGTAGTAGCCGTAGCGACTGCAATCATGGTTGAGTGGTTCGGCTGCGTCAACTTTTTGATATATAGGTTCGACAAGTATGAGGAAAAGAACCTCATCCTCGATAACGTGTAACAAAAGAATGCGTCCTTAGCTCAGCCGGTAGAGCATCTGTTTTCCAAACAGAGGGACATTGGTTCAAATCCAATAGGACGCTCCATACTATTAACGATCGGAGTCACCTCAATGAGTAAAGATCCCTACCGTGCATACCGCTATGCAGTAACAGCTTTTGGAAATGCCTGCGAAGCCATGACATGGGCACCTGCCTATGGAATATATCACGAGGAATATATCAACCGTAAAAAGAAGTTTGAATTTGCACGGGTTAAACTGAATCGCACGGTTGAAAAATTAATTGACAAAGCTAGAAAGGGAGAAATTTAAGTGTCCTTGCTAAAGAAATCCAAACCCGCGCAAGTAGAGAAATGTAAAAGTCCTGGGATAGTAAGTAAAATTACTGTCAAAAAGTCTTGGGAGATTAATAATTTACGCATATTGGCAGAAGGAGATTGTGTAACCATTACTAGTAAGGATAATTATCTAGCCGGCTGCACCTTCGACCGTAACATCTGCCCACAACTCGCTGAAATTCTATTGCAGGCCTCCGTATGAGTTTCACAAAGCAATCCCGCTACCTTGACAACACAATGATTTCCACCTACAAGGAGTGCCCCCGTAAATACTTAATGCGGCACGTGTTGGGGTGGACAACCGACAGTGGTGGTCAGAAGGCACCCGCACTCGTCTTCGGCAGTAGTTGGCACGCCGGCATGGATGAGATGTGGGGTGCTGGTAAAGAGTTGAGCATCGGTGACCGTGTTGACTTGGCGATGGAAGGTTTCCGCAAACAGTGGGAGGAAGATAATTACACCTTCGAGTTATCCATGGAACAACAGGACGACCTCGGTGCTCGTACCCCTGGCACGGCGCATGAAATGTTCTACTCCTACTCAACGCAACGGGATAGGATGATTCGGGAATGCACCGTCCTCGGTATTGAACAACCAATGGCCATGCCCTTCCCAGGTCTTGATGACACCTGGTACGTCGGTAAGCTAGACAAGGTTGTTGATTACAACGGCATCCACGTCCTCGAACATAAGACAACCACGTTGTATCGCATCAAAGGTAACTTTGACAATGACTACCTAGAGAGTTGGAATTCTGCCTCACAGGTGAAGGGTTACCAGATGATGGGTAGTATTCACTACCCGAAATTGCAAGACGTGTGGGTAGATTGTTCCCTCGTCCATAAGAAGGTACATGATGCCTTCAAATTCGTCCCCGTCGCACATGAATGGTCCTTGCTGCAAGAATGGATCACCGATACGAAAAGGTGGATCGGGGCCATTCAAGACGAGACAACAGAATATGAAAGGTATGGGAATCTGGAGGCAGGTACGTTCAGAAGGAATGAGGACAACTGCTACGGCAAGTACAGCAAGTGTCCCTTCCTCAATATTTGTAGCACTTGCAGTGACCCCACGAAACTGGGAGAGGTGCCCGCCGGATATGTTGAGGAGAGGTGGGAACCGTTTGACGTCCTCAAGCTTGATAAATTGATTAAGGGAGTGTGACGTGTCCATTGATTCAAAGTATAGTATACGAGGTTACTTCTCTGTTGACAGAGGAGGTGCATACGTAACCTGCCGCATGTACTCCGGCCCACTCGGTTATGGTATGCACAATGGGAACCTAAAATTCCCCATAACAGAATGGTGGAGGGCTCAGGAAGTGTTGAAAGCAGTAACGTGGTACGAAGATGAACAACCGTTGATTCAAAACTAACTATTGATGATTGGAGTAAGGCAAATGAAACTTGATAAATTGGCAGTAACTTGGAATGATTACACCTTCGCTAATGAAGGTATCCTCCCCAAGTCATACGGCGGTAAGGTTGTCTTCCGTGATGACGACGGTAACACAACGCAAGTAACCCTATCGGCAGGTGCGATTGACCAGATCATGCAGGTTGTTGCTATTGAGGTTGCAAACAATGCACGCCGTATGCTTGGGTCTATGACCCTTGAGGCAATCCGCGACAGTGCACGTCCTCTTGCCATTACACAGGAACCTGTACCAACTGATGAGTTGCTGGAAGAGGCAGACTTCAACGATAGGCCTTTCTAATGAAACTAGATCTCACAAATATCCCTAAATACATGCATGAAGAAATCCAAGGATACGTTAACTATGGTTGGCGCCCTGGAGCTTTCCTACATGCAGTTCTCTGTAATAACCTTATAGATGCCGCTACTGAGGCTGATACGAATAATATACAGCACCTCCATGATTATGCCAGACTTCTTTACAATGAATTACCTCGGGCTAGCTGGGGTAATGCTGATAAGATTGAAAGTTGGGTATATATAGGAGGCCTGGGTAAATATAAAAGGGGTGAAGGATAATGGCAAATGCCCTTGATAGTACAACCGCAATTACTCATAGATTCCTTATCCTTGGGGATACAGGTAGTGGAAAAACTACACAAGCATTGACACTTCCCGGTAAAAAGTTCGCCTACTTGTTCGATCCCAATGCCTTACTATCGTTGCGAGGATACGATGTTGAGTATGAGGAGTTCTTTCCTGACAGACTGAACCTTGGAGTTCAATCTTTAAGTAAAGCAAGGGGTGGAGATAATAAGCAGATACATAAAAATATCGTTTATGATATTTGGAAAGATGATTTTGATTCTAGAAGGGATGATGGATTTTTTGATTCCTATGATGTAATTATAATGGATAGTGCCACAACCTTTCTTGATCTTATTATGGATCGTACATTAACTATTAATGGAAGGGCAGGAAGTTGGCCGCAGCAAGATGATTATGGACCACAAATGACCTCCTTTACAAATGTATGTCGGTCACTTATGTCTTTAGGCAAGACAATCTACATGACCGGACACATGCAGATGAAGCAGGATGAATTGACCAAAAGAATCTTCCGGCAGCCAATGATGACCGGGCAGTTGCGCAACAAGATTCCCCTCCTCTTTAGTGACATTTTCGTAGCCGAGGTGGAGAATGACGGGCAAGGACACATCCACCACAAGTTCCAAACAGTGCCCGATAAGATTACAACTGCAATTCGTACCAGCATTAAGGGACTTGATCCTTTCGAGGATGTAACCCTCGACTTTTCTAAACCATTGGAAGGTCAGGGCCTGGGACATATATTACAATTGGAAAAGGAAGGAAAGTTATAATAAACCCCGTAACAATTTGTTACGGCTCCTCTCAAACAGAGAGGCAACAGAGTCTATAGCCTCCTCATCCCGAGGAGAGTAGGCAAACCAAGCAAAGAAAGAGAGAAAATAAAATGTCATATCTTCCCGAAAACCTCGACGACGTTGAAGAAAGCAAGCCGGTTGCTCTCGGTACCTACGAACTCCAGATCGTTTCCTGCGAGGAGAAAGAAACAGGCCCGAACAGCAAGAATCCCGGCAAGCCCATGTTCCGTGTGAACTTGGCCTTCACCGATCTCTCCTTGAATGCACCTGCGATTGGTCATTATATCACCTTGCCCTACGAGGGTGATGAAAATGGCGCCTTCAAGTTGCTAATGTTGAAGCGGTTCCTCGCCTTGTTCAACGTCCCCTACAGCAATGACACTGGCACCTTGGCCATGAACATGATCGGTCAAACAGCCCTCGTCGATGTTGCCCTCGGAGAGCCGAACGAAAATGGTGATATGTTTAACCAAATTCGTGTCCCAAAAATCCGGGGTGAGGTTGCAGGTGGTCACGGTAAGGCGCCCGGACGTCGGCGTGCATAATAAGTAAAGTTGCAATGTTTGCCTCTTCCCTGTAAAAGGGGAAGGGGCTTTTTGCATTCCTACAAGGTTATATTATGAAAATCTACCTTTGCTATCTTGACGGTTATTATGATGTGGAGGTTACACAGGAGGAATGTGATAGAATATCTGCTAATCATATTAACTTACTGCCTAAGTATAAAGATCATCCTCACACACCTTATAAGAGTGTTGGTTACTCTCCTGATATAATTATTATGGATGACCTATGGATGCCTCCACTAACCTAAACACACAAGACTGGTATGTTGCCGACTGTCCTTTATCAGACGCACAGGCCCTTGTGAAGGAGTTTCATTATGCAAAAGGTGGAAGTACAAGCGCAATCTATACGCATGGGATGTTCCGTAAACAAGACAATTTCCTCATGGGTATTGCTTGGTGGACACCCCCTACGAAAGACACCGCTCTCACTGTCAATGCAAGCGATTGGAGGCGGGTCCTCAATCTATCTCGATTGGTTATCCGTCCAGAAGCGCCCCGGAATAGTGCATCCTTTCTGCTTGGAAAGAGTATCAAAATCATACGGAGGGATAGGCGCTTTGTATCGCTTGTGACATTTGCCGATGAAGCACAAGGACACAGTGGTGGAATATACAAAGCAACCAACTGGCTTTACCTGGGCCGAGTTGGCCCCCATGCAAGATGGATCAACCCCAAAACAGAAAGGCAAGTAAGCAACGCCCACAAGAATAGTACCATCATGTACGCGATGGGCTATGTTAAAATGAAATCCTTTTACAAACACAAATTCATCTTCCACCTAACAAAAAGTGATGGAGATAAGAAAGTGTCACAATTAATTGACCTAGTAACACCTATCGAGAATCAATCGGATGAGGAGTTATTGAAACGCCTTGATGAATTGCGAAACAGACGAGAAGTAGTACGGCCGGCAGCAAAAGCAAGAGTGGTGAAGGAGAAGAAAAAGGTACAGAAGAAGGCCGTAACTGCTGCCGAGAAACTATTAGCAGACCTGACCCCCGAACAACTTGCCATGCTGCTAGAAGGATTGAAATAATGAAAGACAAATTGAAAATGGTAAAGGTAGCCGACATTATTGTCGATGAACGCTACCGTGTTGACCTTGGCAACATTGACGAACTACAGGAGAGCATCCGTGAGAAAGGTATCATCCAACCAATTACACTTTCTTCTGACCTACATCTACTTGCCGGCGGTCGTCGTTATACAGCTAGTGTGGCTCTGGGTCTTGTGGAGATTCCTGCTCTACTTCGCGTGATAGAGGGGGAGGTAGATGCCCGTGAAATCGAACTAATTGAGAACATACATCGCAAGGAGTTCACCTGGCAAGAACAAGCCAAGTTAATTGCACGAATCCATACCCTCTACAGTGAAAAGAATATCAATTGGACGGGGCGTAAGACAGCCGAGTTGATTGATAAGAACCCGATGAATGTCAGCCGTGCCTTACGATTGGCTGCCGGGATGAAGGTATTGCCCTCCTTGGAGCAATGCAAGACCGCCGACGAGGCCAGTACCGTAATTAAGAAAGCTGAGGAGGATAGTATCGTACAGGAGTTAGCAAGAAGGCAGCAAGGTAAGATCGCGCAACATGAAAATAATCCTGCCAGTACGCAAAAAGAGAAGGGCCTATCTGCCACCCTCCGTTGTGCCTCCGATAATTATGTAGTAGGTGATGCCCTCAAACAAATGGAACATATGAAGGTAAATGGGCACATCAACCTAATTGAGTGTGATCCTCCTTTCGAGGAAGCAAATGAAAAATTAACGAAGGAATTGTATCGGGTTG
>Ga0307375_10002078_pt1 | contig 20957 bp, 17 predicted proteins | sample TR1MG_FD_202531 | JGI IMG/M metagenome (GOLD analysis project Ga0307375, IMG submission 202531) | Soil microbial communities from Risofladan, Vaasa, Finland - TR-1 | ecosystem: Environmental > Terrestrial > Soil > Coastal area > Acid sulfate soil | place: Finland: Risofladan, Vaasa | collected...
GCTGAGCGCACGGAGATTGCGGACGCGTTGAATCATGATCTATCGATTCGCACCGATGAATTGGTCACTGTCCGCGAGGCCTTGGTCGATCGTGCGGAACAGTTCGAAAAGGTCAGTGCCGAGCTGGGGCAGCGGACCAGTGAGCTCGTCGACGTACGAAACCTTCTCGCTGAACGCACGGAGATTGCGGACGCGTTGAATCATGATCTATCGATTCGCACCGATGAATTGGTCACTGTCCGCGAGGCCTTGGTCGATCGTGCGGAACAGTTCGAAAAGGTCAGTGCCGAGCTGGGGCAGCGGACCAGTGAGCTCGTCGACGTACGAAACCTTCTCGCTGAGCGCACGGAGATTGCGGACGCGCTGAATCATGATCTATCGATTCGCACCGATGAATTGGTCACTGTCCGCGAGGCCTTGGTCGATCGTGCGGAACAGTTCGAAAAGGTCAGTGCCGAGCTGGGGCAGCGGACCAGTGAGCTCGTCGACGTACGAAACCTTCTCGCTGAACGCACGGAGATTGCGGACGCGTTGAATCATGATCTATCGATTCGCACCGATGAATTGGTCACTGTCCGCGAGGCCTTGGTCGATCGTGCGGAACAGTTCGAAAAGGTCAGTGCCGAGCTGGGGCAGCGGACCAGTGAGCTCGTCGACGTACGAAACCTTCTCGCTGAGCGCACGGAGATTGCGGACGCGCTGAATCATGATCTATCGATTCGCACCGATGAATTGGTCACTGTCCGCGAGGCCTTGGTCGATCGTGCGGAACAGTTCGAAAAGGTCAGTGCCGAGCTGGGGCAGCGGACCAGTGATCTCGTCGACGTACGAAACCTTCTCGCTGAGCGCGCGGAGATCGCGGGTTCGCTGGATCGCGATCTATCAGTTCGCACCGAGGAATTGGTCGCGACACGCGAGGCCCTGGTCTATCGTGCGGAACAGTTCGAAAAGGTCAGCGCCGAGCTGGGGCAGCGGACCAGTGATCTCGTCGACGTACGAAACCTTCTCGCTGAGCGCACGGAGATCGCGGGTTCGCTGGATCGCGATCTATCAGTTCGCACCGAGGAATTGGTCGCGACACGCGAGGCCCTGGTCGATCGTGCGGAACAGTTCGAAAAGGTCAGTGCCGAGCTTGGGCAGCGGACCAGTGATCTCGTCGACGTACGAAACCTTCTCGCTGAGCGCACAAAGATCGCGGAATCGCTAGATCGCGAACTATCCGGTCGGACCGAGGAGTTGATCGCGACCCGCGCGGCCTTGTTAGACTGCGCGGAACAGTTTGAAAAGCTCAGTGCCGAGATGGGGCAGCGGACCGGTGAACTTGTTGAGGTACGAAACCTTCTCGCTGAGCGCACGGAGATCACCGACGCGCTGAATCGCGCGCTATCGGCTCGTACCGAGGAATTGATCACGACGCGTGAGGCTTTGGTCGATCGGACCGAAGAACTTGCTCTGGTCAGTGGCGATTTGGATAAGCGCACCAGGGAATTGTTACAGGTCGAGGAGGTGCTCGTGCAAAAGGAGAAATTATTGGAGCTTGCAAATTCCGAGGTAAACCGTCTGTCTCAGGGTCTGCTCAAATCAATTTGGCGCCGCATGAAGCGAAGATAGGCTAGGGGTCTTCGGTTCGCGGAGGTCGCGAACTGAAGAAAACGGCCGGTTCAAACTCCACGTGCAACATCCCGATAGATCGCCCCCATGTTGGCTTGGTGGCCAAAGGTGGTGGGGAATAGGGCTGTCAACGGCGCGACAGCGCTTGCGTAACCGTTGACAGTCCCATTCCCCACCAAATCATGGGCTTGGCCACGTTGGGGTGTTGCGCGCGAACCTTGAAACCGCCAACCAAATAATTTACGATGGATTCAAGAATGAACAAAAGTGACAAAATTCTGGTTACTGGGGGCAAAGGGCTTCTTGGTTCAGCTCTCATAGAACAGCTGGTACGTGATGGGTATAAGAATGTTGTATGTCTGGGTCGCGACGATTGCGATCTGAGGGAGCCGGTGGCGACGCGTGATTTCTTTGCGAGGCAAAGGCCAGATTATGTTTTTCATGCCGCTGGTCGCGTGTATGGAATCATGGGGAACATGAAAAACAAGGCGTTGTCTTTCTATGACAATGTCATGATCAACACCAACGTGGTGGATGCTGCCCATCGCGCAGGCGTCAGGAAGATTGCCGTGATGGGGACAGGTGCGGTCTACCCATATCCGCCACCCTCACTCCCGTTTCGGGAAGAAATGATTTTCATGGGTGAACCCCATCATTCAGAAGATTCCTACTCGCATGCCAAGCGCGCCATGCTCGGGATGCTTCGCGCGTATGGCGAAAGCTACGGGCTGCTGTGGACCTATGTCGTGTCGTGCAATTTGTTCGGTCCGCGGGACAGGTTTGATTCCGAGCAAGGTCATGTAATTCCTTCGCTTGTCAAGCGCTTCTACGAAGCCAGGGCCGCGGGCACTGGTGTGGCGGTTTGGGGCGACGGAACCGCTCAGCGCGACTTCCTGTATGTATACGACGCCGCAAGGGCTGCGACCGCGGTCATGCAGCAACTGGAGGGGCCGGTAAATATTGGTAGTGGAAACGTGTATACGATCAGGCAGGTGGTGGACATTCTTACTGAAGTCACGGGTATGCACGGTCGCGTGATTTGGGATGCCAGCAAGCCGAATGGTCGTGAATACCTGGGGTATGACCTCTCGAAAATCCAGTCTACCGGGTTTACTTGCGATTACACCCTTCGTCAAGGCCTACAGGAGACCTGGGCGTGGTATCAGAACCACATGGACCGGAGGTCCGCATGACAGCATCAAATTCTCCCCGGGTCTTGCTGATCTCACAGTGGCCAAAGATCAAGAACGCCGAATATGAGTTGATCGAGAAAATTCGCCAGACGGGATTCAAGATTACCGTTGTCGATTATCTCGGATTCGATGTCGCGACTGGCGAGTGCATCAACGATGTTGCACTCCCTGACGACTACGATTTCGCAATTTCCTTCCATTACGACACGCCGAAATTTCTCAACTTGAAGACGTTCCTCTGGGTGGCAAACCCGCTGGAATTCATGCATTTTCAGGGAAATTACCGAACCGCGCTGATCCACCATTTGCGTGCTTATGATGGATACCTTTACAACGGTTCAGAGCTTCTTAAAGGGCACATCACGCGCGTGCTTGGTAGCGAGTGGCCGGAAGCAGATCTGCGCTTCATCGGTTCCTGCTCCCGCAACGCAATGCTCCCGCCCAGGGGACCAGACGTGCGCAAGCCGCATCCCGACAAGATATTTTACTGCGGCGTGAACTGGGAGCGTGGCTCGGGCACGGCCGGTCGCGCCCAAGGGTTGCTTGATGTGCTTCAGGAGAGGCTGCTCGCTGAGTTCTACGGGCCTCGCGAGCTTGCCGGCATCAATCCTTGGGCTGGGTTCACCTCATATCAGGGCGAAATCCCTTTCGACGGGTCGACGATGTTCCGTACCATGCAGGGGTATGGGGCAGTATTGGCTGTGTCCTCGCCTGCGCACCTGAAATCCAAGACTGCGTCAGGTCGTGTTTTTGAAGGCCTTGCGGCCGGTGTGCCCGTAATTTCCGACGAAAATCCGCACATTCGGCACCAGTTTGGGGACTTAATCTATTACTTCAATGGAGACTCAGAGCACGAACGCGCCGACTCTATTCAACGTGCTTTCGAGAGCATCCGGTCTAATCCGCAGGAAGCCGCGCGGCGGGTGACGGAGGCTCAGGCCATCATTGCCCGCGAATACTCTTTCGAGGTCTGCCTAGAGCGGGCCCTGGAACATACTAGGCGCGAATCAAACCAGGCAACGGGGCCTGTCGGAAAGAGTACTTTGGCCGCTCGTGTACTTGACCTTTTTCTCGTTCATCACGATCCCTACGGATCGGGCGTTTACGAGGAGCAGGCATTTCCCAATCTGCCTCATGTTTTGCGCGCCATCAAGGAGCTTCCCGCCGGGCACCGCGTGAATGTTCATTACTGCTGCCCTGGGTTTGAGTTCGAGCCTGAACATATTGATGGATACGTCGCTATCGAGTGGATTCCGCTTGCGGCGCCTGCCTTTACCGCCACCGAGTGGCGAGCAATGAAGCTGGGCGAAAAGATTTCCATCTTGGCACAGCGATCGTCTGGCGATTTTCTGGTCTTTTTTACGCAGTTTGACTATTTGCAGCATGACTATCTTGCCAAAACGATCGCCTGGTTTGACGGTGCCGTGGGAAAGAATATTGCAGCGGTGCACGTGGCCGGATTTTTTGTCAACAATTTAGCGGCGCCTGCTCAACCCAGCCCGGCCGGCATCCTGCGCAACAACGCTTCTATGGGGCTATATCGCTGGGGGCAGGACAGCATAGCAGAGCACCAACTTGGCCAGTATTGCTTCAATAGGAGGGCCATGGAGGCACTCGATTTCAGTCGGCTGGCCGGTTTCGACGTGCTTTTTGCCGTCAGCATATTGCTTGAGGCCACTGAAAAGAACGTACTTGTCTATCGATCACGACACTTGTTGCTGCGGCTCCTTTACGGCTATTTCCATAGATATCATATTGCCCATGGCGAAGCTGAAGCGAAGGGATTCTGGGCGCTGCAATACGATCTGATGAGCAACTATACGCATGAGATCAACGCGCTGTATGACGTTTTCCATGAGTGCCCGGTTGCCGTGGCGATTGCTGACCGCATTTCTGGTCACGATATGTCGCGTGTCCCTGGCGTGGATCCTGCGGTTCACAGGGTCAACTATGTAATTGATCAACTGCGACCTGCTTATAGGAGGATGCGTGGTATCTGGCGCTGGGTAAGTCTTTCTCGCTTTCGTAAGGTGGGCTAGGACGCTGTTGAACTGCGATGTGCAAAATACGCCGGCCAATTGAACGGTCTTTATCGGATAGCTTATGAACGTTCAGTAGTCTCACGAGAAATTCGCGTCGCGGAATCCATGCTTGCGGAAGTAGCTTCGCGCCACTGTCAACTAAGGAGATCTTATCGTATGAGCCTTTACCTTCGTCGTCACATCTCGGTGCTGCTTGCCGGTGGTCTTTTTCTCTCTGCCTGCAGCGACAAGCCAGCTACACCCGCAGCTGATATCCAGGTCGCTTCGGCTGGCGCTGAAACACAGAAGCCTGCGATCTCTACCGCAAACACGGAAGAGAACGGGCCGCTTGACTCCAAAGATGTCAAGTTCTCAATGACCTTGGTAGGTCATCCAAAATACGTTGAGAATCAAGATGTTCTGATGTTCAGCGTCGATGTTGCCAATCACGGTCGGGTACCCCTTGTTGGCAAGGGGGCAAACCCAGTTAACCTTGCCGCGTTGCTTCTGGGTCCAGACGGGCCGGACAAGGCCCCAGGTCTGCGCGAGTTCATCCGCGTCCACTTACCACTGATCGCTCCGGGAGAGCAAAGGCCAGTTCAAGTTGTGCTGCCCGCCAAGGCCTTGAAGGGCCAAACAGTTCAGTTCTTTTTGGTACAAGAGGGTGTGGCCTGGTTTAGTGGTCCTGGCCAGTCCCCGCTCACTTTGGGAGCGTATTCCCGCTGCGATGGAAGGGCTAACACTCTATGCGATGCCACCGGTGCTGCTGTTTCGAAGGAATAGCATGAGGCGCTCATGGACGTTTTTCCTTCGGTCTTGAAGGCCTCTCGCAAAATAGGAAGGTGGATGGATAAAGGAGGCTTGGAGCTTAACTTGGGGCGCTAAGTCACGTATTGCGTGGTGTACAAAAGACGTTGGCAGAGCGCTTCCTACGCGCAGATATGTAAGCTGCGTTTCCGCCCTTTACCGCGCGCGAGCGAACGTCGAAACCGAGGTGTTCGACTTTGTCGAGCGGTTCTACCAGGGCAAGCGACGGCACCGACGCTCGGCTGCGTGAGCTCCTTCCAGTTTGAGTTTGAGCAGAAGAGGCAATTAGCTTAAGATGTGGTGTCCGCAGGGCGAACAGCAGTCCACTCCTTCGTCGCCTCGTCAAAGAATCTATAAAGAGCCTGATCAGCGCTGATCCTCAGCCAGCTGTCGCGTGATGTAAGACGGCCGAGCGCGACGGCAAGCAGTCGGCCCACGCGCATTACAGAACGTTCCATCGTATCGTTAGCGCCTTTAGAGAGCCTTCAATGAAGTATTTTCCAATCTTTCTGTCTGTAGTCTTCGTTGTGCGTAACCAGTCAGACGATGTTGCAGAAATACTCTTGGATGCCGCAAGCATAATTTCCGCGCATGTCAGCGATTACGAGTTAATCGTCGTAGACAACGCGTCCAATGATGACAGCATATCCGTCTTCAAAAAACTCGTAGAAGAGAGTGGTCAGCCCAATTTACAGGTATATGCACTAACGAAAGAGGTGGATTCCGACGCCGCTTCGTGGGTCGGGTTAGAAAATGCACTGGGGGACTTCGTTGCTGTGATGGATCCATTTGTCGATGACATCAACTTTCTACCTGAGATGCTTGACGAGGCGGCGGCGGGAGCCGATGTCGTATTTGCTAACAATGAACAAGAACCCGCTCAAAGCTTCGGTTATCGGGCAGCCAAAGTAATTTTTAACGGGCTATATAAATGGCTTAACGGCATCAATCTGACTAAAGAAGCACCCCATTACCGCATCTTGAGCAAGAGCGTTGTCGGCTTCATTTTGCAGCACCGCCAACCTGCGACAACCTATCGCCATTTACCGGCGACAGGTGGCTTTTCACGCGTCAACCTCAGCTACAGCGCAACGCCAAAGATTGCGAATCCTAAGCGGCTGGCAAAAAGTGTCGACCTAGGTATTCGGCTATTGGTATCAACCACCCCCGTACCAATGCGTCTCGTTACTTCGCTTTCTCTGTTCGGAGCGACAGCGAACATCCTCTATTCGATCTACGTCGTTTTTATTGCCTTCTCGGATCCTGATGTCGCGCCAGGATGGGTAAGTCTGTCGCTGCAACAATCCGGCATGTTTTTCTTGATCTCAATGGTCCTCCTTGTACTTGGCGAATACATCCTGCAGATGGCTAGCCTGTCAAATGAGGGACCGCTTTATCACGTGGGGCAAGAGTTCACCAGCGCCCGAATGACTCGACGAGAAAAGTTGAATATTGAAGAGGCGGAACCCACACCCACACGTACACCGCGCACGACCATTGAAGGTGCCGACTAATGCCAGCCACTGATGTGACTCAGGATGTGGTCATTATAGGTGGTGGCTTTTATGGTGCCGCTATAGCTGTTTACCTTGCGCGTCAGCGTGGCTTCAAGCGCATTCAATTAATAGAGCAAGAACCGGCGATTCTTCGGCGAGCCTCATATAACAATCAGGCTCGAGTGCACAACGGCTATCATTACCCAAGGAGCTTTACGACAGCATATCGAAGCAGAGTCAACTTGCCAAAGTTTGTGCGCGACTGGCCAAATGCGGTGAGGCATGATTTCACTAAGCTGTACGCTATCGCGCGCCGGAATTCAAAGGTCACTGCGAAGCAATTTGAGCGATTCTGCGGGGAGATTGGGGCCAAGGTTCAGCCCGTTGATAAGGCATTGCACGATCTATTTGAGCCACGCCTTATTGAGGACGTATTTCAGGTTGAGGAATACGCTTTCGACACAACAAAGCTGGCAGCTTGGGCGGAGCGTGAACTGAAGGAATGTGGCGTACAAATCCACTTGGAAGCATCTGCTAAAGCTATTTCAAGAGGGCCAGGTGGAACGCTACAAGTTGCCGTTCGGTCAGACCGTGAGCTCGAGAAGTTGATTTTTAGCCGCTACGTCTTTAATTGTACCTATAGCGGACTTAATCAGTTTAAGGGAGATTTCCTTGGGACCAAAGCGGGCCTCAAACAGGAAATCACTGAAATGGCGTTGATGCGGCTTCCGCCGGTACTTCAGGGGCTGGGCATCACCGTAATGGACGGCCCATTTTTCTCGATGATGCCCTTTCCTGCTCGCAATGGGCTCCACACTCTTTCTCATGTGCGCTATACCCCACATTTGCATTGGAACGACGAGTGCGGCATAGACCCTTACCAAAAGCTTAAGCAATACAACCAATGTGAAAGTCGTGTAGATCGCATGGTTCGGGATGTACGTCGGTATCTCCCCGCAGTACTTCATGCCAAATATGTTGAATCGTTATTCGAGGTGAAAACCATATTGGCGAAAAACGAATGTGATGATGGGAGGCCGATTCTCTTCGAGAAACACGCAGAACTGCCGGGTTGTTATTCCATCTTGGGTGGAAAGATTGACAACATTTACGACGTACTCGAAAAGTTGGATGCTGAGCGATTTGCGGATACGGCGGATCACGAGCGTGCCAAATACGGAGCAATTTGTGGTTAACGCATTAATAGGATTTTCTGGATTCGTCGGCAGTGCGCTTCTTAAGCAGACGGCTTTCGATTCACTTTATCGTTCAACAGATATCGGTGATATTGACGGGCAGTCGTTCGATATTGTCGTTTGTGCTGGAGCCTCCGCCCAAAAGTGGATTGCGAATCGGGAACCTGAGGCGGATCGTCGGAAGATTGAAGGACTGATAATGCACTTGGATACCATCCAGTGCAAAACGTTTGTGTTAATCAGTACGGTAGATGTGTTCAAGACACCTGTAGGCGTTGACGAATGCACTCCTACCGAAGGGTCAGGGAATCACGCCTACGGCAACAATCGGCGTCTGCTTGAGGAGTTTGTTGAAAGTCGTTTTCCCAGTCACCTGATCGTTCGACTCCCCGGACTCGTGGGCCCCGGCCTGCGCAAGAACGTCATCTTCGACCTTTTGAACGACAATAATCTGGACGTGATTGAGAGCAGAAGTATTTTCCAGTTCTATCCCATGGTAAACCTTTGGCACGACATTCAAACCGCGCTCTTTGCTGGTTTAGGGTTGGTGCACCTGACGGCAGAACCGATCAGCGTCGCACGTATTTCTAAGCTAGGTTTCGGAAAATCCTTTGACCATGTCATGGCGGGCACGCCTGCTAACTACGATATGCGCACCCTCCACGCTCAGATCTTCGGAGCCGCAGGGAGCTATCAATACAGCGCGCGTGAAACAATCCTAAGCATTAGGGCGTACGCGCAATCTGAGCCGCGTAAAGGTCAGTCCGAGGTGGGGCTGAGGACATGAGACTGGCCATTTCAAATATCGCCTGGAATACCGCCGACGATAAAGCAGTGGCCATGTTACTTTCGCGCCAAGGCGTCGATGCAATTGATGTTGCACCGGGAAAGTACTTCCCTGCACCGGCTATAGCAACGGACGAAGATATTGCAAGGGTCAGGAGCTGGTGGTCTGCGCGTGGGATTGAAATTACAGGTATGCAAGCCCTCTTGTTTGGAACAACGGGCTTGAACGTCTTCGGGCCTCCTGACGCACAAGATGCAATGCTGAACCACTTGGCCGCGGTGTGCCGCATCGGCGCAGGCCTCGGAGCCAAGCGCCTTGTGTTTGGCTCGCCCAAGAATCGAGATCGCACCGGGTTGAGTGATCCGGAAGCGTTGGATGTGGCCGTGCCCTTTTTTCGACGCCTTGGGCGCATCGCTGAAAGCTGCGGCGTAATGATCTGCCTTGAGCCCAATCCGCGTTCCTATGGCGCCAATTTTATGACTACCAGCGCTGAAACGGCGCAAGTGGTATCGCAGATCGCTCACCCGGCCGTCTGGATGCAGCTAGATACAGGGGCGATCACGATCAATGGGGAAGATGTGGGCTCAACTATCGGTAAATATGCTTCGTTATTCGGACATATTCACATCAGTGAACCCGAACTTGTTTGCATCGGCGAAGGCGGCACTAATCATAAGGCCGTCGATATTGCGCTGCGTAAATGGCTACCGAATTCGCTTTTAACTATCGAAATGTTACCCGCAAAAGGGGAGCCCAACCTGTCTGCATTAGAGCGCGCGATAGGGCTTGCCATCCATTACTATCAAAATAAACGAAATGAGCGATTTACTCATGGTTGATCCATATCCTTCAGGAAAAGCAGATTTACCAGCACTGTCCGTCATTATACCCTGTTACAACGAAGAGTCGGTGATTGAGGTTACGGTAAAAAATCTCTCCAAAGCACTACAGGGGGCAGGCATATTGTATGAAATACTCTGCGTAAATAACGCCAGTTCTGATCGAACAGAAGACATTCTCCTAAAACTTACCGCTGAAATACCGGGTGCCCGGTATATGAATACCCCTCCCGTTTCAGGCTACGGTGTAGCGGTTCGATGGGGTCTGGAATTTTTCTCTGGGAAGGCAGTTGTCATCGTTATGGCAGATGGTTCGGAAGAACCTGCAGATGTTATTGCGTTCTATCGAAAAATAGAGGAAGGATATGATTGCGCCTTTGGCAATCGCTTCGTGCAAACTGCATCAGTTGTTGGATATCCACGCTTCAAACGAATACTTAATAGGTGCGGCAATGCACTCATTGCCTGGATCAGTCATGCCGACTACGGCGATTTCACAAATGGCTTCAAATGCTATCAAAAGCACGTTATCGATGACATGAAACCATTATATTCAGATCAATTCAATTTAACAATTGAAATGTCTATTAATGCGGTATTATCCGGCGCGCGCTACGCTGTCGTTCCAAATTCTTGGAAAGATCGCGAGGCAGGCGTTAGCAAATTCAAGCTTCTAAAACAGTCAAAACTTTATTTGAAGACCGTAGCATACTGCTGGCTGCGTTCCAATTTGCGGGGCAAGAACTGGCAAAAATACCAAGAGGACCTGACCGCAGCCAAAAAGGCGTCGTTTGGAGGCAGCAAAAGCGATCCAGTCCAGGCGCCATAATCATGGAATTAGAAATGTTTAAGTCCTTTTTCCAGCCACGCGCCGGTCACAGAGAAATCGCGAGTTTTGCGGTGGTAGGTATTTCATCCAGTCTTGTATATATGGCAGTACTGACCTTGCTAGCTGTGAAAGGTGGTTGGAGAAATACGCCATCGATTGTCGTTGCCTACGTTGTTGGGACTTTAGTTTCATATATCGGCTCTGGTATGTTTGCCTTTCGAAAAAAGATGACGGGTTCGAACTTAGCAAAATTTCTTGTGGTAATCGGCCTGTCATTTATTGCAAATGTTGCTGTATCTGAGATTCTCTCACCGCTAGGTATTCACGCCGTCGCAATTGGCATAGTTAATGTCGTATTTGTCGGTGCTTTCAATTTTTTCTGTCACAAGTTTTGGACGTTTCGATAAGTAAAATGAATAAAAACACGCCCCATCATCGGCAGACTGCTTTACCACGAATCTTTTGCGCCGGGTTTGGTGGGTATCGCAGTGCCGAACAGGACTTCATTCGTCCGGAACGATTCGACGATCTAAAAGCTGCTCTGCAATCAGAGACTCCCACAATCGCGCCACGAGGGCTGGGAAGAAGCTACGGAGACGCCGCCTTGAATGAGAATGGGGCATTGCTCTTAATGGAGCGATTAGATCGCTGCCTCGCATTTGATCCTGAAACGCGCGTACTCAGGGTTGAGGCAGGCGTTCGTGTGTTGGACATAATGCGGATGTTTGTGCCTATGGGACTAACTCTTGCTGTCGTTCCAGGATTCAGTGATATCACCGTAGCCGGCTGCGCAGCGTTTGACATTCATTCAAAAAACCACTGGCGGAGCGGCGGCTTTGGAGACTGGGTAATTTCCATGCGCATTATGCTCGCGAGTGGCGAGATAGTTGACTGCACACGTACTTCGAGCGCTGAGTTATTTTATGCGACGCTGGGCGGATTGGGTTTGACGGGCATCATCGTTGAACTTGAGATACAGTTGGCCATTTTACCCGGAACTCTTGTTCGAAATAAATCGGAGGCTTTCGAAGGTCTGGAGGGTCTGTTCGGGAGATTTGAGGAATCGATCCAAAGAGCCAACTATTCCGTTGTGTGGCTTGATATGCTGAATGGTCGGAATCTTACGGGGATAGTCATCTCTTCTTCAATTTCGGATAATGCCAGTGTCGATGACGAAATGTTGTGGCGTAAACGAAAGAAGAAGCCTTTAGGGCTAATAGCTCCCTTCTTTAATACTCTGTCGAACCGTGCCTTCAATTTAATGTTCGCGGCCAAGCATAAGGCGCTACCTCAGGTGGACGTCGATTTGCATTCATTTCTTTTCCCGTGGGACGCGCTGCCGAACTGGAATCGCTTATACGGGAAGCGTGGATTTGTTGAATATCAGTGCTGCCTGCCTTTGGACTATGCGAGAGCTGGACTTAAGGAAATAATATCTGCAGTGCAAGCACAGAAATCGACGTTTCCGGCATTCTTTGCCGCAGTCAAACGTATGCGCACAGGTATTGGCATGCTTTCATTCCCTATTGAAGGTTATAGTCTGCTGCTTGATTTCCCAGTTCGCGAGGGGCTTTTTCGCTTCCTAGACAAAATTGACGACATCGTCATAGCGCACGGTGGGCGCGTCTACCTCGCGAAGGATGGGCGTCTGTCGGCATCCTCTTTTGCGCGCATGTATCCAGGCCGCGAAGATTGGATGAAGATACGCGAGGCGGTCGACCCGGAAAGTCGTTTTGCATCCAACATGGGGCGTAGATTGGATCTAGGGTGCAGATAATGTCTAGATGCATTGTTATTATTGGTGCCACCTCAACGATCTGCAGGCAAGTAGCCGTTGAAATGGTCAGGCCTAACGATCGGGTGTGTTTGGCAGCACGTAATTTTTCCGAATTGTCGCGAATTGCCGCCGATTTGCAGATTCGAAACAATCCCGAGCTAATTATTATCCGGCAGTTTGATACTGGTGATTTCGACGCTCATCACCTTTTGATAGATGAGATTCACCAAAGCTTGGGCGGGATGGACGTCGTTCTGGTGGGTACTGGCGCGCTCGGCGATCAGATGGCTGCACGTAGCTCCATACCGGCCATCAAGGAGATAATCAATTCTAACTTCGTTGGTATCGCTACGATGCTTGCGCCTGTCGCCAACATCATGGAAACGCAGCGAGGTGGCAGTATTGCAGTTTTGACCTCGGTTGCCGGCGACAGAGGTCGACAAAGTAACTACATATATGGTTCCGCCAAAAGTGGGATGACGGCTTATCTCAGTGGATTGCGGAATCGATTGTCAACCCTCGGGGTCACTGTTTTGACCATAAAGCTCGGCTTTGTGGATACCAAGATGATCGCTGGCATGAGTGGTGCTTTTCTACGCGCATCTCCCCATGAAGTGGCGAGGAGCATTGTCGCCAGATTGGAGGGTGGCGGAGGAACCGTTTATTTTCCATGGTTCTGGCGCTATATCATGCTAATTATTGTTCATATTCCCGAATTCGTTTTCAGTCGACTTAAATTATAATTAATCGTTTGCTTATAGACCGGACAAAGCACTTTTCACCTCATTCGATACAAGTCGAACGCTATTATTGGAGTAACAATGTACGGGAAACTAAAGTCAATTCTGCAGCATGTGGCGGTATCAAATATTGACCTCTATGCCTTCGTGAGAAGTAACGTGGGACGATTCTCATTTCTGCTTCCCCATGATTCCGCATTCTACGCATTCAAAAAGGTAGGAGATGGGAGTCAGCTCTTTCTAGATATTGGCGCGAACGATGGCATTTCAGCGAGATCGTATCGGAAATTGGTGCCAAACCGCCCCATTGTAAGTATTGAGCCTAACCCACATCACGAAAAAGCCCTGTTAAGGACGAGAAAGTCGATTAAAAAATTTACCTTCATGCTCATAGGTGCTGGCGAATCGGACGGAAGTATGATTCTTTATACTCCAGTTTACAAAGGGGTGGCGTTAACTAACTACGCCTCCCTTGATGTCGAGACGGCGCGAAAAAATTTGGAGCGACACATGAATATCCGGGATATTGGAAAGAATTCAGAGTTTTCTGAAAACAAGGTCATTATCAGAAGATTAGATGACCTAAAGTTTGACCCTGCGATTATCAAGATAGACGTTGAAGGCTTTGAGGATATTGTGATTTCTGGTCTGACAGCCACTATCAAAAAATCACGACCGATGCTAATGATTGAGTATAATGAGCGCAGCTTTCCGGCCGCATACGCCATTATGGCTGTGCTTGAGTATACGGTTAAGTCTTATGATGTTTCCGCCGACAAGTTTGTTCAATTTAATGAAGCGGCGCCGAGTTTAAATGTATTCTTTCTGCCAAAAGACGCGACGTATTAACGATCTGCCAAATTGCCAAATATTACTTGCGCAGGTGGCCCATGGAAAACGGATATCGAGGAGATGCCATTGATTTACAGTAAAAAATATTCGAGGGCCGTAGATGGACTGATTTGGCTGTTGGTACTACTCGCGCCCCTAGCGATCGCGTTCGTGGCCTTTGGAGGGTTCCATTGGGATTTTAGTGTGCCAATGGCTTATGGGAAATATGACGACATTTGGCAGCTGATTCTGACCAAGTCGCTTCTGGATAACGGTTGGTTCCTAAATAACCCGTATCTAGGGGCGCCAGGTATAGCAACCGGGTACTTTAATTCGGCCGCCCAGACGAGTTCCATCCATTCCGTCATCATGAAGTTTATCGGTATCTTTGTTGCTGATTCGGTGAGGGTGCAATATTACTATTATTTCCTGAATTTTTCATTGATATCATTCACCAGCTATGTTTCCTGCCGGCTGTTGCGCGTGTCACGCCTATTTTCAGTTGCCGTAGGTATACTATTTTCATTGAGTCTGTACCGGCTCACCTTTTTTTACTTCGCATTCATAAGTAACTACTTTATGGTGCCATTGGCTATTGTGGTAGTTGTCTGGTGTGCGAAGGGTGAGTATTTGACCGACGGCATCAACGCTTTCAGTGAAATAATTCAGCAATTAAGAAGATCGCGAGAATTTTGGCTTTCAATTCTTATTATTTTCTTAATGGCCGTTTCAGACGGCTACTATGCATTCTTCACCGCGTTATTGCTGGCGTTGTCCAGCGCGCTTGTCTTTTTCCACAAGAGCCATAGACGCCTTTGGAATAGTCTCGTGCCGTTGGTTTTTGCCGGGTTGATCATTGGCACCATCCTTTTGGTGATGATTCCGCTCACACACTACAAAAATGCAAACCCGGAAGAATTTTATCCTGGCGGTGTGCAAGACTCCGCTTTAACGATTCACCCATTTGAGGCAGAGGTTTACGCCAGCAGTCTCAAGGTGATGTTGACTCCCAACTTGAGGCACCGTGTACATTGGCTAGCGCAGTTGGCAGAAAAAATGCGCCAGTCTGGTGCCAAAGCGAGGAAGTTTGGCTATCCAATGAGTGGACAGTTAGGTGGTCTTGCTAGTGTTTGCTTTTTGTTATTAATGAGTATTTTTTTGTTTCCAAAATGGATTCTAGGAAATAAATTCGTAAATGTTGGATCAGGTGTTGCTCGTTCCGACGAGGCGGGCACTGTTCTATATATACTCGGAGTGATGGCGGCGTTCATTTTTGTTACCGAAACAATAGGTGGTCTGGGTTCCCTTATAGCGTTGATCTATCCATTTATCAGAGCATATGAAAGATTTTCCATATTTCTTATATTCGTCGTATTGCTAGCCGCTGCGTTCTTTTTGACTCATAAACTGTCCGAAGATGCCAAAAATAGGCCACTAACTGCGGTGCTAGTAGCGCTTGTGACTGGGGTTTTCCTTCTTGATCAGATTCCCGTCAATCTGGCGCCTTCCATGACGTCCCCTGACGCTAAGCGCTTTCTTGCAGAAAGGGCGCTGGTGCATACGGTTGAAAAGCAGCTGCAGCCTGGGGACATGGTTTATCAATATCCGTATGCGCAATATATGGCGCCCAGCTCGTACTATGGCATGGGCTCACAAGCGCAAATGCGCTCCTACCTCCATTCGCATTCGCTGCGATGGAGTAATGGCGCATCGAAGAATAGCAGCGTCGATATATGGCATCGAAATCGTGCGAAGCTCCCGGCTGTAGAACTTATGAATGAAATGGCAGTTTACGGATTCCGTGGCGTTCTGATTGATCGTTGGGTCGTCAAGGATGATGAGTTTTTATCTGTTGCCGCCGCCATTCGATCTATTGGGGGCAAGGAAACAGCTGAAAGCTCGACGGCAAAGATGGCATTTTTCAAATTGCCCGATTACGGCTTTCATTTGGAAATGGACAAAGACTTCAGACTGCCAGAACGAATATTTATCCACAAAGACGTGGCTCTTGATTATGCGAAGATTCCGCCATACGTTGATGGCAGAATCTTAAGAACAATATTGGGTTCGGAACGAGAAATAGTTCCTGAATATTTGGATTTAAGCAAATATCCGGGTCTTTTTGACGCTAAGTTGTATTCAGCAATGCGCCGCGGTCTTGATAAGAATCTGGATCGAAATAAGCTGCTCGGCGATGTTGATTGTGTTGCCAGCACTGTCAGCAATACTAACGCGAATAATGTCGTGATTACTCTTGATTTGAGAAATAATTCCAATATTCCATGGAAGCTAAATTTGGGTTCGCGTCCCATAACTATTGGGTATCACATCGTGAATTCTGGCGGCGCTTCCGTGCGCTGGGATAATGGGTATCGAATTAGGTCCGTGATCCTTCTCGCTCCGGGAAAGGTGCGGCGTGTAAGTATTAAAGTGCCCGACGCTGACTTGCGCGAATATGTTGGCAAAGGCGATCGCTTGGTCTTTGAACTACTTCAAGAGGGAAATGCGTGGTTTGGAGTAAACGCCGTAAACAGAGTATGCAATATGCAGCTGCCTTCTATTCCGGAGCTGTAGGGGCGGCGAGTGCCGCCGAATTATTTACGAAGCCCGTTCTGTTAGATGAACTTTGCTTGATGGCGGTATTGCGGCGAGTAGAATGAGCGCGTTTTATTTCTTTGACGCCACCGGTTCGGTCGAGAATTCCTTCGGTTGAATTTTAACTAGCGGAAGTTGAATGGTTGAACTTTGCCTTTTTTGCTCTTTAGGCTTTCTTAATCAAAATAGCTCGATCAGGATGCTGGTTCCAGCGTCCGCTTATTACAGCCAGGGAGCGATGTTTAGGTTCGTCTCTGATGTAATGACCGGTCCTTTTCTGCTTTGGTTATGCATCGAAGAGAAGTTCCCGACAAAGACCGTGATGGAAGAAGAGATGAAACGCAACACGTCAGGATGGAAGGCGCCGATCATGCGCGAGGTCATTCGGGGCAAAGCGACCCTAGCCGAGACCAGGAGTGAGTTCGTTCAGTCGGCATCTGAAAGGCAAATGCCGCTCATTGCAGGGGCTGTTAATATCCGTTAATACACGCAAGCGGATTTTTACACTATGGTGTTTGCCCGTTATCGTCACAAGGGATAGTGCTATATGGATCTTCGGCCCGAGAAAATTTTACTGGTCAGCTACTACATGCCCGGTCGAGGCCACGGTGGCGGTTTGCGGCTATTGGACCTTTATTCAATAATAAGAAGAATTCATCCGAACATCCGGCTCGATCTGGTTGCCATGCGGTTCGAGCCAGGTGAAGTGCCTGACAAGGAAGTGGTGGCAATTTTCGACAGTATTAAACTGGTCGATGCTGGCAACTTCAGTGTCGATGGGTTTGCTTCCGCCGGAGTTTTCTCCAAAGACTACGATGTCGTCGATCTTCAATATCTCCAGTCCGGCCGGTTTATTCAGTCATTTCGCGACAAGAATGTACGAAAGATCATCTTTTCGCCCATGGAGTCGATGGTTCGATCGCTTGGAACTATTTTTCGCGACTTCAAAGTGACGCGGGCTTGCTTCTCGGAGGTATGGCAACATCTGAATTACGCGTTGCAGGAGCTCCGCTTTACATTTGCTGCGGACCATGTGCTCTGCGTATCCAACGGAGATGCGAGAGTGCTGCGGTGGTTCCGTTGGTGGGGAGGGGTATCAGCTATAGAGACAGGCGTTTCGCCGCTGGAATTTCCAGAAGCCATGGGAGACGAAGTGCCGGCGCGAAGTCTGCTGGATGAGCGGCGCGTGATATTCGTTGCTTTCTTTGGGTCCGCAACAAATACCGACGCGCTCAAATGGTACTTGGAGGAAGTGCACGCGCTAGTCCTGGCTGCGGTGCCACGGTATCGCTTTCAAGTTGTGGGTAGAGGCATTGTGCCCGGTTTGATTCAGGCAGACGCTGTCGATGTGGTCGGTGAAGTTGCTCGTATCGAACCGTGCCTCGAAGGTGCCTGGGTCGGCATCGCTCCAGCGTTGTCTGGTGCGGGGTTGCGCGGCAAGATCAATCAGTATGCGATCGCATCATTGCCTTGTGTGGCCTCTACGCTCGCAGCCGCGGGGCTAGCGTATCAGGATGGCGAAAGTATCTGTCTGGCCGGTGACGCCGCAGTTTTCGCCAAGCAGTGCATTAGGCTGTTATCTTACCCGCAGGAAAATATGGAAATGGGGCTCGCGGCTCGGAAAGTCTGTCTTTCCCACTATGTGTGGGAGGCGAAGACCGACCAGATATCGCAGCTGTACTTGAGGTCCGTGGCGCAGATGCCCGGCACAATTGACGAAGATGGCAGGAAGGAAAGATGAGTAAAGTTGCTTTGATCACGGGTGTAACCGGACAGGACGGGTCGTACCTCGCTGAGTTTCTCCTGGACAAGGGTTACATCGTGCACGGCATCAAGCGTCGGAGTTCGTTGTTCAACACCAATCGCATCGATCATCTGTACCAGGATCCGCATGAGAAGGACCGAAGGTTCACTCTCCATTATGGCGACATGACCGACTCCAGCGCGCTCATTCGAATTATTCAGCAGACGCAACCTGACGAGATCTACAACTTGGCGGCACAGAGTCATGTCGCTGTTTCTTTTCAGGAGCCGGAGTACACCGCTAACTCCGACGCGCTAGGTCCTTTGCGTGTGCTCGAGGCTATACGGATTCTCGGGCTGGAAAAGAAGACTCGTTTCTATCAGGCATCTACTTCCGAGCTCTATGGTTTGGTGCAGGAAACTCCCCAGAAGGAAACCACACCTTTCTACCCTCGCTCACCCTATGCCGTAGCAAAGATGTACGCCTACTGGATTACAGTCAATTATCGAGAAGCGTACGGGATGTACGCGTGCAACGGCATTCTGTTCAATCACGAATCGCCGGTTCGAGGGGAGACCTTCGTGACCAGGAAGATTACCCGCGCCTTGGCGCGGATAAAACTCGGTTTGCAGAGTTGCTTGTATCTCGGAAATCTGAATGCGCTGCGTGACTGGGGACATGCCAAGGATTACGTAGAGATGCAGTGGCTGATGCTTCAGCAGGATGAGGCTCAGGACTTCGTGATTGCCACGGGTGTCCAATACAGCGTTCGCGAATTTGTGAATGCAGCTGCCGCAGAAATTGGTATCGCGGTTCGCTGGGAAGGGGAAGGCGCGTCTGAGAAGGGGTACGATCAATCGGGCGCCTGTATCGTCGCGGTCGACCCTCTTTATTACCGGCCCGCTGAGGTAGAGACGTTGCTTGGCGATGCTTCCAAGGCAAAAGAGAAGCTTGGATGGCAGCCGAAGATTGGCTTCAAGGAGCTGGTGGCCGAGATGATGCGCGAGGATCTGAAGTCAGCTGAAAGAGACGAACTGGTGAAAAAGCATGGCTACCATGCCTTCGATTTCCACGAATAGCAGCCGATACGGTTGATCCTAACGAGAGTCAATGACTTCGCTTGGCACTGCTTATTGAATAGGCAGTGCCAGGCGACTAGCGGTGGAACTCGTGCCGGCGGCGATTACGCAATAAGCGAGGTTATTTGTCCGACTTTTTCGCGCATCAGTCGTTCCTGCTGCGTGGACTAGCGCAAGTTAGCCACGAATGGATGCTGGTGTGCCTGGCGTGGAACTTCAAACGCATGGCCATGCTGCGCCCGAAATCCGTCCGGTGCGCTTGAAACCGCCGGAAAACCGTTCGTTTCGACGAAAGTGGCCGTTAAAAACCCTGTTGGCGCACCCAGACGGTGCACCTTTCCTTCTTTGGGCGCGCATCGGCGTTGCTCTGACCTCAAGTCCGACAGGCTGCTAGCAGTTCAGCGGTGGCGTTGCCGATACGTCGGGCGAGATCCTCGTTCAATTCGTCGGGAACCCGGCCGCGGATGTCATAGGCTTTGAAGCAATTGAGATTCACGATGCCTCCTTGGCAATGTGTCAGAGCGCCTGCTCTAGCTCCGGAATGATCTTGAACAGATCCCCCACCAGCCCGAAATCGGCGACCTCGAAGATCGGCGCCTCGCCGTCCTTGTTGATCGCCACGATGGTGCCGGCGTCCTTGATGCCGGTGAGGTGCTGGATGGCGCCGGAGATGCCGATGGCCATGTACAGCTCGGGCGCGATGATCTTGCCGGTCTGGCCGACCTGCATCTCGTTCGGGCAGTAGCCGGCATCGACGGCGGCGCGTGAGGCGCCGACGGCGGCGCCGATCCTGTCGGCGAACTTGTAGATGATGTCGAAGTTCTCCTTCGAGCCCACGCCACGGCCGCCGGAGACGACCTTGCTGGCACTCTGCAGGTCCGGGCGGTCGCTGCTGCCCTGCTGCAGTTCCACGAAGCGGGTGTGCGTGGGTAGGGCGGCGTCGATGGTCAGTGCCTCGACCGGCGCGTTGCCGGCGCCGTTGCCGGCAGCCGGCCATGAGGCAGTGCGGATGGTGGCGACTATGGTGTGCGCCGCGTCGGCCTCGACGGTGATGATCGCGTTGCCGGCGTAGATCGGGCGCTTGAAAATGTGGCTGGCTTCTACGCTCATCACGTCGCTGACCTGGGCCACACCGAGCAGCGCGGCGACACGCGGGGCGAGGTCCTTGCCGAAGGTGGTGGAGGGCGCGAACACGTGGCTGTAGCCGGCGGCGGCCTGGGCGATCTGCGGCGCCAGCACGGCGGCCAGCGGATGCGCGTTCTCGGGTTTGCTGACGGTGAGCACGCGGCTCACGCCGTCGATCTTCGCCGCTTCGGCGGCGATGGCATCGGGGGCATCGGACAGCACCAGCACGTCGATGGCGTCGGGTTTGACCGCGATGGCGGCGCTCACCGCGCGCGCGGTGGCGGTGT
>Ga0307375_10002080_pt1 | contig 20939 bp, 23 predicted proteins | sample TR1MG_FD_202531 | JGI IMG/M metagenome (GOLD analysis project Ga0307375, IMG submission 202531) | Soil microbial communities from Risofladan, Vaasa, Finland - TR-1 | ecosystem: Environmental > Terrestrial > Soil > Coastal area > Acid sulfate soil | place: Finland: Risofladan, Vaasa | collected...
GATCGATGACGAGGGTCATATCCATCGCCGCGGCTTGGATCGGCAATGGCGACCGGTGTCGTCAACATAAAATCCTTTTCCATAACGTTAAGGCCATGGACGGCCACCATCAGTGGCCGGGGGAGGGAAGCACCATCCCCCTGGTTGTTGGCAGTGAGGTGGGAGGAGCCGGAAGGGGTGGAATAAAGCCTTTTCCGTGTAGGCACTTATAACAACCAACAGAAACGAACGAGGGATATACATGAAAAATACGCGGTTTAGTACACTGTTTTGCGTCATTCGTAAGGCGCTTTTGGGGGGTAGTGTAGCAGCTAGCTGTGGGTCTCTAATGTGTTTGGCGCCACTTTCCGCGCATGCCGCGAGCGCTCCCGCTTCAAGCCCATTGTTTGGGCAGAGTCGGCCGGCAGGCACGGGGGGGATTACTTCGATCAATGGTGCCGCCGGCGGTGGGATTGTGCCCTGGGCCTTGATTGCAGGTTACGGGGGGCCAGGTCAGATCGGCTTTACGGTCTCCTATACCAATGCCACAACAGCCAATTTTGATGCCAATGGCATCGGTGTCGCAGCCGGCATTGATAACCGTGTCGAACTCTCGATTACCCAGCAGAACTTTGATCTGGGCAACACAGGCCCGTATATCGCCACGACTCTGTTGAATGCGCCTGCATTAGGCAATCCGGGCGGCCTCCTTCAGGACAACGCTTCCATCAAGCAGGACATTGTTGGCGTGAAGGTTCGGGTCTTTGGCAATACTATCGATCAACAGCATACCTGGATGCCGCAGGTGGCGGTCGGTGCCCAGTACCACCATAATGAAGACAGGGGGCTCATGAATGCGCTTGGCGCCAAGGCAAGCGGGGCAAGTTACTATGTAGCTCTTACCAAGGTGTGGTTAAACGGCCTGCTCGGTCATGTGACGTTGCTGGATTTTACGCTCGACGCCACACGGGCTAATTATAACGGTCTATTTGGTTTCCAGGGCCCAACAAATCTCAAATCAACGAACACCAAATATCACTTTGAACCGGAGGTCTCGGCGGGCATGTTTCTCAACCCGCATGTGGTCGTCGGCGGCGAATACCGCGCCATGCCACAAAACGAACTTAGTGTCGGGCCTGTCGTAAGCCAAAGCAATGCCTGGAAGGATGTTTTCCTTGCTTATATTCCCAATAAGAGCGTCTCCCTGACGCTCGCCTACGCGATGCTGGGGCATGTCGCTGGCATTCCGAATACGGATGCCCTCTACACGTCCGTGACCGCGAGTTTCTAAGAGGAGCTAGTATCGTAAAATGTTGGCGTCCAAAAGAAAGGCGTCGCAAGAGATGTAGGTGTTGGTCGAACGCCTAGGTATCCTGGGATCTTCTGGACTGAAATTCAGTCCCTTAGGGGTTGTCGTTAGGCGCACCATCTTATTCGGCCTATTATCGCTTGATGGGGTATGGGAAAAAATGTTCCCATACCCCTCGTTTTTTAAAGACGATAGATTGAATGTATGAACACCCAGACATGACACGCACGTCTTCGCTTTTGAAATGCGGATTGGACTGCGTACAATTATCCGGCGTCTCATACGCCCGTCCACGCAAGCTCTCATGACATGCGGTCAAGGTGACCGACGGTCGTTAATGCCGCTGTCTCCTTGTTTCAAAGGTTTTGCGTTGCTTCCAATGAAGCGGACAAAATAAGAAAAGGCAAAAGGCAAACCGATGACGCCTGTTGACCGATATGGACAATATCAGGGCAATGGGAAGGTGATTCATGTCATGAGTTACGGACCTTATAGAGATGAGGGACGGTGTTACGACCATTATGCACGTAGACGGTCGACCTTTATCAGCGTAAGGGGTGCCCTGTTGTGCATGGAGGGTGCACGTCGTTATTTTTCTTGGTCTTATGTGTCTCATAATAGGGCCTTGCTCAGAATCTGCGGGGGCCCTTTTATTTTAGAGGTCGGAGTTGTTCGGTTAATGTGCCGGGATCTTAAAGAGTCCACGGATATTGGCATGCGCGGCTTGGAACCGAGTATGCGATGGCGTTGCCTCGAACGGGGTGGGACGCTTACTACCAAAGGCTACCGTCGTGGGCCTGTCTGCAGCTAGGCTGCCGCTGTGGGGAGATTAGTCTGTGACGGCGCGCGCGGCTCACGCTTAAGGCGTGGTGGCGTTGCGTCATGCCGGCCGCCGATGTATGGCCTGCGACGTGAGCCCAAAGCGCGGGGTAGGCCGCATCGTCTCGATGTTGCGGTCGAAGACGTTTTGTTGCAGTGGAAATAGAGATCCCCGAGCGTGACTACGGGGGCGGAGACAATGATTGGAAGGACCTTGACCGGTGGGGCGTGGGCGCGAGGTAGGCGATCGGCCGGGCATTGTTTGGCACATGATGTGGCATCTTTTAGATGGGGCCCTCAAAGCGATACAGCAATCCCACCGAGAGGAGATCGATGTCGCCGTTATTGCCAATAGCATCCTTGACGCGGTAGCGCTCAGCTTCAGTGCGTATTGCCAAGCGGTGGCTGAGCGCGTACTGGAGACCTATGCCATAGCGGTAATTGACCTCACCTTGACTGATGCGGGAACTGGGAATGGAGGCGGCCCCACTGCCTGAGAACGTGTCGCTCGCATGGACCTAGGTCACACCCAAGAGACCAAATGCGGAAAACCTATGCGTGATCGGGAGGATGCCTACGGCATCGATGTTGAGTCCTTGAAGCATAATGGTGGCGCTGCGGGTGCCCGTAGGTACCGTGGTCGCCGAGTAGCCAAAATCTCCAAGATTGAAGTAGCCGCCTTCTAGCGCGACGTTGCGGTTGAATTGGTAACCACCAAATAGCTTAAATCCAACACCCTGGCTATCGTTGCTGAGGCTGCTGCTGGTGAATCCTTGACTCTGAAGATTATTGGCGATCTGGCTGTCGGCGATTTTGGCGCGTGATTGGCCGATATTGGCGCCAGCATACCATCCCAAAGGGCTCGCCAGAGCGAGCGGGGTCGCGATCATGGCTAGGGTACTGACTCCGAGCACCCCTAGAGTTTTGGCGCGCGGGCCTCTCTTCTGCATGCGTGTGGCGGTGGCAGGGTGTAGACGTATCAATAGTTCTCTCCCAAAGTCCTCGAGTGGCGCTGCTAGTCACCCGAATCTTTTCTGTGTTGGTGAAAGGCTTAAAATTGCCTTGGTCAAATGCACCGGGCTTTCGCTTACTGGCAAGAGGTCGGCGCGGAGGTGTTCCCGGGCACCGAGACAATGTTGGTGTCGAAGGAGAAGGCGCCGCTTGAGGTGATCGCGCCCGCTAGCAATCGTCCGCAGGAGGTCGCCGATGTGCTCATGGTGACGGATGTGTTGGCTAACACGTTGCCCTCAAATATTGAGTTGGTGCCAATGGTGGCTGAGCTCCCGACTTGCCAGAAGACATTGGAGGCCTTGGCGCCGTTGATCAATACGATCTGACTGGCGGGTGCGGCCTGTGTGCCGCCTGCGGCCGTGGTCAGCGTGGAAGGTGCCTGGAAGACGAATACTGAATTGGTATCGCCTTGGCCATCGAGCGTCAATGTACCCGTAATCCCGATGCTTGAGTTGGTAGCCGAGATATAGAGGCCGGGCGGCAATGTGGCATTGCCTGCGCAACCGACCAGGCTGCCGCCACCACCACCCGTTCCTATCGTGCCGCAGCCTAAGACGATGGCGCCGGGGAGATTGGCCGGCGTGATGCTGTTGTAGTCGGCTTGTAAAGCCGCCGTTACGGCGTTGGCGGTCGTGGTATCCGGATAGACCGGTGTGATCACCGTGCCGTTGATCGTGGGCGCGTCTCCCCCACAAGTCCCAAAACCGCCGATGTTATCGACGGGCACACCGTTACAGTTAGCGGTCGGATCAAGGACGGTATTGCCGTTAATATGGCTCAGCGGGGCGGTGGCGGTATTCGTTACGCCCGCAGCGGAGGCGATAGCATACGGCGCGACTAAGCCTAGGTTGACCTGGGCGAGCCCGGTGGCTGCAGGCGTCACAGTCTTGAAGGTCCAGGCATAACCGCAACCGATAGCGATATCGGTTGCGCTGGTGACGCTTGAGTTTATCACGACCAGATAAGACGTCCCCGGTTTGAGCGGTGACGTCGTCGTGAGTGTCGCGACATAGGTGGACGTGTCATAGCTCACAGACATGGGTACGAGCACGGCGCCGCCCACGGGGGCTATCTCAAAGCTTGTGGCGCTTATGGTGGCCGGATTCATGGCCATACTAAAGGTCGCGGTGATTTCTTTTCCGCCGCCGGCAATATTGGTGGTGCTGGTTGTGGCAGCTTGATTACCGCTGGTCGGGTCGGAGATCGTTACTGTGGGGATGCCTGCGCCTGATGCGACGCTACAGGTGGCTCCGGGGATGATCGCGTTGGTGGGCGCGCTTAGGACGGTAGGGGCGGCGGGCGCGAGAATGGCGGCCTGACTTTCACCGCCATTTTTACAACCCGTCAAGACCATCGAAAACAAAACGATCATGACATACGATATTTGTCTCACCACAGTGTTGATCTTATGCATTCAAATTTTCCTGATTCGTTGTTTTGCGATACGCAGGAATAACAAAACGTCCCTGGCGCGGGGAGCAAATGAGGTGGTACGGACCACGGAATGTGTGGACAAAGACTGATACGACGAATGCACCGTACTCCCTAAAAAAACATTCCACAACTAACTATGCGCAGAAACAAAAAATATTATAAATATTGAAAGAAAATACATATGAACGGTAAATCAATCGCGTTATGGGAAATGTGCTGCAAGATATTTGGTAAAGGCAGACGAGCTGAGCACTAATCTAGTGGTTATATGGGGAAGCGGAATTCTTTATGCGCCTGCGCCTGTGTAAAAAAAGACAGATGGGCTTGGTGTTTATTTGTGAAGTTCTACCAACCGCGCACTTCGGCTAGTGGTCACCGCCCGGGCCCATAAGCGGCCTCATGAGAGGAGCATCAATGCCGTCTCTGAGTTTTTGGGACCTTAAAGCAGGAACTTATCACCCATCGTATCGACACCACACGCGAGGAAGAGAGGCTCAAGATATTCGAATTGCTGTGCACGCAGAGCAATATAGAAGTGTTCACTCATCGTCAACGCCGCCATTCAACAAAGGGATATATGAGCCCTGTGACGTGCGAGGCCACCCTCTCCTGAATGCGAGCTGTCCACGAAACCAGGGCAAGGTCACTATGCCCGCAGAGCTCTTCTGTGATCGCCTTGACCTTGCGGGTGGAAACGCCTTGCACATACATCTCCGCCAAGGCGGCCACAAAGGCCTTCTCCCAGCGCTGGTACCGCTCAAAAAGGGCGGTCTGGAACTGCCCATGGCGATCCCGCGGCACGCGCGGTTCGAGCTTCCCAATACGGGTCACCAGGCCGCGTCGTAGTGGCCAGCCCGGTAGCCCTGGCGACCTTCCTGACGCTCATGGGGGCCGGCCCCCAGATGTTCGGTCATTTCCGCCTCCAGGACCTCCTGCAGGGCTTCTTTCATCAAGGATTTCATTAAATCCTTATCGTCTGCCATCAAGGCTTTAAGGTCGATAGTGTTGGTGCTCTGTTTCTTCACGGTCATGGTATGGTCCCTCCTACAGGACACAGGGTTGATCTTCACAATCTCCCTCATACCATGACCTCTTCAGGTCGCCAAGAATTTGCACATAAGTCGGTACACTACCTTGCGCGTGGGTTTTGGCGGATGGCGGCGCAAGGCGGCCGTGCCATGTGGCAGTACGAAGTTATTGATCTGTGCCGCTCTGAGAGCAGCGTTTCGGTTATTGCGATTGCGGTTATTTCGTTTATAATAGCTTCAGATCGAACTTTGACCTTACAGGAGACCTCAATGAACGCTCCTGCCATCCCCAAAACACTGCCTTCCGAAGAGGACATCGCGCTCGCCCGTGAGTCGGGTCGTGCGCTGTCGACCGTGCTCCAGACCCATGCCGAAACCCAGCAGTTCGACTTCCGCGACGGCAAGGGCGCGGTATGCGCGGTGCGTATCCCCACCTCGGTGTTGCGCCTGCTGCTCGAAGTCCTGACTGAGATCGGCCAGGGCAATGCCGTGTCCATCATCCCGATCCATGCCGAGCTGACCACCCAGGAGGCCGCCGACGTGCTCAACGTCTCGCGTCCTTTCCTGGTCCAGTTGCTGGAGAAGGGCCACATCCCGTTCCACAAAATCGGCACGCACCGCCGCGTGCGCTACCAGGATGTGATCGCCTACAAGAAACACATCGACGCCGAGCGCCGCAAGGCACTGGAACAACTGGCCACGCAGGCCCAGGAGCTCGGTATGGGGTACTGATCGGATGAGTTCGCGCTTCACCGTCGTCTATGACGCCTGCGTGCTCTATCCGGCACCGTTGCGCGACCTGCTGATGCACTTGGCGCTTTCGGATATGTATCGTGCGCGCTGGAGCGACATGATCCACGACGAGTGGACGCGCAACGTCCTTGCCAGCCGACCGGACCTAACGCCTGAGCAATTGAACCGAACACGCCAGATGATGAACGCACACGTGCGCGACTGCCTTGTCACCGCATTCGAGTACTTGATCCCGTCAATCAAACTGCCCGATCCCGACGATCGCCATGTGGTCGCGGCCGCTATTCACTCCGGGGCCAGTCTGATCGTGACGTTCAACATCAGGGACTTCCCGACCGAGGCGCTCAAGCCGTACAACCTCGCGGTCCAGCATCCGGACGATTTCATCGTCGACCTCCTGGATCTGCATCCCTCCGGCGTGCTGGAAGCAGTGGTCGGTCATCGGCGGTCATTGAAGAAGCCGCCCAAAACGGCGGACGAATACCTGGATACCCTGCTGGCGCAGGGCTTGACTCAATCCGTGGCGGTGATGCGCCAATGGACTGTGGCTATCTGAAGAAATTCGGGGTTTCCGGGGTCTTAGCGAAGTGTTTGATTGTATGGTGCCCCGGGCCGGAGTTGAACCGGCGACCTGTCGCTTAGGAGGCGGAAAAATACCTCTTTCCGTATCATGCGTTAGCGAATAATAGTGTTTAATTACTGATGTTTAAGACGGTATACGGTGGTGTTCGGTATCGTTAAAGTGTGGACCAAGTGGACCAAATTTGGTCCAAATTAGACCATAGGTCCAGGGGTTGCTCTGGTAGATGACAACGGGTCGTTTTAAATGCCGGCTTTGTGGAGCAACAATGTAGGCTTCAGTGTGTTGGCTGCGCCAAGAATGCGTCTACTATCCCCTTAATGATCGTCACTTCAAACTCAAAACCATCAAACGCGCGAAACAGGGGGGCCGTAGCCTCCCAGGCGTACTGGTACAGAGATGACGGTGCGGCGTCCAGGGGCAGCCCGCAATGCGTGGTTACGATGTCGTCGTTAGCAGGACCGCAGTTCCATAATAAAACAGCGAATCCTTGGGTTGATCCAAGGGTACGGCCCCGTAAGCCGCTCCAGCGAAAACGAAAATCAAGAAGGGTGCCTGGATCGGTCGTGCCCATTGCTCTCGCAAAGGCTTGTGCGGTAAGAAAGGCATCCATGACTTGCTCTACCTGCATGCCGGGATTGAGAATGTTTTTTGGACCACTAGCCCCTTGTCTCCTGCTGCTGCCATCTTCCCAAAGCGCCCGTCTATGGTAAAAGCCTCCAGCGGGGTCTGCTATCCAAAAGTCAAGAGTCGGGAGCCCGTACGTCACCTCTTTGTTGAGCAGGTCAACCCATGCCTCCCATCGTTTTTCGTTCACTCTTGGGTGCGATTGCGTATCACCAAATTGGCCGCTGTCCAACCAAAGGGGCCACCCAGAATGGCTTTTTTTGGACGTCATTAAGTGGCGCAGAAATTTCTTATTAGGTTGTCCTGTCTCGCTTATAGGCACTACGATAGCAACCTCAAAAAAACCGTAAGGAGACAAATCAATACCGTGCCCTTTTTGAATAGTTTCAAATCGGTCACGACCGTTATTCAGCAGTGTCACGGACTCTGGGTCAGAAGAAGGGACGTCTTTAGTGCCGGCGCTAAGAAATTCGCCGATATTCCGTATGTGGCCTGGGGTCAGATGTCTTTGTAAAAATAACCCTATATCGGCCTCGTGGTTATTAAGGCAGACGCGGATGATATATTCCCAGTCGCCGCGGCGCGCCTCGGCTGTACTCACCGTACCGTTTGCCTCTACCGAGCGAACGTATACAACGTCCTCCTTGAGGATAGTTTTACCATCCTCTTTAATTGGCTTTCGCGCCACATTGGGATGGCGGACTCCGTTTGGTACTGAGATGACAGGAAATTGAGTACCGTCAATCTCCGCAAACTCAACTTTGATCTCAAGTTTCGTGTGGGCGTAATCGTTTACGAGTTGAGGTATCTGGTCAGAATCAAACAGGCTTCCTGCAGTAGCGAGCGCGCCCCCTGGATTCGCCCTTAATTTACCCAAACTTGGATCGTGTTTTACGCCGATCACTAGATGGCCACCCCCAGAATTCCAGAACGCTAAGCAGGCCTTCACAATTTTCCCCATACCAGCGCTCGTACTTGGATCAATCCAGTCCTTATATTCCACGTTCAAGGTCTCGGACGGTTCCTGTACAAGGCGTTTTAGGTCTAAAGCCATTTTTCTTACGCCACTTAGTCGTTGCGAGTCCTGCCAATAGTCGTCGTTTTCTTGGCTACATTCAATATGTCACGATTTCCTAGGACCAACTGCGATCTGTCCATTCTCGTGCTCTCAAGGTGACTCTTTCATTATAAATGACCACGACCGGCGAATAACCCCCATTTGACGGGGCTATTCGCGCCCACATGATGCTTGCCACGGCTGAAACTACCAGCATCGACATCTTGTAAGGCGGAAGACTATGAGAATTGGATCAGATAAGGACGCGGCCGCGATCTTGGGGATCAGCGTGGCCCGATTGAAGGCGAGGATTAGTGCAGGCGCGTCCGTGCCGCCCTTCATGAAGATCCCGGGGGCAAAATTCAGACGGTGGGACCTCGATCAGGTCGAGGCCTGGATGATGACCTTTATGATTGGCGTGATCGCGGTTCCTGATCACGAAGCGCCGATCATGCCTACTACCAAAAATCGTGGGCGCGGACGGCCACGAAAAACAAAACGATCCTTCGAGTTAAATTAGGTCTTGACGCTTGACACGCAGGCGTCATTATGTATAATGAACGTTGTGGCGGCACCCACTTTAAAAACTGTTCAGCCACCTGGCAGTACGACGGCCCAGGACTCAAAATCCCAGCGGACCACAGACCGGGACCTAAAAAGGACCACCCAGGGCTTCCTTTGCCTGCGTTTCAGTCCACAAAATCCTCTACTTGGATTCAAGAATCGACCCACGTTTTCGTGCGGGTCGAGGCCGATGCTTCCATCTCGGGAAGCCATCACAACATTTTGCACTACTCGGCCGGTGCCTCGAACAATGAGGCATTTTCTATGCACATTACTTTGGCAGATATTGAGGGTATGGCCTCCCCCGGCATGGGAGAGGGTTTGGATTTGGATGTTTTGGAGGATTTGGAGGATTTGGAGGATTTGGAGGATTTGGAGGATTTGGAGGATTTGGAGGATTTGGAGGATTTGGAGGATTTGGAGGATTTGGAGGAAGCGGGCTTCGGGGAGGTTGGGGTTGGTGAATTTGGGGAGGATGAGGAAGAAGATAAGAGGGTAGAAGAAGAGGAGGAAAGCGTTGTTCATTTTGATGGCCATGGTCACCGGGAGGGAATGAGCACTCGGGAAATCTGTAATCGACTCAAAAATGAGCGCGTTTCAAAATTCGAGCGCGAATTCTCTGCCATTTTAGAAGTATATCCACGTGATGGGCAGGACTTAAAAATCCTGATGCGCCTGGCATCAGGATTCTCATATCAGGAGACCGCTGATCGCCTTGGCCGCTGCTACAAAACTATCAAAAACGCGGTACGCCGGCTGCGCCAGTTCCGTGAAAATGGGACTGTTAAGCTCTTGCCGGCCGATCAGGTCCAGACCGGGGCTGCACTCTTGGGGCCTTTCAAAAAATCAAATGCTGGCCGTCCTGAGCGAGGGTGGGTGTCCAAGGCCAAGGCCAAGGCCAAGGCCAAGGCCAAGGCCAAGGCCAAGGCCAAGGCCAAGGCAGTGATCGTCGTTGACCTGTTCGGAGACCAGGTTGCCTCCCGCAAACCCCACAAACCGCGTAAGGCGGCCACCCCGTGGGTGCGGGTGCGCGTGGTGCGTATTTCGCGCAGATGGAGCTTTTCCAGGAGGCCGCATGAACAATAATAAACTGACCGATCTTCTGGATCGGCCCATCGCTTTTCACCGAGCCCTTGTCCCTGTGGTCGGGGGAGTGCTCCCGGCCTTGATGCTGAGTCAAGCCATTTATTGGACGAAACGCACCTCGGACGGCTGGTTTTGGAAAACCCAGGGGGAGTGGGAAGCGGAAACGGGGATGGGGCGCAGGGAGCAGGAAACCGCGCGTGCACGACTCCGTGGCACTCTTTTTTGGAAAGAAGAGCTTAGAGGCATCCCAGCCAGAATGTTCTTTTTTATCGACATGGATCTGCTGATGGCGGCCTTGCTGGGCCAGGGTGCGCGGCACGGTGATCGACGCCAGGCAACGGCGAATGCCTTTGCGCCACTGCTCGAGGAGGCCGAGCGCGCGGCGAAGGAGTGCGGGTAGCCGGAGAGGATCACGGGACACGGGAGGGTTTTGAGTAACGCCAGCTCGGAGGCCACCCCATGTCTGGAATCCGTCACGGCCGCGATAGAGGGCCGAGGTGGTTCGGACTGGTCAACGGCCACTTAGGGGCGGTCTATTGTTATTCCGCACTCGATTCTCGCCGCAAGGTCTATAAACAGGCTCAGATAAAATAGACGAGACGGGCTGTCCTGCATGTCGGATGATATCGTGATGGACGGGTTTTCCTGCTGTAAGAGTCCCTGTTGCAAAAGAAGCACCGTCGTATCCTCGCGAGCTATAGAGCTCGCGCAGAGTTTGAGCCAAACAATATACTGATAGACCTCATCGGCCATGAATATTCCCTGGCTTTGCCCTGCCTTAACACTTCTATCGACCCAATCCTCCAATATTTGGGCCGCCTTATCGAATTCTGGTAGGCGCTTTTCGCGCATCGCTCGGAACAAAATGGGATAGGCGATCTTTAAACCGACGACGAGCGCAAGATAGCCGCCTGTTAGAAGACCAGGATTCGCCAATACAGAAAGCGCAATGGCTTGCTCGAGGTCGCGTAATGACAGGCCAAACACCTCCGCAATAAACGCAAGGCCGTCAGGAAATAAGGGTGCCTTGCGCTTAAGCCCTAGGGGCGGTGTGGAGATGTGGTATCGACTCAGCACCGCATGGATGTAACGCGCTTTCTGCGCCCCCTCCTGTCCGGGTACGCGGTCGTTTCCCGGGAACCGGAATGTCAACGACAAGAACTTCCCTAAGTAGCGGTGCGAATCAATGGCGCCGTACGCCCCCGTTATCGCCGTCTCAAGCTGACTCCTATTGATGAGCAGAACAAACACAAGGTTCGGCACCTCGAAAAAGTGCTTGATACGTTCTATAGTTTGGACGGCGAAAGAGGGGCGGCAGCGGTCCAGTTCGTCGATAAAAAAGACCACGGGCTTCTCTTGTTGTTTGCAGAACTCAGCGAGCTGGCTGCGGAAGGCCTCGATGCTGGCTTTGTCTTTTTCGTAGTGTGTAAGCTTCTTTTTGATTGCGTCACTGAGTCCCGGCTCGGACGCATCAGCCCCCGCAGCCAACGCGCCCCGTATCGCTTCGGAAAAATCCGGCGCCCCCAGAAACCAACGGGCCGCGATGTTAACGGCGATAGTCGTCCCTGCGGGGATAAGGGCCTTGGCGACGGCAGCGGCCTTGTCTGCGAGGCCATCCGTGAGATTGTCGCCTTCCTTGAGTAAGTTGAGGATTTGAGCAGAGAGTGCTAAAAACGGGTCTTCAATATAATCATGAGAGAAGGCATCCAGGTATAAAGCCTCGTGGTCGCGCTCTTTAAGCATTTTTTCCCAGTTACGACCAAACCATGTTTTGCCCTCACCCCAGGGCGCATCGACCGCGATGACGGTGCCCTCTCGTAGGCGATCAATGTAGTTCGTAAGTCGCTCAGCAAAACCTTTGCGGTTTAGTTGGTCGCCAGTAAATGACGGGTTATCGCTTGTGACTGGCGGGACTCTACCAAGGATGATCTGCGGGCTGTCTTTGCTGTTATCTGTCATCGCGTGAACCGTTAGGCCTATAAGTGTGGGGCAAATGTACTATTGCTCCTTGTTGCATGCAATTCGCACCCAATTTCCCCGAGCGAAGATATCTCTGGAGCTCCAATCCTGGGGCGCGGATATTCAAAACGAACCGAAAACCGTATCATAACTTTATGCTGGGGCGGGGTTGGGCCCCGCGCCCCCGCCCGGATTTCGTTCGCCTCGCACCTTGAAGATCCTCACTGTTTTGTCGCAGGGTCGATGTTTCGGACAGAAAAGACCATAAGAGAAGCATGACGCGGAGGAAAGAGGGGGTTCGTGTGGGAGTGTCGAAGCACCCCCCCTACGAGTTGGGGGGTGTTTTTATATCCTTGGCATAAGGGGGTGTCGCAAGTTCAATTCACGGTTATTTTGGTACCTCAAGAGTCTTTTGATTGACCCACCACCGGCGCGCTTGCGCGTTGCCAGACGCCTTAATCGTGTAAACCGAAGTTTTTGTACCCTGTTGATTAAGCAGTTCATATCCCTCAACGATGGCCGCGCTAATCAGTGCGCGCTCAGCGACCTCAATTGCCTTATCCGCAGGCATTCCTTTATGGTCGCCAAGAACGCCAACGTAGAGGACGCGTTGACCAATTGGTGTCTTTTTCTTGTTTTGCATTTTTTTCATGAGCGACACATTATTTTTTAGATGCTGCGGTATTCGTTTGCGAACGTCCATCGCCTTTCCGATATAGAGAGGCTCCACGGTGTCCCCGTGAAGTCTGGAAAAGACATAGACGCCGGGTCCTTCTGGTATGTTGCTTGCGTTTTTAATCGCGTATATAAGATTTTCCCGTGAGCCATCGACGAGCTTAAAAGGTCCGGTCCAGTTCAGATTAATAGCCATAATTTGTGTCCTCTCCGTCGTTATCTGTTGTTTTTCTTTGCGCGCGTGGTCGCAGCGTACCTCGGGCTATGATTCTCCCTTGATAAGGATACAGACGCTAGTGTTTCGAATAAGGCACGTGGCGGGGCGGGGAGCTTTCGACAGGGAGAGACGTCACACGGTAGTGAAGCGAACGCGCCGTCGGTGAACTATGAAGCGGTTCACGGAACCCCTGGTCGGGGCCTGAAAACTAAAGGATCACATTTTTGCAGGCTTTACAGGCTCTATATGGTAGACCTTCAGAAGTTGTTGCTTGGTAGGTGAGCCCCTCTCGTTTGTCCCAATAAGGACGAAGCCAGTCTGGTACATCGTTACGGGTCCGCGCGGAAAACGTTATAGTCTCATGCTGGCACCGGCACTCGTGTTTATTATGGTTGACCCATGACACGATCCCATTCGCCTTTGCGAGGCTTTGGCATAGTGGGCAATGGTCTAAAAGATATGTTTGTCCCTTGGACTGTTCGGTTTGGTGTGACGCGCGCCCGTCTTTTTTAGCTGGCGCCCCGAAGACCGGGATCTGACCAGATCGCAAGCGTGCGCGGAACGCGGCGGGGTCGGCACGGAATGCTTGGCGATCAGCATCAAGCTGCTCTATTTGTGTAAAAAACCACTGCTCAGTCTCAAGAAACTCTGGATGCTCGGTCCAGGCCGAGGCATCGAATGAGTATAAATAACCATAGCGAGAATAATAGAGCCCGAACCGGTTGATGACAGGAAACGTTGGATTGATGGTGCGTTCTTTGCGGGCCAGAAAAAAATACCCGAGAATTTGATTAAGGTGTTGAACTTGGATCGTGTCGTTCTTGGTCGTCTTGATGTCAATCAGCATGTCACCAATAATTAAATCGGCATCGGCGCCGCCGATCGGACGCGCCGTCTGTCCAAAAGTGGGATTCAGAAACACGACCTCATTGTGTAATAGATCATTAAAGGGGGTGATTGCCAGGAGATCGACTAAGTCCTGGACATCCTCCGAGGCGGCCTCTTCGAAATCCGGCAGCAGTCCCGGACCACGACACACTAAATCAAGCTTCGCTAATCGTATCGCGTGAGCGGCTAGCGTCGCCCGTTCGGTGAGTGTGGGGCTTTTCTGTTGCGAATAGGTGTCTACTGCCGCCTTGGCATTTTTCAGTACGACGCCGACCCGGCGAGTAACCTCGTCCCTCTCAATCCAAATGTGGCCTTGCATATCCACCGGTTGAGAGCCCAACGGCGCGTCACCCTCGCTAAAGATTTTCCAGTTCCCATTCTTAAGGATGTTTAAATCCGCCCAGTATTTCCCTAATGCTATATGCCCCCCTGGGTCTTTCGCTGCTTTCTCAGCTATCCACGGTTGGGATATCGCGTGTGGGGCGCGGCGCTGGAGCTCAAACCGTAGAAGATAGTCAAACGCTGTGCCAACAAGAGAGGCGTTTTTGCTACTTGCTTCGACCTTAATAGGGATGCGCTGACCGCCGGTTGTTGTAATTTTCGCGGCTTTATAACAAGCCTGTCCCTCGCCAGTGTTCATACGCCTGATAATACGATAACTCTTACCGCGCAATACGATTGGGGCTGTGGGTGAGTCCTTGCGCGAACGTTCGCCGTCCTTCTGTAGCCCCATTAGTCCGGAATGAAGGCGCCGTAACTTGCCCTCAATGTCTGGTTGCTTAATGAAATGGGTAAGGCTCATGGTGTTGACCTCTATATTCTCTCTTTATTGATCATACACCCGCACCCCTGGCAACCCCACCACTCCCTGCTGAACCTGGCACGCCCGAGCGCATGCGAGCGGGGTGTAGAAGGGGACGTGATTCGGTGTGTGTTATCGTAACAGTGTTTCTTTGACAGTAGGGACATGACGCGTGGCCATTTTTATCAATCTCCCGGAGAAGCCTCTGACATTCTTGTTCGTTAAAGTTGTTTGCCATTTCAATAGCCGCCCTCCTGTACATGCGTCTCCGCTTTGCCAATGAAGGTCAGCAGGGCATCAGCCCATTTGCCGGCCCCAGAATGATACGCCGAGCGAAATTCCACTCCGATGAGATTCGCAAGGCCTTTCAAGATATCTACGACTGAGGATACAATCTTACTTAGGTCCTCCACACTGATATCCAGTCCTTCATCTCTGACGTTATTTGGGTATTTTCCCAGGATAGAGATGTCGCTGTGGCTAATCAGCTTATTACGCGCTTTCCGCAGCCGTTCCATGGGCAGCGCTTTGGTGCGCTCCATTAACCGCTCCTTCTCCGCGCCATCCGTAACCTGCCCCAGGAGCCTTGTCATTGTAAGTGTACCCTTCTGCTTGTCATCGACCATCTTGCACAGTTCCAGGATGGCATGGTCGAAGAGCAAGCTCTGTACCATAACGAAAAACGGACGGGCGACAGACAGTTTCTTGTCAAGAACTTCGGATAACTTAGGAGTTGGACGTGGCGAAAGCGTAATCAAATCGGTCACGTAGCGCTGAACCCAATCGAGTTGATTGGTTAAAATATCGATTTTGTGCTGCGTATCCATGGTGTCCCTCTTTATGGTGCCCTTCTTTAAAAGATCGTCGGCGCAGACCCGATTGATCATCTCCCCAATGAATTGAAGCCGTGTGCCCGCCTCATCGCAGGTGGCCTCGCTCAAGATTTCCTTATCCCCGTGCGCTAGGGCGTTGCGTAGTCGCGCGGCCTCGGACACCTGTCGTTGCCATTCCTTGAGGCGATTTTGGATAAGCCAATCGCTGTACTCTCGAAGGTTTCCGCGCTCATCTTCGAAAATCCGGACAACGCTTTCCCGCATGATAGCGTTTGTCAGAGCCTCATGACCAACGTGATCCTTCATGAGCGCGCCAAGCGTCTTACGCTTTTGGTCCGCGCCTCGTAGCGCGGCCTCAAGGGCAACATAGCCCATGAGGATGCCGACTGCGGCGAACTCGCGCACAAACCAGCTGTAAAGAACCAGGTTCGCCGCAATATCAAATATCGCGCGGACGTTCGCGGGGGTAGCGGGATCGTTCGTGAGACCAAAGAGCGGCGCCATGAGCGCCGAGTGCACGAATTGGTCGAACGTCCCTGCATAGCTTGTGGGGTAGCCTATCGCGCGCCCCGCTTCCTCGCCCAGTAACGACTTGCGCTCGAGCCGTGGGTCCCTGTTGAGTACTTCAGCTGGGCCGCGTCTCTCGCCAGGGTTTTGTGGTGCGTTCGTAAAACGGAATGCCGTTAGATCGATGGGAGTTCCGCAGCATGGGCAACATGGCTTGCTCACCGGCTGTTCTCCAATCGGGAGTGGGCTCTCGATGCGGTTAAGGTGGGGTGAGTGATTGGCATGGCTTGATAACCTCATGTGTGGCGCTGGCGCGATGGGGTAGAGCTATCCGTTATCCATCACACCAATAGCGCGAAGGCGCCGGAAACCGAATCTCTACCTCCACGTCGCTTCCAGGACGTGCGTTATTCGCTAAGTTCTCCGCGATTGTCTTAATGATGTCTGCGCAGTGCTAGAGCGAAAAGAAGATGTTTCCCTCGCTGTCGTACATTACGATATTCGGGGCATGTGGTATGGTGCTGTCCGTGTCCGGAAGGAGGGCGCAATGTCCGGCCCGATACTCGTGCAGGTATGAGCAGCGCAGGCTCTCATAGAAAAGGCACGCGTAGCTATGTTGTCTGATTTCCTTTATGGTCAGGCTTGTTTTATTGAGCAGGTCCGCCTCGGAAAGTGTGTCAACGGTGCTTGCGTCTATAGTTGGCGCGACGCCGTTTTGGGTGACGTGTGCGCTGCTTATAAAGCCATTGCGCAAAGTACCTGGGTGCGCCTTATCCAAAGATATAAATGAAATGGTGGAGAATGGCGGGTTATGACCGGCTGTTTGGATGTTGACGAGCAGTTCTATGAAGCGCTTTTTGTCTCCATCTCCCCTTTCAAAGGCATCGGATGACAATGCGCTAACGAGTGCGCCGACGATCACGCCCGCATCGGCGAGATACTCCCCCCGTTTCTGAGCGAGCCTCATGGCGAGGTCGAGTCTTCTCTGAACCCATTCTCGGTAAAATGTCTCAAACCCTGTCACATGGATTATCCCAAGGTCGTGCGTGGATCCATTCTACGCCGTACCGCGCCGACCAAATAGGAGTTCTTCCCACATCGTAAGGACGGACCCTATCGCTTTTGCCAACGGTTGGCTTGTGCCAGCATCTAGCTTGATCATAACGGTTGACGCCTCGGAAAATACTGCCTCCCCGAAAGGCGCTCCAAACATACCCGCTGGCCGGGTCACTTGCTCTGCGCTTGACAGTTTCCGCGGTCTATTTTTATCTTTTGGCACGAATAACGACGCATGCTTTGTTGCGTCCGCAATGTCTCTAATTATTGAAAATTCCTCACACTCATTTTTTAGTGAGTCATGGAGGCTCGTTAACGCTTCTGTATATTCTTGCCGCGTATCATACGTCGCTCCGTCCAGTAGCCAATAATCCGCCATATGATAAAGGACTATAGCGGCTAAGCGTCCGCGACGAATATCTAGTACATCCCCAAGAAATTCGTCAACTGTGGGCTTTACCGTTGAAGAGAAGAAACTCGCGGATCTTGTGGATACTGTGTTGTGTATCCCATCATTACCAGTAGGGGACATTATTTTGATCCCAATACCAGAAGGCCGGCCACAAGTGCGCCGATAACCAGGAGTGATTTTGCCTTGTCTGCCTTGATGGTATTGGCAACAGCGGTCATTTGCGTTCTTATAGTGTCAATTGATGCGCCGGCCAAGTTTATTGCTTGGAACTGCTTAGTCCAACCGGGCAACTCGGTGGGTGGCATGCCCCAAACAACCGGCACCACCTTCTTTTGTGACGCAAGGGCCCCACCAAGTTCCTGCTGTACATACGGTGACGCGCATGCGGCGCGGCTTGCAAGAAATAAAACCAACGATGAGGCCTTTAAGTTGTTCATGATTTCTTGAGACCAGTTTTGGCCTGGCTTGAGCGTGACGCCAGCCATAAACACGCTGACCCCATGGCCGCATAGTTCATCATGAACCCAGGTGGCTAACTCCTTATCTTGGACAGCGTAGCTTAGAAAGCAGTCTGGCATGGCGGCATCCCCTATCCTAAATATGTTGCAATGTCCCTTTTCACCACCTGACGACGTAGTACCTAGCTCCCTTCCTTCGCTTTCTTAACCTTCACTTTCTTAATGAGGCCTTCCATGGGTCGGCACTCCCCACCCCTATGGATCATGCGGTGGCAGTTCGCGCACACGATGGCAAGGTCCTGAAGGCGCGTTTTGGTGCCAGCGGCATCTAGGTCTGCGAGCGGCACTTTATGATGCACCTCCGCATACCCAAATCCGAGCGGCCCATAGCGGTACTGGAAATCGAACCCGCAGTTGGGCGCCTCGCACACCAGCCGCCCATGGGCGGCCAATGTCGCTCGAATCTTTTCACGCCGAAGCTTTGCTTCCCGCTTTCTATGTTTAACCATCCTTTTACTCACGGTCCCTTCTGTGCCGTCGATCTCTTCACCGATTTCGTCGATTCCGATGCCTTGGCCGCCGTTTAGAGCCATCAGAACCGCTCTTGCCCGGGTCCGGTCAACGTTACCAGCGTGTATCGCCTTCTCAATAACGTCCGCTGCTACACCGGTCGTTGTGAGCTCTTTCGTTGGCCCCATCCCCCAGCTTTTAGGCCTCGCCAGCAGTAGCCCACGAGCACCTTGTAGTGGCGTGGTAAACAGGAGCGAGAGTCGGGAGGGGCAAGAGTAATGGAATGTAATATCGGCTGCGTTTCGCATGCCACCAGAGCGCGACAATCCGTGCCCGTTGGCAGGCCCACGATATTGGCAATGGGCTTGAACTCCCGCGATCACGTCGCCGTTTTCTTGGGCGCCTACGGCGGTCACCGTAACAAGCACGAACGGCTCCCCATCTCGTATCGCCCGCAGATGGTTTGGCGGCAAGTAGCCCCTCACCAAGCCACCTTCATCCAGAAAATTTACCGCCTCATGGAAGCCATTCATGGTGGCCTCCTGGAAAATCCTATCGTACTCTCGTTGCGTTGGGTACCTCGAGTACCACGGCCCCTCTCTGGGGTCCGGATTTAAGCGTACGGCGAACGTCCTCATTTTCTCTCCCTTATGTTTTTGCGGTAACTGTCAATTTACCCTTACGCCCCTTTTGCGGCAATCTCGCCCAGGTCGTGGCGGGTGCGGTGCAGGCGTCCACGTTCCACGCGTACGCAGGGACTGGCGCCACCAGCACCATGACCAGAAAATACGGCATTAGCAGCACAAGCCTACTAGGCCAAGGTCCGGTGGCAGGTGCCATGATCAGTCAGAAGTCTACCCAAGGCAGTGGCATGGTCGGCGGGTTCGATGCGCGCGGCAATGCGGGGGTGGTGAAACTATCTGGAGGCCTCAACACCCAAGCAGTGGCTGGCATGCAAGGGCTTCTCCATGCCCGCGTCGGGGTGAATGTGGCGCTGCCTTATGGTCTCCAGGTGACCCCAGGCTTCGCGGTCGGGTATTCATCTGGGATCATGGAAGGCGGTGCGAACCTCTCCCGCATGCGTGTAACGCCTTCCTTGGCCGTCGCATTCGGGCAGTCTGTTCGCCTCACGTATCGCCAGTCGCCATGGGCTTTAGGGGCCGGCAACAATGCCCCGCGTGACATTCCCCGTTAGCAACGGCTTCGTGGTCGCCGTCAAAACGCCCCGCCTCGATGGGTTTGGTGGGCGCCTCGCATGGATGGGGGCCTCCAGGGGAACGCGCCAAGCGGCCCATACAACCCGAGCCGACCGTGAGACTCCTATAGCCGTAGCACGTCCTTGGCCGTGTCCTACCACTTCCACAAGGGCGTGACCGCTGGAGTTTTTGAAGGTTCGCAGAGCAACAGCTACGGATCGGTGACCGTCACGACGATTACCCAAGTGGCAAAGAGCGGCCACGAGATCGAGGTGACCCTGGCCGGCCGCTTCTAGACTAGAAAGGTGAGCGCGCCACGGACCGGTGCTTCTGTATCCCCAACAGCAAAGGCCCCCAAGGATGGGGGCTTTTTTTGGCCTGGGGTGGCTCAAATTGTGGTACGAAATCGCGTCACTTTTTGAGCCACTTACAGGTGTCGGCATTACCGACACCTACCCTCGATTTGCGTTTTGTGGGGATGGCGGAAAATAGAATTTGAAGCGTCTGTGCGGGCAATTTCCTCCGATGCAGATACTAGTGAAGCCCCAAATTCGGAGGGGCGAAGAGGGTAAAGATTATGAAGATTAAGAGTGTCCTTCCGGCAAGGATGCGTAAACCGCTTGGGCCACCGCGCGGATCGGCTAATCGGGGGCTTCGGAGCGGGGGTTTTGCGAGGCGAGCGTCGCCTGGTAGTTCCAAGGCATCCAGTCGGCGGGGTGAGCGGCGACTTCGTTACTATGACGCTGGAGAGCGACTAAGTATTCGAACGGGGCCACGTGGTTTAGTTCGGCGGTGTGGATGAGGCTCATGAACGTATCGCCGACATGGGCGCCATTCAGGGTGCGATAGAAGAGCGCGTTCTTGCGATGCAGGATGGCCTTTTTCAGTATCCTTTCGGTCACGTTGTTATCGAGCGGGGCACCCGGCACGCGCAGGAACAAGGTAAGTTCCGGCCAGCGCTTCTGCATGTAACGGATGGCCGCACCCAAAGTCGAGTTGGGCTCGATCCGACGCTCCTCAAACTGCGTGCGCATCCACTGCTCCAAGATCGCCATGCGCGATGCGCTCTCGGCTTGGTGGCGCAGGAGTCGCGGTTCGGGGTCGAGACCCTCGGCCTGGATGCGGGCCTCGGTCCCATAGACCTCGCGCAGGGTCTCCAGCACAAAACGCACTTCTTCG